>Ga0081455_10006005_pt1 | contig 13168 bp, 11 predicted proteins | sample TabmetS3T2R1_FD_70207 | JGI IMG/M metagenome (GOLD analysis project Ga0081455, IMG submission 70207) | Tabebuia heterophylla rhizosphere microbial communities from the University of Puerto Rico - S3T2R1 | ecosystem: Host-associated > Plants > Roots > Rhizosphere ... | reverse complement strand
CCGGTGCCGGCTTCCCCTGTTATCACGATCAAACCCTGACGGAGCTTGATCCCCCAACGCAAGCCAGTTACTAATCGGTCCATAATTTAGGCTACACATTTTCATTGTACTGTGGTATAAGGGGGCATGCGAATAGATGGACGGACCTTGTCCCACGAGACTTCGGAAACCATTCGGAAGCTGGCGGTTCGGCGGGTGAGGGCAGGCGAACGGCCGAGCAGCGTCATTGAGAGCTACGGGCTGTGTCGCACGACGATCTATAAGTGGCTGAGGGCGGCCAAACGGGGTGGCGAGGCGGGGCTTAAGGCACGTAAGCATCCAGGGCGCCCGCCCACATTGACACCGCGACAGAAGCTTCAGGTCCGTGGATGGATCAATGGCAAAGATCCGCGCCAGTATGGCTTCGACTTTGGTCTGTGGACCCGCCAGATTGTAGCGGCGCTGATCGAGCAGAAGTTCGGGGTGCGCATCGGGGTGACGGCGGTGGGGCGGCTGCTCGCCGAGTTGGACATCACGCCGCAGAAACCGTTGCGGCGGGCATACGAACGTGATCCTGTAGCGATCAAACGCTGGACGACTGAGGTGTTTCCGCGGCTGCGCGCTCGGGCCAAGCGGGTGGGAGCGCAGATCTTCTTTCTTGATGAGGCGGGAGTGCGCTCGGATCAAGTGTTGGGGCGCACTTGGGGACTGCGTGGACAGACGCCCGAGGTTGCCACCAGCGGTCGGCGGCAGAGCGTGAGCGCCATCTCCGCCGTTAACGCCCGCGGTGCCTTCTGGTACGAGATCTACACCGAGCGGCTCAATGCCTCGCGGTTCTTGGAGTTGCTCAAGCACTTCATGCGCGGCCGCAAGGGTCCACTGTTCTTGGTCCTTGACGGCCACCCCGCGCACATCGCCCAGGCCGTGGCCCAGTATGTTCAGAGTCTCAAGGGGCGCTTGGAGCTGCATTTCCTGCCGGGCTATGCGCCCGAGTTGAACCCTGACGAGTTCGTTTGGAACCACCTCAAAGGCCAAGGGGTTAGCAAAAAGCCGCTGCGCCGAGACGAATCGCTTCGCAGTCGCGTTCAAACCGACCTGGCCGCCATCAAGTCGCGCCCTGCTCTGGTTCGCTCGTTTTTTCATGCGCCCAGTGTAGCCTATACTAGAGACTGATTAGTAACTCTGCTCAAAACAAAGTTCGAGAAACTAAGCCTTAATAACCCGTTCGGCAGCCCCGAAGCATTCCGTCAAACCCTCACGTCTTAACAAATTGAGCGAGAGTTTCGTTTTGGTCGAGACTTCGATTGGAGATTCTCCCTTTCGTAAGAGCGCCTTTGCTTTAATTAAGCATCAGATTGGGGACGTTGCTTTCTTTGTCGAGCAAAGTATCCCTCCTTCTGTCGCGTTCTAGTTAGGCTGCAACCCAAATGGATTGCAGAACAAACCGGAGCTAGCCCTGTCATGATGCAACAGAACTACTGCAAGTATACGGGAGACGGGGACGCATTGTTAAGGGCTTACGTTCAAGCACAAAATACGCTTTCGGCTAAGGGTGCTAAGTACACGAAGACGTTGGTGGTCCCAACGGGATTCGAACCCGTGTTACCGACGTGAGAGGCCGGTGTCCTAACCACTAGACGATGGGACCTTGGCTGAGGAGGTAGGACTCGAACCTACAATCGCCTGATCCAGAGTCAGGTGGCTTACCAATTAGCCGACTCCTCAAATTTGATGGCGAAGTTAAACTAGAAGAATTACCCAGGAGAGTCAAGTTGTACAGTGACCGATTTCACGGAACGGACCCACCCAATTTCAACGAAGGGACCCACCTGATTTCAAGGAAGGGACCCACCCCATTTCAGGTGGTCCCCTTGGTTTTCTGAGCGGAAGCGACGAACGATGCTAGGTTGGCCAGCTGGAGGAGGATCCAGTTGATGGCCAAAGAAAGGACCAGCGTTCGTATGCAAGCTCAAATCAAGATCATGTCGGAGCAGGGGCATTCGATCCGAAGGATTGCTCGGGTGCTTCGGCTTTCGCGCAGGACCGTGCGGAAGTATTTAGAGCCAGCGCCGCCACTTCTCACTGAGAGCGGCAGTTGGGAGGAAAAGATTGACTGGGACTATGTCCGCCAGGAAGCCTCCGGCAAAGGAGCCACGGTCAAACAGATCGGGCGGGAGGTGGCTCCCGACATCGCGTATGTGAAGTTCTGGCGGGCGTTTCGAGAAAAGACCACCCGTCAGGCTTCCCCCGAACAAGTCACCATGCGGCTTCATCACAAGCCGGCAGAAAAAACTCAGATCGATTTTTCTGACGGTCTGTGGATCACCGATCCGGCCACGGGAAATAAGAGGCCCACGCAGTTTTTCTTGGGCGTGTTGCCGTTTAGCTCCTACACGTTTGGCGAATTCGTTTTCGATCAAAAGCTTTGCACCTTCATCGGACTTCAAGAGCGCATGTTTGCCTACTTCGGTGGAGTGACGCCCTATGTGGTGGTGGACAATCTCAAAAGCGGAGTCCACAAACCCGATCTGTACGATCCGGATGTGAATCCCACCGACTGTGACTTTGCCAATCACATGGGCTTTGCGGTGCTGCCGGCCCGCCCTTACAAGGCCCGCGACAAGGGCTCAGGGGAATCGAACATCGGAGTGATCCAGAGAGGATTTTTCCAGGAAGTCCGCAATCGCGTGTTCTATTCGCTCCAAGATTTGAATCAAGCTCTAAGGGAGTATCTTGACCGGCTAAATCGCCAGATGATGAAAGACTACGGCGTTTGCCGGGCCCAACGCTTCGAGGAGGAGAAAAAACATTTAAAGCCGCTGCCGTCTTCTCGTTTCGAATTAAGCGAGTGGCGCGCCGCTAAAGTCCACCCCGATTGTCACATCCAGGTAGAGAAAAACTTCTATTCGGTTCCCTTTGTCTATGTCGGTCAAAAAGTCCGGGTCAGACTCACCGACAAGATGGTGGAAATCTTTAGTGAGGACAGCCTCTCCCTAACTGCTCACCTAAGGCTTAGGGGGATCGGACAGTTCTCCACCTACCACTTCCATTATCCCCAAGCCAAGCTCGCCGTGGCGCGCTTCGAGGTCCGTCATGCTCAAGAACAGGCCAAAAAGCTCGGTCCCCACGTCGAAAAGTTGGTAGCCGAGCTTTGCTCCGGCCAGCATCCGCTGCGCCATCTAAGACGGGTGCAAGGAATCCTACGTTTGGCCAAACGCTATCCCATCACGGCCGAGGCCTTGGATCATGCGTGTCAGCGGGCCTTGAGCTTCAACAAAAGACGGCTCGCCTACATCAAAGACTGTGCGCTTTATTTTGTCAGCCACGGTCAAAGACCGACCGTGGTGGCCCCGCAGAGAAAACCCGATACCGTTCATTTGCACCAGTACGCGGCCAACTGCGGCGCCGATCCCGAACCGTTGTTGCCGTCGATGGAGGAGGAGATTTTATGAAAATAAGATTTTTTTCTTCTCCACAGCCACAAGTGAGAAAAAATGGCCTCCGTATTTCGCTTATAACGCACGATCTCGGCTCGGCCTATACCTTACCTCCCCCCCAAAACCAGCCTTTATACTATGCCGGCGTGCCGGGCGGCGGACAGCAGGTCAAAGCGCCATGATGCTTGATCAAGTCAGAAATCTCTCGCATCAGATGCGGCTTTTCGGCATCCATGAGGCCTGCGAACGAAGAGCGACTGAGGCGCTTTCCCAACAATTGCATCCGCTGGAGTTTTTAAGGCTCCTTCTGGAAGATGAGGCGCTCTCTCGAAAAGACCGAACCGCCAAGACCCTTATGACCAAGGCGCGCTTTCGGTTCCGCGCCGATCTGGAGGACTGGGATTTTAACTTCCACAAGGATTTACCCAAAGCCAAAATCAAAGAGCTCTCGGAGCTCAGCTTCTTTCATAACCTGGAAAATCTCTTGATTATTGGCAAAACCGGTTTGGGCAAAACTCACCTCGCCATCGCTCTAGGAAAGCGGCTTTGCCAGGAGGGCCATCCTACACAGTTCTTACCGGTCAACTTTCTCTTCGAAGAAATCCAGGCGGCCAAGGCCGCGGGCCGCTACCTCAACTACGTTCGTAGCCTCATCAGGGCCAAGGTGCTCATTGTCGATGACCTCGGATTAAGAAACTATTCCCACGAGGAGGCCACCTCGCTCATGGACATCCTTGAGGAGCGCTATCACAAAGATCCTCTGATCGTCACTTCCCAGGTCGAGCCCCAAGGATGGCTTAAACTGTTTGAAGACTCGGTGATCGGCGAAGCCATCGTCGATCGGCTGATCCACCCGTCTCAGAAAATCACTTTGAAAGGAGAGAAATCTTATCGAGAAAAACTCACAGAGAATAAATTACGGTTGAAAAGCCATGGAGGGTTAGGTTAAAGAGTCAAAAATCGCTTCGTCGCTTCGCTCCGCCCGAATTCAGTGGTCCCCTTCGTTGAAATCGGGTGGGTCCCTAAAATGAAATCGAGCAGTACAGCCCGGGAATTAGGACTGAAGCCGTTGTAGTGCTGATCGTAGACGTTGAAGCGTGCGTTCCTTGCCCAGCACGGCAATGACGTCATGGATGCCGGGACTGACGGTCGAACCGGTTAGTGCTACCCGGACAGGTTGAGCGAGCTTGCCCATGGGTAAACCCGCTTCTTCTAATACCGCGGAAAACGCCTGTTCAATATTGGTCTCGGTGAAGTCATCCAACGCCCTTAGCTTTTCGATTAGTTGGGCGATCGGCGCCCTGACTTCCGGGGTAAGGAATTTTGTCGCAGCTTTTTCATCGATGGACAGGTTATCCGTAAGAAAGAAGGCTGCCGAGTCAACGAGTTCCACTAGCGTCTTGGAACGCTCCCGTAATGTTTTTACCATCCTTTCCAGCCACGCCTTATCTTGAGGGACGGGATAGCCCTTGGCGACAATGTAAGGAATCACGTCCTCTGCCAGTTGGGACAATGGACGTTCCCTCAGGTAATGAGAGTTTACCCAGAGGAATTTCTCCGGATTGAATACACCGGCTGATTTTCCCACGGATTCCAGGGAAAACTTTTCGATCAGCTCGTTTCGGGAGAAGATTTCCTGGTCGCCATGGGACCATCCGAGTCTAACTAGATAATTCAGCACCGCTTCGGGAAAGTAGCCCATATCGCGGTATGCCATAACGGACGTAGCGCCGTGTCGCTTGCTCAGGCGAGCTTTGTCGGTTCCGAGAATCAACGGCACGTGCGCAAACTGCGGTGGGGTGTGGGCCAGAGCGTTATAGAGGAGGATCTGCCTTGGCGTATTGGCAAGGTGATCATCCCCCCGAATAATGTGCGTGATATCCATGTCAATGTCGTCCACGACGACACAAAAGTTGTAAGTGGGACTGCCGTCCGACCGTGCGATGATAAGATCATCGAGCTCCTGGTTGTCGAAGACAACCTTCCCCTTGACCGCGTCGTCTACAATCGTGGATCCCTCCTGCGGAGAGCGAAATCGGACGGTGTAAGGCTTGTCTTTCGGCAAAGACGGAATCACCCCTTGCGGCGGTCGACACGTCCCATCGTACATGGGCTTGCGTTTTTGTTTTTGCGCCTGCTGGCGCTTGACATCCAACTCCTCGGGCGTGCAAACGCAAGGGTAGGCTTTACCCGTGGCCAGTAGCTTCTCGATCTTTTCCTTGTAAAGCGGATAACGCTCCGTTTGATAGAACGGCCCTTCGTCCCACTCAAGATCGAGCCAGTTCATGGCGTCCAAGATCGCCTTGATTGCGTCGGGTGTCGATCGTTCACGGTCGGTGTCTTCGATTCGGAGAATGAACTTACCTCGATTGTGACGCGCAAAGAGGAAGTTAAACAGAGCGGTTCGGGCGCCGCCTATGTGCAAATAGCCGGTTGGACTCGGAGCAAAACGCGTGCGAACTTGCGCCATATTTCTTGCAAATTAACAAGGAGTCGGATTGGGGTCAACGACAGAAGCTTCGAATGACTCTTTCCGCGCACCGGCTCCATAATGACAAATAGCGGCGGAGCTGTTAATCTCTAATAATTCCAGGGAGCAACGATGGACGAGACTCTAAATCCAAGCAGTGAAAGGTCTGTATCGGTACCGACAGAGGGAGCGCCGTCTCATTTTATTCGAAACATAGTTATCGAGGATCTTCAGCAAGACAAGAACGGGGGCCGGGTTCATACTCGATTTCCGCCCGAGCCTAATGGCTACCTGCATATCGGTCATGCGAAATCCATCTGTCTCAATTTCGGTCTTGCCGCCGAATTTAACGGACTCTGCAATCTTCGGTTTGATGATACCAATCCGAGCAAGGAAGATATTGAATACGTCGAATCGATCAAAGCGGACGTCCGTTGGTTGGGCTTCGATTGGGGTGATCGAGAATACTTCGCTTCGGATTACTTCCCGCAGCTTTACCAATTTGCCATTCAGCTGATCAAAGCGGCGAAAGCATACGTTTGTGATTTGAGTGCAGACCAGATCCGTGAATATCGCGGGACTTTGACCGAGCCAGGTAAAAATAGTCCCTACCGAGAACGATCAATCGAAGAGAATCTAGACTTGTTCGCCCGCATGAAAGAGGGAGAATTCCCCGACGGCGCCCGAACTCTCCGGGCGAAAATCGATATGGCATCGCCGAACCTCAACATGCGAGACCCAGTGATGTATCGGATCCTTCACGCAACCCACCATCGCACTGGCGACGAATGGCGCATCTATCCGACTTATGACTTTGCCCACGGTCAGTCGGATTCGATAGAGGGGATCACCCATTCGATTTGTACGTTGGAATTTGAAGATCACCGGCCGTTGTACGACTGGTTTCTCGAACAGTTGAATATTCATCATCCCCAGCAAATCGAGTTTGCCCGGCTCAATCTCAGTTACACGGCACTTAGCAAACGAAAGCTCTTGCAACTAGTGCAGCAAGGTCATGTCGACGGATGGGACGATCCGAGAATGCCCACGTTGGCGGGTTTCCGCCGCCGCGGCTACACCCCGGAAGCGATTCGAAACTTTTGTGAACGCATCGGCGTAGCGAAGCGGAACAGCACGGTGGATATCGCTATGCTGGAACACTGTCTGCGAGAAGATTTGAACAAACGTGCGCCGAGGGTCATGACGGTGCTGCGCCCGCTTAGGGTTGTGATCGACAATTATCCTGCGGGCCAGGTTGAGGAACTCGATGCGGTGAACAATCCCGAAGATCACAGCATGGGAATGCGGAAAGTTTCCTTCTTGCGAGAGCTCTATATTGAGCAGGACGATTTTCGCGAAGAGCCTCCCAAAGGCTTCTTTCGACTGTCACCGGGTCGCGAAGTGCGTCTGCGGTATGCTTATATCATCAAATGTACCGGGGTGATCAAGGACTCCCAAACGGGAGAAATCAGGGAAATTCACTGTACCTATGACCCGGAAACGAAGAGCGGATTGTCTCAAAGCAATCGCAAGGTGAAAGCGACGATTCACTGGGTATCCGCGAGTCATGCGCTGGAAGCCGAAGTTCGACTCTACGATCATCTCTTCACCAAGGAAAATCCGGATGACGTTCCTGATGGTTCCGATTGGATGACGAACATCAATCCAAAATCTCTGAAACGACTGACTGGCTGTAAAGTTGAGTCGTCTCTGGCGAGTGCAAAAAAAGGAGATCGGTATCAGTTTGAAAGACTGGGCTACTTTTGCGTTGACGCCGTTGATTCCTTGCCTGGACAACTGGTTTTTAACCGAACCGTGACTCTTCGCGACACCTGGGCGAAAATAGCGGCGCGGCCCAAAGCAAACTAGATATTATTAATGGAAAAATTTGGGATGAATCTAGTCTTTTTCAGTGGAAGTGCCCTGTTTACATTCCCGGATGCGAGCAACATTTCTAAACCAATCAGCGGCGCCTAAATGCCGGATGAACCACTCTCCAAACTTTGGCGAGAGCTCAGCGAGCGTAGTAAGCAATCGAGTCGGGCCTGGATTGATTATGATTTCAGGAATGTCTCTCTTAATTGCCCGCACTACCGCGCGAGCAACTGCTTCGGGAGCAGATGTGCCAAGCAAAGATGGTGCTCTCAGACCCGTTTCTTCCACAACCCGTTGGTAAATTCCGGCTTTGACAAAACCGGGACATATAACCGAAAAACCGATTCCCGTTCCGATATATTCCGCGCGTAAGGACTCGGTGAAAGCAATGAGTCCAGCCTTCGTTGCGACATACGGCTCGCTGCATGGTGGCCCTGCTTTGCCTGACAATGACGACATATTAACTATGTGACCTTGTCCGCGCGAGATCATCTCCGGCAGTACTAATCTTGTCAAAACCATTGGACCGATTAAGTTGACACGGACTGTTCGTTCTATGTCCTCAACAGGGAGTTTATGATAAGCATAAAACATTTCGATACCAGCATTGTTCACTAACACGTCAATTAAACCAAACTGTTTCTTTGCAGCGCTTACCAAGGACTCTATTGCCGAACGGTCCCCGAGGTCTGTTCTCACTGAAGCAACTCTGGCACCCGCCGCTGAAAACGTTTCTCGGGCTTCTCGTAATTCATTCTCGGAAACCCCACTGAGCACGACATTCATCTGTTCGTGGACTAAGGCACGAACAATGTGTAATCCGATACCCCTCGATGCTCCAGTTACCAGAGCAGTTCGGTTAATCAGATCTTGCATGGCGCTCGTATTTGGTCCCCTATGGGATCGCTACTTTTGGTGCAGAGAGCGGCCTGTTCGATATGCTTAGCTCCCCGCGTCTTAACTGTGAAGTGCATTTCCGCACTCCCGGGGTTTTACGATCATGATACTTAAAAGCGGTAACGCAAGTTAAGTGCAACGAAGTTGTGAAAAGTTTCGTAGGTGTCACGAGGTCCTAATCCGGGGAATGGCAGCGCATTAGGGTCGTTACCAGTTTCTAATGCATTATTGGTGACCTTTCTGGTTTTGTAGAATACTGCCATGTAACCAAAATCGAAATTGAAATTATTCCAGGAATAACCGAGCCCGCCGTTGATGGTCAATATGTTTGCGCCGGGTATTGCAGGGCTGAGCGTGCTAGACGGTATAGGTGTTTGGTCTAATCCCATCCCACCCCTGAGTTCGAAGTTTTGATTCAGTTTATATCTCGTTCCCAACCGAATGCTACTTGTATTCTTCCAATTCTGGACAAGAAAGATTCCGGAAATCGGGGCAAGTCCTCCCAAAGCCGGCAAGCTTGGACTAAATTCGGCTTTGATATGTTTAAGTTCACTCCATCTCGTAAAGTTGTAATCTAGTTCGGCTGCCCAATCGGGTGTGATTTGTAACTCGATGCCGGTATTGATGACCGGCGGAATTGGCACTCTGATTCCACTTCCTTTCGCAGCAGTGAATGCCCCTCCAGTCACCATCGCATCTGTAAATTTGACATCGGCATCATCGTATTTTAGTGTGACCCTACTCCGATACGTAATGCCGAACTTGACTCGATCAGTCGGCTTGACCAGCACGCCAATATTATAGCCATAAGCGTCATCAGTATCCGTAATACGGATTCGGCCTTCGCCGACACCTACAGCGCCGAGGAAAATTGAACGGGAAAGCACTTCCGATGAGTGAACGAAACTCATTCCAGCGCCAATTGAGAAATATGGCGAAGGTTGCCAAGCGATTGCGGGAGTAACGTAGATGGTTTTCAACTCGGTCTGAATAGCAGCGAAACGCGTAAAACTGTCTTCGTCATAACGAGTCACCAACCCAAATGGGGTGTAAGAACCGATCCCCAAACTGAGGTCGGTACCTGGAATATGATAGTTTGCGAACAGATTGGGAAGGAAATCATCGTCATGAAGGTTGCGAGACTTGACCCCGTTGTTTTTAACGCTACTGTGCGTGTTGATGTAATTTAAGCCCACCATTATCTGGTTCCCGCTAACCTGGGACAGCGCAGATGGATTGACGTAAACTGCGGAGGGGTCCTCAACACTAGCAGTTATCGCGTTACCTTGCCCAACCCCGATCGCAGTTTGTTCGGCAATGGCATATCCGCCAGCGGCCGCTTCCTGACTGGGCTTCGCCAACGAACATGCGATGCTCAGAGAAATAATAACTAGACATGATTTCTGAAGCATTTGTATTCCTTGATTATCCTTGACTACGAATTGTAAACCTTATATATCATTGTCAATCGTTGGCAAAGAGTGCCATAAGTGAGGTTTCAATGCAAGAAAATTTATTGACTGCCGACCAAGTAGCCCGCTACTTAAAGGTTGATAAATTCACCGTCTACCGATTGGTATCGCAGAAGAAAATTCCAGCATTCAAAGTTGGCAGCCAATGGCGGTTCAAAAGAAAAATGATCGATGCTTGGCTTGCACAAAATTCGAATATTGAACGACCAAAAGCCGATGGCTACTAATTTCTCAAGCGTAGCGATCTAAGGGATTGAAGAATGCCATCAAAACACAGGAGAGTAGCCATAACGGGGCTCGGAATAGTATCGCCCGATGGTATTGGTAAAGATAAATTTTGGGACTCGATTAAAGAGGGGAAGTCCGGTATCAAATCCATCTCGTTGTTCAAGGCGGAGACATTTCCCGTCCGCATAGCTGGTGAGGTTTGCGAATTTGATCCTCACTCTTTTTTCCCGAACGAAGCCAAACACCGATTGGATCGGTTTTCTCTTATGGGGTTGACGGCCACCAAACTCGCGCTTGAAGATGCCGGTTTGCCATTGCGGTTTAATGACTTTGAGAGTGAAAGGGTGTCCGTCCGCATCGGGACCGTAATAGGCGCTTTGGCGCATGCTGAGAACACGCACGCAATTTTTCTTGAAAAAGGGGCGAGACGAATTCATCCTTATTTTAGCAGTTGCGTATTGCCCAGTTCACTTGCCTCCCAGATTGGGATGATGTGCGGTATTCATGGATCTATTTCCACGGTCGTAGCCGCGTGTGCTTCTGGAACATCAGCAATCGGTGAAGCATTCCGTCTGATTCGAGGAGGCCACTACGATATCGCAATCGCCGGTGCGTCGGAAGCGCCGATCACGCCAATGGTGGTTATGTCTTTCGCTTCTGTTGGGCTATTGGCGGCGGACAACGAAGAGCCGACGAAAGCCTGCCGGCCTTTCAGCAGAAACCGAAACGGAATTGTTCTTGCCGAGGGAGCTGGAATTGTGATCCTTGAAGATCTGAACCGGGCCTTGTCGAGAGGCGCAAACATCTACGGCGAAGTCCTAGGATATGGGGAGGCATTTGACGGCTTTCATACTCATCATCCTCTACCATCTGGTGAGTTCTGTGCCAAAGCCATGTCGAATGCTCTAAACGATGCATGTCTATCTCCGGAGGCAATAGGCTATGTGAATCCGCATGGAAGCGCCACCATACAAAACGACAAAGTCGAAACATTGGCAATTAAGACAGTCTTTGGAAACCATGCTTATCATTTATCCGCTAGCTCAACCAAGTCTATGATCGGCCATAGTTTGGGGGCTTGCGGAGCCCTTGAGTTTGTAGCCTGTGCTTTGATGCTTGAGCACCAGTATGTGCATCCGACGATCAACATGTTCGAGCCAGATCCAGAATGCGATTTAGATTTTGTACCGAATGTAGGTCGATCTCAAACCATAGAGAATATCCTAACAGTATCGAGCGGGTTTGGTGGCTATAACGCAGCTTGCGTGCTCGGGAACTGCTACTAACAGTGTCCTGGTATACCTTCAATTATCTTCTTGGATCCTTTACCTCTCTAGTTGCTGGAATATTTGTCCTCTATCGGGGCGAAACAAAAGCGCCAACTAGAAGAACTTGGTGCATTTTGTGTGTGTCAATCAGTCTCTGGCATGCTGGACGTTTTTTGATGGCCCTTGCTCCATCACAAACGCTTGCGGAAAGTGCCTTTTACCTCATCTATGTCGGAGCGATTTTCATACCGTCATCTTACTTGCATTTCATCTTAGCCTTACTAGATCAGCAGCGAAGTAGTCGTGTTCTTTGGGTCGCGGGTTATCTTATTGCGATCGCGCAATTATGTCTTTTGGCAGGTGGTTGGCTAATTGAAGGGGTAAGAGGCTATCCGCCAATTGGCTTTTATGAAGTTCCGACACGGCTTTATTGGTTATATGTCGCCAGCTATATCGTTCTCCCGAGTTACGCTTTTTTCAAGTTGGTAGTGGCTTTTCGTCAAACGTACGCCGTTGTACAGAGAAATCAATTCAAATACGTGATCTATTCAAGCATGATAGGTTTCCTCCTCGGAGCTACTTCTTTTTTTCCTTTTTTTACCAGTCTCGTCCCACCGTTTGCGGCCCCATTAGTTTACGTTTACGCATTGCCCATCACCTATGCGGTCGCCCGTTACCGTTTAATGGACATTGACCTTATTATCAAAAGAAGCCTCATTTATGCGTTGCTACTGTTAGCCCTTTTGATTCCTTGTTTCCTAGTAGTCGTTTATGGCCAAATGCTTGCGTTTGATGCGATTAACTATTCTTTTTCCATGTCCACTCTCTTGTTGTTTATTATTGTGGGTTTTTTGTTTCCGAAGATTCGATTCAGGACCGAAGAAGCATTAGAAAGGGTCCTTTTTCAAAAGCGTGTTGACTATCGCGAAACGTTGCTTCGCTCCAGCAAAGAAATGGTCTCGATCGTCGATTTAGAAAACTTGTCCAATAGTTTGGTGAAGACAGTCAGCCGTGCTTTAGGGACTGAAACTGCATCTTTTTATTTGTTGGACGAGACAAAGGGAGTTTATAATCTCAAAGCAAACATCGGTCAGGAGAAAGAACGCTATCCGCAATCCCTGTTTTCGAAGGGTGACCCGCTGATTCAACGGCTGACAGATAGCGAGGAGGCCATCGTCAAGGAAGAGCTCGAAATGGCCCAAGATAAGATGTCTGGACTCCAGGCAGCGGAAAAAATGAGCGAGCTTGATGCGCAAATTAGTGTGCCCATTATTTCCAAGGGAAAGCTTATCGGTATCCTCAATCTGGGTCACAAGGAGGAAAAAGAGATCTATTCCAGTGAAGATTTGGAACTCTTGTCCACTTTGGCAAACCAGGCAGCGATTGCTATCGAGAATGCTCGGCTCTATGAGAATCTCAAGCAATCGCAGGATACCCTCCGCCGGGCGGACCGGCTTTCCTCTCTGGGGTTACTTACTGCCGGGCTGGCGCACGAAATTCGAAATCCCCTAGTGGCAATCCGCACTTTCACTCAGCTCTTGC
>Ga0081455_10006004_pt1 | contig 13169 bp, 12 predicted proteins | sample TabmetS3T2R1_FD_70207 | JGI IMG/M metagenome (GOLD analysis project Ga0081455, IMG submission 70207) | Tabebuia heterophylla rhizosphere microbial communities from the University of Puerto Rico - S3T2R1 | ecosystem: Host-associated > Plants > Roots > Rhizosphere ... | reverse complement strand
TCTCTGACGATTCAGCAAAGCATGTGCCCGATGCCATTGGACCGTGGCCCAGGAAATTCAGTAGGTTGCAGCCCCCATGTCCCTCCTGTGACGCATCGTCAGGCGATCTATGGAAAAAAAACGGCAGAAACCTGTCCAAATATGACCGTCTCTGCCGATGTGAGGAAGAGTGATGCCAAGGGGCATTGCGAAGCAAGTTCGCTGGACGAAGGGTGTGAAGGGCCGTTTCGAGAGTGATGAGGAACGGACTACAATGTCGGTCATGGCGCCAAGCCGATCCGCACGACAGTTGATGCACCAATTACCGCGAAGGATTGTTCGACTATTGCGCCAGCTCGGACGGCTGGCTGATCACGAGGGGACTGGACTGTATCTTGTCGGTGGAGTCGTCAGAGACCTGCTGCTCAAGCGAAGGAATTGGGATCTCGATCTCACCGTCGAAGGCGACGGAGTGGCCTTCGCTCGTGTGGTTACGAATCGGTACGGTGCCGGACTGGCATTGTTCGAACGCTTTTCGACCGCTCGCCTGGTCTTGCCTGACGGTCTCAAGGTGGACATCGCAAGCACGCGCCGTGAGAGTTATGCCAATCCTGCCGCGCTTCCCGATGTCGTCACGGCTTCTCTTGATGAAGATCTCTTTCGTCGTGATTTCACAATTAATGCCATGGCGATACAGCTGAACAGGTCCCGCTGGGGAGAACTGCGTGATCCGTATGGCGGGCGACAGGATCTCAAGCACCACACTCTACGCGTCCTGCACGACCGGAGCTTTGCTGATGATCCGACCAGGATCTTCCGGGCCATCCGCTTCGCTGAGCGATTTGCGTTCCATCTCGACCCGAATACCGAGCGCTTGCTGCTTCGGGCCTCTAATTCAAGCCTCGTGGCGCGCCTTTCAGGTCCGCGGCTTGCGAATGAACTCTTTGCTCTCATGAAAGAGCGCCACCCGGAGTTTGCGATCGGCCGTCTTCGCCGCCTTCGCTTGCTTCGATTTCTCCATCCACGTGTTGCACCGGGTAAACAGACGGAACGATTGTTGGCCGTACTTCCACAAGCGATCGACTCATGGAAACGCCAGTGTCCAGCGATTCCTCTCGATCGCTCGCTGATCTGGCTTATGGCGCTGCTTGCGGATGCAGCTGATTCCGTGATTGCCGGTGCTGTTGAGCGACTACAGTTATCCGTCGCTCAGGGCGGAGCGCTGAAATGGGCAGGTGACAAGAGCAGTCAGATTACCAAGACACTTGCAAGCGATGCGCGGCTTCGCCCTTCTCAAGTCTATCGCCTGCTCTCAGGGTTGCCGGATGAAGCATTGGCGCTGGTGCTAACGAAAGGTCTAGCGATGAATCGGAGAGCTGAGTTCGCTCGATTGTCTCGGCGCCTGATGAGATTTCTCAAGAGAGACCGTCATACCACGATGACGATCAACGGAGACACACTCAAAGAACTTGGACTCAGACCGGGGCCTCACTTCAAGAAGATCTTGAGTCGGTTACTGGATGAGCGGTTGGATGGCAGGATTACCGGTGTGGCGCACGAGCGAGACCGTGCTCGCGCCTTGGTTGAGCAGTACAGTTAGAGCCGATACTTGCGCAGCCGCTGATCGGTCTCGATTTTTCCGAACAGATCGTTGAGCGCGGCTTGGACTGCGAGATTAATTGGCCCTTGGTCGTCGTCCTCTCCTGTGGCTTTCCCGAATCCCATGTATTTCGAGACGGGACGTTTGTTCGACGCTGTGGCCAGCGTGGCATCGACGCGGGCCACGTAGACGCGCTGGAAGTCGGACATGACGCTCGGGTCGACATAAATGTTGAGCCGCATGGTCAGATCAAGATCGGTCTGACTGTCAGTCGACAGATAGGTAAACGTTTTTCGCGCCGCAAGATATTCCGTGATCGACCGTTCCCATGCCTGTTTGGCTTTGCTGAGCTGTTGGCGCACGCCCAAGACCTTGTTTTCGATACGAGGGTCCGCCACCATCGTGGCGCCCGGCTCCACGTTGTACGCTTCAATTTCCGTCAGCCGGATGGTGGCGGAATAGGGGAGAGGCGACGGCGTCGGTACCACCGCGGTCGGCTGATACACCATTTGGGAACACGAGAGGCTCAGCAGTAGAGGTGCGAACAGCGTTAGCAGGACGGTGCGGTTTGTCCCAAGACGTGCCGGAAGGGACATCATTTTGCCTCCCTCCATGTACAAGGTGCCGGCATCACCCTACAACTCGGGATGCCTTGTTGCAAGTGGCCAGCGGGCACCCTTGATTATGTAGGGATTCGATGGCTTCTCCTCTTACCCACGCCATCGTCGGCGCGACGTTAGGCTATCAGCTCCGGCTTGGCGCTGCCAACGCGTGGTGGATTGCCATGGCTTGTGCCGTCGCACCGGATCTCGATGCGATTGGGTTCTGGCTCGGTGTCCCATACGACTCGTTTTGGGGCCATCGGGGGTTTACCCATTCCATTCTCTTTGCGGCGTTGCTGAGTTGGATGTGCGTCTGGTGGACCGGCAATTCAGCCGGCCGTCTGCGTCTTTGGAGTGTGTATTGGATGGCGACGCTTTCCCATGGTGTGCTCGACGCCATGACCGACGGCGGGTTCGGCGTGGCATTTTTCTCGCCGGTGGACCAGAGCCGCTACTTTTTCCCTCTGCGTCCGATCCACGTCTCCTCGATGTCGCCAAAAGATCTGTTAGGCCCTCACGGGCTCGACGTGCTGATCAACGAAATTTTCTGGGTGTGGATCCCTTGCGGTTTGACTCTGATAATCGTCTGGTGGTGGAACCGGGGACGTGTGATCAGTTCATCGGAATGATCGTGGTGGCCACTTCACTCGGAAGCAGCAACGTCACCATCGCTCGATTCTGAGCGCCTGGTTGCACCAGGGCGAACAATGGGACTGGCTGAGGAATCGTGCCATGGGGAAATGCCAACAACGCGGGAAAATCGATCAAGGGTGCGATCGTGGGTTGGGCCGTTAGGCGGAGCCTGAAGGCCATCAGCACGTCTCGCAATCTTTCCGTCTGCTCTTGTTCTGTCAGTGTCTTGGCCGGTGCAATACCGGTCTCCCACAGCGGCCTCGTCACTGTGACGGAAAACGATAAACCGAGTTCTTTGGCGGTCGGAGTAACGTCGATCAACGCCCCGGTATCGAGCGCCTGCTGAAAGGGAATCGGTGTCGGCATACGGTCAAGAGGCTGCTGCGGTTCCACGGAATCCGCTGTCGGCTGTGACGCCGCGGGACTCACATCTATGGATTCCGCAGTTGGTTGTAACGCCGAACTCAACTCCGACGGCTGATCCGGACTTTCAGGTGTTGGCAGGAATCTGAGGATTCCATCATAGACAGCTCTTGCTCTGGCGGACCAGCGAGGATTGAACGGGCGGCCGGCAAAGGCTGCGTCAGCGGCGTGGCGTTCGTCATGAGAGAGCACACGAGGGGTCTGGTTGTTATCCATGTAGAGGGAAATAAGCCTGCCGGGACCAAAGTCAAGCGTCTGAATGTCTTTAGTCTTTCAGTGGTTGGCCTTTCGTTTCCGGCGCAAACCAGAGGACGCCGAGACCGATCAGATAGATCAGAGCGACCGTACTAGCGGCGCGGCCGAAGGTACCGAGCGCCGTCACCAACCAGCCGGTGAGAAACGGTGAAGCAGAGGCGAGAATCCTTCCTGCATTGAAACAGAAGCCAGCACCCGTGGCACGCAACCTGGTGGGATAGAGTTCCGGCAGGTAAATGGGGAAGCCACTAAAAATGCCGTTGTTGAAGAATCCCAGAACCGGCAGGAGCATCAGCACGCCGGAGTAATGCGAGGGAAGGAGATAGGTCGCAGGCAGCATGACCAAACTGCCTGCACACATGAAGGCAAAGACTGGTCGCCGTCCAAACCGGTCTGCTAACGGACCAAAACCGAGATAGCCAAAAATCGCTCCCGCGTTCAATGCCATGATGGCATAGCTCACGGACCTGGTGAGTGTAGCCTGGTCTGCTCCCTGGAACTCCGGTAACTCATGCACCAAGGTCGGAGCCCAGTTGGTCGAACCCCACAGCCCGAACACTGCGACGAAGGCCAGCGCCGATCCTACCAACGTCGCTCGTTTCAGATCCCCTTCAAAGATGGCCGACAGGGGAATGATCCGTTGCGCGTGAGCCTGTGTCCAACGGTCTGGTTCCTTTACCCACCAGCGGACGACCACCGCCACGAGTGCCGGCAAGACGCCGATCAGAAACAGGCCGCGCCAGCCGTAGGTGTCTCTGAATGCGAGATTGAATCCGGCTGCCAGGAAAAATCCCACAGCCCAGGCTGATTGCAGCACACCAGCCGCCTTCGCCCGTTTTTCTTCCGGCCAGGTCTCGGCGACAAGAGCCGCGCCCGCTGCCCATTCCCCGCCAATCCCCAATGCGGTGAGAAAGCGGTAGATCGCCAAGTGCCACCAGTCCTGCGACAGGGCCGCAGCACCGGTGAATACTGCATAGATGATGATCGTGGCGATCAGGACTTTGGTTCGGCCGAACCGGTCGGCAGCAATGCCGAACGAGATGCCTCCGATGGCCCAACCGATCAAAAAAATTGAAAAGATGATGCCGCCGTACCAGCCGATGCGCTCAGCCGAGGGTGGACCACTAGAGGTGTGCAACAGGTCGTGAAGAGCCGGGTGCAACACGACCGCATAGATGGTGGCATCCATTGCATCGAAGACCCAGCCGAGCCAGGCGACGAACAGCACCGTCCATTGATAACGAGTCACGCCATGAAACCACCAGCGATGGCTTGGAGGCGAGGGTTCTCCAGTAGGGACTGGGCACATGGCGCGCCAGGCTACGGAGGTTCCCGTTGGGAGTCAAGGTGAAGCCGCGAGAAAGCCCGTGATATAGTCGCGGCCATGCTGCGCGTGGATTTTTACCGCATCCTTGGCGTGTCTCGTGAGGCCTCCGACGACGTCATCAAGAAAGCCTATCGGAAGCTGGTCTTCGAGCATCACCCCGACCGCAATCCCAACAGCAAACAGGCGGAAGAGAAGATCCGCGAGATCAATGCCGCCTACGAAGTCATCGGCGACGCGGAGGCGCGCCGCAATTATGATCGGCTCAACTGGGGGGATGAATTTGCACCCGATGTCGTCGATGTCGCCATCCTGCTTGAGGAAATGGAGAAGAAACTGTTTGACGAAGGGCGCAAAGAATTGTTCGCTCTACTGATGAAAGATGTGCCACGGATCAAGGCCGAGCTAGCGCTCATTCGGGAGCGGGTGGTCAAAGACCAAGGGTATGACTCATTTAAAGAAGCCATAGTCCATGCGCGCGCGGCTGAACTCATGTCGGAGCTCGTGACTGAGGAAATGGAAGGTCGGAGGAAGCGACTGATCGAAGTGGCCACCCAGATGATGGTGTCGCAGGGTGTCGTCGGTCGAAACGATGAGGGCGGCATTCGCTCCCTACGGGCGCGGCTCGATGAGCACTTCAAGAAAGGTCGCCTGCATGGATTCGCCTCGGCATTGGAACTCTTGTATGAGCGACGGTGAAGGGGATGCCAGGGATTAATGAGATTTGGATAATTGACCGGCCACAAATCGCCCCGCCTTCATGACGCCGACGATGCGGCTTCTGTCGGGCAGCAGGTCAATTTTTCTCAACGGATTCCCATCGACGAGTAACAGATCGGCTTGCTTGCCTGGTTCGATCGTTCCCACCTGATCGTCAATGCCGATTAATCGGGCAGCGGCGGACGTGGAAGCAATAATCGCTTCCATCGGGCTCATACCGAGCGCAACCATCCGTTCAAGTTCCTGCGCGTTGTCGCCATGTTGATTGAATGGCGTGCCTGCATCTGTTCCCATGGCAATTAAGAGCCCCCGACGATGGGCTTGCCTGAAGCTGCTTTGATGGCGCTTCGTCATGGCCTTGGCCTTCTCGAGCGCGTCGTCGGGAATACCACAGCCATGTCGACAAGCCCCCGTCTTTGCGAGCGCCGAGAGTGTCGGAACCATATACACGGCATGCCTCTGAAACAGAGCGGCGGCCTCTTCGTCCAGTAAGGTGGCATGCTCGATCGAATGGACACCGGCATGAATCGCATTTTTCATTCCGGATGCGCCATGCGCATGCGCAGCGACTTTACGCCCGGCCTGTTTTGCTTCATCCACCGCTGCGCGAAGTTCGTCCAGCGTCATCTGTGCCTGATCGGGGGAGGTGCCTGGTGTGAGAATTCCTCCGGAAGCGATCACTTTGATCACTTCGGCACCTGCCTCGATCTGTTCGCGGACGACTTTGCGAGCTTGCTCGACCCCTTCGACCTCCTGGGCAATGAACCGCCGCAGATGTCCTCCGATCATGCAAATCGCAAGGCCTGCTCCGATGATTCGCGGGCCTGGAGTGAGCCCTTTGTCGATCGCTCTTTTCAGCGCAAAAATCGAATGATCTCGCGAGCCGAGATCCCGAACCGTCGTCACGCCTGCCTCCAGCGTCTCTCCCGCCGATCGGCTGGCTTTCAGAAGCGTTTCGGTTACTGTCTCATGTTCAACAGCCTTTACCACGTCTGGTTCCCCGCCCATGGTGAAATGGACGTGACAATCGATCAACCCGGGCAGCAGCGTGAGGCCGCGCCCATTGACCCGGATCGCGCCTCGTGGAATGGAGGTCGTTCGACTTGGGCCGGCAGCGGTAATGTTGTGCTCGCGCACGATCACCGTAGCCGGTTCGATGGTTTGACCGGCCCCGTCAATCAGCCGGACATGATGAATTGCGATGACCACGTTGTCAGCTTCCGATCGGAAACGTGATGATAATGCCACCCATCACATCGTTAAGTTTAAAGTCGCGGCGGGGGCTGTTGGGATGGCGGTTGTGGCAATCGACGCAGGCCTGGGAAACGGCTCGATCGGCGTACACGGCTTGAAACAGTCGAAGTTCGCCCCGCCGCACGATCCCATAATGGGGCTCCAAGGGGTCCTTTTGTACGGCAGCCAGTCCAATGCGCTCCAGATCGCTGTTGGCGCCGTTCCATGCGTAGATCGGCGTCAAGCTCGCCAAACGGAATGAGAAGCCGAGGTCTTTGATGGCCACGAGCCGGCCTGATTCCAGGAGAAACTGCGCTGGGAGGGGGACACCTCGTTCGTCCCTCCAGTGTTCATGCGCCTCGATGCCGTCACGGCTGAGCTTGACGACGACGTTGTCGGTGTAGTTGTTCCGGTTGGCTTCCAGGATAGCGTGGATGAACTCCGCCGTTCTCTGAGGTGAGACCTGGTCCGACTTGAGTTGGTTGGCGAGTGTGATGGCAAAAATCCAGTAGGCCACGACGGCCGTGAACGCAAACGCCCCGCCGCCCAGCACCCAAAGCAAAGGCTTATTGTCCATACAGTCTCACGCCTCCGATCAACAGGACGTTTGGTTGTACACCCGCGACGCGGCCTGCAGCGCCTCTCCGGGCGTGCGCAACCAGCCGCTTTCGAGAAAGAGCGCTTCCAAGGCGTTCAGGAGCGTCAAGACATTGGCTTCCGTCGAGGATTCACCCATGAGGCCGATCCGCCAAACCTTGCCCTTCAACGGGCCAAGTCCTCCGCCGATCTCGATGCCATGCTGAGATAACAATTGCGCACGGATGTCCGCTTCGGGAATGTGCGCGGGAACGGTCACACAGTTCAACATCGGCAATCGTCGCCCGGCCGGTGGAAGCGGCATGAGTGCTAGTTCCCGCAGACCTGCCAGCAGCGCATCGCTGTTGTTCTGATGGCGCTTGTACCGCGCAGGCAGGCCTTCTTCCTCGACGAGCCGTAAAGCTTCACGTAACCCATAGAGCATCGAGATAGGTGCCGTATGATGGTACGCTCTGCTGCCTTCCGCCCAGTACTCCGCAATCAATCCCATGTCCAAATACCAGCTTTGGCAGGGCGTCCGACGAGCTTTCACCACGGTCAGCGCACGCTCGCTCATTGTGAACGGTGACAAGCCGGGAGGGCAGCTCAAACATTTCTGGGTGCCGCTGTAGCAGACGTCGATACCGAGTCGATCGACGCCGACAGGGAGGCCGCCGAGCGAGGTGACGGCATCGACGACGAACAGCGCATCGTGTCGCCGACAAAGTGCGCTGATGTCTTCAAGCGGTTGCCACACACCGGTGGAAGTTTCCGCATGGACGATGGCTACCGCTTTGACCGGACCCGAGCGGACAAGTGCTTGCTCAATCGCGTCCGGCTGAATGCACTCTCCCCAGGCGGCCTCGACACGAATCACTTTCCCGCCGCACCGGTCGACGACCGACGCGAGTCTCGTGCCAAAGACACCGTTGATGCCCACGATGACGGCATCTCCTGGCTCGACCAGATTCACGATTGAGGCTTCCATTCCGGCAGAGCCCGTACCCGAAATGGCAATTGTGAAGGGATGCTCCGTCTCAAACACCATACGCAGAAGAGATTGAATGTCGTTCATGACGCCAAGAAATGCAGGATCCAAATGGCCGAGAAGCGGGGCGGAGAGGGCGCGAAGCACGCGGGGATGCACGAGACTCGGACCGGGACCGAGCAGCAGACGAGGCGGGGGGATGAATTCCTGAAAGGTCATGGTCTTAAAGGGCGTGTTAGATACGGCCCGTCCGGCTGGCCAGTATAGCGGACTCGTACCTCTCCCAGCCAGTTGGCCTGGAGAGGTGCTGACGTCGTTACTTTTGAGGGGTTTTTGGCTTGAAAACGTGCATGTTATAGTGCAATCCGCTATGGACGAATCTCTCACAATTCCCGCACAACCCACTGCGCCAGCTCGCTCATGGTGGCGTGAAACCGAAGCGCCACCGGCAGTCGGATCGTTCCCCAATCATTATTCAGCCGCGGTGAGCTGGCTCTCGGCGTTGTTCCTGCTCGTGTCGTTCACGGTGGTCGTGGCCATGGCCTCAACCATCGTGAAGATCGATCGGTTTGAAGCGCCGGAGCAGGCGCTCAGCCTGATGGTCGGCCGAACCATGGATGCGCAAGAGGGGTTGATGCGGGCCCCTGCCTGGGAACAACAGATCATGGAATGGGTATCAGGCGATGGCGTGGCCGAACGTGCGCAGGCGATCGCCTGGTACCAGGAATTGGCCACTCGCTCAGAAGATCCCGCCGTACCGTTGCAGCTTGCCGTACTTCAAGCCGAATCGGGACAAGTGCCGCAGGCGCTGCTTTCAGCCCATGAATGGAACCACCTCAATAACCCGCTCCCACAGTACGCCGCTATTATTCGCGCAGCCTACAGCCAAGAGCCTCCTCCGGATCGTGACGCGGTCGAGGCCCTGCAGAGTCGTTTGGCCGACGTGCTGCCTGTCGGATGGTTCTACGATCGCCTGATCATCCGATTGGCGCAGCGAGCCGGCCACACCGAACTGGTCTCGATCATCGAAGAGCAGGCACACCAGCGTGCCGACCGATTGTACGGCTATTCGCGCAGGTTGACCATCATCGAACTGGTCATCATGTTCGCTGGGTCCTATTGTCTGGTCATGTTCTGGCGGGCAAGCTGGGCAGGCAGGAATGTGATCCGACTGCATGATCCGGGGATTCCGCCGCCTTGGCCCGGCCGGGTGGGCGCGGCCGTACTGTTGCGTGGCGGCGCGATCGGCACCATCGTCATGGCCCTGTGCTTAATGTACATGCCGCCCGAGAATGCCTCCTTGCGGGCTCTTGCGATTCCTCTGACCAACGTGCCGCTGTTGGCATTGGCCTATTACCGGCTCTTTCGGCCTGCCGGCATGACATTCGAAGAAGCCTTTGGCCTCGGTCTTCCATGGTCTTCATTCGCGCGGCTGATGACGGCAGTGTTGGCGGTCGTTGCCGCCGGCCTGTGGGGTGAGTGGTTCATCGATCGGGTGACCGAACAGTGGCAGCTCGGAAGCCATTGGACGGAATGGTTCGACGAAGATCTGGTGTGGGGATCGAGCTCGTTGACGATGGTCAGTCTGCTCGAGTACGTGATCCTTGCCCCGCTTTTTGAAGAACTCGTGTTTCGCGGATTGCTCTTTGCGATTCTGCGCCGCAAGTTCCGGTTTCTTCCTGCAGCGCTCATGAGTGCGGCGATTTTCGGCCTTGCGCACGGCTATGGCGTAGTCGGTCTGATCAGTGTCTGCTGGAGCGGGGTGTTATGGGCCTGGATCTATGAAAAAACCGGGAGCCTCGGACCCGGTATCCTAGCGCACGCCATCAATAATCTTCTCGTCTGTCTGGCCGTGATGTCGCTGCTGCGCTTCGGACAGTAACAGTAATCGAAGGGGCGCCCGTCAGTGATCCGTGCGTTCCATCGGGGCCGGGGCTTGCTCAAGACGTTCGAGCGCACTTAACAGATCCGAATGACGAATTGAAGTTCCGGCTTCTTCGAGCAATAAACGAAGCTTCATATTGTTGATGCGTTTTCCTGATGGGTGCGTCTGTCCTGCCTCCGATTGTCGAATGAGCTGATCTCCGTAGAGCTTACGGCCGATTTCCTTCCAGGTCATGGGAACGCCATCGCTGACATTATAGACGGCTCCGGACACCCCGCACTGTAATGCTGCCTGGCAGCTGGCTGCCAAATCTTCCACATGAATCAAATTCACATATTTGTCTGACAGGCCGACCCTCCCGGTCATGATCCAATCATACGGGTGCCGCCGCGGTCCATAGATGCCGGCCACCCGCAAGACGACTGCTCCACATTCGTTGCGAAGAAATTCTTCTCCCTGCACGCGCGGTATCCCGAGATCAATCGGCGAAGTTTCATCGATCCAAGGCGGTGGATTTTCTGATGCGTTGCCGGCGCCGTAGGCTGAGGTGCTGCCGAGGACGACGAGCCGTCGAGACCGTGCCTTAATGCATGACGCGAATTGTTGAACTGAGACTAACGGCGCGGCAGGAAAACACCACAGCAGGTCGGCATCGGGAGGAATCGTGCTCCATGTGTCTGGATGCGTCAGGTCGAATCGTATGCGCTGTTCTTGCGGAACCCACGTGAGATGGTTGTCTGGTTGTCGGCTCGTGTGTAGGACATTCAAGTAGAAATCTGTAAGTGAAAGCATAAAGCGAGCCACGTATCCGGATCCGAGGATTACCACAATGTCTCGTCTGTTGATCATGCTGAGGCCCTGTCTGGATTCGAAGACAGTCTGCCTGGGGTAATCAATGAGAGTCTACGGAAATCAACTAGGTATTTTGGCACGCGTTTTGAGTAGAGAGCTTTCGCTTCCGCGTATGTGGAGGGATTTCCTATGAATACGATAGCCATGATGAGACAAAGTGTCCCGAGTCTTGCGCTACTTGTCCTTGGGGTTCTGAGTGCTTGTGGTGGTGACGATGATCAGAACAACACCAATCCATTTCAGCCGACGACGCCGACCATCGCCTTGGTCGCCAACCAAGCCTCGAATAACGTGTCGGCCTTCACGATCGATGAGAGCACCGGTGCCCTAGTGCCGGTGGCCGGTTCGCCCTTCGCAGCGGGGGGGACGACGCCGGGTGGCGTTGCCGTCTCCTCGGACGGGACGTTGGCCTATGTGGCGAACCAAGGATCCAACAACGTCTCAGCTTTTGCCGTCAATCCGTCGACCGGAAGCCTCACGGCAATTGCAGGATCACCGTTTCCTGCCGGAACCACGCCGTTGCGAGTGGCCATCTCCCCAAATCAGTCGTTCCTTTACGTCACCAATCAGGGGTCCAATAACATTTCAGCCTATGCGATCAGTGCTACGGGAGGTCTGACTTCCATTACCAGTTCTCCTTTCGCCGCCGGTTTCACGCCTTCAGGCGTGGCCTGTTCGCCCAATGGGGCCTTTCTGTTTGTCGCCAACCAGGGCTCGAACACCGTGTCGGCTTATACGATCAATGCGAGCGGACAGCTCTCACCTGTCATGAACTCCCCCTTTGCGGTCGGCACCACGCCGGTCGGAATCGTCGTCACGCCGGACGGCAAATTCCTGTATGTATCGAACCAGGGTTCGAATTTTGTCTCGGCACTGGCGATCCAACCGGATGGAGCGCTAGCGCCAATCATAGGATCGCCCTTCGCGACCGGGATCACCCCCGCCGGTATTACCATCTCACCTAACGGATCATTCCTCTATGTGGCCAATCAGAGCACAAACAATGTCTCGTCATTCACGGTGAATGCGGGTACCGGCGTGCTCACGCCCATCGGTAGCCCCTCGCCGTCGGGCACCACTCCGACGGCTGTCACGGTGTCGCCGGATGGCGCCTTTCTCTATGTCGCGAACCAAGGCTCCAACGACGTGTTTGCCTATACAGTCAACAGCGCTTCCGGCGCACTCTCGGTGGTGAGCGGTACTCCGTTTGCGACGGGAGGCGTGACGCCACGGGCGATTGCGACACCGGGACGACCGTAGCGCTTTCCTCACCCACTACCTTTGTAACGACCGGCCTGTGCCCATGTCCCGGCGCAGTCGCGACGCCTCTTGAAGAGATTCGCTCTTTCATTGGCACATCGGGTTCCTGATGGTATAAACCAACTAAGCGGCTATACGAATTGTGCGCTAAGTGGCGATACGAATTGTCTGCGCACAGGTTTTTTCCCTATGGTGAAGCCCATGGCCAATAAAGTTTTGCTTCTGCTCATCGCCGTCGCCGCGGCATTATCACTGACAGGCTGTCCGAGCGACGATGGAGGCGGCAGCGGTGGCTCCCTCGCGTCCAGCGGGAATCTCGTGTATCTGGCGGATCAGACTACTGATGGCGTGTTCGAACTGTTCCTTGCCTCGACGGGCGCGAAGCTGAATGGCCCGATAGTTGCCGGTGGCAGCGGTGTCACCAGCTTTGCTCTGACGCCAGACAAATCCGCCGTCGTCTACATTGCGGATGAGAAGACCGCCGGTGTCTTTGAGTTGTTCCGAGTCAACATTGCAACCCCTGGAGTCAGCGTTAAGCTGAACGGGGCCCTAGTACTTGGTGGAAACGTCACGAGTTTCACGATCACGCCGGATGGCACATCCGTCGTCTACCTTGCCGATCAGCAGATCAATGGAGTGTTCGAACTGTTTCGCGTGCTCTTTTCGACTCCACAGGCAAGTACGCGACTGAACCCGAATCTCATAGCCGGAGGCACCGTCTCGCAGTTCGCCGTGACTCCCGATAGCACCAAGGTGGTGTATATCGCCGATCAAGACACCAACAATGTGGATGAATTGTACCAGGTCGCATTCTTGCTCCCGCTCGTCAGCACGAAGCT
>Ga0081455_10006003_pt1 | contig 13169 bp, 9 predicted proteins | sample TabmetS3T2R1_FD_70207 | JGI IMG/M metagenome (GOLD analysis project Ga0081455, IMG submission 70207) | Tabebuia heterophylla rhizosphere microbial communities from the University of Puerto Rico - S3T2R1 | ecosystem: Host-associated > Plants > Roots > Rhizosphere ... | reverse complement strand
CGGGCTCTGCGCGGCGGCGGACTTGCCGGGCGCTGGCTGGTGCGACAGCGCGGAGGCCACCGCCGCGCTGGCCGTGGCGGCACCCACGGACAACGCCGCGGTGGCGGTCCCGATGGCTACGGTGGCCCGGCGCCGTCGCGCGAGCGGCGAGCCGGCCGGCCGCCCATGCCGCGAGGGCGGGCGAGCAGCGCTTGGCACGCGGTCCACCTGCCTTTCCGGGCCGCGTCAGGGGGTTCCGCGACCCGGCACTGACGCTAGGCCACCGGGCGTACCAGGAGAGTTAAGCGATGTCTAAAAGACCTCTAAAGAATCCTGCGAGAGCCGGGCGGGCGGGAGGTTCGCGGGTCCCGCCGGGGGCGGAGGGGTGGGGCTGGGAGGCGGGCGAGCCCGCCGGGGCGAGAAGCGGCGATGCGGGAGGTGCGCCACATCCGGAGGCTGGGCGGCGGCGGGGCTGCAAGGGTGTACGGCATGACGACCGAGCGCACCGCGGCGCCTGCGACGGTGGCCCCCGCGGTGGCGCTGCTGGTGTCCGGGGTGCTGTTCGTGGCGCTGAACCTGCGCGCCGGCATCGCCGCGCTGGCCCCGCTGCTGGGTGAGGTGCGGGCGGAGTTCGGGATCAGCCGCGGTACGGCCGGGCTGCTGACCACGGTGCCGGTGGTGTGCTTCGGCGCACTGTCCCCGGTGGCGGTGCTGCTCGGCCGGCGGCTCGGCTCGGAGCGGGCGGTGTTGATCGGCCTGCTCGGCATCGCCGCGGGCAGCGCCCTGCGGGCCGTACCGGTGCTGGCCCTGACCTTCGCCGGCACCGCCCTGATCGGCGCCTCGATCACCATCGGCAACGTGCTGCTGCCGACCCTGGTCAAGCAGGAGTTCGGCGCCCGCTCCGGCGCGGTCACCGGCATGTACACCGCGGCGATGACCGGCGGCGCGGCGCTGGCCGCCGCGATCAGCGCGCCCATTGCCGGCGCCGCGGGCGGGGACGGCTGGCGGGCGGCGCTCGCGGTCTGGGCGCTGCCGGCGCTGCTGGCCGCCGCCCTCTGGCTGCCCCAGTTGCGCCGCGTCCACCGGCCCGACCCGGTTCCGGCCGGCGGCCTGCCGCGCATCCGCCGCAGCCCGGTCACCTGGACGCTCACCGCGTTCATGGCGCTCCAGTCCGGCGTCTTCTACGCGCTGCTCGCCTGGCTGCCGGCCATCCTGCGCGAGCACGGCGCCTCCACCGGCAGCGCGAGCCTGGCCCTGTCGCTGTTCAACCTGGTCGGCATCCCCAGCGCGCTGGCCGTCCCGGTGCTGGCCGCCCGCCGGGCCGACCAGCGCGCCGTCGCGATCCCGCTCAGCATCGGCTGGCTGGTGTGCGTCGGCGGCCTGCTGCTCGTACCCGACCTGTACCTGCTGTGGGCGGCGCTGGGCGGCCTGGTCCAGGGCGGCGGGATCGGCCTGATGCTGATCCTGTTCGTGCTGCGCAGCAGCGGCCCGCGGGTGGCCCGCGCGCTGTCCGGCACCGTCCAGACCGCCGGCTACCTGGTCGGCTCCACCGGCCCGTTCCTGTTCGGCGCCCTGCGCGACCGCACCGGCGACTGGACCACCCCGCTGGCCGTACTCCTGGCCGCCGTGGTCCTCATGTGCGCTGCGATGATCTGGTCCTGCCGGGACCAACCGGCCGGCTGAGCGGGCCGCGCGGACATCAGGAGGGTACGTGGATCCGGTGGGCGTGGTGGGCGCCGGCACGATGGGGGTCGGGATCGCGCAGGTGGCCGCGGTGGCCGGGCACCCGGTCCTGCTGCACGACACCGCGCCCGGCGCCGCGGACCGGGCGCTGGCCGGCATCCGGGACCGGCTGGCCGGCCAGGTCGCCAAGGGCCGGCTGGCCGCCGAGGTCGCCGACTCGGTCCGGATCGCCGTGGTGGACCGGCTGGACGACCTGGCGCCGGCGCGGGTCGTGATCGAGGCGGTGCTGGAGGACCTGGCGGTCAAGCGGGCCCTGTTCGGCGCGCTGGAGGCGGTGGTCGCGCCCGACTGCGTCCTGGCCACGAACACCTCCTCGCTGTCCCCGACCGCGATCGCCGGCCCGCTGGCCCACCCCGAACGGGTCGTCGGCCTGCACTTCTTCAACCCGGTCCCGGTGATGCCGCTGGTCGAGGTCATCCCGGGCCTGGCCACCGACCCGGCGGTGAGCGCCGCGGTGAGCGGGCTGGCGGAGTCCTGGGGCAAGACCGTGGTCCGCAGCACGCCCACACCCGCCTTCATCGTGAACCGGATAGCCCGACCGTTCTACGGCGAAGCCTGGCGCCTGTACGCCGAGGGCGCAGCGCCGCCCGCGGTCATCGACGCGGTGCTCACCGGCGCGGCCGGCTTCCGGATCGGGCCGTTCCAGGTGATGGACCTGGTCGGCCACGACGTGAACCACGCGGTCAGCACCTCGGTGTGGGCCGCCTTCGGCCACGACCCGCGCTTCACCCCGCCGCAGGCGCAGCAGGAGCTGGTCGCCGCCGGCCGGCTCGGCCGCAAGAGCGGGCACGGCATCTACCGGTACGGCGACGGCGCGGCCGACCCGGCCCCCGAACCGCTCGCGCCGCGACCCGCGCCGGCCGAGGTCGTGCTGCGCGGCGCGGCCGGCGACCTGGGCACGCTGGTCGCGCGGTGCGGCGTACCGGCGGTGACCGGCGGGCTGTTCGGCGACCGCGCCGGCGGCCTGGCGGACCTGGCCGGCGGCGCGCTGCTGGCCCGCTGCGACGGCACCCCGGCCACGGTGCTCGCCGCGCGGCTGGGCGTACCGGTGGTGCTGGTGGACCGGACCGTCGACGACGCCGCGGCCCGGGCGGTCGCGATCACCGCCTCCGACGGCTGCCCGGACGCGGCGGTGGACCACGCGGTCGGCCTGCTGCAGGCCGGCGGCCTGGCGGTGCACCGGATCGACGACGCCCCCGGCATGATCGTCACCCGTACGGTCGCCATGCTGGTCGCCGCGGCCGTGGACGCGCTGCAGCACGGCGTGGCCAGCGCGGCCGACATCGACCAGGCGATGCGGCTGGGCGTCAGCTACCCGCTCGGCCCGCTGGAGTGGGGCGACCGCTGGGGCGCCGGCACCGTGCTCGCCGTGCTGGACACCCTGGCCAGGCAGTACGGCGACGCGCACTACCGGGCCGGGCCGCTGCTGCGGCGCCGTGCTGCCAGCGGACAGCCGCTGGCCTGACGTGTGATCGTCACCCTCCGTTCGCCCGGTGCCGACAGCCTCGCAACCGAAGCCGGGACAACGGAGCGTCCCGGCCCGGGGGACCGAGGAGTCCGGGATGAGTCACGAGCACGACCACCCGCACGAGCACGACCACCACCACGTCGGGGCACCGACCGAGCTGCCGGCCGCGCTGGACACCACGATCCCGGACGAGGAACTGAGCCCGGCCGAGATGTCCCGGCGCTCCATGCTGCGCCGCAGCGGCCTGCTCGGCGCCGGCCTGGCCGCCGGCTCGGTCCTGGCCGGCGCGGGCGCCGGCACCGCCGCCGCGGACAGCGGTGCCGGCCGCGGCAGCGACCACGGGCCGCGCGGCGGCTTCCGCTGGCTGGCCGGCGACCACCACATCCACACCCGCTACAGCAGCGACGCCATGTACCGGGTCGTCGACCACGTCCAGCACGCCAACGCCTACGGCCTGGACTGGATGGTCATCACCGACCACGGCAGCGTGCAGCACGCCAAGATCGGCGTGGAGAAGGTGAACCCGGACATCGTGGCGGCGCGCGCGGCGATCCGGGGCACGCTGGTGTTCCAGGGCCTGGAGTGGAACATCCCGGCGGCCGAGCACGGCACCGTGTTCGTACACCCCGGGCGCAACGAGGTCGCGGTCCTGAAGGACTTCGAGAACGCCTTCGACGGCGTGGTCACCGCGACCACCGACAGCACCGCGGCCAACGAGGCGGTGGCCATCGCCGGGGTGAACTGGCTGGCCGACGCGGTCCGCCGGCGCCGGGTCGAGGACGCGCTGTTCCTGGCCAACCACCCGGCCCGCAAGGGCATCGACTCCCCGCACGAGATCCGCGGCTGGCGGGACGCGCAGCCCACCATCGCGGTCGGCTTCGAGGGCGCCCCCGGCCACCAGGCCGCCGGCATCCCCGCGCCGAAGGGCCCCGGCAGCGGCCGCGGCTTCTACGACTTCAGCCCGACCGCGCAGTCCTTCGCCCGCTACCCGCTGGAGAGCTACCGGACCTGGGGCGGCTTCGACTGGATGACCGCCACGGTCGGCGGCCTGTGGGACAGCCTGCTGGCCGAGGGCAAGCCGTGGTGGATCACCGCCAACTCCGACTCGCACATGATCTGGGGCGACGACTCGGTCCGCGGCCCGAACAGCGACTTCGCCGCCAACGGCTTCTACAACGAGCCGGTGCACGGCACGCAGGGCGCGATCCTCACCAACGGCGACTTCTGGCCCGGCTACTACAGCCGTACGCACGTGGGCGCGGAGTCGTTCGGCTACGGCGCGGTCATGGACGGCATCCGGGCCGGGCGGGTCTGGGTGGACCACGGCCGGCTGCTGAGCGGCCTGGACGTGCGGGCCCGGGTGGCCGGCAGCGGCCAGTCCGGCGTACCGCTGGGCGGGGCGCTGCGGGTACGGGCCGGCAGCACCGTCGAGCTGTCCATCACGATCAGCACCGCGAGCCTGCCGAACTGGGCGCAGGTGCTGCCGGCGCTGGCCCGGGTGGACGTGATCCAGGGCGCGGTCACCGGCCCGGTCGCCGACCGGGACGCCTTCTCCACCCCGGACACCCGGGTGGTGAGCAGCTACGACGTGACCGGGCGGACCGGGACGTTCCGGCTGACCTACCGGCTGCCGGATGTGGACCGGCCGGTCTACCTGCGCCTGCGCGGTACGGACGGCAACCGGTCGGCGCCCGGGCTGCTGGGCGCCGCGGTCGACCCGCACGGGCCGGCCATGGACGTGCTGGGCGACGCCGACCCGTGGGGCGACCTGTGGTTCTACACCAACCCGATCTGGGTCCTGCCGCACCGATGAGCGCCCTGGTGCTGGGGATCGACGCCGGGTCGGCCACGGCGCGGGAGGCCGAGCACCTGCTGGCCGAGGTGCGTACGCTCCTCGATCTTGGCGGCGGGGCGGTCTGCTGCACGCACCTGGTCCGCGACCACGCCCGGCCGCACGTCGCGGTGTCGGTGGCCGCGGCGGGCCTGTCCACGGCCGCGTTCGCGGTGCTGCCGGCCGGGTACGGTGCCGCGCTCGGGGCGTACCGGGTGGGGCCGCCGGACCTGGCCGCGGCCGCGGCGGTGGCCGCCGACGAGCACGGCACCCGGCGGTCCGGCCGCGCGGTGTACTACCCGGGCGCGGCCGGGCTGACCGGCGTACGGACCGTGGGCGAGGTGCTGGCCGGGTCGGCGATCGAGCGGGTCGCCGTGCTCGGCGGCGCCCCGCCCGCGCCGGACACCGTGCTGGACACGCGCGACTTCGTCCGGCCGCAGTGGCAGGACGGCCGGCTCACGCTGGTCGCCACGCCGGCGCCGGCCGGCCGGATCGCGCCGTTCGAGGTGCCGAACCCGACGCCCTGCTGCGCCGACCACGCGATCTGAGCACACGTACGAGGGCGCCGTACGAGGCGTAGGGAACCCGGCCGTCCCAGTCAGCGGGCAGCAGCGATGGGACGGCCGGGTTGGTCGTGGGCCGGCCACTCCCACTGCCAGCCGTACCCACCCGGTGGCGGGTTGGTCAGGGTGAGTACGTCGGTGTGGGTGTTGGACCGTTCGGTGTATTCGCTCGGGACGTCGTCATGTGGCCGGCTCCAGGTGCACACCCGCAGCAGCGCGGGCGGTTCGACCCGGTGGAAGCTGATGCTGAGCACCAGCGCGCGGCAGGCCGGCCCGCCGATCAGCCGGCGGAACTCGCGGCGGGGCAGGCGTACGGTCTCCGGCAGGTAGCTGTGGCTGATGGTGAAGCTGAACCGGTGCGGCCGGCCGAGCGGCAGCCCGCGGTCGAAGACCAGTTCGGTGGCCGCGAGGGGCTCGGGGTCGTGCAGGTCGGGGGAGTAGTCGTCCTCGCGGATGGTGCGGCCCAGCTGGCAGCCGTCGGCCGGGACGACCTCCACGGCGGCCTCGTCGCGGTGGTAGGAGTAGGGCAGCCAGTAGCGGTCGATGCCGGTGCGCAGCGGGTACGCCTCGAGCACCACGCGCGAGCGCAGCGGCCACCGGTCGGCGCCGACCATGTAGTGCTCCTCCTGCCAGGTGAGCACCAGCGACTGCCGGCTGAGCGCGCCGCCGTGCACCCCGATGGCCTCCTCCAGCAGTCCGCGCCGGTCCTGCAGGCCGTGCGGGCGGGGCCGGCCGGCGAGGGTGAGCGGGCGGGGCGGCGGGCTCTCCGGGCGCTGCCGGTGCCAGGGCTCCAGGAGCGCGGTCGGCGGCAGGCCGAGGACCCGCTCCAGCGCCAGTACGCGGCTGCGGCCGTCCGGGCTCGGGGGCGGCAGGTTGGCGCCGTTCTGCCAGCCGCTCAGGGTGGGCCCGCTGATCCGGTGGCCCTGCCGGGCCAGCCGGTTGGTGATCTGTTGCAGGGTCAGCCCGCTCTCCCGGATCGCCGAGCGCACCGCGGCGGCGAACGGCGACGCGGGCTCGGCTAACGACCCGGCGTCGCGGTACCCGGGGTCGCGGCGGGCCGACCACCGGCACTGGTCGCTGCAGTAGACCCTGGGACGGCCGGGTCCCGGTCGTGGGGTGAAGGTGTTCGGGCAGGCCGGCCGCCCGCATTGCACCTGGCGAAGCATCGGGTACGTCCTTGTCGTTCAACACGCTATTCGGTTTCATTTACGTGCTGGCCCACAACGTGCGGATTCCGCCGATCGGCCGTGCGTACGAGATCGTGCAGTACAGCGTACGTGCAAGCAAATAGTCAAAGTGGGCACAATTTCGTGTTGAATGGCCGTGCAATGGTGGTGATCCACTCCGGGCCGTGATCCCGGAAACCCGATCGAGGAACTTCGATCACTCGACAGCGTGAATGTCATTCGGCCACAACACGCAAGGTTAGCGACTTGTTTAGTCCTATTATCCCACGCCGTCCGGTACTCCGCGTTAGTCCTCAGTGACCCGCTGTACACGGCCGTTCGGAGCAGGCACCATGCCAGTGAGCGCCCGTGAGCCCTAATGCGGGCGCTTCGGCTGTTCCAGGAGGGAGGTGTGCCGGCATGGTCGTGCACATGACCTGGGAATGACGGGTGACCTCTGACCGCCCGTCGAAAACGCGCTCCCCGGCCGGCCCCGCGGCCGGGACGCGCGCTCTATCCCAGGCCCGCGTGCGGAAACAGATCATGTTGGCGCCCTCTCGGCCGAAAGGGGTCAGAGCCCTGACCACGGCCGACTCCGGGAGCGGGACCATGGCGGTGACACCAGCCGAGCGCCCGGTGGCGCGCAGCCTGAGCGACCTGCTGCCCCGGGGTGGCCAGCTGACCCCGGAGCGGTTCAACGCCCGGCACCGGCTGCTGCTCGGCATCCTGCTCGGGCACGTACCGGTGCTGGCCGTGATCGCCCTGGTCGGCGGAACGCCCAACACCGGCGGGCACGCCGACCATGCCAAGCCCTCCACCGCCAGCACGCTGCTGCTGCTCGGCATCGTGCTCGCGCTGGCCGCGGTCGGCGGGGTGGCCCGCGGCCGGGTCGTCCGGGCCAGCGCGGTCTCGCTCGGGCTGCTCAGCTGCGCCGGCATCCTGATCCACCTGACCGGCGGCCAGACCTCCATGCACTTCCACTTCTTCGTGGTGCTCGCCCTGGTGGCCTTCTACCAGGAATGGGTGCCGTACCTGCTGGCCATCGCCTTCACCGCCGTGCACCACATCGGGATGAGCTGGCTGATGGAGCCCAGCGAGGTCTTCAGCGACCCGCAGCCGCAGGCCAGGCCGGTGCTGTGGGCCATCATCCACGCCGGCTTCGTGCTCGCCGCCTGCGCCGCGAACGTGCTGTTCTGGAAGCTGGCCGAGGACGGCGAGATCGCCGCCAAGCGGACCGCCGCGCAGGCGCAGCAGGCCACCGAGGAGCAGTTGCGGCTGCAGACCGACGCCGCCCGGCTGCAGCAGGAACTGGGCGAGGAGAACCGGCAGCGGCTGGAGCAGAGCCAGCAGGAGCGCGAACGGCTGCGCAGCGGGCTGGCGGCGCTGGCCACCTCCAGCGCCGAGGTGGACGAGCGGGTACGCGAGGTGGCCGGCACCATCGACGGCTTCTCCGCCGCCATCGGGGACATCTTCGCCAGCACCCGCAGCGCCACCGAGGTCGCCCACGAGGCGGTCGCGGCGGGCGAGACGGGGCGGCAGGCCATGCACACCCTCGGTACGGCCAGCGAGGAGATCGGCAAGGTCGTCCGCGTCATCAGCGGCATCGCCGAGCAGACCAACCTGCTGGCGCTGAACGCCACCATCGAGGCGGCCCGGGCCGGCGCCGCCGGCAAGGGCTTCGCCGTGGTGGCCAGCGAGGTGAAGGACCTGGCCCAGGAGACCGCGCGCAGCACCGACGAGATCTCCGGGATCGTCGACGACATCGTCCGGCAGACCGCCGAGGCGGTGACCGCGATCGAGCGGATCGGCGAGATCATCACCCGCATCGACTCGCTGCAGAGCGGGATCGCCGGCACCGTGCAGGAGCAGGCCACCGCCAGCGCGTCGCTGGCCGACTCGATGGCGCAGGCCTCCAGCGGGTGCACCGAGATCCTGCGCGGGCTGGACTCGCTCAGCGAGAGCGTGTCGTAGCGGCCGGTCAGCCGTGGCCGCGGAACGCCTCGGCCAGCCACCAGGACGGCTCGCGGGCGGCCACCTTCGCGTCGATCACCAGCGGCCGGTCACGCGGGCCGGCCAGCCAGTCCGCCACCCCGGCCAGGTCAGCGGTCGAGCGTACGGTCAGCGCGTCGCAGCCGAAACCGCGGCCGATCCCGGCGATGTCGGTGGGCGGGAAGACCACGGTCTCCAGCGGGTCGCCGTCCGGGCCGAAGTGGTGCACCTCAGCGCCGTACGCCTCGTCGTCGTAGACCACCACCACCAGTGGCAGCCGCAGCCGGGCCGCGGTCTCCAGCTCGGCGATGCCCATCAGCGCGCCGCCGTCGCCCAGCGCGGCCACCGGCAGCCGGTCCGGCCGGGCCAGCGCCACCCCGATCGCGGTGCCGAGCCCGAGCCCGATGGACTGGAACGCCTGGGTGAAGCAGAAGCCCGCCTCGTCCGGCACGGCGAGGTACGTACTCGGGTAGCCGGCGAAGTTGCCCGAGTCGATGGACACGCTGCGCTGCGCCGGCAGCAGGTCGTCCAGCGCCGCGGACAGGGTGCGCGGGTCGATCCGGCCCGGCTCGTCCCACTCCTCGTACGGCACGTCGCGCCAGCGGCCCTCCGCCTCGATCCGCTTGCGTACCGCCTCGTCCCGCCACCCGGCCCGCTCGGGTGTCCCCGCCAGCAGCGCGGCGGCGGTGAGCCCGACATCACCAACCACACCCAGCCGTACGTCCTGCTGCGCGCCGATCGCGGCCGGGTCCACGTCCACCTGGACCACCGCCGCGGCCGGGTCGAGCAGCGTGCCGCGCCGGGTGGTCCACATGGTGAGCGAGCAGCCCCAGGCGATCACCAGGTCGGCGCCGCGGATCAGCTCCGCGGCCAGCGGCGTGGCGAACCCGCCGCTCACGTCCAGGTTCCACGGGCTGCCGGCGAACAGGCCGCGGGCCACCGCCGAGGTGGCCAGCAGCGCGCCGCCGCGGTCGGCCAGCCGCTCCAGGGCGGGGCGGGCCGAGCGGGCGCCGCGCCCGGCGATGAACACCGGCCGCCGGGCCGCGTCGAGCAACCCGGCCAGCTCGGCCAGGGCCTGCGGCGAGGGAGCCGGCAGGGTCGGGGCGGCGGCCAGGACGGGCTCGGCGACCCCGGCCGGCAGGTCGGCGGCCTGTACGTCGAGCGGCAGGTTCAGCAGGACCGTACGCCGCTGCTCCACCGCCGTGCGTACGGCCCGCGCCGCGTCGGCCAGCGCCGAGCCGGGGGAGTGGACGCGCTCGGGCACCGCGCCGACCGCGACCGCCAGCGCGTCCTGGTCGACCCGGAAGTTGGAGCGGACCGCGTGGCCGGCGGTGTCGGCGGCGAGCACCAGCAGCGGGGTGCGGCTCTTGGCCGCCTCGGCGATGCCGGTCAGCGCGTTGGTCAGCCCGCAGCCCTGGTGCAGCGAGACCGCGGCGAGCCGGCCGCTGGTCTGGGCGTACCCGTCGGCCATCATCGCGGCGCCGCACTCGTGCCGGGCGGCCACGAACCGGGCGCCGGCCGCGATCATCGCGTTGGTCAGGTGGAAGTTGCCGCTGCCGACGACGCCGAAGACCTGCCCGACGCCGTACCGCACCAGGGCCGCACCGACCGCGTCCGCGACCCGCATGCTCAGTGCTCGATCAGCGCGAGCACGCGCGTCGGGCTGCCGGAGCCGCCGACGATGGGCAGCGGGCTGGCGATGACCACCGCGCCGCGGACCGGCAGCCGGGTCAGGTTCTGCAGCTGGGTGAGGCCGTACTTGCCGGCGCCCAGGAAGAAGGAGTGGCACGGGAACGGCGGGTCGAAGGAGTGCGCGCCGCCCGCGTCGGTGCCGACGGTCTCCACGCCGAGGCCGAGGATCGGGGTCTCCTGCGCCAGCCACTTCGCGCAGTCCACCGAGATGCCGGGGGTGTGCGGGCCGCCCTCGTCGGCGTTCAGGAACGCGGCCTGGTCGGCGGAGCGGGCGTCCCAGCCGGTCCGGTACAGCAGCCAGCCGCCGTCGGGCAGCGGGCCGTTCGCCTCGCACCACTGCTCGACGTCGGTGCGCTCCAGCAGGAAGTCGGCGTCGGCGGCGGCCCGCGCGGTGAAGTCGAGGACGACCGCGGGCGCGATCAGCTGCGCCGGCGGCACCTGCGACACGTCGGCACCGTCCCGCCCGCTGACCCAGTGCACCGGCGCGTCGAAGTGCGTCCCGGTGTGCTCGCCGGTGGAGATGTCGTTCCAGTACCACGCCGGGCCGCGCTCGTCGTAGCGGCTGATCTCGCTGAGCGAGAACGGGATGGTGTTCCCGAACGGCTCCGGCAGCCGCAGGATCGGCGTGCTGCTGGACAGCGGCGCGGTCAGGTCGACCACCTCGATCGAGCCACTGGCGATACCGCTGGCGAGCGCGTCAAGCACCGACATCCGTGCCTCCTTGAGGGTGATGTCCCGCAGCCTCGCCCCTCCCCGCCCCCGACGGCAAGCGCCCGGGGCGATCATTTTCGACCGGCCGGCCGGCGGTGGGAACGGCAGCTCGCCGGATGGATTGCAGATCACTTGTCGCGCCGGGTTAGATGGACGCAACGCGCCTGGAGGGCGATATTTAATGCACGGAATTCCACCACACAACCTTCTCCGGCGGCTGCTGCGGCATGTCACCCCGATCAGGGTATGGATTTGTGTGGCCGTCCTCGCGGTGGCAGTGATTGCGATCGCAATAATCTTCGTACCGTGGCACAGGAAGCCGCCACCGGCCGCCGAGTGCGGGCAGCCGCTGGTGCTGGTGGAGGCGGTCGCGCCGGACATCGAGCCGACGATCTCCGGCCTCGCATCCCGTTTCCAGGACTCCCACCGTGACCCGACCGGCTGCCCGCGCTACTCGATGCTGGTCTACCAGGCCACCCTCGGCGACATGGTGCGCGCGCTGCACCAGCAGTGGAGCCCGGACAGCAACGATCGCCTTGCGGAGGGCTATTTCCAGCCGACCAGGGACGTCGGCCCGGAACCGGACGGCTGGATTCCCGGCTCCTCGGCCGAGGCGTGGCTGGCCGGCGCCAACGACGCGGAAGCGATTCCCAGATTGCGGCTTGGTAAGCCACTCGGGTGGACCGAGCCCGTGGTGGCCATTCCCGACGAGCTACTCGCGCAGTTACCGCCCGGTACAGCCGACCGCCCCTGGTCGTGGGGAGAATTGCGACCGGTGTTGCGCGATCATACGATCGGCCTGGTCCGGCCGAATCCGGCGACCTCCACCGCCGGCCTGCTGCACACCATGGCGTTGTACAGCGGCATGGATCCCGCCTCCGGGGATATCCGCCAGCTGGAGCAGGAGATCAGCGGCAATGTCGGCCAGGGCGGCTACCCGGCCGGCGGCGAGGTCGAGTTGCTCTGCCACCAGCCGAGCCAGCAGCAGCGCGTCGCGTTCCTGGTCTCCGCACAGACGCTGCACCAGTACCGCGGCAGGGCGTGCAGCTCCCGCGCGTACCAGCAGCTCAGCCTGTCCCGCGTGCCCGGGCTGGATCATCCCTACGTCGCGTTGAGCTGGCCGGGCCGGCTGGAGCAGCAGCGACGTACCGCTGGCGACGATTTCGAACACTGGCTGCGCACCGATCTCGCCGCGGTGAATGCGCTGCATGATGCGACCGGCGCGCGGCCCGGCATGATCGCCGATCGCACGGCTACCAACCAGGTGTGGGCCGAGTACCAGTCCGCGCGTGCCAACGGGCGGGTGCTGATCGCCGTGGACCGCTCCGCGCCGATGGCGGAGAGTGGCCTCCACAGCAACGTGGGCTCGCCCCTGGAGGCGGCGACGGTAGCGGTCCGGCAGTCGTTGACCCTGCTCGGGACGGCCGACAAGGTGGGCGTGTGGACCTTCGCCGGCAGGCCCAACGGGTTCACGATCACCAAACTGATCGCGCTGGGCCCGCTGACCGCCGACAAGCGGGCGAAGCTCGCGGACCTGGAGATCTCCGCCGACTCCGGAGCGGATCGGAGCCCGCTCTACCAGGTCGTGGACGAGGGATTGCAGGAACTCACCGAGACCCGGCCGAGCAGCGCCGCCGATGTGTCCGCGCTGATCGTGATCGTCGACGGGAGCAATCTCAACTCGGGGGAAAAATTGGTGAGCCTGCAGGACAGGCTGCCTGACGCAGGAAACATCCCGGTCTACGTGCTGGCGATCAGAGCCTCCGCCTGCTACGACCTGAGCCGCGATCTGGCCAAGACGGTGGGCGGAGCGTGTACGACGACCCAGCCGGACAGCCTCATCGACGATCTGCACACGCGGCTCGCGGGGCTGTGGAAGGGAGCCAGCTCGTGAGGCCTACCCGCCGATGGCCCGCGCTGGTGGCGCTGCTGCTGGCCGCCGCGACCGGGTGCGGCGGCACCGCTCCGCCGCCACCCGGCCCGCCCGCGTCGCCGCCGTGTGACGGGTCGGGCCCCTCGGCCCCGCC
>Ga0081455_10006002_pt1 | contig 13170 bp, 13 predicted proteins | sample TabmetS3T2R1_FD_70207 | JGI IMG/M metagenome (GOLD analysis project Ga0081455, IMG submission 70207) | Tabebuia heterophylla rhizosphere microbial communities from the University of Puerto Rico - S3T2R1 | ecosystem: Host-associated > Plants > Roots > Rhizosphere ... | reverse complement strand
TTCCAGTCCGCCATCAATTTTGAAAGTCAGCTTCTGCTTTGCCATGTGAGTCTCTCCGGGGTTGATTATTATTGCGATAAAAGAGCCTATAAAATGGTGAGCCAACCGGAGACGTGCAGCCTGTGAAGCTCACGTCGAGCGGGCCGCAGAGCGTAAGGAAACAAGCGAACACTTTGTCCGGACGCATCACACTGTCCTCCCCTGTACCCACCCCCATGAAAGAGCGCACTGCGGAGCGCCTCAAGTGCCTCAAGGAGATGGCGCCACAGGGGGCTTATCGCACGGGCAGGGCTGTAGGACCTATTATGGGCATGTCCGAGTCTTTGCATGGATGGTCCACGTATCATTGGCGATCCACCCTCTTCGTCCTTCGGCTTCGATATGCAACCAACTTTCGTCCGATAAACCACGGAATGTGGAAATATTTAGCGCTCAATATTGCGCCCCACACAATAGAATATTCTCCTTAACATTAATACCTGCTAGCGGATAACCCTTTGGGCATGCATGCATGCCCTCACGCTGTGTGACGCCTCTATCTGGAAAATAAGTGAGCGGCATCGTTATCGGGGGTATTATCGGGGCACAAGCTAATGCTTTTCGGTCAACATGAATTCCTGTAACAGCAGATCCAGGCAGGCATTGAAGTATTGGAACAAATCTATCTTCGATTTGCCATAGTTCTGTCTTATTTCTAAAATTCTCTGTGCCTCCAACTCTAGGAGTATCAAACTCATCAGAGCAAAGCAACCAATTTTTCTTCACATGCACACCAGTGACAAACTCACCTGCTGGATCAGTAGGAGTGCCACAAGAATGCATCTCGTTTCGTTGTGTATGTTTATCTTTCCTTTCGGAAGCAAAAGCACATGTCATGATGAATAACGTCATGATTAATATCAAGCTGCTAGTAAATAGCTTCATCCACTTTTCCATTCATTAATGATGATTAGCACTAGGAAACCATATATCATCAAAAATATCTGGATCTCAGTAATCCTCCTTTTATTCTTCTCCTACCACATGCACTAGGACCAAGGTTTGGTGTTTTCCGGGTTCGCCGGAGAACCAGAGCCAGAAATCACATCGATCGGATACTGAAGGTATTTCCTCACCGTTTTCAAGGCGTGCTATACATCCCTTTTTCGTGAAGGGTAGAATTGCAAACGAGACATCCTTACTACGAGGAGAGGGATTGATATCCGCCTGATCCGACGAGGAGCCATCTTTATCACGAATTTCAACAGTAATTACAACGCCACACGCCTCATTACTCGAATCGCGGCATATCGTGTTTGCAGCACGGAAAATCCACCATTCCAGATCGGGAGGATATTTAAGATGCGCTCGATTGGGCTCGGGCGTCGTCTGGAATCTGTGGCCATCGATAGTAACAATGGCGTAGAAGTCCGGCTCGTCCCCTTTGTCAAAACCCCCAGGAAAGCATTCATCGACTTCGTCGATAGTGACAGCCCAGCCGTTAGGAACAAACGACTGAGCACTCGCCTGAGGTATCCAATTCGCCTGGAACCCATTCGGGATCCCCAGGCAGGGCAGCATGATCAGGAAAAACCTGCGTACCCAACGCCAACGCCCATGCCAACAGGCTTGGATAACTTTCCACCCGTCTTTCCACTGAGATGGCTTGTGGTATAATTTCATACGTATGCTCCTCTCTTGTTGCACGTGTTCTAACTCTGACGGATATATTGTCCTCACAACCCCATTCTCCTTCATAAGCGTCCTCCTTTCGCAATGCAGCCAAATAAGGCGGAGGAATATTCAAGAGCCTTGTTGATATGCAGCATCATATTATGGGCACTCTTAAAACCGCTCCTTTAGTCTGTGAAGGTCCAATAGCATAGGAGCTACAACCAAACGTCATATAGTTAGACCTTCGACCTAGGCCAAAGGAAATATGAGCAAGAACGAACAAAGAGCCATTAAGGCATGTGGCTTTATAGTGGTTACTTTTCAGCGATGCATTGCGTCTTTGCCCGTGGTATCCTTGTTAGTAAGGGATCCAATTGCCCTCACTGTCCGTGCAGTGTATCTCTCTATTATTGAGGAAGAGCGTAACAGTGAGGGCAGGCTGTAATTGAGCGCCACGCGGCGAAAATAAAGGCGACCGCGAGGGTCGTCACTACTGTGAATGTGTTACACGCAGCAGCGAAGCATTATCGGGGCGCACCGCAGACCAATTGCGACGGGCGCTGGTCGGGGTGGCGGTTCTCATTAACCGGCGTGCAATGTTCCCCGTCCTGGAGGCTATTACTGTGTAGCCTTGGACGGGGTTGGATAGTGGAAAGAATTCTCATGACCCAAGAAAGCACTTGTTATGAGTACTGCTCAAGCAGGCGCAGGAATTTTTGACGCTATGCCAAGGAGGAACCACGCTATGGTACAGAATCGTCATCAGTTTGATTGCGTAGACGCACCCCTCACCCCTGAACAGCAAGCGGTGATGCTCGATCTGCTATGGAAGGCCATTGCCAAAGAGGGCTATGAGAACATGGCGGTCAAGCTTGAAGCAATCATTGGCGAGGATGAGCCAGAACAGCAGATGCTGGAAGAAAGGCTACGGCGGCATGCGGAGACCTTCGCTGACGTTCGCAAAAAGTATAAGGGAATGAGATTCTCTCTTACAGAAGCGATTGTGGTCTTGTACAAAGAGATGCACAACTTGACGAACCCGGAAATTGGGGCCATATTAGGCATCGGCAATCCCCGGCAGATTTTGCTTAGGATAAAGTATAAGTTTTCGAGGCCTTGATCATGATGCCGGCCACCCCAGCAGCCTATTTTCAAGGCCAAAATGTCCAAGCCTCAGATAAATATGGCATTCGAGGGCTCTGGTAGTCACCCTGAGTGGCCGATGCGGTGATCGTAGCCGGTTCCAACATAGCCCAAAAAATGCAAGACGAAGAGAAAAGGCAGGTCAGTATGAGCGCTCCCCGTTATGGACGTTCAGGTGATGAGTCTCTCAAAGACAGGGATGCAGCGCCAGCAAGGGAGATCACCCTACACCGGTCTGATTATGCCAAGATTCGCGCGGATTATCACCATATAGCGGCTGAGGGGCTTCTGCAGAAGCCCCTTGATCGAAAGCATGCCAAGGTATGGGCCCATGCTCAGCAGGATTTTGAAGATGCGCTGTTTGAGTTACTACCCCGCTCAGGGTTTGGCACGGTGATTTTAGACCCCACCGATACACGCACAGAATATGCGCGAGTAACGAATGCTGTTATTGCTTTGCATGACTGGCTTAGGCTGTATCAGGAACTCATCAAGCAACCGCTGCCGGAGGGGTTGCGGGTGATCGAACGGAAATTAAGCGATCGCCGCGACGAACTCAACTGCCTGTATCCGCCGGAAGCCCACCAGCCGGATTAACATCCAGTACTGTCGCCATTCTCCAAAGTGGACCTGCGTGCGCATTAGCAGATCCCGCGAAATTCGCGGCGGAATTTGGCCTTAAACTAGAGAAGATACGGTAATCTTCTGTCAAGCCCTTGGCATCGTCTGGGCATAATTGGGATCAAAGTCCTGGGCTTTTGTGACCACTGCCCATGCAATATGGAGCAGTTTCCGCGCGGCAGCACACCGAGCGACCTTCTCTGGTTTCCCTGCCATACGCAACCGAGTGTAAAACGGGGTCGGCAAAGAACTGTGCAAAATTCCAGATAGGTTCTCCCGCATGTCTGGAGGAGTGGTATGAGATCGCTGGCATGCCTATGCGTCTCTGGTAGATGGCCTTAATAGGCCCTGTGACAGGGTAGCTGCAATTTAAGCCAATCGAGGGTTGGATAGCGGACCCCAAGGCGCTATCATACATCGAGACGTGCGTCTGAGGGGGTGCAAAGGGCCGCACACCATTCTACCCTGCCGAGAGGGAAGGCCAGTGAAGCGTATCTGGAGTGAGGATGAACTCCATGAGCACTGGTCCTTATCGACGGAGGAGCAAGCCCTCCTGACGCGCAAAACGTCTCGGGGGCAACTCGGATTTGCCCTGCTCTTGAAGGCCTTCGCACTGGAAACCCGGTTTCCTCGTGACCGCGATGATTTCCCACCCGCCGTGATCGAGTATCTGGCCCTGCAACTGGGAACGCCTCCCGAAACGTTGGACACCTACGATTGGCACGGCCATACGGGGCGCACTCACCGCCAAGCCATACGGGAATGGTTGGGCTTCCGCACGCCAACAGCTGACGACGCAGTGCAGCTCGGGGCCTGGTTGCGACAGGACATCCTCCCCACAGACCCCACGGAAGCCCATGTGGTCGACGTCGCCTTGACTTGGTATCGTGAGCAGGGCATTGAGCCGCCAGCCAGTGCGTTTCTGCGGCGGCTTCTCCGTTCCACCCTGCGGACGCATGAGACCGAGTTCTGCGCGCAGTTCGCTGCACAATTGCCTCCCACCCTGCCGCAGGCGCTGGACGTATTACTCGAGCCCGCTGTCCCTCCTCAGCAGGATGAGACATCCATAGAGAGCCCTGGGGAAGACCCTATCCCTTTCAACAGCCTCCGCGCCGATCCGGGGCGGGTGGGTGTCGCGAGTGTGCTCAAGGAAATCAGGAAACTGCGCACGCTCACCGCTTTGGAGCTTCCGGCGCTCCTGTTTGCTCCTATTCCCCCAAAGGGGCTTGCCACCTATGCTCTACGCGCTGCCACAGAGCCCCCAAGCGATCTCCGCCGGCGGCCTGCGGCTACTCGCTTGACCTTACTCGCAGCGTTCTGCTGGCAGCGCCGCAAAGGGATCATCGATGGCCTCGTCGACCTCTTGCTGCAAGTGGTGCATCGGATTACCGTGCGCGCCGAGAAGAAAGTCGTCAAAGAATTGCTCAGGGATGTCCAGTACGTCCACGGTAAAACCACGCTCCTCTATAAACTGGCCGAAGCCGCGGTCACGCAGCCGGATGGCACGGTCCGTGACGTGGTGTTCCCAGCGGTCGGGGAAGCGACATTGCACCGTTTAGTGCAGGAATCGCGGACCCAAGGGCCAGCCTATCGGTATCACGTACATAGCATTGTGCGGCGCTCCTACAGCCATCATTACCGCCAGATGATGCCCCACTTGTTGGAGGCCATGACCTTTCGGTCGAATAACGCGCTCCATCGCCCCGTCATCGAGGCCCTGACTTGGTTGCAGACCCATCGCGACAGTCCCCAGCAGTATGTATCCCCCGACGAGGTACCGCTGACCGGGATTGTACGGCCCGGGCTGTGGGAGCTGGTGGTGGAGCACGATCGGGCGGGACGGCCCCGGATCAACCGGATCAACTATGAAATCTGTGTACTCCAGGCCCTCCGTGAGGGGGTCCGCTGTAAAGAGATCTGGGTAGAAGGTGCCGACCGCTATCGTAATCCTGATGACGATGTCCCACAGGACTTTGCCGTCCACCGGGTGCGCTACTATCAGACGCTCAACCAACCCCTGGATGGCCAGACGTTTGTGACCGGTGTCCAGCAGGCCATGGCCTATTGGTTGGCGCGCTTGAATGCTGCCCTGCCGACGAATCCCTCGGTTACGTTGCGCCCCCAGGGGAAAAACCGGATTCGGCTCACACCGTTAGCGCCCCTGCCGGCGCCCCAGCATTTAGAGCGGCTGAAAGTCGAGGTCCTCCGGCGCTGGCCGATGACGAGTCTGCTCGACGTGTTGAAGGAAACAGATTTGCGCGTCGGGTTTACCCATACCTTCCGCAGCTTGGCCTCGCGGGAGATTCTGGACCGGACCACGCTGCAACAGCGTCTCCTCTTATGCTTATATGGGCTTGGGACCAATGCAGGCTTGAAGCGTATGCTCGCAGGTGACACGACGCTCACGTATCGCGAGCTGCTCTATGTCCGCCGGCGCTTCATCCACCAAACGGCCCTGCGGGCCGCGATTGCCCAAGTCGTCAACGCCACCCTTGCGGTCCGGCGCCCGGATATCTGGGGGGAAGGGACGACAGCTTGTGCCTCTGATGCCAAAAAGTTCGGGGCCTGGGACCAAAACTTGATGACAGAGTGGCACATCCGCTATGGCGGCCGTGGCGTCATGATCTACTGGCACGTGGAGAAAAAGGCTGCCTGTATCTATTCGCAGCTCAAGCGCTGTTCTTCGTCCGAAGTCGCAGCCATGATCGAAGGGGTCTTGCGGCATTGCACCACCCTGGAGATCGAGCAGCAATATGTGGATAGTCATGGGCAAAGCGAAGTCGCCTTTGCCTTTTGTTATCTCCTGGGATTTGACCTCTTGCCACGCCTGAAGGCACTCGCCGCACAGAAACTCGCGCGTCCATACTCAGGTCCCCTCGACACATATCCGCATCTGCAACCGATCCTGACCCGCCCCATCACCTGGGAGCTGATTCAGCAGCAGTACGACGAGATGATCAAGTACACCACGGCCCTCCGCCTGGGGACGGCGGACCCCGAAGCGATCCTGCGACGCTTCACGCGGGACAATGTCCAGCATCCAACGTATCGCGCCCTCGCCGAATGAGGGCGCGCCATCAAGACCATCTTTTTGTGCCGCTATCTGCATGGGGAAGACCTGCGGCGGGAGATCCACGATGGATTGAACGTGGTTGAGACCTGGAACAGTGTGAATAGCTTTCTCTTCTATGGTAAGAGTGGGGAGATCGCCACGAATCGGCTCGATGACCACGAGATCGCGGTGCTTTCCCTGCATCTGCTGCAAGCGTGTCTCGTCTACATCAACCCCTTAATGCTCCAACAGGTCTTGACCGATCCCCAGTGGCTCGACACGATGACCGCGGAGGACTACCGGGCGTTGTCACCACTGCTGCATCAGCATGTGACGCCCTATGGCCTTTTCGCGCTGGACATGAGCAAGCGTATCCCCATTGAACAGATGGTGCCGATCGGTCTGGCGTAACTTGACCGAAAAGACCTCTTTTCCGCAAAGTCCCTCGCCCTCGCCCCAACAGCCAAGCGGCGCACAGGAGGAATTGCTGTCATGCCTCAGTCATCGTTGTCGGCAAAGTTGCCTCCGAAGAAACCCCACAACATGACCCGGCGCTCGCGGGAATATTTAACGGCCGCGGAAGTGGACCTGCTCATCCGCACGGCCCGCCGGCAGGGCCGCTACGGCCAGCGCAATGCCACCCTCATCTTGCTGATGTATCGTCATGCGTTACGCGTAGCCGAAGTCGTCCGCTTGCAATGGGACATGCTGGATCTGAAAGCCGCCCTCGTGCATGTGCGGCGGGTTAAAAACGGCGTAGCCGCCCTCCATCCCCTCCGCGGGGCGGAGCTCCGCGCCCTCCGGCAGCTCCAACTCGCGTATGCGGGGATGGCCTATGTGTTCGTTTCTGAACGCGGGAGTCCTCTCACGACACGGACGGTGTACCATATCATTGCTGAGGCCGGGCGTGCGGCGGGATTCGCCTTCCCCATCCATCCCCATATGTTGCGGCATGCGTGTGGGTTTTATTTGGCCAACAAAGGTGTCGACACCCGCGCCTTGCAACAGTATCTGGGGCATCGGAACATTCAGCATACGGTTCGTTATACCGAATTGACCCCACAGCGGTTCCAGAATTTCTGGGAGGACTGAAGAAGATTGGCTTAAATAGGGTAGCGGGCAAATTCGTGCGAAAATATACGCTAAGGCGCTACGCATTCTTCCTCAAAGAGATGGAAGCAAAATCCGGTAAATATTCGGTTAACCCATGTCCACCTGCAGGGACCAAAGCATTTTCCAGCAAATGCTGGTATAAAGGAGGACATGGAAAGTACCCTGCCATACGCCCTAGCCCCCTGTGAGCTTGCACCGGTCAACGGGAAGGGTGTGGCTCCCTTTGCCCAACAGACCGTGGTGCTGACGAAACAGGCCTATATCGAGCTTACCTGGCAGGCGAACTATTGGCGGGCGCAGTATGAGCAGCTTGTGGAGCGGGAAACCGCGCTGAAGGCGGAAGTCGAAGCCCATCAGGCCACGATCCGCGACCTCACCCAGCGTCTGTACGGGACAAAAAGCGAAAAAGCGACGCACCTAAAGCAGGCTGGTGTACCTCCACTCGTCAGCCCTCGTAAGCGCGGCCAACAGCCCGGCAGTCCGGGGCACGGCCGCCGCGACCGTGCCACCCTTCCCGTCGTCGTCGAAGCTCGCGACCTGAGCACGGCGGAGCAACGCTGCACCGTCTGTGGGGAAGCGTTCCGCCCGTTTCCTACCCCCGAAGAATCCACCATCATCGAAGTCCAAGTCCAGGCGCATGTCCGTCGTATCCAACGGCAGCGCTACCACAAGGGGTGTCGCTGTCCGCATCTGCCGGGTATCGTGACGGCCCCACCGGCACCGCGGCTCATTCCCAAAAGCCCCTTGGGGGTGTCGGTGTGGACGGAAGTCTTACTCGACAAATACCTCTATGGCCGTCCCACGGCCCGCCTCTGCCAAGCGTTGCAGCATCATGGGGTTCCCCTGGCCCAAGGTACGGTGACCGATGGGCTACGGAAAATCACGCCGCTGTTCGAACCGGTCGTGCAGGCGCTGCGGGAGCGTCAGATGGGTGAGAAGCTATTCCATGGCGACGAAACACGGTGGGAGGTCTTTGCCGCGCTGGAAGGCAAGGTGGGGCATCGCTGGTATCTGTGGGTCACCCGTTCCGCGTCGGTGGTCTTCTTCCACATCGCTCCGAGCCGTGGGGCTGCCGTGCCCAAAGATCATTTTGCCAAGCTCCCCACCGATCTGGTACAGGCGGTATTGGTGTGTGACCGGTACAGTGCTTACAAATCCCTCGCCAAGGACCATGCTGAGATCGTGTTGGCCTATTGTTGGGCGCATGTCCGACGCGATTTTCTCAATGCGGCGCGGAGTTGGCCCGAGCTGGCCCCGTGGATGTGGAAGTGGATTGAGGATATCCGGACTCTCTACCGGCTCAACACCGCTCGGCTCGCCGTATGGGAGGCAACTGTGCCCTTCGACCACCAAGCGCCGGCCTTTGTCGCTCGGCATCACGACCTAACGACGCACCTGGGCGAGATGCAGGACCGCTGTGAGATGTATCGTCGCGAGCGTTATCTCCACCAAGCGAAGCGCCCAATCCTCGAGAGCCTCCACAACCACTGGGGTGGGCTCACCGTCTTCCTGACGCGTCCCGAAGTGGCGCTGGACAATAACAGTGCTGAAAGGGCCTTGCGGAGCCCTGTCGTCGGCCGCAAGAACTATTATGGCTCCGGCAGTATCTGGAGTGCGCACCTCGCCGCGATGCTGTTTAGCGTGCTCCAAACGCTCATCGTATGGGGCCTCAATCCCCGCCATTGGTTGAGTGCGTTCTTCCACGCCTGCGTCGCCCATGGTGGCAAGACGCCCCCAGACCTCTCCACCTTCCTCCCCTGGCAGATGACAGACGAGAGGAAACATCAGCTGGCGCAGCCACTCCCGGTACAACGGATCCCCTGGGACAGTCTGCCCCCAGAGAGGGACCCACCCGCCGTGGCGAACACCTCGTAATGTTTGTAGAGATGCGTCTCTTGACCCAACGCACGCCGCCGGTCTCACGGCGCTAACCCCTGGACCGAAAAGGGAGAGGACGAGTACATCGGTCCGGCAGGCAAAGGCACAGTAGCAATGTTGCGAGCAGCCTTGGGCTCGTCATGTCTCGAGATGGGTTAACCGAATATTTACAAAGCACCGGCAGATATCCACAATGCCGCGCACGATGGGGACGTAACAGGGCGTGAAGTGCACCCGCACCTCTCGGTGTGCAACGCCCGTCAGCTCCTGCTCCATCTCATACGTGTGCCGGTGCCCCACGACGTTGTAGAGCACCACATTACTGCCGATCTCGGGATGGTGAATGGCGCGCGAGAACTCTGCCCCCGCGCCTGCGGTGCCGGATAGGCCATCCACTACGAGGCGCTGCCCATCCACCAGACCAGCCTTGAGGAGGGGGGCGAACCCAAGAATGGCTGCCGAGGAAAAGCAGCCAGGGTTCGCAATGAGACGTGCGGTGCGCATGCGTTCTTCGTGCAGTTCGGGTATCCCGTAGACCGCCTCGTGCACCAGTGACCAAGCCGCATGCGGCTGTCCGTAGACCCGTTCCCAGGTGTGTCGATCATGCAACCGGAAGGCCGCTCCGAGGTCGATGACGCGTGCCCCAGCCTGCAGAAACCGGACCGCTATCTCCATTGAGGCCCCGGTGGGGAGCGCGAGGAGCACGAAGTCCGGCGTTTTGACATCCTCCAGGCGCACAAAGTGGAGGCCAGTGTCATAGAGATTGGAATGGACTTGCTCGACCGGTCCGGGAGATCTGCTAGTGACCCACGCGATGTCCGCCTGCGGATGGCGCAGCAGGACACGCAGCGCTTCACCGCCCATGTAGCCACTCCCACCGACAATACCCACACTCACCATAGTGTGCTCTCCCTTATCATCTCCTACGAACGCTGTCTACTCCCTGCGATCATGCTGGCGGTACGCCGAATGCATTAGGAGTTAAGCTGCGCCTGGCCGCCACTGAGGCACACCCCGATCCCCCACCCCCAGCGGCCAGGTGTCAGCTTCAACTCCTGGTTGGACGGACCGTGTACCGAGGCGGCCTGACCAGGATGACTCCCTCACGCTATGGAGTTTCTAGGAGATCACCCCCCCATGGCCTCCAGCCCGTGGCGCCTGCGCGTGCCCCAGTCTGCAGCGCTGGCAAGCCTAGGCCCTGTGCCCTGGGGGCCCCAAGGTGGTCCTGCCACCTCCCCACCGGACCCCACGAGGCTGGCGCCAGGCACACCATGCCCCTCAGAGACCTGCCCGGCGATACGCACGTCAGGCGGCACGCTCCCCACCTAGCGTTGACGGCGGCGCCCCGCCACGCGGGAGGACGCCGGGGCACACGAGCCGCGGCCCACAGGGCGGACACCGTTCCGGAGGCGCGTCGTCCCATCGGGCCCACCCCGTCTGCCAGGCCCGCGCGAGAGGAGGCGCCACGGGTGGTGGCCCAAGCGTCGCGCGGCAGACGGCCAGAGCCTCGCCCGGTGTCGGATGGTACAGCCCATACGACCGCACCACCCGCGGCTGCGGCACCGGCACATGCCGGAGCCAGCGCGGGAGGCAATCCGCCACGGCCAACGTGAGGCGCTGCGACGCGGCGCGCTCGCCCTCCGCCTCCGCGGGGCGGGCACGGCAGGGGAAGGTGACGCGGTCGCCAGCGTACGCCACCCGCCGGCCGTGCTTGCTGGGACCACCGCGCCGAGAGCGGGCCAAATACGCCACCACCCCGGTACCGTGGCGGTAGCGCTCCATGAGCCGCACGTTCCACTTGGTCTGGCGCGGATGGCCCCATCGCGTGAGGCGGTGCAAGCGCGGCTGCGGCCGTATCGGCGCGGGCAGCGGCAGCTCCCCGCCTGCCAGGGCCTGGCGGATGGCCGCGAGCCTCTGGCCCCGCAACACCGCCCTGCCCACCCGCGCCGGGAGGAGAAAGCCGTGCCGGACCACCTGCCCGTCTCCAGAAGCGCTCAGCCCGCCCCCCGTGACCAGGCAGGGCACGTGGGGGGGCAGGCCCAGGGGCTGACGCCAGGGGTGGAGTGCCGCAAGGATCCCCGGCGGTGCGCCCAGGGATTGCGGGGCGGCAAGGAGCGTGCAGCGGGTCTCGCGTCTCGCCTGCAAGAGCAGGGTGGGCATCAGCGGCCCATGGGCCAGCCACAGCGGATGGAGGGCGTGGGGCAGGGTGCAGAGCACGTGGTCATGGTCACAGGCCAGCAGGCGCGCCCGTGGCAGGGCCAGCCAGCGCTCGGTCTGGCGAGAGGCCCATGGGGGACACGCCCGAGGCCGACCGGAGTTGTACCAGAGGCGGGACCTATGGCCGTCGGGACAGGCCTGCACATGGCCCCCGAGCGCCGCAGTCCGGCACTCGATGATGGCGCGCGCGGCGCGGCGGACGTGGGCGGGCAGGGGATGCGTCTGTGCAGAGGCGGGACACGCCTCCTGGAAGATCGTTTGCAGGGTCAGCAGCCCCATCAGCCACACCCCAGAGCGTCGGGAGTCTCTTGAGCAGTACGGAGAGATATGGACCACAGGATACACGCCCGACAACCCCGCCGCAAGCGGTGAGTCCAACGCTGGGCGTCACCTGCTGCCGGAAGCCGCAGCGCAGCGGAGCGAAGCGGAGGCTGGAGGCAGTCAGGTGCACGCCTTGGTTAGACGCGCCGCGCCGACTTTACTCCGGCATGCGATTCCTCCAATACCCTGGCCTGCGCCTCTGATGCGCCACGGCGGCAATCCAAATCTGGTCTGTAAGTTCCAAGTAGAATATGGTGTAAGGAAAGCGCCTGACGAAACACTTGCGCAGGCCCGCCTCATTATGCTGGGGGAACGACTGCGGATGCTGTTGAATACGGTTTATCGCATGCTCGACCTCCCTCTGCAAGTCTCTGCCGAGCCCCGGGCGCTGTTGCTCATAGTACGCGACTGCCGCACGGAGTTCCGCCCTCGCATCGGGATGAAAAATGAGCGGCTTCACGAAAACTGTGCTCGTAACTCAGCAAACACCTGGGCTGCCGGTGTCCCGACCACCTTGCCGCTCTGAATCTCTGCCACCCGACGTGCCAGTTCTGCCTCCCACGCGGCGTCTGCATCCGCATCCACCTCCTGCTCGAGCGAGCAGAGCAAAAAGTGGGCAAGTTCGGCACGCTCTTGGCTCGGAAGTCGTTCGAGCTGCCCTTTCAGTTGTTCCATCGTTTCCATCATACGCTCTCCTTTATTGTATGCACTTCCAGGCGGGGCTCTCAGAAAACGATATGCCCACGTTATTGCCACAGGCTCCACTGCAGCGAAGAGTCTACGCCCTGTCATTGAGATTTTCTTGCGATTTTTTTCCTTCGTGACTTTGGCGTCTAACGCTGCGCCTCAGCCGCTGCCGGAAGCGGGAGCGACGCAGGAGCGGACGCTGGAGGCAGTCGGCTGCAGGCCTTGGTTCGGCGTGCGACTTGGGATAGACTCCCGCTTGCCCTTCCCATACCCCCGTGGTTTCTGGGTAGTGTATATGATGATGCGCCGCCGAGCCCCATGTCTGCTCTTGCCGTGTTAAAATCCGTACGCCAGCCATCCCCCATCCACCACCAGCGTCACGCCGACAATGAAGGCGGCCTCGTCAGACGCCAGAAAGATCGCCGGGCTGACAATATCCGCCACCTCGCCCATACGGCGTAGCGGCGTGCGCGCCACAATCGGGG
>Ga0081455_10006001_pt1 | contig 13171 bp, 9 predicted proteins | sample TabmetS3T2R1_FD_70207 | JGI IMG/M metagenome (GOLD analysis project Ga0081455, IMG submission 70207) | Tabebuia heterophylla rhizosphere microbial communities from the University of Puerto Rico - S3T2R1 | ecosystem: Host-associated > Plants > Roots > Rhizosphere ... | reverse complement strand
GCCGGACCGCCTCAGCCCGCAAGCAAATTCAGCTCGCGAGCCAGCGATTGCCGACCTCCTGCTGCTTCCGATATCCCGCCATCACTGCCGGCGCCGCGGATTCCTCGAGCTTCCTTCCCAGCAGCGGGATCGCCACCTTCAACTCTCCGGTGACGTCGACGATGCTGCCCCGACCTCCGGCCAAGAGCTGTTGGTTGCCCTTGAAGGTGACAGGTTGCCCGAGCACCGTCATCGACACCGTGGCGTTCCGTGAGCCGTCAGGCGAGGGACTGCCCCAGACGATTTCATCGTTCACCGTCAGCTTGGGTCCGGTGAACCGCGCCGCCGAATCCGGGGCCGGCAAGGTTCGGGAAGTCCTGGTAGTCGAGCCGTCCACCGAGACGTGGTAACTGAGCGATCCGCTCGCGTCGCAGACCTCCTCGAGGTACTTCTGGTCGGTCATCATGGCGTAGACGTCCGCTGGCTGGGCAGCGAAGTCGAGGTGGCTCGAGATATTCATGGCGCTCATGATGTCACCACCGTGGGGCTCGTCGTGGCTGCTCGGCGCGGGCTGGGCAAACCTGCCCGCGGCTGGGCGGCAAGGGGCAGAGTCGGTGTTCGTGTTTCAAGCGTCTTAGGTTGCTACGTCTGCCCCGAGCAGCCACGACGAACGTCTGGCGGGACATCGAATAAGCCAAGCGACGAGGGCTAATGTCGGAGGTAGTCACACAGCGGGGTGTGGCAGCAATGATCGGATGGGTCGACGTGACGACTTTCGAGGTTGAGCTCGCGCAGGAGAAGGAAAAGACCGAAAAGATCGCTCAAGTAGCAGCTCGCGCAGCCAGCATCGCTGCTGAGTTCGGTCATGAGCCGGAGGCGGTGCAAATCTTCCTCCGCCACTACTTCCGGCACGTCGATGCCATCGACGTCGACGAGCGCACCGTCGCGAATCTCCTCGGCCTAGTCGAGAGCCACTACCGTGCGGCGATGCAGCGGCCCGCCGCTCGCGCAATGATCTCGATCCGAACTCCGATACAAGCCGACGACGGCTGGGCCGTAGGCGGCGCAACGGTTGTGCAAATCATCACCGACGACCGGCCTTTCCTTGTCGATTCGGTCACCATGGAGGTATTGCGCCAAGGGTGGAGCATCCGCGAGGTGTTCCATCCGCAGTTCCTGGTGCGGCGTGACGTCGAGGGAAATCTGCAAGGGATTCTGCGGGCCAGCGAGGCCGAGCATGACCCGAGTGCCATACCCGAGTCGTGGATGCACCTGGAAATCCTGCCTCCAGCTCGCACCGGCGGCCGCGCTGCATTGGTCTCGGACTTGGAACGCGGCCTTCAGGAGGTCCTGCGACTCGTGGAGGAGGCAGTCGAGGACTGGCAGAAGATGATCACCAGGTCGGAAGACACCATTGAGATGCTGAAGGATCCTGAGCTGATCGGGGGACATACCGATCAGGCGGATCTCGCCTGCGAGCTGCTCAGCTGGCTGAACGCGAACCACTTCACCTTCCTCGGCTACCGCGAATACGACGTGGTGAGTGAGGACTCCAGTATTCAGTTCAAGGTTCGCCCCGGAACCGGCCTCGGCATCCTGCGTGCGGACCAAGATCCTCCCGGCACGTTTCACGCGGTTCCGCAGCCAAACGGCAAGCCCGAGTTGATGATCATTACCAAGGACAACCAGAAGGCCCGGGTGCACCGTGCGGCCTACCTCGACTACGTCGCCTTTCGCATCTTCGATGCGAGTGATCACGTTATCGGTGAGCGGCGTTTCCTGGGGTTGTTCTCCTCGTCGGCGTACTCAGAAAGCGTCGCGCGCATACCCGTGCTGCGGCAGAAGGCTGCCGCCGTCATCGCACAGTCCGGCTATAGCGAACACAGCCATGGCGGCAAGGCGATCATGGACGTTCTGGAGACTTATCCGCGCGATGAGCTTTTTCAGACCCCGCTGCCGGCGCTGGCCGCCATCGTGGAGAAGGTCGCGCACCTCAAAGAGCGCCGGCAGGTACGGCTGTTTGTACGGAGCGACCCGTATGGGCGCTATCTCTCGTGCTTGATCTATTTGCCGCGGGACCGTTACACCACATCGGTTCGCCGGCGCATGGAGAAAATTCTCGTGGGTGGGCTCGGAGGAGCCTCGATCGAATACACAGCGCGCGTCAGTGAATCCGTGCTTGCCAGGCTGCACTTCGTCGTCCGAATGCCCGTCGGCCAACCAATGGGGGAGGTCGACGTGCGATCGATTGAGCGGGAGCTGACGCTGGCCACCCGCTCCTGGGACGACGAGTTTGCGGACTTGATGGTCGGTGGAGACCCTGCCGAGCGACTTGCAGCGTTGGCGGCTGCCCTGCCCGAGGGCTACAAGGAGGACTACACTCCGCGGCAGGCCGTCAAGGACCTCACTGCCCTGCTTGGCCTCGAAGATGTCCACGACATGTCGATGGCGATGTACAAGCCGGATCGCCCAGACGACGAGGCGCACCTTCGCCTCAAGATCTTCCGGCGCGAGGCGTCCCTCTCACTGTCGAACATCTTGCCGCACCTGTCGCTGCTCGGTGTCGATGTGATTGATGAGCGGCCGTACGAGCTGGTCATGGGCAGCGGCCAGAAGGGATACATCTACGACTTCGGCGTGCAGGTTCCAGGTGGCGCCGATGTTGTTCATACCCGATGGACATCCGAGGCGCGGCATCGGTTCATGGAGGCATTCTCGGCTTCCTACGTCGGCGACAGTGAGTCCGACGGCTTCAACGCGCTGGTGATGGGCGCCGATCTCAACTGGCGTGATGTCAGCGCTCTGCGGTCGATCGGCCGCTACCTCCGGCAGGTCGGCATCACCTACAGCCAGAGCTACTTCGCCCAGGCGCTGACCAGCAACGTCGACATCGCCCGACAGCTCCTGCTGCTCTTCCGGACTCGGTTCGATCCCAAAACTGGTCTTGACATCAAGGCCCGTACAGCGGCAACAGCCGAGCTCGTCGACAAGATCAAAAGGGCCCTCAACGACGTTGCCAGTCTTGATCATGATCGAATCTTGAGGTCCTTCCTGATGGTGATCCAGGCGGTGATTCGAACCAACTTCTATGTTCCTGACCGCCAGGCGATCGCCCTTAAGCTGTTGCCACGTCAGATCCCCGATCTACCTGAGCCTCGCCCGCAGTTCGAGATCTTCGTCTATTCGCCGCGGACGGAAGGCGTTCATCTGCGCTACGGGCGTGTCGCGCGCGGTGGGCTGCGTTGGTCTGACCGTGCCGAGGATTTCCGTACCGAGGTACTTGGCTTGGTCAAAGCCCAGATGGTGAAGAACACCGTGATCGTCCCGGTCGGCGCGAAGGGCGGCTTCTACTGCAAACGGCTGCCGGATCCACGAGATCGCGAGGCCTGGCTGGCTGAGGGGGTGGCGTGTTACCAGCTCTTCGTTTCCAGCCTGCTTGATGTGACCGACAACATCGTCGGCGGTGTTGTCGTGCCTCCAGCCGATATTGTCCGATACGACGATGATGACCCTTACCTGGTGGTAGCAGCCGACAAAGGGACAGCAACCTTCTCCGATGTAGCTAACAAGATCTCGACGGACTCTGGATTTTGGCTCGGCGACGCCTTTGCCTCCGGCGGCTCGGCTGGCTATGACCACAAGGCGATGGGCATCACCGCTCGCGGCGCGTGGGAGTCGGTGCGGCGGCATTTCCGTGAGATGGGCGTCGACCCTCAGGCGACGGACTTCACCTGCGTCGGCATCGGTGACATGAGCGGTGACGTCTTCGGCAATGGGATGCTGCTGAGCAAGCACATCAAGTTGGTAGCGGCGTTCGACCATCGGCACGTTTTCATCGATCCGCACCCCGACCCAGCGCGCAGCTGGGAGGAGCGCGCCCGGCTGTTCGGGCTGCCCCGATCGAGTTGGGCGGATTACGACACCAGCTTGATATCCATAGGCGGCGGAGTCTTTCCACGGACCATGAAGTCGGTCGTGATCACCGAGCAGATGCGTAGTGCTCTCGGGCTCGACAAGTCGGTCGAGGAGCTGACACCAGCGGATTTGATCAAGGCCTGCCTCAGGGCTCCGGTGGATCTGCTCTGGAACGGCGGGATCGGGACCTATGTGAAGGCGATCACCGAGACCAATGACGACGTGGGTGACAAAACCAATGACGGGCTGCGGGTGGATGGTTGTGAACTACGCGCCAAGTGCGTGGCCGAGGGTGGGAATCTCGGCTTGACCCAGCTCGGCAGGGTCGAGTATGCCGAGCGGAGCGGCCGCATCAACACCGACTTCATCGACAACTCTGCCGGAGTCGACACATCCGATCATGAGGTCAACATCAAGATTCTGTTGATCGGAGAGGTAGCTGCCGGCCGGCTATCCGTGGAAGCCCGCGATGAGCTGTTGGCGTCGATGACTGACGAGGTCGCTGAGCTGGTGCTCAAGGACAACTACGATCAAAACCTCGCCCTGGCCAATACGGTCTACCACTCGGTATCGATGGCTGGCGTTCACGAAGACTGGATGGAGCGGTTGGAGAGCCAGGGGCTGCTCGATCGGGAGATCGAGTTCTTGCCGTCCACCGAGGCAATGGAGATCCGGCGCAGTAACCACAAGGGGCTGACCTCACCGGAGCTTGCGACGCTGCTCGCCTACACCAAGATCGTTCTCGAGGACGAGATCCTGGCCTCGGATCTGCCAGATGACCCGTACCTGCTGGACCGGTTGACCACCTACTTCCCTAGTGCCATGCGCGAGCGCTATACCGACCAGATGCCGGAGCATCGGCTGTACCGGGAGATCATCGCCACAGTTGAGGTCAACGAGTTCGTGAATGAATCAGGTATCACATGCTTCCACCGATTGTCGAGTGAGACAGGTGCCGGAGCCTCTGATGTGATCCGGGCGCAGATCGCCGCTCGCGTGATCTTTGGAGCTACCGAGCTTGACAAGGCCATCGCTGCACTTGATCACCGGATCAATGCGCAGATGCAGACGGCGCTACGCATGGAAGTACGCACCCTGGTGGAGCGGGCCACTCGCTGGTTGATCAACAACCGGCACCACCCAATCGACATCGGGGCCGCTGTTAGACAGTTTTCTGCCGGGGTGCAAGCAGTTGAGCGCGCCCTGCCCGACATCTTGACCGGGCGCGACAAGGACGCACTCGACCAGCGGCTGAAGAGCTACCACTCGGCGGGTGTACCTGATGACTTAGCCACCGCCGTCGCAGGACTGCCCGCGTCGTACTCGGCGCTGACCATCGAGCAAACCGCGTCAGAATCAGGAGTGGACGTTCTGAAAGTGGCCGAGCTGCATTTCACGCTTGGTCAACGACTTGGTCTCGACCGGCTGCTGGCGCGAATCGTCGAGTTGCCACGCGACGATCGGTGGCAGACGATGGCGCGGGCGGCTCTGCGCGACGACCTGCATGCGGTGCACGCCGAGTTGACGGCCGAGGTTCTCAGCGGGAACGGAGCAGCGACCGAGAGCGCCCGGGACGTTGTCCTCGGGTGGGAGAGGTCGAACCCTGCCGTTCCCGAGTCGGTGAAGACACTTCGCTCCATCACCAGTAGCCGGACCGACCTGGCGCGGACGTCGGTAGGTCTCCGAGTGGTGCGGCGGCTGCTTTCCCGACTCTAGGATCGATTTCCGACTCGCCGGCTCTGGCAGCTGCTCGTCTCGGCGATCCAGCTGGGATTTCCGGCAGCGTGATAGGTCTGAGGCATGCGGATCGACCTGCACACCCACTCCTCGGTCTCTGACGGAACGGACACGCCAGCTGAGCTGGTGCGCAAAGCCAGTGCCGTCGGGCTGGATGTCGTTGCACTTACTGATCACGACACCTTCGACGGTCTCGATGAAGCAGCGGCGGAGGGGGAACGGCTGGGGATCCTCCTGGTACGCGGGATGGAGCTTTCGTGCTCACGTCGTGGCGACAGCGTGCATGTCCTGGCGTACGGCGCGGATCCGGCCAATCCCGCCCTGGCCGCTGAGATGGCCCGGGTACGCGACGGCCGGCTGGGCCGCCTGGCCGGCGTGTTGGCGAAGCTAGCCGAGCTCGGTGTGCCGGTAAGCGAGGCGGAAGTGATGGCGCAGGTTGGTGACAGTCCCTCGGTTGGTCGGCCCCACATCGCTGACGCGCTGATCAAGGCAGGTCATGTTCGCGATCGTCAAGAAGCATTCGACCGCTTCCTGGCCGATGGTGGTCCAGCGCATGTGCACCGTTACACGATCGAGGTGGACCGCGGCATCGACCTGGTGCACGAGGCGGGCGGGCTGGCGGTGATCGCCCATCCGTGGGGGCGGGGCCGCGAGTATGTCCTGCCGTCGAGCGTGCTGGAGGCGCTGGCCCGTGATCACGGGTTGGACGGCATCGAGGTCGACCATCAAGATCACGATTCCGAGATTCGCGAGCGGCTGCGTGCTCTGGCGGACGCTCTGGGCCTGCTCGCCACCGGGGCCAGTGACTACCACGGCGTCGGCAAACTCGATCATGACCTGGGGTGCAATACGACCGACCCGGCGGTCTTCGACCAGATGCAGCAGCGCCTCGGAAGCCGATAGGGAGCGTCGTTGTGGCTCACCGTGCGGAGGCCTTGATGGCCTCGGTGGTGTGGTCGGTCGACCGGCCAGCCAGCTCGGCATAGAGCTGGTCAAGCTGGACGGCCGGAGTCCCAAGCCCGTCTAGCGCATCTAGCTGGGATGCAATCTTCTCCGACCGCCATTCACAGGCAAGCAGGTCCATCGCGACCCAAACCGCCAGGGCATGGTGGTGCAGGATCGCGTCCAACCGGCGGCGCGACTCCTCGTCGGCGGGATTGTCGCAAGCTTTGGGAAGCGACTCTCGGAGGCTGAAGAAGCGGCGCACCAATGGTCCCCCGCGGGGTGCCAGGAAACCGAGGCCCTCCCGGGCCCGTGCGCCGCGAATGACTTCCTCGGCCTGGTCCTGCAGGATGACGGCCTCGGCGGCAATCCGGCGCATGGCTGCGCGCTGGTCACCTGGCCGACCGGTGTACTCGGCCGATCCCGTCACTCCAAGCTGCCCGGCTGCCGTCGGCAGCGCCGGCTTGCGGCGTCGAAAGCCGCGCATGTGCCGACCTTACTCCGCCAACCAGATACAGCCACGGCGGCTGCAACCTCTCGATGTCTCGAGGGTGGTCTTCCGATCTGCTGCCGAGTCGGCCTGCCCGGCCTACGGATGCGGCGCCACCATCACCAACAGCGCCGTCGTTGACAAGATCACGAAGGCGATGCTGAGCTCCGCTCCCATTGCCACGGCGAGCGCCGAGATGCCACCGCTTCTCGCGGGTGCATCCGGTGGCTGGTGTAGCTGTCGGAACGCTGCCCGGATTGCATATTTGCGACCGTGGTTGCCCATCAACAGCATCAAGCCGAAGATCGAGACCTTGATCAGCAGGACCAGGCCGTATCGTGAGCTGGCAAGCTCCGACACACCGCCGGCAACCGCTAGGGCGTGAACGATCCCGGTCACGACCAGCGTGACCACACTCAACTGGGCCACCCGGGAGAATCGGGGAATGAGCTGGTCAAGCTCCTGAATCTTGTCGCCCGGAATCAAGACGGCGGCCAAGGCAACCAGCCCTCCAAGCCAGGCGCAGGTCGCCAATACGTGCAGGCCGGTGGCAGCGATCTTGGCTAACTCCCAGTGGCCGCCGATGGCATTCGACTGCGCCACCATGGTGCCTGCGATGACGACCACAAGCGTGAGTGCCAAGGCACGACGCCACCCGATCACCGAACCATTGATCATGTCAGGGAGGAAAAAGACTGCGGCCACGAGCGCGGCGAGCCTCACCAGCTGGGCGGCGCCGCCTAGCGGGGTAACGATGTCGCCGAGCAGCTTGTCCCCGAAGACCAGCTGAATGGCAGGTCCAGCAACTGTCCCGATGATCATCGCACCGGTACCGGCAACTGCGAGCACCACGAGACGACGGTTCCTACGACCGTCCGGCCACACAACGCTCCAGAAAGTCAAAGTCCCCGCGAGCAGCACGTATCCGGAATAGGTCAGCACCCGATTGGCCCCGAGCGCCAGATCTAAAAGATCTTGGTTCACGACTACTGCGGTCTCGGGAGATCGAACTGGACGACGATAACTGCGCCGCTCCATGGCAGCTTGCGGCTGACACGAAGATTGGGCGGCCGGCCGGCCGAGCAAGCCTGGTCGCGCACCCGCCTCAGGGTCGGGCACTCGATGTTGAGTACAGTGCTGCCGCCAACCAGCATTGCCACCGGGAAGTCTTTAGGAAGACCCTCCACGATGGGACTGATGGCGGAGAGCGCGCGGCCAGCCCGTGACGGGACGCTGCGTACGGTGATTCCGCTGAGGTGATAGCGCAGCTCAATGCGTTTCGCGGGGGCGCTCAGAGCCAGGTCGAGCTGCTGCTTCACCCGACCACCAGGCACCAAGACCGGTTGGTCACCAGCGCTCACCTGGACCTGAGAGGCCACTGGCTTAGCACGGGAAAACCGACTGCCAGCGTCCGCCAGGCGCGGTGGTCCAACCCGCAGTGCGGAGCTTGGGGTGGTGAGCAACACGATCTCGGCAACGTCGAAGCTGCCGTCAGGAAGCGGGCTGGCCATGAGCAGGATACCGGGCTGGGTCGTGCCGGGGCCCTTTGGCAGCCTTGCTTGGGTAGCGGTGGCGGTGGGAGTTGACGTTGGCGAGGTGCTAGGCGACGGCGAGGCCGACGGCGCCTGCTCGGTTGCCGCTGGGACAGTCAATGATGGTGGTCCACCAGCATTTGCCGGAGCAGATCGCGGGAGCTGCGGAGCGTCCCGATAGAAGGTGACAGCTGAGACACACAGTGCTGCCACTGCAACCGCGCCGAAGGCGCGGCGTAGTCCAGCCGCTCGTGGGTGATGTACCACGGTCAACCTGCCCAAGGCCGCACCCCCGTGGCAATCGGCCTACGCTTTTTCTGGATGCCCGACGGGGCCAGCATTCTGGGGCAATATATTACGCCTTGGGTCGGGAGTCTCTTTGGGGAAGAACCAAGCTAAGGGCGGAGTGGGGGAACGTGACATCTAAGCGCGGTGCGCGATGGTCAAAACTGGCTCTGGTGGCCGCAGGGGTTTTGGCGCTTGCAGGGCTGACGATCAGTCCCAGCTATGCCGCCAATAACACCGAGATCTACATTGTGCAAGGCCTGCCGGGCAAGAATCTTGACGTTGAGATTGACGGAGAATCCATCGCCGAAGGCGTCGAGACTGCGACCGTGGCCGGTCCATTCAAGGTCAAGCCAGGCAGCCGAATGGTGACATTCAGCGAGAACGGTACGAAGGTCCTCGAGAACACGTTTTCGATCAAGGAAGGCTCCAAGGCCGACATCGTCGCGCACTTGCCGGCCTCCTCATCGGGCGATCCTCTGGTTACGGTCTACAAGTACGACGATGTGAAAGTACCCAAGGGCAAGGCTTTGCTCGTCGTCTCGCACGTCGCAGCCGTGCCGCCTGCCGACATCCGGGTCAATGATCAGGTCCTTTTCGCCAATATCGCCAACGGTGAGTCACTTCAGTTGACGGTGCCAGTTGCCACGTACGAGGTGTCGATCGTGCCGACCGGCGAGACCAAGCCAGTGTTCTTCGGTCCGGTCAGCCTGACGGTCAAGGGCGGGGCCATCAACCGCGTCTACGCCGTAGGCGACCCGGAAAAGAAGACCATGAACGTCGCCGTGCACGTCATTACCGCCAGCACGACCGGCTCTGGAGAGCCATCCGAGGTGAACACCGGAACCGGCGGTCAGGCCGTTGGCGACGGTCCGTCGCTGGCGGCGAAGTTGGTGCGTTGACGACACGAGTCACACAACCACAGTCCCGGTCACGGCACCGCTCCTGGCGGCACCGACCGGGACTGCGTCGCTCCATTGTGTGCGTGGTCTGCATACTGATCTGTCTCGCCGGCTGCGCCGCAGAGTCAGCTCCTGGCATCACGATCTCCGGAGGGGATGCACCACAGGGCGAGTCGTCTGTCGTCCCGGCACGCCAAGGTCGTCCTGCCGAAAGTCAGCGGATCCAGTTCATCCCGGAGCACCTCACGCTCCCCGGACACGCGACTGCGGCCGTAATGCCAGCAGCCACGGTCGACGGTGTGCTCCGAGTACCGGAGAACGTCCAGCACGTGGGCTGGTGGGATGGCAGCGCACGAGCGGGCGAGCCGTTCGGCTCGACGGTGATTGCCGGACATCTGGACTCAGCCACGGAAGGTATCGGATTCTTTGCTCGGCTGCGCAGGATCAGGGTCGGTGACACGGTCACGCTGCACGCCGATTCACATCGCCTCAAATATCGAGTTGTTTCTGTAAAGAAGGTGGCCCGGAAGGCGCTGGCGACGCAGAGTCAGGCGTTCAACCAGTCCGGTCCACATCGGCTGGTATTGATCACTTGCACCGGTAACTTCCACCGGGACCGCGGCGGCTACGACAGCAATCTCGTCGTTGTCGGTAAACCGCTGGGTCTGGCCCGCTAGTTCGACGAGCCGCTGTGCTAAGAAGGGTCGTGGCGGTGTTCAGTCGCCCGAAGTCCGCCGATCATCCGATCGCCTGACCCTCTTCCGCTCGACAGGGACGCCGTTGCGCATCCGTTGCCGGGTCCGAGTGCGGGTTGCGTCTTTACGGGGCCGACTGCGTGCCGACTTCCGGGCGCTGGATCCATCCGGTCGCTCGGAGCTGCGAGCGATGCTGCCCTTGGCGGCTGGATCGATACCGAGATCATGGTACAGATGCGGTGAAGTGGAGTAGGTCTCCTCAGGTTCGGGGAACGGCAGGCCCAAGATGTTGTCGATCATCTTCCAGCGCGCCATGTCCACCCAGTCAACGAAGGTGATCGCGATCCCGGACGCACCAGCGCGCCCGGTGCGGCCGATCCGATGTACGTAGACCTTCTCGTCCTCAGGACACTCATAGTTGATCACGTGGCTGACCCCCTCTACGTCGATCCCGCGCGCGGCGACGTCAGTCGCCACCAATACCGCGATCCGGCCTTCTCGGAAGCGCCGTAGTGCCTTCTCGCGCGCGAACTGATTCAGGTCTCCGTGAATCGACGCTGCTGCAAAACCGCGGTCAACAAGATCATCGGACAATCGCTGGGCCGACCTCTTGGTTCTGCAGAAGATCATCACGCGGGTGCAGTTCTCGGCCTGCAGGATGCGGGCCACGATCTCGGGTTTGTCCAGCTCGTGAGCTTGATAGACGAATTGGGCAGTAGTCGGCACAGTGCTGCTGTCACCCGGAGACTCAGCACGGATGTTGACCGGATGACGCATGTGGCGACGTGCGAGCGAGACGATTTCCGCTGGCATCGTGGCTGAGAACAGCATCGTCTGGCGGAGCTCGGGCGTACCAGCCATGATTCGCTCCACATCGGGAAGGAAACCCAGATCCAGCATCTTGTCCGCCTCATCCAGTACCAGCACCTTGATATGACCAAGATCAAGTGCGGCGCGCTCGACGAGATCAAGCAGCCGGCCGGGAGTACCCACCACAACGTCGACTCCACGGCTCAGCATGGTGAGCTGATGGTCGTAGCCGACGCCACCGTAAACCGTGAGCACCCTGGCGTGTCTGCGAGTGGACGCGGCTGCCAGGTCGGAAGCGACTTGGCTTGCCAACTCGCGGGTCGGTGTGACTACGAGCCCCTGCGGGGCACCTGGCATGGCCAGTTGGGCGTAGTCCCGTTCATCCGGCACGACGATCCGTTGCAGCAGCGAGATGCCGAATGCCAGGGTCTTTCCGGTACCCGTACGTGCCTGCCCGATCATGTCGGCGCCGGTCAGCGCAATGGGAATCGCCATCGCCTGAATGGGGAACGGTCTCGTGATGCCGACTTGATCAAGGGCCTGGACGATTGGATCGATCACGCCAAGATGTGCAAAGGTCTGCGAAGAAGTCTCGGTCTTGGTGTCGGCCTCTTCAGGCCCTTGAGTGGCTTCCGTACTCAGAATCTCGCCTCGATGCTGTTGAAGATCAATGTTTCCCCGCGTCCGATGCGTCCGTACGCGCACGAATTCACAGTGCGGGCCATCGTCGGTGCAAACTCGACGCATTCTACTGTCCCGTCCGGCAGCGGAAAAACGCCCTGACTGGCGTGGGCCGATCACCCGGTGTTCTCTGTTCTTATGCCGACCACCCCAGAACCACTGTCTTGGCCGCGTTCCCATCGTGATCCTGACGATCCGCTCAACCCGGCGCCGGGCTTGGCGCGGATCCGTAGCGAGCATCCGGTGTTCGGGATTCAGGTGCCGCACCCGACCGGTGGGTCCCTCTCCATGTGGTTGATCACCAAGTACTCCGACGCCCGCGAGCTGCTGTCCAGCCGGGACACCAGCAACTCGCTCGGCCATTCAGAATCGGCAGCCGCCCAGCCCGGATTTCTGTTGTCGCTCGATCCGCCCGATCACACTCGGATCCGTCGAATGCTGACCGGTCAGTTCTCCATGCGCCGGCTGACCGCGATGCGCCCGCACATCGAGGAGATCGCGACGAGGTTCCTTGACAGGATGGAGGACGCGGGGCCGCCGACCGACCTGATGAAGGCATTCGCGTTGCCGCTGCCGTCGCTAGTGATCTGTGAGTTGCTCGGCGTGCCGTTCGAAGACCAGGCCGAGTTCCAGCGGCGCAGCGACACCATGCTCGACGTCTCCGTCCGGCCGGAGGAGCAGGCGCAGAACACGCGCGAGATGAACGAGTACATGCGATCGCTGGTGCAGCGGCAGAGACGGCATCCGGGCGAGGACATCCTCGGCATGCTGATCCGGGACCACGCGAACGATCTGAGTGATGAAGAGCTGGTCGGGATTGGAAACATCCTGCTGGTTGCCGGCCATGAAACCACTGCGAACACCATCGGTTTGGGTACCTTGCTGCTGCTGCGGCATCGGGAGCAGCTTGCCCGGGTTCGTGACGACCCTGACGTGACCAGCACCGCGGTTGAAGAGATCCTGCGATATCTCACGATCGTGGACACGGGCAATCCGCGGATCATCTTGAAAGACACGACCATCGGCGGCCAGCGCATGCAGGCGGGCGACGTGGCAATGGTGTCGCTGCCGGCGGCCAACCGTGATCCGGACTTCATGGCTGACGCCGACGAGTTAGACGTGACCCGACAGCCGCAAGCTCACCTGGCTTTCGGGCACGGCATCCATCCATGCCTTGGTCAGCAGCTCGCGCGGCTCGAGATG
>Ga0081455_10006000_pt1 | contig 13173 bp, 10 predicted proteins | sample TabmetS3T2R1_FD_70207 | JGI IMG/M metagenome (GOLD analysis project Ga0081455, IMG submission 70207) | Tabebuia heterophylla rhizosphere microbial communities from the University of Puerto Rico - S3T2R1 | ecosystem: Host-associated > Plants > Roots > Rhizosphere ... | reverse complement strand
CATCCTTCACCGCTTGCTTGGCCTTGATCGTTCCGTACGTGACGATCTGGCTGACCCTGCCCTCGCCGTACTTTTCGGTGACGTAACGGATCACCTCACCGCGCCGACGCTCGTCGAAGTCGATGTCGAAGTCTGGCATCGACACGCGGTCGGGGTTGAGGAATCGTTCGAAGATCAGTCCGTGTACCAGCGGGTCGAGATCGGTGATGCGCATCGCGTACGCAGCAATTGAGCCAGCGCCAGAGCCACGGCCTGGTCCTACCCGGATGCGGTGCTCTTTCGCCCAGTTGACGAAGTCGGCAACTACCAGGAAGTACCCGGCGAAGCCCATTGAGGTGATCACGCTGATCTCGAAGTCAGCTTGGGTGCGCACCGACTCGGGAATTCCGCCGGGATAGCGCCGCTGCAAGCCAGCCTCGACCTCATGCCTGAACCAGGAGTCCTCGGTCTCCCCTTCCGGGCAGGGGTATCGCGGCATGTAGGTGCCGTTGCCCTCGGTGAAGGAGACATCGCACCGCTCGGCAATAGCCAGGGTGTTGTCGCACGCCTCGGGAAGTTCGGCGAACAGCGCCCGCATCTCAGCAGGTGACTTCAGGTAGTAGCTGTCGCCTTCGAACTTGAACCGATTTCCGTCAGCCATCGTGGAGCCGGTCTGCACACAGAGCAGCACCTCATGCGCCGGTGCCTCGGCCTGGTGGGTGTAGTGCAGATCATTGGTGCCAACCAGCGGCAGCTTGAGCTGCCGTGCGATCCGGAGCAACTCGTCGCGAACCCGGCGCTCGATCGTGATGCCGTGGTCCATCAGCTCCACGTAGTAGTTGCCGGGACCGAAGAGGTCGCGGAACTCTGCTGCGCTGGCGACCGCGTCTTCGTACCGGCCCAGCCGCAGATAGGTCTGGACCTCTCCACCCGGGCAGCCGGTAGTTCCGATCAGGCCGCTTGCGTAGCTGCTGAGCAGCTCGCGGTCCACCCGCGGCTTGTAGAAGTAACCCTCAAGCGAGGCGAGTGAGCTCAAGCGGAACAGGTTGTGCATGCCGGCGGTGTTCTCCGCCCACAGCGTCATATGGGTGAAGGCGCCACCCCCGGAGACGTCGTCGCCGTTGCTCTGCCCAGACTTGGCGTCACCCCAGCGCACCCGCCTCCGCTCAGAGCGGTGAGTTTTGGGGGTGACATACGCTTCCATCCCGATGATCGGCTTGACACCGGTGGTTTTCGAAGCCCTGTAGAACTCGTAGGCGCCGAATGTGTTGCCGTGATCGGTGATCGCAATGGCAGGCATGCCCATCTGCTCGCAGCCCGCGAAGAGGTCGGCCACTCGGGCCGCCCCATCGAGCATCGAGTAGTCCGAGTGCACGTGCAGGTGGACGAATGAGCCGTCCCCAGGTTGCGTGCTTCCCGGCATACCTGCACCAACCTCCAAATCGAAACATGCTGCACGCGCCTGTGCCGGACGCGAGGGGGAAGCTCAGCAAGCGCCTACATTAGTCGCCCGATCTCCCTGTACCAGTTTGCGACGCGCGTCCGACAGTTCCGGGAAGCCGGTTCAATCGGAGAAGAACTCCTTGAGCGGGCCCGCCACGACCGCCGGCTTGCCACCGAAGCGCGCATTCCCGGTGGCGCCGTGACCGAGTCCGGGGAAGGTGATGCGGTGCGCCCGTGGAAGAACAGCGGCGAGGGCGTTAATCGCGGTCCGAAGGTACGCCGGGCTGGATTGGCCGTCGAGTAGGAGGACCTCGGCTGTGATGCTCGAGTATGCGTCAAGACGGTCCCGCATTTGATCGGCCAGCATGAAATCGTAGTTGAGGGTTGGCGCCAGCGCTCGCATGGTCACCTCGCTAGGTCCCAGGGTCCGATCCTCACGGCGCATCGCAGCGACCGTCAGCGCACGTAACAGCGGCCGTGGCACATGAGCGAAGATCGCCGGCCCCATCTGCGCGCCCTTCATCCCTGTGACCAGCGCGGAAGCAAGGTCACCGCGAGCGAGTTCTTCTCGGTAGCGTGCCACGAATCCGGTCGACAAGGAGTCTCCGATGATTAGCGGCGGCTCGAAGATGGCCATCCTGTGAACCTCTGGTAGCCGAAGAGCTGCCTCCAATGCGACGATCGCTCCCGAGCTCACGCCGAGAACATCGGCCGCACCGGTTGCTGCCCGCATGGCGGCCAGATCTTCCACCTCGGTGCGAATGTCGTGATTAGTGCGGTGAGGGCCGCTCAGTCCTCGCCCGCGACGGTCCGGAAGGTAGACCGTGTGCGAATCACTGAGTTCGGCGGCCAACTCGGTGTGACTGGACGCCGACTCCATCGCCCCGTGCAAGATCACCAGGCCAGATCCGGTCCCAATCGTTCGGTATCCGATTACGGTGCCGTCGGCCGATGCGGTAGCTGAATGCAAGCCAAGTGACATGATCATCCTCTAGAGTAGTTGATTAGACGGTTATATATCTTGATAACTAGCTTAATGATTGAGAGAACTAATGCCAAGACCCAGCATGAAGCGTGACGAGCTGATAGCGCGCCTGCAGTTGCTCGGCGAGCAAGAGAGCACCGAAACGGCGATGTTCCATCAGGCCGCGGCGGCCTCGTACGGGCTCGGCATAACTGACATGAAGGCGCTACAGATCGTGCTTCGTGAGGGTCCGCAAACCGCCGGCCAGCTTGCCGCACGGCTGCGCCTGACAACTGGCGCTGTCACCAGCGTCCTCGACCGCCTGGAGCGTGAGTCACTGATCGTTCGCAGCCCGGACTCGGAGGACCGGAGAAAGATCATCGTGACGGCCAACTCTGAAGCATTGGCTGAGCGCGACAATGTCTACCGCTCGATCGGCGATGCCTATGCGGACATGCAGCGACGCTTCACCACCTCAGAGATGGAGTTTCTCGTGCGCTACTACGAAGCCTCAATTGAAGTGATCCAGCGGGAGATCGCCCGGCTGACCGAACGTCGCTAGTTTCCGCACAGCGCCAACACCTTCTCGACGGTCCTGATGGTACGGATCGTCGAGCTCACGCCGATGATTGCGCTGAACCTCTCCGCCAACTTGCTCCTACCGAGGCCCTGCGTGTAATTCACATAGACCTGCTGGCCGGCGAACGTGAATGGTTCATAGTCTGCGGCGACTGCCGCCACCTTGTCCTTAGCATCCTTGGCCGGTGGCTTTGTCAGGAAGGCGACTGTTACTTGACTCGGGTTGCCGTCCGGATACGGGTTCTCGGCCAAGATCTTCTTCAGTTGTGCTGATGTCCGCACGGTGACATCGATCGGGCGGCCGAACGTGTCCTTGATCGAGTCGGCAATCTCGCGCTCTATAGTCGGTGCTTTCTTGGACGAACTGACGATCAAGTTGCCGCTGTTGATGTAGGTCGCGACATCGGTATAGCCAAGATCTTCGGCCATGGCCCGCAATTCCGGCATGGAGATCTTGTTGTTGGGGCCGAGGTTGACACCGCGGAGAAAGGCGACGTAGGTAGCCATGTCGCCATCCTCGCCCATGCCGTGGACCGCAGCGCGGGACATCGGCGACGAGTGGGCCGCGCTGGCGGCGGGGGGCATCGATTCAGCCCGGTTTGGTTGCTGCGGCCAGCGCGGTTGGGAGGCGTTCGAGACCAACAAATGACTCAAAGGGACCCGACCGGGCCCATGTCGCTATCTGCCTCAGCAACTCTCGGCCTGATTGCTTCCACAAGGGCTCGCATGGCCGAGTCCGAGCTGCGCGTCGAAGTGGGCCCGAGCGCTGCGAGGCTGGCGATCACAGCCGCAATCTCCTCGAAGGTGAGCCGCACTGGACCCGGCGTGGCGTTTCGAGGCAGCCGGCTGCCGCCATGAGGACCAGGCACCGACTCAATCGGCACGCCTGACTCCCGCAGCCTGGCCAGGTCGCGTTCCACGGTGCGTAGACCAACTCCGAGCTCGCGCGCTAGCAGCGCGCTAGACACCGGCTCTCGGACTGCACCAAGAAGCTCGACGAGCAGCTGCTGTCTCTCGACCCGCCGGAGCGTGAGGTGGCTGTCACGCGACCTCGCGGCTAGCTGCACCACGGCCGTACTGTTTGAGGCCATGCGGCGAAACTACTCGGATTCCCGCCGCAGGCTGGGCGGTGTTGGACCGTAGCGTAAACCGCATGAAACCCGTCGCCGCAGCCACCGAGTCGATCGAGGACTTCTTCGCCCGCTACACCGGCTACCTGACTGCCGGGGACATCGACGGCCTCGCGGCCATCTACAACTACCCCTCACTCGCAGTGGCAGCCACGGGCTGCCTCGCCATCACCGAACCTCAGCAGTCCCGTGATTTCTTCACCCACGGCCAGCACTTCTATCGCAGTCGTGGCATTCAAGGCGTACGCGCACGCGAGGTCGTGACTGACATTGAGGTGCCTGGCATCTGGGTTGGCCGCCTCGTACTGGAAAATCTCGACGGCGACGGAGCTCCGGTAGGCCTTGAACACAACGCCTACCAGCTGGTCGCCGTCGCGGATGGAACACGCCGCATCGCGGTGTCGACCCCTCTCGATGCATACAACCCCAGCGAGTCGGGCGACTAAACCCCGAGCAGCCGCCCTGGCCGCTGACGCATGAAGACCGCCCAGGTGACCAGGCAGCACACAGCGTAGAACGCAATGAATGCGATGTAGGCGCCGTCGCCGTTCTTAAGAGTCAGGAATGACTGCCGGAATGCCAGGTTGACCATGACGCCACCGAGCGCCCCGATCGCGCCGGCCAAACCGATCAAGGCTCCGGCGCGCCGGGTGGCCCGATGATCAGCTTCCGCCAGGTCGAGCCCAGCACCGACTTCAATCTGTGCCTTGGCGTGGAAGATCGCTGGGATCATCTTGTACGTCGAGCCGTTTCCGACGCCGCTGAAGATGAAGAGCATCACGAAACCAACGATGAAGATCGGCAGCGAGTTGATCTGTGAGGCTCCCAGCACGATCAGCGCGCCGACCGCCATGGCGATGAAGTTGAAGCACGTGACGACCGAACCCTTGAACCGGTCAGCCAAAGCGCCACCGAATGGACGGATCAGCGAGCCAAGCAAGGGACCGAGGAAAGTCAGCGCCGCGGCCTTCACCGGCTGTGGAAACTGCCCCGGAAACTGCACCAGGAGCACCTGACCGAAGGCAAAGCCGAATCCGATGAATGAGCCGAAGGTCCCTATGTAGAGCAGCGACATGATCCAGGTTTCTGAGTGCCGGCTGACCTCCCGGATCGCACCCCTGGTATTGCTGTTTACCGCGAGGTTGTCCATCTTCACTACCGCACCGATTGCTGCCAAGATGATCAAGGGTAGGGAGATCGCAACCACAGTGCGCGGATACTGGGTGCCGAGAGTCGCCAGCACCAACAGGCCGACGAGCTGCACCGCCGGCACACCGAGGTTGCCACCACCGGCATTGACGCCTAGTGCCCAGCCCTTCAACCGAGCCGGGTAGAAGGCGTTGATATTGGTCATTGATGAGGCGAAGTTGCCGCCTCCGACACCGGCGAAGAGCGAGACGATCAACAGCGTGCTGAAGCGGACACCAGGCTGCAGCACGATCGCGATCATGATCGACGGCACGAGGAGCAGCAGGGCAGCCACGATCGTCCAGTTGCGCCCGCCGAACTTCCCGACTGCGAAGGTGTATGGCAGCCGCAGCAGCGCGCCGACCAAGGTCGGCGCAGCTGTCAGCAGGAACTTCTCAGCCGGGTCGAAGCCGTAATCCTTGCCAAGAAAGAGCACCAGCACGGACCAGATGCTCCAGATGGAGAAGCCGATGTGCTCGCTGAACACCGAGTAGACCAAATTGCGGCGAGCCACAGTCTTGCCGATCGTGTTCCAGAACTCGCCGTCCTCGGGCCGCCAGTCGTCGATCCACCGGCCGCCTAGGCGACGTCGAGCGGCTGTGGTGGTAGTGGTAGTGATGTTGACATCGCTCATGATCATTACCTGCCTGGGTCTCAGAAGTAGGGCTCAGGACACGAGGACGACGATCTCGCCGTCCTCGACATACACCGGGTAAACCCGCAACGGTGCGGCGCCGGTGGTTGAACATCCGGTGTCGAGCTGAAAGGCGTTGAGATGGAGCGGGCAGAGCACGACTCTGTTGTCGATCTGCCCGTCGGCAATTGGGCCCCCCTTGTGCGGGCAAACCGCGGACAGGGCACGAAAGCTGCCATCCCGCTTGCGGAACACCGCTACCTGATGATCTCCAGCCGCAAAGGCTCGACCCTCTCCGTAGGGGATCTGGTCGATGGGGCCGCATGAGTATGCGACACCGGCGGCTTCGGCGACCGCAGGCAGTGCGGGGGGTCCGGGGGGTCGTCCCCCCGAGCTATACACCCCCGCGCTCACCAGGCACCCCCGAGCAGCTGCTCAGCCCGATTCGCCGGTACGGTGGGCAACACCTCCAGCGGGAGGGAGGTACGGAACTGGCCCGGCGTGATCGGGTCGGCACGGTGGTCACTCCACGGATCGACATAGCTGTCGACGTGCTCCTGGACAGCGGCATCGAGCTGGTCGGCGATGCCTAGGGAGTCCTCGACCACTACAGCCTTGATGCGGTCCAGTCCGATACGCGGCACAAACGCATAGGTGCGCTCCAGCCATTTGGCGTTTTCGCGGTAGTACTGCAGGAATCGTGCGGTCACCTTCTTGGCGGTCTCTGCGTCGTCCACGGTGGCCAGCAGGTCGCCCTTGCGGACGTGGGCGCCCGCCGCGCCGCCGATGTAGATCTCCCAGCGGCCGCCCTCGATCGCGACGATGCCGACGTCTTTGACATAGGACTCGGCACAGTTTCGCGGACAGCCTGAGACGGAGAGCTTCATCTTCGCCGGGGACTCCATGCCCTGCATCCGGGTTTCGAGCTCGACGCCGAGCTTGGTGGAATCACCCAGCCCGAAGCGGCAGAACTCCTGGCCTACACAGGTCTTGACCGTCCGGAAGGACTTTCCGTACGCGAAGCCCGACGGCATCCCGAGGTCGGCCCAAACCTTCGGCAGATCCTCCTTCTTGATTCCAAGCAGATCAATGCGTTGACCGCCGGTGAGCTTCACCATCGGAACCGCGTACTTCTCGGCAACATCGGCAATCCGCCGCAGCTGCTCCGGAGTTGTCACACCGCCACGCATCTGCGGAACCACCGAGAAGGTGCCGTCTTTCTGAATGTTTGCGTGCACCCGGTCGTTGATGAACCGGCCTTCGCGATCATCCGGCGCGTCGGCGCCCCAGATGACCTTGAGAAGCGATGCCAGCCCCATCTTGGACTTGGCGTCCTCCTCGCCGTCAGGCGCAAGGGCCGCAAACACCTCCGCAACGGAGCGGAGGTCTTGCGCGCGAATAGCCCGAACCAATGTGGGCTTGTCCATGGGGATGCCCTGGACGTAATAGTGCGCGGACAGATCCTCCTCGACAGCGCCGCCGGCGGCGTACTCGACGAGTTGCGCGACCAGCGGTCTGCAGGAGCCGCAGCCCTTGCCTGCGCGAGTCTTGTCCATGACGCCCGTGACCGTCTTGCAACCGGCCCTGACGGTATCGACGATGGTGCACTTGCTCACGCCATTGCAGTTGCAGATCTGGGCGTCATCGCCGAGCTCGGCAACTCCGACCTCGGCAGCAGGGCCGCCAAGATCAAAAAGTAGCTCTACCCGCTCCTCAGGTAACGGCAACCCACGGTCGAACGCCTGCTGGAGAAATGCCAGCTTCTTGCTGTCGCCGAGCAGAGTCGCTCCGATGATCTTGTCGTCGCGGATCACGACGGACTTGAATACGCCTCGCTTTGGCTCGGAGAAAACGATGTGCTCATCGGTGTCGCGCTCCGGTTCAGTCAAGCCCATCGCAGCGACCTCGACGCCCGCGACCTTCAGCTTGGTGGCCGTGCGGGAGCCGAGGTAGGCGGCCCGCGGGTTGCTGCCGGTGATCACGTCGGCGAGCACCACGGCCTGCTCCCACAGCGGCGCGACCAAGCCGTAGACCTCACCGCGGTGCTGCACACACTCGCCCACGGCAGAGACATGATCATCATCGACGGTGCGCAGCTGGTCGTCGACCACAATCGCGCGCTCGACAGTGAACCCGCTCGTCGTTGCCACGTCGGTGTTCGGCCTGATGCCCGCTGCCACCACCACGAGATCGCAATCGATCACCGTCTGGTCCCGCAACCGCGCGCACCGTACCTTGTCAGGACCCCACAGGGCTGTCACCCGGTTGTTGGTGAGGATGCCGACACCCACCTCGGCCATGCTGCGCCGCAGCACTTCGCCACCTTCACGTCCCAGCTGAGCGTTCATCAGCCAGCGACCGGAGTGCACCACGTCGACCTCTACACCGTGGCTCTGCAGCCCGCGGGCAGCCTCCAATCCGAGCAGGCCGCCACCGATGACCACCGCCCGGCGATGATCATCACGAGCGGCGTAGTCGATCATGCCGCGGGTGTCGTCGATGGTCCGGAACGGGAACACGCCGGGCAGCAGGTTGCGGAGGTCCGCATCGACATAAAGCCCCTCGATCTGCGGCATGAAGGACCGGCTGCCGGTAGCAATGATCAACTCGTCGTACGGTGTGATCCGGCCGTCATCGGAGAACACCACCCTGGCAAAGCGATCAATACGTTGTACGCGGACCCCGGTGTGCAAGGTAATGCCGTTCTCGATATACCACTCCAGTGAGTTCAGGAAGATGTCGTCGTGAGACTCCTCGCCCGAAAGCACGTGGCTGAGCATGATCCGGTTGTAGTTCCCGTACGGCTCGTCCCCGAACATCGTGATGGAGAACTGCGTCGTGGCACCGCGCGCGAGTATCTCTTCGACGACGCGGGCGCCTGCCATGCCGTTGCCGATCACCACGAGCCGACGACGCTCGTCGTGTCCCGCCCTGGATTCACCTGGGCGCTCGATGAGCGCGGTCATCAGTGCTCCACCAACCCAAGATCAACAACCAGGTGGCCGGTCAGACCGAGCGGCGCGACCAGCTGCAGCTCCAGAACCGAGCCGCCTTCGATGTCCTCTACAACCCGCAGCGGCACGTGGACGTCGCTTCTGGCTCCGATCGGGAAGTATCGCATCGGCACACCGTCGCGCAGCAGCACAACGGTGATCAGTTCGTCGGTGGTGTTGCCCCCGCGGAAGTAGAGGGCCTGGCCGATCACGCCGTCAGGTATGAGGTAGCTGAGGTCGTCGCTGATCGGGACCGGCTTGTCCATTCCGGCGCCCTCGAAGGGGTAGATCCCTTGCAGAAAACGATTCTGGGTGATCACGGGTAAGTCCTTCGTCTCGGCTGTGCCGCGCGCACTGGTCGGCTCTGGGGCTCGCGCGGCAAGCAGGTGGAGATCATCGGGGGAGCCGATGCGCTGGACAGCGGTCGCGCACACTTTGAAAGCCGGCATCCGGGAATGGGGATCGAGCGCTGGGTTGGTCAAGGCGTTCGCAGCCGAGAGGCCGCCCCAGTGGAACGGCAGGAACACCACATCGGGGCGAATGTCGGTGGTAATCACGGCACGGAAGTTCGCTGCGCCGCGGCGAGTGCTGAGCCGGACAATGTCGGCATTGCCGATGCTCAGGCGGCGCGCGAGGTCGGGGTGCAGCTGCGCCTCAGGCTGCACCTGCGCCTGGGACGGGCTGGGCACCCGGCGGGTCTGTGTGCCGCTTTGGTACTGCCCCATCAGTCGGCCGGTGGTCAACACATACGGGTAGTCATGGCTCGGACGCTCGGAGGGTTCGTGGTACTCGACCCGGATGAAGCTGGCCCGGCCGTCTGAGGTGGGGAAGCTGTCGGTGAAAAGTCTCGGTGTTCCCGGATGATCTTCAGTGGGGCATGGCCAGAAGACACCTTGCTCGGTGTCGATCCGCTCATAGCTGATTCCGGCGTAGTCCGCGATGCCACCCGCGCTGGCTTGCCGCAGTTCGGCGAAAACCTCGCGCGGATCGGCAGAGAAGAAGCGGCCACGATCGAGCCGATCAGCTAGTTCCTTGATCAGCCAAAGGTCGTCGTGGACACCCGCAGGTGGCGGCAGAGCTTGGCGTCGCCGGATCACCCGACCCTCTAGGTTGGTCATCGTGCCTTCCTCCTCCGCCCACTGGGCGGTCGGCAGCACGATGTCGGCAAGCGCTGCGGTTTCTGACAGGAAAATGTCAGAGACAACCAGGAGATCGAGGGCATGCAGCCGGTCGATCACCCGGGTCACATCTGGTGCCGACACGGCGATGTTGGAGGCCAACACGAGCAGTCCTCGTACGCCGCCCGGCGCTCCCATCCGGTCAAGCATCTCGAACGCCGACAATCCGGGCTCTGGGAGCTCGGATGCATCAATGCCCCAGACATCTGCGATGTACGCGCGGTCGGCTGGGTTAGCCAGCTTGCGATATCCCGGCAGCTGGTCAGCTTTCTGGCCGTGCTCCCGGCCGCCCTGGCCGTTGCCTTGACCGGTGATCGTTCCGTACCCCGAACCGGGCTTGCCCGGCAAGCCGAGTGCCAGAGCAAGATTGATGAATGCCTGCGCGGTATCGGTGCCCGAGCTGTGCTGTTCAGCCCCTCTGGCTGTCAAGATCATCGCCCTACGGGCCGTGGCAAGGGCTTCGACGGTCTCGTAAAGTTCGGCGACGGGGATCCCGGTAATCCGCTCTACTCGATCCGGCCAGTAGGACGCAACACTGGCCCGTACCGTCGCGAAGCCCTTGGTGCGCGTACCGATGTAGCGCTGGTCGACCAGTCCTTTCTTGATCATGAGATGAAGCAGGCCGTTCGCGAGAGCCAGATCGGTGCCGGGCCATGGCGACAGGTGCCGGGCGGAACCCTGCGCGGTCGCAGTTCTCCGTGGATCGACGACGACATGAGTGGCACCGGCGGCTCGGCCGGCGTCGAAGAACTGCATGGCGGGCGGCATCGTGGCAGCCGGGTTGGATCCGACAAGCAAGATCGTCTCGGCTTCGGCGATGTCGGCCAGCGGAAACGGCAGTCCCCGGTCAATGCCGAACGCTCGGTTCGCCGCCGTCGCTGCGGACGACATGCAGAAGCGTCCGTTGTAGTCGATCATTGATGTGCGCAGCGCGACTCGCGCGAACTTGCCGAATGCGTACGCCTTCTCGTTGGTCAGACCGCCGCCTCCGAAGCACCCGATGGCATCAGAGCCGTGGGCAGCCTGCAGCTCGGTGATCTTGGAGGCTATGAGGGTGAGCGCCTCCTCCCACGAGGCTGCGCGGAACTCGCTGCTGCGGTCGCCGGGCACGGTACGCACCAACGGCGCCAGCAGCCGCGCCGGATGATCAAGAAGTGTGGCCGCAGTCCAGCCCTTCGAGCAGAGACCTCCGCGGCTCGTGGGAAAGTCTTGATCCGGTTGAAGAGTTGCAGACCTATGCCCAGACGTGAGTGAAATGCCGCACTGCAACGAGCAGTAGGGGCAGTGGGTGAGAGTGGGGGTAACGCTCACCTTTCCCATCGTCGGCAGGTGCTGTTACGGAGGCTGCCTGAGAGCGTTACGGGCGGCTCACTGATCGCTCACATTCACTCAACCAGGCTGTGAGATCGGGTAATTCGGGTGCCAGCCCGCTCCGGCGTTTCGATCTTGTTACGGCGCTCTCACGGTGCAGTGTCAACCGGCCGAGTCAGTGATGATCCACAGTTACCTGCGAGAAACCGTTCGGTAATAGGCGATTCATAGGGTCGAGCTCAGGCTTGGTCAGTACCACATACTTCGGTGGGTCGGTGAGCTGCATGCAGATTGATCTTGATCCCGCAGGCCGCAAAGTGGTGATCTTCGGGGACGTGACTGGTGCTCGCCAGGCGGTGCGCCGTTTCGTGAGCAGCGGTGCAATCGTCACTTTGGTGACACCCGCCCCGCTGACTTATGGAACGGACCGGATCAGCACCGTACGCTATGCCGCTCAGCCAGAGCCGACTGATACCGCGAGGCTGCTGCGCCTCATCGGACCCGCATGGCTCATCGTGGATGTGGGACTGACAGCGCCGCTGCGCCGCCGGATAAGCGACTTGGCAGCCCATCTGCGTGCCCTGATGATCGACGAGATCGCGGCACCCAGCCGCGGCCAGGTCACGCTGGTCGGGGGCGGGCCAGGATCCACTGGGCTACTGACGCTTGAGGCGTGCGAGGCGTTGCGGCAAGCAGATGTCATCCTCTACGACCGGCTTGCCCCCACTGAGGACTTGGCCGAGCTCGCTCCCGGCGTGGAGCTGATCGATGTCGGCAAGACTCCCTACCACCATCCGATCCCACAGCATTCCATCGAGCATTTGATGATCACTCGCGCGAAACGCGGGCAGTCTGTGGTTCGTCTCAAAGGCGGTGACCCGTTCGTCTTCGGCCGAGGGGGTGAGGAAATGCAGGCCTGCATGACCGCGGGCGTACCGGTGCACCTCGTGCCTGGCGTGTCCAGCTCAGTGGCTGTGCCAGCCGCCAGCGGTATTCCGGTTACTCATCGCGACGTCAGCAAGTCCTTCACCGTCATCTCTGGGCACACCCCGCCAGGGCCTGAGGAGCTGGAGGGGCTGGTGCGGCTTGACGGCACGATCGTGATCTTGATGGGAATCAGCAATCTCACCCAGATTGTCGCCGGGCTGACTCGCGCCGGGTTGGACACCGCTACGCCAGCCGCGGTGATGGAGCGCGGCTTCTCGGATGATCAGCGCAGTGCCGTGTGCCCGGTCGGTCAGCTGCCTGCGGAGGTCCGTCGACTCAACATCTGCTCCCCTGCCGTTGTGGTGATCGGAGATGTGGTGAGGGTCTCGCCGCTGTTCGCCCGTTCCGCCGAGATCGTCGACGCTCCTGGCCACTACACGCGGTCTCGGCGGGCACGTGCCTCCTGACGCGGAGGACTCTTGATCATGGAAGCGCCAGCTGGAACGCCGCCCGATATGCTCCGCGGATTTCGGATCGGGGTCACCGCAGACCGTCGATCGGCAGACTTGATCGCCGCGTTGGAACGCCGCGGAGCTCAGGTGATGCACGCGCCGGCTCTCACGATCATGCCGAACGACCATGATGACTCGCTGATCGACGAAACCCGAAGGTTGATCGCCGCGCGGCCTGAGGTCGTGTTGGTGACGACGGGGTACGGCATGCGCCGCTGGTTCGAGGTGGCCGATGCTGCAGGCCTGGGGGCGGAACTCACTGGCGCCTTGGAGGCGGCGCGGATCTTCGCGCGCGGACCCAAGGCACATGGTGCGGTACGCGCCGCCGGCTTGCG
>Ga0081455_10005999_pt1 | contig 13179 bp, 16 predicted proteins | sample TabmetS3T2R1_FD_70207 | JGI IMG/M metagenome (GOLD analysis project Ga0081455, IMG submission 70207) | Tabebuia heterophylla rhizosphere microbial communities from the University of Puerto Rico - S3T2R1 | ecosystem: Host-associated > Plants > Roots > Rhizosphere ... | reverse complement strand
AGCGGCATGGGCGACGTTCTCGCTTTCGATGCCGAGCGGCTGCGCATCCTTGTCGAGCGCCATCATCTCCACACCGGCAGCGCCCGCGCCCGCGACCTTCTGGAAGACTGGGCCAACGCGTTGAAGAGCTTCATCAAGGTGATGCCGAAGGATTACAAACGGGCGCTGCTGCAGGCGCGCGAACGGGCGGCAGCGAAAGCCGTGGCGGCGGAGTAGCGTATGGGTCTGCCCACGGGCTTTCTGGAAATCGAGCGCAAGGACCGGCCCTACGAGAAGGTCGAGCAGCGCCTCAAAACCTGGAGGGAATTCGTGTTGCCCTTGCCGGCGGCCGAGGTCTCGCGCCAGGGCGCGCGCTGCATGGATTGCGGCGTCCCGTTCTGTCACAACGGCTGCCCCGTCAACAACCTGATCCCGGACTGGAACGAGCTGGTGCGCCGTGGGCGCTGGCGCGAGGCGCTCGACGTGCTGCACTCGACCAACAACTTCCCGGAGTTCACCGGCCGCATCTGCCCGGCGCCCTGTGAGGCCGCCTGCACGCTCAACATCGATGACAATCCGGTTACGATCAAATCGATCGAATGCTCGATCGTCGATCGCGGCTGGGAAGAGGGCTGGATCGTCGCGCAGCCAGCGGCGCGCAAGTCGGGCAAGCGCGTGGCAGTCGTCGGCTCCGGCCCTGCCGGGTTGGCCTGCGCGCAGCAGCTCGCCCGCGCCGGCCATGCGGTGACGCTGTTCGAGAGGGCCGATCGCATCGGCGGCCTGCTGCGCTACGGCATTCCCGACTTCAAGATGGAGAAGCGCCTGATCGACCGGCGCATGCGCCAGATGGAGGCCGAGGGCGTGGAGTTCCGCACGGGCGTCGAGGTTGGCGCCACGCTCTCCATCAAGTCGCTGCTGGAAGGGTATGACGCGGTGGCCCTGACGGGCGGCGCCGAATGGCCGCGCGATCTCGAAGTCCCGGGACGCGAACTTTCGGGCATCCACTTCGCCATGGATTTCCTGGTGCAGCAGAACAAGCGCGTCGCCGGCGACGACGAGGCGCGGGCTGCGCCCAAGGGCACGCTCACCGCCAAGGGCAAGCATGTGGTGGTGATCGGCGGTGGCGACACCGGGTCCGATTGCGTCGGCACCTCGAACCGCCAGGGCGCGGCGTCGGTGACCCAGCTCGAGGTCATGCCGCAGCCACCCGAGCGGGAGAACAAGGCGCTGACCTGGCCGGACTGGCCGCTCAGGATGCGCACCTCCTCCTCGCATGAGGAGGGCGTGGAGCGCGATTTCGCGGTCCTGACCAAGCGCGCCCTGGGCAGGGATGGCCGGCTCAGGGCGCTGGAGTGCGTCCGCGTCGAGTGGGTGAAGGGTGCCGATGGCCGAATGACCATGCAGGACGTCGAGGGCAGCAGATTCGAGCTCAAGGCCGACCTGGTGCTGCTGGCGATGGGCTTCCTGGGCCCGCGCCGGCCCGGCATGATCGAGCAGGTCGGTGTGGCTCTCGACCCGCGCGGCAACGTGCTGGCCAACGTCAAGGATTACAAGACCAGCATGCCCAGGCTGTTCGCCGCGGGCGACATGCGGCGTGGCCAGTCGCTGGTCGTCTGGGCGATCCGCGAGGGCCGTCAGTGCGCACGGTCGATCGATGAAAGCCTCATGGGTTCGTCAACGCTGCCACGTTGACATCGAATGATGTGACGCTACCGATAATTGTTCTAAAGTATGGTGTAAGCGGGCGATCAGGGAGGAACGTCTCGCGGGTTGGAGTATCAATGAAGCTGCTGCTGATTCAGGGCGCCAACATGGAGTATCTGGGCCGCCGCCAGCCCGAGCTCTACGGAACGACCACAGCCAAGGAACTGGATGCCGTCCTGCGCCGCCATGCGCGCGGCCTCGATGTCGCGCTGGATATCCTTTACACCAACACCGAAGGCGAAGCGGTCTCGGCGATCTTCAGGGCCGATCGCGCCAACGTCGACGGCGTCCTGTTCAATCCGGCGGGCTTCCTCCATGCCGGCCATGCGCTGCGGGACTGCCTGAAATCGATCCGCGCGCCGGCGATCGAAATCCACATGACCAACATCGAGAAGCGCGGCTACGGCTCCGTCACCTCCGAAGCGGTCGTTGGCATGATCGCGGGCTTCGGTGTCGATTCCTACATTCTTGCACTGGAAGCCATGGTATCTCGTCTCCGCAAGGCTGCGAAGGGCTGACGGGGAGGGACATGATCAAACGACGCGGCGGCTGCCTGTGCGGGGCGGTGCGCTACGAGTTGACCGGCAGGCCGCGGATCAGCGTGTCCTGCTATTGCCGCGACTGTCAGTACATTTCCGGAGGCGGGCCGGGCTATGCGATTGTCGTGGCACGCCGTGACCTCGCCTTCCTGCAGGGCACGACCAAGACTTACTGGACCGAAGCAGAGTCGGGCCGGCGTGTGGCGCGCGAGTTCTGCAACGTCTGTGGCACGCCGCTGTTGGCCTATACGGAGAACAAGCCCGATCGCGTGGCAGTGAAGGTAGGCAGCCTCGACGATCCAGCGGACTTCAAGCCGCAGCTCGCGATCTGGATGTCGTCCGCCCAGCCCTGGCACGCGCTCGACATCGCCATGCCGCGCTTCCAGCGTTTGCCGAGGGTCGGCAAGTACGTCATCGGCGAAGTTCTGGTCGCGGGCCTCATCAAGCTTGCCCGCATCATCCGGCCTGATGCTGCGAAGGGCTGACCGGTCTCACCGGATACCGGTCGCCAGGGTGGTGGGGGCGTAGTCGCCGAAGCTCCAGGAGAAGGGAAAGACCCTGCGCCGACGCCACGCGCGCTCGACCTTGATACGCCACAGGCGCTCGCTGCCGGCCGGCGCATCGATCGGATGCCAGTCGATCGTCGCGGTCCCTTGAAGCTGCAGGATGTCGCCCGAGCCGAAGTTGATGAAGATCAGGCCCGCGCGCGGGTCGCCCAAAAGGTTGCCGAGCGTGTTGTAGAAGCGATTGCCGCGAAAATCCGGAATGACAAGCGTGTCGCCTTGCACGCCGACAAAGCCCGGGCGGCCGCCACGATGCGACATGTCGAGGCCGCCCTCGGCTCCGATGCCCGAGCGGGAGCGGCTCGCGACAAAGAACGTGTCCGCGGAAGCGACCAAGGCGCGGGCTGTATCGTCCAAGCCAGCGAGCTGCTCCAGGACGGCGGGCACGGTCTTCCTCGGCGTCGGTGTTCGCGTCTGGATGTACTGCGCACAATTACCGAAGCTTTGGGCGACCCTCACGGTGAGACCGTCATCGACGGCGAGCAGGCGGCCGTTGGCGCGGTTGCGCCGCCGCGTCGTGAAATCGATGCCGATCAGGCCGATCCCCGCGCCGACAGCAAAGCCGGCCGAGGCAGGGTCGCCAGCGGCCGGGCGCGCCGCGATGTGCAGTGTCGTCGGATCGGGGGACTGAACGAAACCCGGCTCCCCGGTGAGCACCGACGCCATCGGCCAGCCGTTTTCGTCGAGCGTGGCGGCGAACAGATAAGGCAGCAGCGCAAAGAAAGCGCGATGCTGGTCGGGCATGAAGGACCGGATGGCCGCCCGTCCAGCACCCTGGCCGGCGAGGGCTTGCGCTGCCAGCTCGTCTTCATGGAAGGGCAGGAAAGCCGATCCGTCCCGCGGGCTCATGCCAGGCCCTCCGCCTTCTCGCGGACCTGCGTCTTGGGGTCGTACCAGGAGGCGCCGTCGGATCGCCAGATATGGAGCTGCGGCCGCTCGGTGACGGGCGTATCGAGACAGCCCAGCCGAAGCAGGACCACCGGCTGGGCGACGCGTTCGGCCACGATGTGCGAGCCGCAGCGGCTGCAGAAGCGGCGGAACTTGCCCGGCGACGATTCGTAGCCGGCGAGCAAGGCCTCGCCGCGGACCCAGCGGAACTTTTCCCGCGGCACGGCGGTCACCGACGAGAAGGCCGCCCCATGGGTCTTGCGACAGGTCTGGCAGTGGCAGTGGACGATGCGTTCGAGGGGCGCGTCGGCCTCGTAGGCGACGGCGCCGCAAAGACAGCTTCCGCTCAGCATGGCGGCTCTCCAGCAGTGATGCCGCCTGAACATAGAGCCGGCCGATTGCGCCGGAAATGTCATGAACCTACAACTCACTCTTCCATATAGCGGAAGAATTTGATGGATCGGCTGGATGAGCTTGCGATCTTCGTGCGCATCGTCGAGGAGGGCAGCCTGGCGCAAGCGGCCGCTCGCCTGCGTCGCTCGCCGCCCGCCGTCACGCGGGCCCTTGCTTCGCTCGAAGCGCGCATCGGCCTGCGGCTGATCGACCGCACGACGCGTCGCCTGGCGCCCAGCGAAGCCGGCCGGGCACTCTACGACAAGGCGCGGACACTCGTGGCCGACTATGAAACAGTCGTGAGGGGCGCGCCGGCCGGACCTGTGCGCGGGCTGCTGCGCATCACCGCACCGGTGCAATTCGGCCGGCGCCACATCGCGCCTATCGTCGCCCGCTTCCTCGACACGCACGATGGCGTCGAGGTCGAGCTGCTGCTGAATGACCGCAACATCGACCTGATCGAGGAGGGCATCGACGTGGCCCTGCGTATCGGCGTGCTTGCCGATTCCAGCCTGTCGGCCCTGGCGGTCGGCCAAGTGCGGCGCTTGTGGGTGGCGAGCCCCGCTTACTTGAAGCGACGCGGCACGCCGCGCACGCCCGCCGACCTGGCACGCCACGAAGCGATTCTCGGCACGCTCCGCGGCAACACCGAATGGGCCTTTGCCGGCGCCCGTCGCGGCGCGCCGCCGCGGCTGAGCGGCCGCCTGCGTGTCGATGACGTCGAGACCAGACTTCGCGCAGCCCGCGACGGACGAGGCATCGCCCAGCTCCTGTCCTATCAGGTGGCAGATGATCTCGCCGCAGGCCGCCTCGTACGCCTGCTGCGCGACTGGGAGAGACCCCCTTTGCCGGTGCACCTCCTGACCAAGGGCCGCGTCCATCGTGCCCCCAAGATCGATGCGTTTCTCGACTTCGCCGCCAAGCGCCTGCGCACCCTGCCGGTGCTCGGTGCCGATTGACATGCCAAGGTGATGGCACGGTAGAAGGCGGCATGATCGAGATCACGCCGCTTTCTCCGTCTGACCGGCAGGCTTGGCAACCGCTGGCCGTCGGCTACAACGCCTTCTACGATCGGACTCTGCCCGACACGGCCTATGACCGCACTTGGCACCGGCTGATGGAAGGCCGAGAGCTGCATGGCCTTGCTGCCCGCCTCGACGGACAGCTGGTCGGCATCGCGCACTACCTCTTCCACCCCAACGTCTGGTTCGACGAGGTCTGCTATCTTGCCGACCTGTTCGTCGACGAGGCGGTGCGCGGGCAGGGTGCCGCGCGCGCTCTGATCGAGGCGGTCGCAGCGGCCGCTCGGGCACGCGGCTCCTCACGCTACTATTGGCTCACCAAGCAGGACAATGTCCGCGCCCGCGGCCTTTACGACAAGGTGGCGCGTTTCGCCGGCTTCATCCGCTACGACTATCCTCTGTAGCCCTCAGTCCGGCGTGGTGCCGAAGCGACGCTGCCAGAACTCGCGGCTGCGTCGCTCACCGACGTCGCAGCCCAGCTCGTAGTCCGGCCGAACGAACTTGGTGTAGTCGTCCTCGCTGTGCACGGGACGCCGCCCGCTGCCACTGCCTTGCGCCAGCTGCGTGCCGTCCGGCAGCGCATCCTGGCCGACGTCGAAGTCACTGCGTGGGCCGAGGTCGGCCACTTCCTGCAGCAGCTTCTTGCGCACGGCGCGGGGGAAGTCGTCGAAGTTGCGCGCGACTTCGACGAAGGAACGCGGGCCGCCGGTAACGCAGTGCAGGTAGTATTTGTCGAGGTCGGCTTCGCTGGGGAAGCCGAACGGGTTGGGCCGGTCGTTCATGATCGGCAGGCCATTGATGATGATGCGCTCCTTCAGCGCTTCGTAGCGCATGTCGGTGACCAGCGCGCCGTCATTGTTCGAGCCATCGCCCGAGATGTCGAGCACCTTGCGTTCGGCCTCATAAGGGTTGCGCCCGAACAGAGGGACGGCGTAGCGGATGGCGCCGCTGATCGAGGTCCGCCGCGCGATCGAGATCGGCGCGGCAGCGAGCCGGCTGGCGAAGGTCGCGATCGCTGCCTCCGAGTCGAGCAGCGTCCAGTCGATCAGCAGCCGTTGCACCCAGGCATCCGACCATTCGAAGTAGGTGACGGCGATACGCCCGTTAGGGCCGGCCAGGATCGCCTTGACGATCGCCGGATCGCGGAAGGCCTGGACATAGCCTTCGCGCTGCAGCTTGGCCTCGTCCGGATCGATGCTGCCAGAGATGTCGATGGCCATCGCCAGCGCAAGATCGACGTCCTTCTTGTCCTGAGCTTTCGCAGAAAGGGTCAGCAGCAAAAGGCTGATCAGGGCGACGAGCATACGCATGGCTGACCTCCAACCAACGTTGTCATGCTGGACGAAGCGAAAGCACCTTTCGTGCCGCGCCAAGTGTACCGCCCGTCGAAAGCCGCTGTCAGCCGTGCTCTGGACTGCCAGCATTGCGCGCCGGTAGCCTCAGCCAACACAGGGAGGACAACATGGATCTGGCACTCAGCCCGCAGGATGAAGCCTTCCGCGACGACGTTCGCCGCTTTCTGGACGAGACTCTGAGCGACGACCTGCGCGAGGCCGGTCGCAAGACAGGGGGTGTCTTCGCTGACTTTGCAGCCGGTATGCGATGGCACAAGCTACTTGCGAAACGTGGTTGGTCGGCACCGACGTGGCCCAAGGAATACGGCGGCACGGGCTGGAACGCGACGGAGCGCTACATCTTCTCACGGGAGTGCACGGCGGCTGATGCGCCGCGCATCTTCAGCATGGGCATCCGCATGGTCGGGCCGGTAATCATGAAGTTCGGCACGCCCGAGCAGAAGGCCAAGTACCTGCCCGCCATCGTGTCGGGCGATATCGTCTTCTGCCAAGGCTATTCCGAACCCGGCTCGGGCTCCGACCTCGCCAGCCTGAAGACGCGCGCCGTGCGCGATGGCGACGACTATGTGATCAACGGCACCAAGATCTGGACGACCGGTGCGCACATGGCGGACCACATGTTCTGCCTGGTGCGCACCTCTACCGAAGGCAAGCCGCAGGACGGCATCTCCTTCGTGCTGATCGATTCGATGGAGACGCCCGGACTGACGGTTTCGCCGATCGTGACCCTGGCTGGCGATCACGAGGTCAATCAGGTGTTTTTCGACAACGTGCGCACGCCGATCGCTAACCGGATCGGGCCGGAGAACGGCGGCTGGACCGTCGCCAAGTACCTGCTGGAGTTCGAACGTGGCGGCGATACCTACACGCCCAATCTCTATGCGCGTATCGAGGACGTCCGGCGCGCGGCCCGCGAGGAAGCGGCCGACGGCAGCGGCCGCCTGATCGAGGAGAGAAGCTTCGCTGAGCGACTGGCCGAGATCGAGATGGAGGTGCAGGCCCTCGAGATGATCGAGCTGCAGGTCCTGTCCGACCTCAGCCGCGGGAAGAATCCTGGCGCCGTCTCCTCGGCGATGAAGATCCGCGGCAGCGAGACACTGCAGAGGCTCGACCATCTCGGTGTCGAGGCCCTGGCCTGGTATGCAGCTCCCTTCGAGCCCGAGGCGCGCATGCTGGGCCACAACGAGCCTGCGGCGACGCCCGACTGGGGCATCACGGCGATGCCGCTCTATCTCAACAACCGGGCGTCGACGATTTACGCCGGCTCCAACGAGATCCAGCGCAACATCATCGCCAAGGCGGTGCTCGGCCTCTGAGCGGCGCGGAACGCTGCTTGCCACGCGGCGTTCTTAGCGCATGGATCGGCCTCAGCTGCCGCGGACCATTGTCGGTTACGTGATCCGCAAGTCGGGTATCCACCAGCTCGGCTTGGCCGCCTTGTCGGCCGCCGTGTTCGGCCTGAGCGCCGTGCCGTTGGAGCTGCAACGGCGCATCGTCAACGATGCCATCAAGAGCGGCGCCATCAGGACCATATTCTGGCTGGCCGTTGCCTATGCCGGCGTCGCGCTTCTCGAGCAGAGCCTGAAGGTTGCCTTGAACGTCTATCGCAGCTGGGTGAGTGAAGACGCTGTCCGCACGCTCAGGCAGACCATCCACGCCGGCGGCAGCCGCCCCGATTCTGGCCCCGCTACTGGCCCTGATGCTGGCCAAGCGAAAGAAGTCGGCACGCACACGGCGATGGTCGTTGCAGAAGCCGAGCCGATCGGAGGTTTCGTCGGCATGGCGATCTCCGAGCCCTTGCTGCAGAGTGGCATCCTGGTGAGCGTGATCGGCTACATGGCCTATCTCGAGCCATGGACGCTGCCGTTGTGCGCCGCGCTTCTGCTGCCGCAGATGCTGTTCGTGCCGCCCATGCAGGGTGCCATCAATCGCCGCGCCAGCGAGCGCATCAAGGTTCTGCGCCAGGTGAGCGGCGGCATTGTCGAGAGCGGCGAGCCCGCCGAGCAGGGCATCCAGAAAGTCTTCTCGCTCAACATGGGCATCTACAAGATCAAGTATTCGATGAATCTCGCCATGAACTTGATGCACTATCTCGCCGTCGCCGCGGCGCTCGGCGTCGGAGGCTGGTTCACGGTCCAAGGCCGCATCGACGTCGGCACCGTGGTGGCGGTGGTCTCGGGGCTTGGCAAGCTCAACGATCCGTGGGGCGACCTTGTGAGCTGGGGCCGGGAGCTGTCCGTCGACAGCGTCAAGTACCGGCTTTTCGCCGATGCTGTCGGCAAACAAGGGCTTGCAACCGCCTGAAAGCGCATCACATTGCCCGGTTATGAACGATCCGTACACTGTTCTTGGCGTGCCGAAGACGGCATCGGCCGAGGACATCCGCAAAGCCTTCCGAAAGCTCGCCAAGAAGCACCATCCGGACCTCAATCCGGGGGACAAGGCGGCTGAGGCGAAGTTCAAGGAGATCTCGCAGGCCAACGACATCCTGTCCGATCCCGAGAAGCGCCGCCGCTACGACGCGGGCGAAATCGATGCCGCCGGCCAGGAAGTGCCGCCGCGCGGCTTCTATCGCGACCAGGCAGGCGGCTTCGGCGGCGCGAAGTACGAGCGCGGTGGCGGCGACGACTCCTTTGTCGACATGGGCGGCATCTTTTCCGAAATGTTCGGCCAGCGCGGCGGTGGCTTCCGGTTTCGTTCCGGCGACGGCGAGGACTTCGACATGGGTGGACTGCCGGTCACCTATACGCTGCGGGTGCCATTTCTGGTGGCGGCCCGCGGCGGCAAGCAGCGGGTAAACCTGCCCGACGGCCGCACGCTGGACATTGACGTACCCGAGGGCACGACCGATGGCCAGACGCTCAGGCTCAAAGGCCAAGGCATGCCCGGCCGCAAGGGCCGACCGGCGGGCGACGCTTATGTTGAGATCCGCGTTGACCCACATCCCTTCTTCGAGCCGCGCGACAACGACATCCACGTCGAGGTACCGGTGACGCTCAGCGAGGCCGTGCTGGGCGGGCGTGTCCGCGTGCCGACCGTAGGCGGTCCGGTGATGCTGAACGTGCCTGCCGGATCCAACACCGGCACGTCGCTGCGTCTCAAGGGGCGCGGCTTGCTCGACCGCCGCTCCAAGCAGCGCGGTGATCAGTACGTGAAGCTCAAGATCGTGTTGCCCGACAGCCCGGACCCGGCATTGAAGGAATTCCTCGAGAAATGGGAAGCGGGCAAAGCCTATGATCCGCGCCAGGGGATGGAGCAGTTCACATGACCACGCTGGACGAGCTGCTGGCCGCGCATGGCCGCCTCACGACTCTGCACGTCGAACGATGGGTGCAACGTGGCCTGCTGCGACCGACGACTGCCGAGGGCGACTGGATCTTCGAGGCGGTCGATGTGGCGCGCGCGCGATTGCTCGTGGAGCTGACGGACGATCTTGGCTTCGACGACGAAGCCGTCGAGACGGTGGTCGATCTCCTGGACCAGGTCCACACGTTGCGCCGCCAGCTCCATCAGCTTGGCCTGGCGATCGGCCGGCAGCCGGTCGAGGCCCGCGAGGCGATCGCCGTGGCGCTCAAGGATTTGCGCGAACGCTAGATCAGGCGGCGCTAGATCAGGCGGTGCTAGATCAGGCGGTGCAAGCTCAGGCGGCCTGCCGGCCAAGCCTCTTCACGGCATCCAGCGCTCGGCGAATGGAGTCTTTCCCGCGCGTGGCGACGCTACCCAGAATGGTGTCGTGCACTGGCGAGAAGCCGACGAAACGCAGGACGTTGCGCTTGAGGTTCTTCAGGCCGTGCGCCCGGAAATACCACCGGTAGACCGGCGCCGGCATACCCATGGTGACCACGATGCGTGCGGACCTGCCCTTGAGATGCATGGCGGGAAAACCGCTGGGACGGTAGGTAAAGGCAAAGCCCGGCCGCAGCGCTTGCTCGAAGAAGGCTTTCAGGATTGCCGGCATGTCGCCGAGCCATAGCGGAAAGATCACCACGAGGTGGTTTGCCCACAAGATCGATTGCTGGGCGGTGGCGATGGCAGGAGGCACTGCGCCCTTTTCGAACTCCGCCTGAGAGCGGATCAATTCGAACGGCAAGGCGGCAACGTCGATGCGTCGAACCGCGTGGCCGGCCTCACGCGCGCCCTCGGCGTAGGTCTCGGCCAGGGCGCGGCACAGCCCCCTGCTGGTGGGATCGGGATGTCCGTTCACAATCAGGATGTTGCGAGCCATGCAGCTCAATCGCCGCGCGGGCTCGCCGCGTCCTTGATCTGGATCAGGCCTTGACCTGGATCAGGGCGCCGTCATTCCGGTTCGACGCCGGCGCGCTTGACGGCATCGCCCCATGCTGCACAACCCGTCTTCATGATGTCCGTCATCTCGTTCGGCGTCGTCCCGGTGGCGAACAGGCCCATGTCCAGGAGCTTCTCCTTGCCCTCGGAAGTCTGAACCAGCTTGCGGATCTCGGCACTCATGCGTTCGACGATCTCCTTGGGCGTCCCAGCGGGCGCCATGATGCCGTTCCAGCCGACGAGGTTGATCTTGTAGCCTGCCTCCTCGAAGGTCGGCACGTTGGGTAGCCGGGGCCAGCGTACGGTCGAGGTGACAGCAAGCGGCGTCAGCTTGCCGCCGGAGATCGCCGGGCCGCTGGCGGCGAGATCCTGTATGGTCATCGGGATATGGCCGGCGAGCGTGTCCTGGATTGCCGGCCCTGCGCCCTTGTAGGGGACGTGGGTCATATCGAGCTTCTCCGCCTGGTTCAGCATCTCGCCCCAGATATGCGAGGACGAGCCTGTGCCGAAGGACGCGTAGTTCACCTTGCCCTTGCGCTCGCGCGCCCACGCCACGAGCTCCTTCACCGATTTCAGTCCCAGCGAGGGGGGCGTCACCATGGCAAGCGGCGCGAGCCCATGTTGAGTGACGGGCACAAAGTCCTTGAAGCCGTCATAAGGCAGCTTCTTGTAGACATAGGGGTTGATGCACATCATCGACGAGTTGACGTAGAGGAACGTGTGGCCATCAGCGGCTGCATTCTTCACCATCTCGGCGCCGACCATGCCTTGCGCGCCGGGCTTGTTCTCGACGATGACCTGCTGGCTCAGGATGCCGGAAAGCTTGTCGGCGAAATAACGCGAGACCACGTCGGTCTGGCCCGCTGGCGGATAAGGCGCCACCAGCTTGATGGGCTTGCTCGGCCACGCTTGAGCGAGAGCATCGGAGGCGAGCAGCCACAGCGCCACAGTGAGCGCGACCTTGACCAGATTGTTCATGCGTTTCTCCCTTTGCGGCTGATGCTAGCGAAGGTGGCGGCCGCGTGCCAACGATCAGGTCATTCGCACGGGAATGCGCAAGTACGTGACACCGTTGTCGTCGGGCGGCGGGAAGTTGCCGGCACGGATATTCGCCTGTACCGATGGGAGCAGCAGCATCGGGGCTGCCAACGTCGCGTCGCGCTTCGTCCGCAGAGCGACAAACTCTGTCTCACCGATTCCGTCACGGACATGAATGTTGTTGGCGCGTTCGTCGCCGACAGTGCTTTCCCAGGCATAGCAGTCGCGGCCGGGCGCTTTGTAGTCGTGGCACATGAAGAGGCGCGTTTCCAGCGGTAGCGACAGCAAACGCCGGATCGAGCGATACAATCGAGCGGCGTCGCCACCGGGAAAGTCGGCGCGCGCGGTGCCGTAGTCCGGCATGAAGATCGTGTCGCCGACGAACACCGCGTCGCCGATGTGATAGGCGACGTCGGCCGGCGTATGGCCAGGCAGATGCATGACCTCGATCTCGAGGGAGCCCAGCGAAAGCTTCTCCCCGTCGCGAACCAGGCGGTCGAACGCGCGACCGTCCTCGCTGACGTCGTTGGCGTTGAACACTTTCTTGAAGATCTTCTGAACCTCACGAATGTGCTCGCCGATCACGACCTTGGCGCCGGTCTTCGCCTTCAGGTAGGGCGCGGCGGTCAAATGGTCGGCGTGCGCATGGGTCTCCAGGATCCAGTCGACCTGCAATCGCCGATCCGCCGCCGTGGCAAGGATGCGGTCGGCCGAGACTGTCGACACCTTGCCTGAACGATGGTCGTAGTCGCGCACGGGGTCGACGATGGCGGCGCGCCCGGAAACGGCATCGCTCACCAGATAGGTGATGGTGAATGTCTGCTCGTCGAAGAAGGCATCGATGTTGGGTTTGTCGGGCAAGGCCGTCTCCAGCAGAGGTGACTTGACATATATATTAGCGGTAACTAAATTAGCAATACCTAATATGAAAAAGATGATCACCCGAATCGATCCCAAGGCGCTCCAGGCCAAGGCCGGCGTCGTCGCCGACATCCTGTCGACGCTCGCCAACGACCGGCGACTTCTCATCCTTTGCACGCTCGTCGAGGAAGGGGAGGCGACGGTAGGGGCATTGGCGGAAGAGGTGGGCCTGTCGCAGTCGGCGCTGTCCCAGCATCTCGCGCGCATGCGCGAGGAAGGCATCGTCGCTTTCCGGCGCGAGGCCCAGACCGTCTGGTATCGCATTGCCGATCCGCGGGTCGAGAGCCTGCTTGCGACCCTGCACCGTCTCTATTGCCAGGACTGACCTGGAGGAAGGAAACCGTCATGTCACTGCAAGCCATCGATGTCGCTCGCGCCAAGCGCCTGGTCGATCAGGGCGCCGTCCTGGTCGACATTCGCGAGGCGGACGAGCATGCCCGCGAGCGCGTGCCGGGCTCGCGGCACAACCCGCTCTCCAGGCTTGCGCCGATCG
>Ga0081455_10005998_pt1 | contig 13180 bp, 8 predicted proteins | sample TabmetS3T2R1_FD_70207 | JGI IMG/M metagenome (GOLD analysis project Ga0081455, IMG submission 70207) | Tabebuia heterophylla rhizosphere microbial communities from the University of Puerto Rico - S3T2R1 | ecosystem: Host-associated > Plants > Roots > Rhizosphere ... | reverse complement strand
GTCGGTGAACATGGCGTTTCTGGTGGTGTTGGAGTCGATGACGCCGGCCGAACGGGTGGCGTTCATCTTGCACGACGTGTTCCGGTACTCGTTCGCCGAAGTGGGCGAGATCGTCGGGCGGACGGCGGCGGCTTGTCGCCAGCTGGCGTCGTCGGCGCGTCGCCGCATCAGTGCCGCGCAGACGCCGGCGACGCCGAAGGCGGAGCGGGCCGCGATCGTGCGAGAGTTCAAGCGGGCCTGGGAGGCCAAGGACATCAACGCCCTTATCGGCTTGCTCGACCCCGACGTCACGGCGATAGCCGACAGCGGTGGTCTCGTCGTGGCCTTCCTGGACCCCATCGAAGGTGGCGAGCAGGTCGCGCGCGCCTGGGTCGAGATCGCCAATCGGACGCCCGGCAACGTGACGTACGTCGAGCGCACCGTCAACGGTCAGCCCGGCCTGGTCGCCGAACAGGACGGCGCCACCATGACCGTGTTCGCGTTCGACGTCGCCGGCGACCGGATCAAGCACATCTGGGTGGTGCGCAACCCCGAGAAGCTTCGTACCTGGACGACTCGCTCGTGATCGATCCGGCCGGCTGCGGACCGTGTAGCTCCTTACTTGACCGCGATGATGTCGACGGTTCGGATGTCCGGGTCCGCGGCCAGCAGCTCGGGCGCAACCTGCCCGAGCGCCTGCGGGATCGGCCCGTTCAGGTGCGCCTGGCGGGCGTCGTCGGTCTCGAAGGTGTCGAAGATGCCGTAGCGGGTGTCGCTGATCTTGAACGCGTACCAGGTGACCGTGCCCTGCTCGGCGACCGCGAGGTCGCGGCCCGCCTGCAGGAACGCGGCGAGTTCGCCGCCCCGACCGGGCTTGGCCTCCAGTTGGGCGAGAACGCCTAGCTGAACCGTCATTCCGCTGCTCCCTTCGTTCCGGCTCGACCGTGCACCGGTCGACGACGCGCCACGTTATACGTGTCGAGACCGGCGGGCGTCTTACCCGGCCTCGGGACGTTTCAGGCCGCGGCCAGCAGCGGGCCGAGGAACGCGGGATCGAAGAACTCGGTCGGTGAGACGGTGGCGGCGTTGATGCTGACGAAGGCGTCCATGGCGGCCGGCTTTCCCTGGATCCGGCCGAGAAGCTGCTGCAGCTCCGGTGGGGGTGGTTCGAGCGTGGCCAGCTCGGAAGTGAACTCGTAGATCGGCATGACCTGCGCGTCGCGCGATGCCTGGTGCGCCGCCATCAGCTCGTCGAAGGGGCGCTCGCCCTGCCAGGCCTGGTGCAGGGCGGACGAGATCGACTCGGCGTCCCGGAAGGCGTCGGTGATGCCCTGGGCGGTGATCGGGTCCTTGTTGTAGGCGGCGTCGCCGGCCAATACCCATCCGGGCCCGTACGGTCTGCGCAGGTATCCGGGCAGGCCGACCCCGGTCAGTCGCGCGACGCGGGTGGCCGCCCGCACCCGTTCGGCGAACTCCGGCACGAGGTCGAAGGTTCGGACGAAGTTGGCCTCCGGGTCGGCCTTGAACGCCTCGGCCTCGGCGTGCGGCCAGCCCAGGACGACCATCGTCAGACCGTCGTTGGTCGGCGCGGCGCCCCAGCCGCGGTAGGGCCGGATACAGACCTCCAGGCCGGTCAACGGCAGGTCGCGGAAATAGGTGTAGTACGCCCACTGCGACCTGGGCTTCTCCGCGTACTGCTCGGCCTGCACGGTGCGGGCGAGCTGCGAGTTGCGCCCGTCCGCGCCGATCACGACGTGCGCCCGCTCCTGGACAGGCACGCCCCCGCGGTCGTGGCCGCGAACGCCGACCACCGTGCCGTCCTCGACGACGTACTCGTCGACGCTGAAGCGCTCGCGCAGTTCGGCGCCGGCGTCGACGGCGGCGTCGACGAGGATCTTGTCGAGGACGGTGCGGCGCGGTGCGTACGCGGTGGAGATCCCGTCCGCGGACCGCGGTGTTCCGGTGATCGTCACCGGTCCGAAGTCGAAGGAGTAGGTCTCCATCGGCGGCGCGCCGGAAGCGATGACCTGCTCCAGCAGACCCCAGCGGCGCAGCGCGGCCACGGCCGGTGCCTGCACGATATGCGTCGACACGGTGTCGCTGGGGAATTCGGCCCGGTCGACGAGCAGCACGCGGTAGCCCTGCCGGGCCAGCAGCATCGCGGTGGGTGAGCCGGCGCAGCGGGCGCCGACGACGATCGCGTCGTACATGTTGGACACCCCTCGATAGGTTGGCCTGAGGGTCGCGCGATTCGCCCGTCGCCGGATCGGGGAGTTCCCCTATTTCGCGTTCCGTAGCGCGTAGGCGGCGGCCTCGGTCCGGCTGCGCAGCCCGAGCTTGGCCAGGATGTTGCCGACGTGGTGCTCGACGGTTTTGCGGCTGATGAACAGCCGGTTGGAAATCTGCGGGTTGGACAGCCCGCGACCGATCAGGTCGAGCACCTCGGCCTCGCGGTGCGTGAGCAGTCCGCCCGAGCGCATCGCGGTGCTCGAGCGCACGCCGAGCGAGCGCAGCAGGGCGGCGGCCGCGTCGACGTGGCGGGCCGCGCGCAGTCGCTCGAAGCCGGCCAGCGCGGCGCGTGCCTCGGCGAGCGCGACGTCGGGGCGCTCGGCCGCCACGGCGCTCGCCAGCGCCAGCCGGGTGCGGGCCAATTCCAGCGGGAGCTCGGCGTCGGCGAAACCGGCAGCGGCTTCCCGCAAGCACTTCCGCGCGTCGCCGACCCCGCCGGAGAGCGCGACGCTGCCGCGCGCGAGGGACGCCAGCGCGGTCAGGTACCGGCTGTCGTGGTGGGCCGCGGCCGCCGACAAGCGCGAGGCCGCTGCCGTCGCGTCCTGGACGTCGCCGGCGGCCAGGTGCACCTCGACGAGCAGCGCGAGCAGCGGGGCGGTCGCCGCGCTGCCCTCCGGCAGTTGGGCCAGGCCGCGCTCCAGCGTGTCGGCGGCGAGCGCCGTATCGCCGCGAGCCAGGTGAATCGCCGCGAGCGGGTAGGCGGTCTCCGCGTCCGCGGTGAAGTCGGCCAGCAGTTGCTCGGCCTCCTCGAGGCGTCCCTGCCGCACCCGCAGATCGGCCAGCCGGACGATCGCACCGCGCCGCAGCGCCGAGCGGTGCCCGAGTCCCCACAACCGCACCGCCTCGCACAGGGCTGTGTCGGCCTCCGGCCAGCGTCCGGCCGCGGTCAGCACGGCCCCGTAGTGCGTGTGGCAGAACGCCGACACCGCCGGCAACCGCCGCCGCGCCGCGACTGCCGCACCGGTCCGGATCCACGCGTCGGCGCGGCGCACGTCGTGTGCGTGCTCGCACGCGGCGAACAGCTGGCAGAAGATCTCCTCGACCGCGCAGACGTCGTCCACCTCGTCCCCGGCGACCGCGGCCAACGCCTCGTCGAGCATCCCCATCCCGTCGCCGGTGCGGTCGCGGTGCACGAGGCTCGCGCCGAGGTAGGCCAGCGCGGTGAACTCCAGATCCTGGTCGCCGCAGCGTCGCCCGACGTCCATCGCCTCTGCGAAGAATGCCTCCTTGCGCGCCCGATCGCCCTCGAACATGCCGGCGTTCAGGGCAATCCAGCCCCGTTCGGCGGATTCACCGGCGCCGGCCAGCAGCGTGCGCGCCCGGGCCATCCAGCCGTTCATCACCGCCGCGTCGCCGGTGATCGTGCCGTGCATGCCGGCCAGCGTCCGCGCGATCCGCACCGCCCCGACCGCGTCCGCATCGGCGCGGTAGGCCGCGTACGCCCGCTCCCACGCCGCGAAGGCCGCGGGGAACTCCAGGTCGAGGTAGTGGGACCTCGCCTCTGCCTCCAGTTCCGCGCCCCCGCGCGACTGCACGCATCACAGCATGCGCGCCCCGGCGTGCACATGGCACGCGCCCTCACCGAATCGTCAGAGATGCACCCTGGTCAGCCCTGCGACGTATGACCGTCGCCGCTGTCAGTGACGCTTACCGGAGACGACTGAGCTGTTGGCGTAACTGGGCACAGGGTCTGGCCCAGGTAATAGCCGAGTTGCGTCACTCGCGGGTCCGGCCAGAAGCTGGAGTGTCTGTGGATCGGCGGCGGCGTGGGGTCGGTGTCCGCGACGAGTGTGACGGGATCCCAGCTTGGCTGGTCGACGTGCTGGCGCAGGTAGGTCTCGCTCGGGTCCGGTGCGGGATCGTCTCTGACCCAGGAGCCGATGTAGTCGGTCTTGCGGACCAGGTTCCGCCACCGGCGCCCGTCCTGCATCAGGTCGTTGAGTGTGTCGATCTGGTGGGTTCCGAAGTAGCCGGGGAATGCCCGTCCGTAGAGACGCCGGGCCGGGCAGGCGAGGGTGAGCAGCGCTACCTGGTCGCGGGTCTTTCGGGGGAGCTGGGCGATGACCGCTGGGGCGATGACTGCGCCTTGGCTGTAGCCGGTCAGGAGCACCGGGCCGGTCGGGAGTATCAGGTGGGGCGTGTCGGCTGCATTCCGTTGCTCCGCTTGGATTTGGGCCCAGGCGGGATCGCTGACGCGTGGCTTGACGGTGCCGGTGAGGATGCGGATGCGGTCGACGAGTTCCGGGACGGCTCGCTCGGCATAGCACGGCGGAGCGAAGGGATGCGTTGCCCGCGGCCAGAAAGTGCCCACGTCCCAGAGCGCGCCGATCGTCTTGCGTTTCGCAGGGTTGCTGTAGGCCGAGCGGAGTAGGCCGACAAGTGCTCCGGCGACGGCCACGCCGATGAGACTCTCAGCGGCGGCGAGGCCATGGACCCACTGCTTGCCGACCGTCACCGTGTTGTGGGAGCCGAGGATCGCGAATACCTGTCCCGCGATGGCGCCGGCCGTCATGCCGGCTACCGCCCAGGCAACAAGGACACCCGCGCGGTCGGTAAGCAGCGCGGTGGCCCATGCCCGCGCCACCTTGCTGCGGTTCTTTACGTGTTGCCGGTCGTCAGGGTTGCCGTAGGCACGGCCGTAGTAGATCGCCACCGGTGATGCTGCTACATCGCCGTTCTGCTCGGTGGTGAACTTACGAACGTGCCGCCTCCATGAGATCGCGATGATCGGCGCGGCAACGATGAGTCCGAGAAGCAGCCCGACCGGTGCGGCGGCAAACGCATAGAGCGGCCACGGGATCTGTAGCGCGTTGGCGGGCGGCGTGTCGAAGACGACGCCACTCGGTACCGGGGTTCCGAACAGCCGGGTGACGAACAGGTTCACCACGGCGCCGAGCAGACCGCCGAGACAGACCGCCAGCAGGCTGAGGAGTGTCGTCAGATTCCCGCCGAGGAACGGTTGGGACTGCGGACTCTGGTCGGGCGCTCGGCTCACGAGAACCCGCACGGATACGCCGAGGATGATCAGCAGCAGCGCCTGCACGGCCAGCAGAACGGCGCTGGCATTGGTGAGGCCCGGGATCGATACGGGATTCGCCCCGGATTCGGCCGGCCAGCCACGAGTGCACAGCGCTGTGACGAACGTAGCTGCGCCTACCCCGAACAGAACGCGGCACCACTTCGTTGCGGCGGTGACCTTCGTCGATGCCTCCTTCAGGCTGACGTTGAGTCGGTCGGCCACCGCCAGGCACAAGGTGACCAGGACTGCAGCCAGCGTCGCGGCCGCCACCAGCACGACAGCGAGTCGCAGCGCGCCGAGTTGATGAACGGGGCGCGCCAGCATGAGCGCGGCGGTTGCGGCCGCGCCGGCCGCGTGCAGATTGCGCTGCCGGCGCACCAGTTCCTGCCCCCTCCAGAATCCGGGCTGGGTCAGCGGCCAGCTCTCCCTCAACGTCTGTTCGACATGATGCGTCTTACGGGCCTCGTAGTGGCGGGCGGTAGTGACGCTCACCCACCACATTGCCGCGATCACCACCGCGACGGCCGCGCCGGCGAGCACGATCCGCCAGCCCACCGTCCAGTGCTGGTACCACTGCAGCCACGTCGGGAAGTGCCCGCGTCGCGCCTGCAATGCGACGGTGTTGACGAGGATCGACACGAGCGCGGTCGTGAATTGCAGCGTCGCAGTCAGGGCGAGCAGCCGCAGTACCGCATGCGCGAATGCGTGCGGTTGGTCGCGGCTCAACCACTGCGTGGGCGGCGGGTCACCGGCGGCCGTTTCCTCTGACGCAGGGGCCGCGGCCGGCGGCGCTTCGGGTGCCGGCGCGAGAGTCTCAACGTCGTGCGATGCGGCCGGTGGCGCTTCGGGTGCCGGCGCGAGAGTCTCAACGTCGTGCGAGGCGGCCGGCGGCAGCGCGAAATAGGCGACGTTGTAGAACATGAACGGAGCCAGCAGAATCCAGGCCGCGGACGCCAGCGGCGCTTCCGTCAGCCCACCCCACGAGTACGCCTCGAGCTTCCACGGCACCGCCGTGCCGCCTGCGCCGGCGGGTGTCCAACGCCGATAGAACATGGTTGTCGAGTCGCCCGCGACCTGTAGCACGGTGGGGTGCTCGAGCATCGTCGGGCCGTTCGAGCCAGACACGCCGTGGACCCGCAGCTCGGTTATCGGCAGCGTCCGCACATCGTCCGGCGAGCCCCGATCCGGCAGCGTGCTGTCGGTGAAGGCGCCTTGCTGCGCCGCCCGGGCCGGGCTGGTCAGGTCGTCCGCCGCGAAACCCCAGGCTCCACCGAAACCGAGAACCAGATCGTCTTGTTGCTCGGGCATCGCGACGGCCCCTCCACGGCGAGCTATGGCGTGATCGTCCGCCCGCCCTACGCGACCGTCAATGGGTAGGAACCGTGCAATCAGATCGAGTAAGCACAACCGGCGGGCCGATCCCGACGATCACCGTCTCCGGCGAGAATGGCGGCATGAGCGTTCTCAGGCAGGACGACCAGCCGTGACCGCGACCGCCGTGGACCTGCTCGACGCGCTGGTCCGCATCGACTCGGTCAACCCCGGCCTCGATCCGGTCGGCGCGGGCGAGACCCAGATCGCCGCCTTCGTCGCCGACTGGGGACGGCGCGCCGGACTCCGGGTCGAGGAGGTCGAGGTCACGCGCGGCCGGCCCAGCGTCATCCTGCGCGGCGGTCGCGACACGGGCGGACGCCGGCTGCTGCTGTGCGGTCATCTCGACACCGTCAGCCTGGCCGGCGCGCGCGACGGCCTGACGCCCCGTGTGGACGGTGATCGCCTCTACGCCCGCGGCGCCTACGACATGAAGGCCGGCCTGGCCGCGGCGCTCGTCGCCGGCCGCGACGCTTCGCTCGCCGGGGTCGATGGGCAGATCGTCGTGGCCGCTGTCGCCGACGAGGAGCACGCGAGCCTCGGCATCCAGGAAGTGCTGACCCGGCTCGACCCCGCCACCATCGACGCTGCCGTCGTGACCGAGCCGACCGAACGACAGGTCGGCACCGCCCATCGCGGGTTCGCCTGGACCGAGCTTGTCGTCACCGGCCTGGCCGCGCACGGATCCCGGCCGCACCTGGGCGCCGACGCGATCCTCGCGGCCGGCCGCTACCTGGTCGCCTTCGACGCCCTCGACCAGGAACTGCGGAGCCGGCCGCACCCCTTCCTCGGCCCGGGCAACCTGCACGCGTCACTGATCGCCGGCGGTACCGGTGAGTCGACGATTCCCGACCGTTGCGTGTTCACCGTCGAGCGTCGAACCCTTCCCGGCGAGACCCTCGAGCGAGTCGAGGCCGACGTCGTTGACCTGCTCGAACGGTGCCGGCCGGCCGACCCGCGTCTGACCGCCACTGCGCGCACCGTCCTGTATCGCGCCCCGATGGAGACGCCACACGACGCCGACATCGTCCAGGCGCTGCTGGCCGCCGCCGGTCCGGAAACCGGGCTCGCCCCGATGTCGTACTGGGCCGACTCGGCCTTCCTCGCCGCGGCCGGCATCCCGACCGTGCTCTACGGTCCGGAAGGCGACGGAGCCCACGCCGAGGTGGAATGGGTCAGCCGCTCCGGCACCGACACCGCTGCCGCCGTCCTCACCCGGCTCGCCCAGGACTTCTGCCGATGATCTCGCTCGAAGAGCAGCTCCCGCGTAGGTAGTCGCAGGGGCGGCTCGTCAGAAGCCGCGGACCCGGCCGATCCGCACGCGCACCGGCACCGGGTAATCGGCCGAGAATGCCTCGACGCTGCCGCTCACCCGGATCATGTCGTCGCGGTACTTGTCCAGGTAGGCCGGCTGCTCGTGCGGTGGCGGCTCGCCATCGGCCTGCTCCGCGCGACCCGACAGCACGACGACGTCCCCGCCGCCGGCGCTCGCGTTGAAGTGCAGCGACACCTGCGCATCACGGCGGAGGTGACCCAGCCGTCGCGCGTCCGGCCGGTTGTAGATCAGCACGTCGCCGTCGTCCCAGACGAACCACACCGGGTTCGGTTGCGGAGTCCCGTCCGCGCCGACCGTCGTGAACCAGATGAACACCTCGTCGCGCAGCCGCTGGCGGACCCGGTCGCCGAACGGTGTGCCCGCTGGCGGCAGGACGTCGGTCGTCACACTCGGCAGGCTAGTTCAGCCGCTATCGGGCGAGTCAGCCGCCCCCGCTCGAGGTCGCCGACGGAACGGGGCTCCGCCCGTGTCGTGTTCGCGCCATGCCGTGAAGACGCCTCGGCGCGACCGCGCCACTTCGGCTGTCGGCCTGGCAGGCTCGCAGAGGCAATTCGTCTTGGCTGTCGTGGAGGTCGTGGATGTCGCGCGTTTGGCCCCGTTCGCGGGTGGTGCTGCTGCGCGTTCGCACCGGCGCCCGTCGCGACCGCTGACCGCCCGCTCGACCCGTCGCCGCCGGGTGGGCTCGCCGTGTACACCACGCCCGACCCGTCGCCCGTGGCGTCGGCTGCGTACGTATACAGCCCGGTGCCGCTCAGCGCGCCGCCGGCGCTGCGCGTGACCGGTCCGCATGGGCAGGTCGCGGTGATCCGCACGGACGCCGGGCCGGGCGGCTGGTGGACGGCGTCGCTGCCCGGCGGCGTGGCCGGCGTCCGGCAGGTCGTCGCGACCGCGACCACGGCCGACGGCACGGACGTCCGCGGCTCGTCGTCGTACGAGATCGTGAAGGCGACACCGTCGAGCCGACCGCGCTGGCACGCGGCCGGTCCGGGCGCCGTCGGCGGCCTGTTCGCGTCCGACCCGTCCGACCCGCGCAAGCTGTACGTCGCCTCGCCGACTGCAGCCGAGCTGTACATCAGCGACGACACCGGTGCGAGCTGGCGGATGGAGCGGACCCTGCCGGTCGCCGGCGGCTACCCGACCGCATTGCTCGCGATCGCCGGCTCAGGCCACCGCACCCGGCTGCTGCTCTCGGTCAACGGCAGCAACGGCCTCTACGTCGAGGACCCGACCTATACCGGCAAGGTGTTCGAGTCCGACGACGGTGGCCGGAACTGGCGCGACCTCGGCCTGCCGGACAGCTTCGTCGTCTCGCTCGTCGCGTCCGGGGACGGCTCGACGCTCGTGGCTGTGACGAAGACCGGCGTGCACGTCACGACCGACGACGGGGCGCATTGGCGTAGCGCGCCGGACACGTGGGGCAGCGCGAACATCAACCAGGCGGTGCTCGTCGGCGACGACCTGTACGTCGCGACGTTCACCGGGCTGTACGTCATGCGCGACGTGTCGACGTCGAACGGCGCCCCGACACTCGGTTTCACCCCGCCGGGTGGCAAGTCGGCGTGGGTGACGTCGGTGGCGGGCGACGCGGACACGATCTACGCGAACGCCTGGTCCGGCGGGGTGTTCGCCTCCTACGACCACGGCGCCACCTGGACGCACGTCCACGACACGAGCGGCGCCATGCTGCTGTTCCAGGACGTGGCCGGCACGCTATACACCGAGGCCGGCACCGTCCTCACCGTCACGAGCGACGGCGGGGCGACCTGGCGCACCGAGCCGCTGCTCGTTCCCGGCGGCTACTACAACGGCGTCGCGGTCGTGGGTCACCGGATCTATCTGTCCACAGTGGACGCCGGCATCTACGCGTCCGACAACGGCGGGGCGAGCTACCACGCCGTCAGCGGCGTGCCCGGTCTGGACGCCGACGGCGTGGCTGTCGCCGGCGGGCGCATCATCGCCGGCACCCCGTCGGACACGTACGCGACGACCGTCGCCAACGCCGCCCGCCCGGTGCCCGCGCCGTGGGCGGACCTCAAGCCGCAGACGGTGTCCGGCACGACCGTCCCGGACGTCGCCGCGACCCCGGACGGCTCGGTCGTCTACAAGGTGCGAAGCGGCCCACGCATCGGCACGTATACGACGTACTCGAGCCGGGACGGCGGCGTGACCTGGCAACTGCTGCGCACCGTCAACGGCAACGTCAGCGCGCTGCTCGTCGACCCGGCCGACCCCGACGACGTCTACGTCAGTGGCAACAGCGGCTTCACCGGCGACACCCTGAACATGAGCCGGGACGCCGGCCAGACCTGGACGACCGTGACCGTTCCCGAGAACGCCGTCGCGCTCGCCGGCGACCCGACTGATCCGGACAAGATCTGGCTCGGCGGACCGTCCGGCCTCGCGTACTCCGTTGACGGCGGCCTGACGTTCACCCGCGTGGACAACACGGCGGTGACCGCGCTGACCGTGCTCCGCAACCACCGCGTGATCGCCGCGGGCGCGCAGCTTCGCTACACCGACGACGACGGCCGCACCATGCACGTCGCGCGGCAGCCGGGCCTGGACGTCTCCTTCTCGGCGATCGTCCCCTCGCCCCGCTCGCCCGGTACGGTGTTCGCGGCGAGCAACGCGTTCCACGAGGCGGGGTTGCTCAAGGGCGGGCACGGCGTTCTCGTCAGCACCGACGCCGGGCGCAGCTGGTCGCCGTATCGCAACGGGCTCGACGATCTCGACGTCACCTCGCTGGCGATCACACCCGACGGGAGACAGCTCTTCGCGGGAACGCTGCGCGGGGGCGTGTACACGATCGCGCTGCACTGAGTCAGAACCCGAGTGACTCAGGTGAGGTGACCGCGGCGCACCGCCGCCGCGCCGGCCTGGAACGGCGTTGCCGCGTCGAGGCGTTCGAGCACGTGGCGGGTCCGGCGCCGGGCCGTGCGGGGACTGACCCCGAGCTGGCGGGCCATGGCGACATCGCTCATCCCTGCGGCCAGCATTGCCAGCACCTGCTCGTGCTCGTCGGCCAGCCCGGACGATGCGCCGGGCCTGGACGATGCGCCGGGCCCTGCGGCCGTCGGGCCGAAGGGGGTGGCCCGCTCCCAGTGCAGCTCGAACAGGCACACCAGCGCCTCGAGCAGCGCCGAGCGACGTACGACAGCCACCGTGTGCATCACGCCGACATCGATGGCGAGTGGGACCAGTGCCGTGTGCCGGTCGAAGACGCGCAGTTTCAGCGGTAGCTCGGCCAGCACGCGGGCCTGCTCGCCGCGCCGGGCCAGGGCGCTCACCCGGGCGAAGCGGTCGCCGTCGGCCAGCGCTTCGGGCGTGTAGATGGCGCGGACGCTGACGCCCTCGTCGAGCAGCGGCGTCTCGTTGCCCACCTCGTCGTGATCGGACAGCGTCTCGACCAGGAACGGCGGCTTGTCGAAGGAGAGGATCTCCGTGGTGGTCGCCTTCTCCAGCGCGCGGGCCTGGCGCAGCACGGCGTCGGCGCCGGCCACGACCTCGAGCAGACCCTGCGGTTCGCGGCCGAGGCTGGCCGCGTAGAAGTCGGCGATCAGCTCGTTGGCGTCCAGGCGCAGCTGGTCGAGCTCGCGGGTGCGCCGGGCGATCAGCTGCTCCAGCGCGGCGTCCGCGTGCTGCTTGAAGGCCCGGCCGGCCGGGGTCAGCCGCAGCACCCGGCCCACCTGCTGGAAGAGCTCGGCGCCCGCCTCGTGCTCCAGGCGCCGCAGCGCACGCGACAGGGCCGGCTGCGTCATGTGCGCGTCCGCCGCGGCCTGCGTGACCGTCGCACCGTCCGCCACGGCGACGAAACACCGCAGTACCTGCACCTCCATGCGAACGATGCTACTGAGGCATGGAACGACACGCATCAAGGCATTGGACGCATGGAACTCCCGCAGCGACCCTGGAAGAGGCGACAGGGCGACCGACGGACCCGGCCCGGACACCTCACGGAGCGACGATGAACACGTACTGGAACGCGGACGAGAGCAGGTTCGAGACTTCCGCGCGCGGCCGGGCCGTCCTGGCCGACCCCCGGCTGAACCGGGGCACCGCCTTCACCGCACGAGAACGCCGCGACCTGGGACTGGAGGGCCTGATCCCACCCCACGTCCTGACCCTCGACCAGCAGGCCCGGCGCGCCTACGGCCAGTACACGGAGCAGCCCACCGACCTGGCCAAGCACGTCAACCTGTCCGCCCTGCACGACCGCAACGAGGTGCTGTTCTACCGCCTGCTGAGCGACCACCTCTCCGAGATGCTGCCCATCGTCTACACACCGACGGTCGGCACGGCCATCGAGCGGTACAGCAACGAGTACCGCCGCCCCCGCGGCATCTACCTCTCGGTCGACGCGCCCGAGGACATGGAACGCGCCCTGCGCTCCTCCGGGCTGGCGGCAGGGGACGTCGACCTGATCGTGGCCACCGACGGCGAGGCCATCCTGGGCATCGGCGACTGGGGCGTGGGCGGCATCGACATCTCGGTGGGCAAGCTCGCCGTCTACACCGCGGCGGCGGGCATCGACCCGGCCCGCACCCTCGCCGTCGTCCTCGACGTCGGCACCAACCGCAAGCAACTCCTCGACGACCCGCTCTACCTGGGCAACCGCCACCCCCGCGTGGACCCGGCGACGTACGACGCCTTCATCGACCGGTACGTCACCACCGCGGAACGCCTCTTCCCCGACGCGCTGCTGCACTTCGAGGACTTCGGGCCGGCCAACGCGCGCCGCGTCCTGGACCGTTACCGCGGCGAGCACTTCGTCTTCAACGACGACATCCAGGGCACCGGAGCGGTCAATCTCGCCGCGGTCCTGTCCGGCGTACGCGCCAGCGGAGTGCCGCTGACCGAGCACCGCGTCGTGGTCTTCGGCGCGGGCACGGCGGGCATGGGCATCGCCGACCAGCTGCGGGACGGCATGGTCGCGGAGGGCCTGACCCGCGAGGAGGCCACCGCGCGGATCTGGGCCGTGGACCGGTACGGGCTGATCGTCCGGGGCCAGGAGGGCCTGCGGGACTTCCAACTCCCCTACGCCCGCGCCGCCGAGGAGGTCACGGCGTGGCAGCGGGACGAGAAGGTGCAGGGCGTCTCCCTGGAGGAAGTGGTCCGCCGGGTCCGGCCCACCGTTCTGATCGGGACCTCCGGGCGGGGCGGCGCGTTCACCGAGACCCTCGTCCGCG
>Ga0081455_10005997_pt1 | contig 13180 bp, 8 predicted proteins | sample TabmetS3T2R1_FD_70207 | JGI IMG/M metagenome (GOLD analysis project Ga0081455, IMG submission 70207) | Tabebuia heterophylla rhizosphere microbial communities from the University of Puerto Rico - S3T2R1 | ecosystem: Host-associated > Plants > Roots > Rhizosphere ... | reverse complement strand
GGCCTTCGGCGATCGCCCAGACGATCAGCGACTGGCCGCGGCCGGCGTCACCGCACACGAAGACGCCGTCGACGCTCGTCGCGTACCGAGCGTCCCGGGCGACGTTGCCGCGCTGGTCGAGCTCGACCCCGAGGCTCTCGACGAGACCCGCGCGCTGCGGTCCGCTGAATCCCATCGCGAGCAGGACGAGCTGGGCGCTGATCGTCCGCTCGGTGCCTTCGACGGGAACGAACCCGCCGTTCGACGGCTCGACGTCGACGAGGACGAGCCCGCTCACCCGCCCGTTGGCGTCGGCGGTGAACCGCTGGGTCTGCACGGCGAACACCCGGTCGCCGCCCTCCTCGTGCGCGCTGGACGTCCGGAACATCAGCGGCCACAGCGGCCAGGGCGTCTGCGGAGCCCGGCTCTCGGGTGGCCTCGGCATGATCTCGAGCTGGGTGACGCTTCGTGCGCCCTGCCGGTGCGCGGTACCCAGACAGTCCGCGCCGGTGTCGCCGCCACCGATGATGACGACGTCCAGGTCGGCCGCGTCGAGCTCCTCCGGCACGTACGGCATATCGCCCTGCTGAACCCGGTTCGCGGGTTCGAGGTAGTCCATCGCCAGGTAGATCCCGGTCGCCTCCCGGCCCTCGGCGGGAAGATCACGACCGAGCGTCGACCCGGTCGCGATCACGACCGCGTCGAACGTCTCGCGGAGCTCTTCGACGGACAGGTCGACCCCGACGTCCACCGACGTCCGGAAGACGGTGCCCTCGGCCTCCATCTGCCGCAGCCGACGTTCGAGGTGTCGCTTTTCCATCTTGAACTCGGGGATGCCGTACCGCAGCAAGCCGCCGATCCGATCCGCCCGCTCGAACACGGTGACCGCGTAGCCGGCGCGGGTCAGTTGCTGCGCGCACGCCAGCCCCGCCGGACCGGACCCGACGACCGCGACGCTCCGGCCGCTCTGGGCGATCGCGGGCTGCGGTTCGATCCAGCCCTCGGCCCACGCCCGGTCCACGATCTCCACCTCGACCTGCTTGATCGTCACCGGGTCGGCGTTGATGCCGAGAACGCACGCCGCCTCGCACGGCGCCGGGCAGAGGCGGCCGGTGAACTCCGGGAAGTTGTTCGTCGCGTGCAGCCGCTCGATGGCCATCCGCCAGTCGTCGCGACGGACCAGGTCGTTCCACTCCGGAATCAGGTTCCCGAGCGGACATCCGTTGTGGCAGAAGGGGATTCCGCAGTCCATGCACCGAGCGGCCTGGGTCTGCAAGGTGTCGACGGGAAACGGTTCGTAGACCTCTTTCCAGTCCTTGACCCGGATGTCGACCGGCCGTCGGGTCGGGATCTGGCGACCCGACTTCAAGAACCCGCGCGGGTCAGCCACCTGCCAACACCTCCAGGACCGCCTCGTCACCGGACACCCCTCGCCGCTCGGCGTCCCTCATGACCGACAGCACCTTCTTGTAGTCGCGCGGCATGACCTTGAAGAAGTCCGCCGGAGTCAGCCCGGCCGCGAGTGTGGAGCCCGTCTCCTTGGCGTGCCGGGCGAGTTCGGCGGTGACGAAGGCCCGATCCTGCTCGTCGAGTGCTTCGATCTCGACGAACTCCGGATTCACCTTCTCCCGCGCACCCGGCAGGTCGCGCAGGTAGCAGATGCCTCCGGACATCCCGGCCGCGACGTTGCGTCCCGTCTTGCCGAGGATCAGCACCCGGCCACCCGTCATGTATTCGCAGGCATGGTCGCCGGTGCCTTCGACGACGGCGGTCGCACCGCTGTTACGGACCGCGAACCGCTCCCCCACCTTGCCGCGCAGGTAGGCCGACCCGCCGGTCGCCCCGTAGAGCACGACATTCCCGGCGACGATGTTGTCCTCCGCCCGGAACAGCGCGTCGGCCGGCGGATGGACGACGATCCGCCCGCCGGACAGGCCCTTTCCGACGTAGTCGTTCGCGTCGCCTTCGAGGCGCAGCGTGATGCCGGCCGGAACGAACGCACCGAACGACTGGCCGGCGGAACCGGTGAAGTGCAACGAGATCGTGTCCTCGGGCAGGCCCTTGCCGCCGTAGCGCTTGGTCACCTCGTAGCCGAGCATCGTGCCCACCGTGCGGTTGACGTTCCGGATCGGCATCTCCAGCCACACCGGCCGGCCGTCCTCCAACGCGCCCTCGCACAACTGGATGAGGGTGTTGTCGAGCGCCTTGTCCAGGCCGTGGTCCTGACCGACGGTCTGGTGCAGCGCTCCGCCGTACGGACGCTCGGGCACGTGCAGGATCGGCGTCAGGTCCAGCCCCGCCGCTTTCCAGTGGTCGATCGCGGCCCGCATGTCGAGCATCTCGCTGTGCCCGACGGCTTCCTCGACGGAACGGAAACCCAACTGCGCCAGCAGTTCTCGGACCTCGTCCGCGATGAAGTAGAAGAAGTTCTCGACGAACTCCGGCTTACCGGAGAACTTCGCCCGGAGCTCCGGGTTCTGGGTCGCGATCCCGACCGGGCAGGTGTCCAGGTGGCAGACGCGCATCATCACACAACCGGACACCACCAGCGGCGCGGTGGCGAAGCCGAACTCCTCGGCGCCCAGCAAAGCGCCGACGACGACGTCCCGGCCGGTCTTCATCGATCCGTCGACCTGAACCACGATGCGGTCGCGCAGCCCGTTGAGCAGCAACGTCTGCTGGGTCTCGGCCAACCCGAGTTCCCAGGGGCCACCCGCGTGCTTCAACGACGTCAACGGTGAGGCCCCGGTGCCGCCGTCATGGCCGGAGATCAGCACGACGTCCGCGTGCGCCTTGGACACGCCCGCGGCGACCGTACCGACGCCGACCTCCGCCACGAGCTTGACATGGATCCGGGCCGTCGGGTTCGCGTTCTTGAGGTCGTGGATGAGCTGCTTGAGATCCTCGATCGAGTAGATGTCGTGATGCGGCGGCGGGCTGATCAACCCGACGCCGGGCGTCGAGTACCGAACCTTGGCGATCCACGGATACACCTTGTGACCCGGTAGCTGGCCGCCTTCACCGGGCTTCGCGCCCTGCGCCATCTTGATCTGGATGTCGTCGGCGTTCGCCAGGTACTCGCTGGTCACCCCGAACCGGCCGCTGGCCACCTGCTTGACCGAGCTACGGCGGAGGTCGCCGTTCTCGTCGGGGGTGAACCGGTTCGGGTCCTCGCCGCCTTCGCCGGTGTTCGACTTGCCACCGATCCGGTTCATCGCGATCGCCAGCGTCTCGTGCGCCTCCGCGCTGATCGACCCGTAGCTCATCGCGCCGGTGGCGAACCGCTTGACGATCTCGCTCACCGGCTCCACCTCCTCCACCGGTATCGGTCGGCGCAAGCCTTCGCGGAACGAGAAGAGCCCGCGCAGCGTGCCGGCCTGGGCGGACAGGTCGTCGATCATCCGGGTGTAGTCCCGGAACAGGTCCTCCCGCTTCTGCCGGGTGGCGTGCTGCAACGTGAAGACGGTCTCCGGGTTGAACAGGTGGAGCTCGCCCTCGCGGCGCCACTGATACTCGCCGCCGACCTCCAACCGTCGGTGTGCCCGTTCGGCCGGGTTCACCGGGTGGGCCCGGGCGTGCCGGGCCGCGACCTCCGCGGCGAGGACGTCGAGGTCGACGCCGCCGAGGCGGGACGGGGTCCCGGTGAAGTACCGCTCGACGACGTCGTCGCCCAACCCGATCGCTTCGAACACCTGCGCGCCGGTGTACGACTGGACCGTCGAGATGCCCATCTTGCTCATGACCTTGAGGACACCCTTGCCGAGCGCCTTCACCACGTTCCGGGCCGCGTGCTGGCCGCTGACCCCGACGACCTGGCCCTCGCGCACGAGATGCTCGACGGACTCCATCGCCAGGTACGGGTTCACCGCGGCGGCGCCGTAACTCATGAGCAGCGCGATGTGGTGCACTTCGCGGGCGTCACCGCATTCGACGACCAGGCCGACCTTGGTACGGGTCTTGCTGCGGATCAGATGGTGGTGCACCGAGGCAGTCAGCAGCAGCGACGGGATCGGCGCGAGGGTCGCGTCGGAATGCCGGTCGGACAACACGATGATCCGGGCGCCGTCCTCGATGGCCTCGTCCACGAGCTCGAAGATCCGGTCGAGCCGGGCCGCCAGTTCCGCACCGCCGCCCTGGACGTCGTAGAGCCCGCTGACGGTGACCGAGGCGAAGTGACCCATGTCGTCGTCGTCGTTGATCCCGACGAGCTTCGCCAGCTCGTCGTTGTCGATGATCGGGTACGGGATCACGACCTGGCGGCATGAATCGGGCTGCGGGTCGAGCAGGTTGCCTTCGGGTCCGACGGTGCCACCCAGCGACGTGACGAGCTCCTCGCGGATGGCGTCCAACGGCGGGTTCGTCACCTGGGCGAAGAGCTGGGTGAAGTAGTCGAACAGCAGCCGCGGCCGCTTGGACAGGACCGCGATCGGGGTGTCCGTGCCCATCGACCCGATCGGCTCGGCGCCGGTCTGCGCCATCGGCGCGAGCAGGACCCGCAGCTCTTCCTCGGTGTAACCGAAGGTCTGCTGGCGCCGGAGCACCGAGTCCTTCGGGTAGATGACGTGTTCGCGCTCGGGAAGTTCGGCCAGCTTGATGATCCCGTCCGCGAGCCACTGGCCGTACGGGCGTTCGGTCGCCAGCTGCCGCTTGACCTCCTCGTCGTCGACGATCCGGCCCTGGGCGGTGTCGACCAGGAACATCTTCCCGGGTTGGAGCCGGCCCTTCTCGACGATCTCGTTGCCCGGTAGTTCCAGCACGCCGACCTCACTGGCCATCACCACCAAGCCGCCGGAGGTGACCCAGTACCGGCATGGCCGCAGGCCGTTACGGTCGAGCACCGCGCCGATCAGCTCGCCGTCGGTGAAGCAGACGGCCGCCGGCCCGTCCCACGGCTCGACGAGGCTGGCGTGGAAGCGGTAGAAGTCCCGCCTGGCCGTGTCCATGCCCAGGTTGTTCTCCCAGGCCTCCGGAATCATCATCATCATCGCGTGCGGCAGGGAGCGGCCGCCCAGGTGCAGCAACTCGAGGACCTCGTCGAGGCTGGCCGAGTCGCTGCCCAGGTCGGCGCAGATCGGGAACAGCTGGGACAGGTCACCCGGGATGAGCTCGCTGGCGAGCAGCGCCTCGCGAGCCCGCATCCAGTTGCGGTTGCCGCGGACCGTGTTGATCTCGCCGTTGTGCGCGAGGAACCGGTACGGGTGCGCGAGCGGCCAGGACGGGAACGTGTTCGTCGAGAACCGGCTGTGCACCAGGGCGAGCGCGCTGACGAAACGCTCGTCGTGCAGGTCCGAGTAGTACTCGGACAGCTGGTCCGGCGTCAGCATCCCTTTGTAGACCAAGGTGCGGCCGGACAGCGACGGGAAGTAGATCTCCGTCTCGTGCTCGACCCGCTTGCGGACCCGGAACGCCCGGCGTTCGAGTTCCATCCCGCTGGCACCGTCCGCAGCGGTCAGGAACAGCTGCCGCATCACCGGTTCGACCGAGCGGGCGACGACGCCGATGGCGTCGTGATCGACCGGCACGAGGCGCCAGCCGGCGACGGTCAGCTCCTCCTCGCGCACGATCCGTTCGAGCGTGCGGATCGCCGCGTCCCGGACCTCCGCGAGAATCGGCAGGAAGGCGAGGCCGACCGCGTAGGAACCCTTCGCGGGGAGCGGGAAGTCGACGTTCGCCCGCAGGAACGCATCCGGGACCTGGACCAGGATGCCGGCACCGTCGCCGGTCTCCGGGTCGCAGCCGGCGGCGCCGCGGTGGTCGAGGTTGCGCAGGGCGGTCAGCCCGTGCCGGACGATCTCGTGGTTCGCCGTGCCGTGGATGTCGACGACGAACGCGACGCCGCAGGCGTCGTGCTCGTTCGCCGGATCGTAGAGCCCCTGAGCCGGGGGACGGGACAGGCCGGCGAACGACGTGCCGGAAGGCACGGACGTACGCGAGGAAGGGTTCACCGGGAGCGTCCTCACTTCGAAACGAACGATCGACGACCGATCGGGCAAGTAGGACGACGCTGTCCAAGCGGGTTACAGGAACGTTAACCGGCAGGTGCGCTGCCTGTCGAGTTCGAATGTACGGCCTCAACCGACACTGGTGCCGACCCCCTGCCCGATTCCGTAGGTGACGGCGGCCGCGACCCCGCCGAGCAGCAGCTGGCGGATCGCGGTGTAGACCGGTCCGCGATTGGTGAAGCGGCTCGCGAACGCCCCCGCCGTCGCCAGCCCGACCCCGCCGAGCAGCAGTGCCGCCCAGAGCTGTTGCGCCCTCAGCACGTAAGGGGCCAGTGGCAGGAACGCCCCGATCGCGAACGCCACGAAACTCGATCCGGCGGCAACCCAGGGGCTGGGCAGCCGGTCGATATCCACGCCCAGTTCCTCCTGGGCGTGGACGTGCAGACCACGGTCGGGCCCGGCCATCAGCTGCTCCGCGACGGCATCGGCCAGGTCGGGGCGCAGGCCGCGCTCGCGGTAGGCCCGGGCCAGCTCGGCCCGTTCCGAGTGGGGCTGCCGCCGCAGCTCGAGCCTTTCCATGTCCACCTCGGCGAGCGTGGCCTCGTCCTGCGCCCGGACCGACGTGTACTCCCCCACGCTCATCGAGAACGCACCGGCAACGAGGCCGGCGAGACCGGCCAACGTCACCGTGCGACCGGACGCCCCACCGCCGGCGACGCCCGCGATGAGGCTGGTGTTGGACACCAGGCCGTCCATGGCGCCGAACAACGCCGGGCGCAGCCAGCCGCCCCCGGTGACGTTGCGGTGGTGGTCGGGCGGCGGCATCCGGATGCCGCCGACGGTCGGATGGTTCACGGGGACCGCGGTTCCCCCGGTCCGTCGGAGGCGAACTCCGCCACCGGGTGGTGGTCCGGCGAGTGGTCGGTGTCGGGTTCGGGAAGGTCGGTGTCGGGTTCGGGAAGGTCGGTGTCGGGTTCGGGAAGGTCGGTCTGCCGCGGCCGTCGCAGGACGATGTATGCGACCGACAGCAGGAAGAGTGCGATCGCCGTGTAGTCGTTCAGACGCAGGCCCAGGAAGGTGTGCGCTTCGTCGATGCGCAACGCCTCGATCCAGAACCGGCCCACGCAATAGGTCGCTACGTACAGGGCGAATGCCCGGCCCAGCCCCAGCTTGAATCGCCGCTCGGCCCAGAGCACCAGGCCGGCGGTTCCGACGTCCCAGAGCAACTCGTAGAGGAACGTCGGTTGGTAGGTCGCGACGTCGGCGTAACGGGCTTCCCGGTGGGCGGGGTCGATCTCCACCGCCCACGGCAACCCGCTCGGCTTGCCGTACAACTCCTGGTTGAAGTAGTTCCCGAGCCGGCCGACCGCCTGCGCCAACGGAATCCCGGGGGCCAGCGAATCGGCGAGGTCGCTGAAGACCACCTCGTCCCGGTTGCGACGGGCCCCGATGTAGGCGCCGAGCGCACCCAGCGAGATCGCCCCCCAGATCCCCAGACCGCCATGCCAGATCTCGAGCGCCTGCACCGGATCCCGGCCCTTGCGGAAGTAGAGCTGGTTGTCGGTGATGACGTGGTAGAGGCGGCCGCCGACGATCCCGAACGGCACCGCCCACACCGCGATGTCGAGGACCAGACCCTTGCGGTAGCCCCGCGCCTGCATGCGGCGTTCCGCGGTGACGATCGAGATCAGGATCCCGATCAGGATGAAGAAGGCGTACGCCCGGAGCGGGACCGGTCCTAGATGGATGACCCCTTCGCTGGGACTTGGGAAACTCGCTCGCACGCAGGCCAGGCTACGGGGTCGGGGCGTGAGGTGCGCCCGGCAACGCGCTGCGGAGCGGCTGGGGCGCCGCCCGCACGCCCGCCTCCAGCTCGGCCGTGAGCATCCGGATCGCGTCCAGCCCGGCCTCCTCGCTGGGGGCGTCGAGCAGGCAGCGGACCAACGCCGATCCGACGATCACCCCGTCGGCGAACGCGGCGACCGCGGCGGCCTGTGCTCCGTTCGAAACGCCGAGCCCGACCGCCACGGGCCGCCGGGTGTGCCGGCGCACCCGGGCGACGAGGTCGGCGGCCCGGTTCGAAACCGACGTACGAACCCCGGTGACGCCCATCGTCGACGCCGCGTAGACGAAGCCGTTCGTGGCGCCGGCGGTCAACGCGATCCGGGCGTCCGTCGAGCTCGGCGCGACGAGGAACACCCGCTCCAGGCCCACCGCGTCCGTCGCCTCGATCCACCCGCCGCCCTCGTCCGGGATCAGGTCGGGGGTGATCGCGCCGGCGGCACCGGCTGCGACGAGGTCTTTCGCGAAAGCGGCGGGGCCGTAGCGTTCGACCGGGTTCCAGTACGTCATCACGAGTGCCGCCGCGCCGGTGCGGGCCGCCGCCTCGACCGTGCGCAGGACGTCCGCGATGGTCACGCCCGAGCGCAGGGCCGCCTCGACCGCGGCCTGGATCGTCGGCCCGTCCATCAGCGGGTCGGTGTACGGAAGGCCCACCTCGACGATGTCGACGCCGGCGGACACCATCGCCTCGATTGCGGCGATCGCACCGTCCACGGTGGGGAATCCGGCCGGCAGGTATCCGATCAGCGCCGCCCGGTTCCCGGCTTTCGCGGTGGCGAACGCGTCGCCCAGCGTCGTCACACGTCCGCCAACCCGAAGTAGCGGGCGGCCGTCGAGGAGTCCTTGTCACCCCGGCCGGAGACGTTCACCACGACGACGAGATCCTCCGCCCGGCGGCCGGCCGCGACCTGCTCGCCGATCCAGGCGAGCGCTCCGGCGACGCCGTGCGCCGTCTCGATCGCGCACAGGATGCCTTCGTTCTTCGCGAGTTTCTCCAGCGCGGCCATCGCGTCGGCGTCGGACACCCCGCGATAGGAGGCCCGGCCGCTGTCGCGCAGCCAGGCATGTTCCGGACCGACCCCCGGATAGTCCAAGCCGGCGGAGATCGAGAACGTGGGCAGCGTCTGGCCGTCGGCGTCCTGCATCAGGTACGAGCGGGCGCCGTGCAGCACGCCGGGGCTTCCGGCGGTGAGCGGCGCGGCGTGGTGACCTGTCGTCACGCCCTCACCGCCCGCCTCGCAACCGATCAGGGCCACGCCGGCGTCGCCGATGAACGCGTGGAAGGCCCCGATCGCGTTCGAACCGCCTCCGACGCAGGCGACGACCGCGTCGGGCAACCGGCCGGCCACCTCCTGAACCTGGGCACGGGCCTCGACCCCGATGATCCGCTGGAAGTCCCGGACCATCATCGGGAAGGGATGGGGACCGACGACCGATCCGATGATGTAGTGGGTGCCTTCCACGTTGGTCACCCAGTCGCGCAGCGCCTCGTTGGTGGCGTCCTTCAACGTCTTCGATCCGCTGCCGACCGGTACGACCTGGGCGCCGAGCAGCTGCATCCGAGACACGTTCAGCGCCTGCCGGACGGTGTCCTGTTCGCCCATGTAGACCGTGCAGTCGAACCCGAACAGCGCGCAGGCGGTGGCGGTGGCGACCCCGTGCTGGCCGGCGCCGGTTTCGGCGATGACCCGCTCCTTGCCCATCCGCCGGGTGAGCAGGGCCTGCCCCAGGACGTTGTTGATCTTGTGAGATCCGGTGTGCGCCAGGTCCTCACGTTTGAGCAGGATGCGGGCTCCGCCGGCGAGCTGCCCGAGTCGCTTGGCGTCGGTCAGCGGGGTCGGGCGTCCCGCGTAGCTCGCGAGCAGGCCGTCGAGTTCGGCTCGGAACGCCGGATCGGCCTTCGCCGTTTCGTACGCGGCGGTCAGCTCGTCGAGCGCGGAGACCAGGGCCTCGGGGACGAAACGGCCACCGTACGGACCGAAATGCCCGCTCGGATCGGGGACGCTCACCGTGGACCACCGGAGCGGGACGCCGGATGGGCTCCGGCCGCCACCAGATCCGCGACCGCCTGACGCGGATCGCCGCGGGTGACCAACGCCTCCCCGACGAGCACCGCGTCCGCGCCGTACGAGGCGTACGCCATGAGATCCCGGGGACCGGTCACCCCCGACTCGGCGATCTTCACGATGCCGGCGGGGATCTGGGGGGCCAGCCGGGCGAAGGTGGTGGTGTCGACCTCGAGGGTGTTCAGGTTACGGGCGTTGACCCCCACGACCTTCGCCCCGGCGTCGACGGCGCGGACGAGTTCGGTCTCGTCATGCACCTCGACCAGGGCGGTCATGCCGAGCGACTCGACCCGGTCCAGCAACCCGCACAACCGAGGTTGTTCGAGAGCCGCGACGATCAGCAGGACGAGGTCGGCGCCGTACGCCCGGGCCTCGAAGACCTGGTACGGGAAGACGACGAAATCCTTGCGCAGCAACGGAACGTCGACCGCGGTCCGGACGGCGGCGAGGTCGTCCAGGCTGCCGCCGAAACGGCGGGATTCGGTGAGCACGCTGACGGCGGTCGCCCCGCCGTCGACGTAGTCGCTCGCCAGTGCCGCCGGATCGGCGATCGGTGCGAGAGCACCGCGGCTGGGCGAGGCTCGCTTGACCTCGGCGATCACGCCGACGCTCTCCCGGCGCAGCAGGGGAAGGACTTCACGGGCCGGTGGCGCGGCCTTCGCCCGCGATCTGATCGCGTCCATCGGCAGGGCGGCCTCCCGCACCGCCAGGTCTTCCCGGACGCCCGCGAGGATCTCGTCGAGCACGGTGGTCCGCGACGGATTCACCGGACCAGCGTAGCCACGTCCCGGCAGCCGATTTCCGCGGGCCGATACGGTCTGCACATGCCCGAGATCGCGCTGGACCCTTCGAAGCAACCGATCAAGATGCTCGGCGACCGGGTCCTGGTTTCCCAGCCCACCGCCGAGGGCGAACGGATGTCGTCCTCCGGCATCCTCATCCCCGCCACCGCGCAGGTCGGAAAGCGGCTGATCTGGGCTGAGGCCATCGGCGTCGGGCCCAACGTGCGTGCCGTCGAGGTGGGCGACCGGGTGCTGTTCAACCCCGAGGATCGGTTCGAGGTCGAGATCCACGGGGCGTACTACCTGATCCTGCGGGAGCGCGACCTCGCGGCGATCGCCTCACCGCGCCTCGATCAGGGGAACACCGGCCTCTACCTCTGAGCGTCCGGCGCGTCCCGGGTCGGGTCGTCGCCCCGATCCAGCGCATCCCACATGCCCGCCTCCCCCGGCGGTCGCGAACCGGCCGGCGTCGAAGTGCGGCCGGATGCGTTCTCGTATCGCGCGGACAGGCTCGGCCAGCGGGCCCCGCGAGCCATCATCGCCGCCCCGACCGCGATCAGCAGCAGCGCGCCCACGAACGCGAGGTAGGCCCAGCCCGAGCCGTCGACCTTCGCGCCAGCCGGCAGCTGATGCCGGACGTCACGCTGTGCGGTTCCTCGCCGGATCAGCGCCTCGACGGCGCCCGCCACACCCGCGACGACGAGGAGAACGCCGGCGAGCTGCCGCCCGCGACCCCGGGCGGCCGGGATCGACGCGGCTCCGGCGAGGGCCACGATCCCGGCGGCCGCGGTCAACGGCGCCGCCGTTCGACCCGAAACCTGGCGGTGCAGCACGATCAGTGCCTGCGCTGTCCTGCCCTGTCCCGAAGCCCAGTCCTGCGCGACCGCGACGAGGATGAGCAACGCCGCGAGCAACGCGCCGGAAAAGACCGATGCCGCCTCCCACCGGCCACCAGGCGATCGCCTAGGCGCACTCACAGGCGGCTCGCTCTCGAGGCCAAGATCAGCGATCTCCCCGCCGGTTCGGTCCGGTGGGTCCAGCCGGCCGGAGCGTGTTCGCCGCGGCCAACGCGGACAGCACGGTCGCCGCCTTGTTCCGGCTCTCCTTCTCCTCGAACGCCGGATCGGAGTCCGCGACGACGCCGGCGCCAGCCTGCACGTACGCCTTCTGGCCGTGCATGACGGTGGTCCGGATCGCGATCGCCATGTCGAGGTCCCCGGCGGCGTCGAGGTAACCGACGACACCGCTGTAGATCCCGCGACGCACCGGCTCGAGCTCGTCGATGATCTCCATCGCCCGGACCTTCGGCGCGCCGGAGAGCGTTCCGGCGGGGAACGTCGCCGTCAGAGCGTCGAACGCGGTGAATCCGGGAGCCAGCTCCCCCACCACCGTCGAGACGATGTGCATGACGTGCGAGTACCGCTCGATCGCCATCAGCTCCACGACCTTGACGGTCCCGGGAGCGCAGACCCGGCCCAGGTCGTTGCGGCCGAGATCGACGAGCATGACGTGCTCGGCGCGCTCCTTCTCGTCCCGGATCAGCTCGGCGGCGAGCCGCAGGTCGTCGTCCGGGGTCTCGCCGCGCGGCCGGGTGCCCGCGATCGGGTGCAGCATCGCCTGCCGTCCTTCGACCCGGATGCTCGCCTCCGGGGACGACCCGACGATCGCGAAGTCCTCGAACCGCAACAGGTACATGTACGGCGAAGGGTTCGACGAGCGCAGCACCCGGTAGACGTCGAGCGGGTCGGCATCGGTCGCGGTCTCGAACCGCTGGCTGGGCACCACCTGGAAGATGTCCCCGGCCCGGATGTACTCCTTCGCGATCTCGACGCCGCGGGCGAATTCGCCGTGCGGGGTCCGTCCGGCGAATTCGTAGCCGGCTCGGTCGTAGACGGCGACGGTCGCCTGCGACGGCGCGGAGAGCGCATCGGTCATCGCGTCGAGCCGGGCGATCGCATCCGCGTAGGCCGACTCGACGTCGAGGTGGGTGTCGTCGGGGACGCCGGGGCTCAACCCCCGGATCACGTTGGCGACGAGCAGGATCGTCCCGTCGAGGTGGTCGAGGACCGCGACGTCGGTGGCGAGCAGGAACTGGAGTTCGGGCAACCGCAGGTCGTCGACCGCCTGGTTCGGCAGGCGTTCGAGGCGGCGGACCGCGTCGTAGCCCAGGTACCCGACGAGCCCGCAGGTGAGACTCGGCAGGCCGGGCCTGCGGACGCTGCGCAGCCGCTCCGCGGCGTCCCGCAGCGCGTCGAGCGGGTCGTCCGGGAAGTCGTCCGGCGCGATACCGGACCAGTGCGCCTTCCCGTCCCGTTCGGAGAGCGTCGCCGCGCTGCGGACCCCGATGAAGGAGTACCGGGACCACAGGCCGCCGTGTTCGGCCGACTCGAGCAGGAAGGTGCGCGGACGATCACCGGCGAGCTTGCGGAACGCGCTGATCGGCGTCTCGCCGTCGGCGAGCAGCCTCCGGACGACCGGGACGACCCGGTCGGCGGCGATCGCCTGCCCGAACTCCTCCCGGGACGGGGAGACCTCGCCGTTCGTCACGAGGCTGCCGGGGCCGGCGCGA
>Ga0081455_10005996_pt1 | contig 13181 bp, 15 predicted proteins | sample TabmetS3T2R1_FD_70207 | JGI IMG/M metagenome (GOLD analysis project Ga0081455, IMG submission 70207) | Tabebuia heterophylla rhizosphere microbial communities from the University of Puerto Rico - S3T2R1 | ecosystem: Host-associated > Plants > Roots > Rhizosphere ... | reverse complement strand
TTCCCGACGGTGAATTGCCGCGAGGTAGAACAGCTCGACGCCTGGCTGACCGAGATCGGCGAGCGGCTGCGCCGCCACGCCGACGAAAGCGGCAAGGCTCCCGCGCCGATCTGCCCGAACCTGATCGTGCACCGCTCCAATGCCCGGCTCGACCAGGACGTCAAAATCCTGCTCCGCCACAAGCCGGAGATGGTGATCACCTCGGTCGGCTCACCCGCGCCGGTCGTGCAGCCGCTGCACCAGGCCGGCGCGCTGGTGTTTGCCGACGTCGCCAGCATCCGCCACGCCGAGCGCGCGGTGGCCGCCGGCGCCGATGGTCTCGTGCTGCTGACGGCCGGCGCCGGCGGCCAGACCGGCTGGCTCAACCCCTTCGTGTTCGTGCGTGCGGTGCGCGGCTTCTTCGATGGCCCGATCGTGCTCGCCGGCGGCATCAGCGACGGCCATGCGCTGCGCGCGGCCGAAGCCTTGGGCTGCGATCTCGCCTATATGGGCACCAAATTCATCGCTACGCGCGAGAGCATGGCGAACATCAGCTACAAGGAGATGCTGGTCGGCAGCAGCGCCGACGATATCCTGCTCACCACGGCCTTTACTGGGCTGCAGACCAACATGCTGCGCCCTTCGATCGAGGCCGCCGGCCTCGATCCCGAAAATCTTCCCTCGCGCGGCGCCATCGACATCGGCAAGGACATCGACGTCGGCGCCCGCGAGGATCGCCCCAAACGCTGGCGCGATGTCTGGAGCGCGGGGCATTCGACGTCGGGCGTCAGCGCCGTGCTGTCGGTGGATGAGCTCGTCGCCCGCACGCGTGACGAATACCGCGCCGCGGCTGCACGCATCGTGCTGCCTTAGGCCTCGCACTCGGAAAGCAATGTTCGCGGAAGCGGACATCATCTCTTCAAGCTATCACCCGTCAGTGGTCGGATGATTCATCCGGCGCACGATTAGCGGCTGCGCCTGCGGACTACCGGGGCGGATCGGCCAAACTCCGCCTCGGTCGGACAAGGAAGGCGCAACGCGCTTGCCTGTATTTGTGATAGACCAATAGCGAAACGCATCCGAGACAATTCATAGGGAGAATGCAATGCCAAGGACAAGGCTGTCGGTCCCCGACGTAGCTGAGGTCGGCCCCGGTCTCTGGTCAAACGCCATACGCGCCGGCGATATGCTGTTCATCTCCGGCCAGGTGGCACGTCCGTTCGAAGGCGGCACAGGGATAGTCGGCAAGGATGAGTACGAACAAAGCAAGCAAATATTTTCACGCATTGACCGCATCATCAAAGCGGCCGGTGGAACGATGGACAATTTGGTAAAGATGACGATCTACGTCGTCGATATCAAGAAAAACACCGAGGTCTGGCGAGCGCGCCGCGAGTTCTTCTCCGGAGACTTTCCTGCCTCCACGCTTGTGGAAGTGCGATCTCTTGCGCCGGAAGTCCTGGTGGAGATCGAAACCGTCGCCTATCTCGGCAAGAGCTGAAGTCCGCTTTCGGTCGGTCGCGTCATTCGACGATCCCCGGCTCGTCCGCCTCAGCGGCGTGAGCGGACATCATCAGTGCGGCCGATCAGGGCCGAAAAGTGCCAAGTGCAGGCATTGGGGGCCGTCGACGCATGAGATGCCGAATGGTACCATTCAAGTGGCAAGAACTCCTGCTACCCATCGCGCTCTATCTGAAGCGACTGCGTGCCTAGGAAATGTCAACACTGGTCGTCGTCCTCCGTATCGTCGCCCTCCTCGCCTTTGCGGGGCTCACGCTATTGTCAGTCAGCTGGTGTCGCGAGCTAGCCAAGACGCCAGCACGTCAGGATCTTGGCGACCGAGTACCGGTGGTGGCGAATTTCACTGCTCTCGGCCTGTTCTTCCTTTCGCTGCTGATCTTTTACAGCAACCCCGCCGGTTTCACGGCGCTGCTGCTGGCGCTGTCAGGGTCCCTTCTTGCGCTGGCGGGCGCCGCCCTCGTCGTCATCTGCCATGCTGAGCTTGGTGCCGCCTGGAGCTTCGCGCCCAAAGCAGATCAGACCACCGGCCTCATCTCAACCGGCCCTTATCGCCTCGTGCGGCACCCCATCTATCTGGGCCTTTCACTGCTCGTCTTGGGCGAAGCGATCGCCTTCGGCAACTGGCCGGCTCTCTTTATTGCGCTGTTGGGGGTCGTCCCGACCTTGGCCTGGCGCGCCAGCGCGGAGGAGAAACTGCTCAGCCGTACATTTGGCGAGAGCTACGAGGTCTATCGACAGCGAACCAAGATGATCATCCCGTACCTTCTCTAGACCCTGCCCACGAAGGCACGTCGCTCATCCTGGTCCCAAACCAGTGCAGGTGTATCGGGTGCAGTCCTGATAAACGTTCTTGCACTCGAACGATGGCAACTGGTTCAAGCGACGACAGTCGCGATATCGTGTACGACAGGTATTCATGCATTGCTGTTTCGCCGTCTGAGCGGCCACGAAAACGCGAGAGCCGGGATCGGCGTCGCGCGCATTGAGCGTTCCAATACCAAAGGACAGGGGCACCGCTAAGAGCGCAGAGACGACGGCGAATGACCGCTTGCTGCATTTCATGGCTCAGCTCCCTTTAGGTCAAAAAAGCAACGAATGCGGAGCGACGTCGCAGCTATGACGCCTATGAGCGGATATTCCTGCGATCGCTTGACGTAGCGACGGCAAAACCTGACTTCGGCATCAATCGCCATCTGCCACCAGGTTCGCCAACATGATCTCGCGATCGGTAATGTAGTGGTTGACGCGTTCAGTGGGGAGACTTTGGCCGGCTTGATACACTTTCTCCGCCTCGATGGATCGATTTTTCCTCAACTGGCCGATGATATAGTCGCGCTCTGCGTTCGTATCCGAGTCCGTGGCGTGGGTGATCTGAAACGTAAGGCGAGTTAGGGACAAGCCGGTGTCCTTGGTGCCAGCTCCTACCCAAAGCGCGCGTTCATTGTCCGCCGGACGTTCGGTATTCAGCCAGAAGTCTGCTGCTCCCCAGGTTTCCCGGGCACGCGCTTGGCTCAAGGCCCAGAACCGTACGTGATGGCGCTTCCGCGGGCTGTTATCGATTGCCTTTTGGAACCCAATGTCCTGGCCACGTCCGAAAAGATAGAGGGTGCTGAAGGGGGCCGTGGGGTATGGAGAATTGAATACGAAGGCACGGATCATGCCCCATGAGCTGGCTAGACTGAGCCGATCTGCCTCCGACCAGCCGAGCGCAGCAAAGGCGGCGCGAAGCTGCCGCAGCGTGCCCAGGAGTGCGACGTTCACGGGATCTCCAGGCAATCCGTCGCCCGTAATCGTATAACCAGGCACACGCTTGCGTTGGAGGATCTTGAGGCCCACGCGAATGGCGCGCGGCAGAACAACATACGCGGCAATTCCATAGGTGATGCTCACGGCCAGGATCCAGGGCAGCCTGCGGTCCGCGGTTTCAAAGACGACAAAGACAATCAACCAGACACAAAAGATGCCCAGTCCAAAAATCAGCAAACGTTGCAAGAGACGTTTAAGGATGCTCACGATCTCGACTCGTTAGGCAGGGTGATCAATTTTCCTCAGGGTAACGCCGGCTTAGATCAAAGCGATTCTGCGAACCTTGGAGTCGATGGTCCAAGGCGAAAGCGCGAGCAGCGCCCACCTTCACCAATCCCGTTTATGTTACGCAGTTTGGCCAAATGCCGCGTGCGGGCCTATGCATTTTCGGCAGAATTAGGCGCGCCAGAGGCGGTCGAAGATCCGGTTTCTGGCCCAATTCGCGACTCGTCGTTTCCATTGCAGCGCCGGTTCGGCGTTGGTGGCAGCCATCTCGGTGCCATGGGCCTGCGCGACGAATATCCTGCGGCCCTCGATCACGCGCCAGGCGAGCGGGTGCTGCGAACGAAACAGCTTTCGCACCTCCTGGCACAGGCAGCCTGCGATCACGAAAGGTGGCGGCGCGAACACTTCCGGCATCACGGACGACAGCGTCGTGTCCCTCAGGATGTCCCAGCGCGAATGGCCCCCCATGACCGGCGATTGCAGGCCGAATATCACCCTGCCGATCCTGCTTTCGCGGATGGCGTAGGCGCACATGGCGCAGGGTTCGATCGTAGAATAGAGCGTGCAGTCATGGAGCGAGCGGGTGCGCAGCAACTGCTGGGCGGCCGACAACGCCACCATCTCGGCATGGCGCGTCACGTCGCTTGCGCGTCGCACCATGTTGGACGCTTCGCAAACGAATTCGCCATACCGGCCGACGACGGCGGCAAACGGATATTCTCCGTCCGATCGGCCGGACTTGGCGAGCGCAATGCAGCGGCGCATCAACTGCAGATCGGATGCCTGGGGATCATAATTGCTCACGGGGCAAGTATCCTCAATCAATCTGTGCCACGACACTGAAGGAATTGCCGACCTGCGCTTCAGCCTGCGAAACAACTGTGCTGGACTGCCGGGCCGTCGGCGTCGCGTCTGCTGTAAGCCCGACGAACAAGGCTAACCCGATCGCTGCAGCCCGGTTCAGTCGAGAACCGATTTTGGTCACGGCCGAACTGAACCATTTCAATCTTTGATCGCAGGCTAAACGTAGGATCATTTTCCGCGCTATGCAATTTCGGCAGAAGCGGGGCGCCTGCAGGTCCCTAATTCGCCACGAACCACCATTCCTTGTCGTAGCGCACCAGTTGCGACGGCGGCTTGTCGGCGAATTCGAAGAAGTTTTTGGGATCGCCGTTCGGCGGTACGCGCAGGAAGCCGGTGAAATAGTGCCGGAAGCCGCGTGAAGTCAGGAACAGCACATAGACACCTTCGTCGACATCCTCGATCACGATGTCGCCGCCGGCGGAGACGTTTGCGACACGGCGGGGAAGCGCGATCAGGCTCTTGTTGTAGTCGACATTGGGCGACAGCTCGCCACTCTCTACCCTCTCCACGACCCTGTCGCGGTCGGCGCGGTGGCGCCAGAAATTCTGGCTGAGATAGATCTGCTGCAGCGGGGCGTACTGCAGCGCGAGCAGCGTCGCCGCGCAGATCGCAAAGGGCGCTGCGAATTTTGCGCCGTCCCTGCGGATGCGCAGCAGCTGCGACGCCGACCACAACAGGCAGGCGAAGAACAGCAGCGCCGACAGTGGCACGATACCCAACAGCACCACCGCCGACGGAAAATCGCCCATCGACAGCTCGAAGGTGGCGATTGCCAGCGTGACCAGGCAGACGACGGTGGCGGCCAGCACGCTCGCGCGAACCGAGGCCGTCGGCACTGCCGCGGTTGTCGTCTCCACTCCTGCCATCGCCTGGGCCATGCGCTTTCCGAAGATGGCACGTTAACGGACCATTAACCAAACCCGTCCCAACAATTAGCCGGGATCACGGCCCATCGCCACTTCGGGCCGCGGGAAGGGGGATGTGACAATGGACCTCGAAGCGATTTGGGCAAAAACCCCGGCTACCATCGAGGAGATCCGCTGGCGGGTGACCAACGCGCTGGCCCGGCACCCGCTCTGCCGCAGCGTCGAATTCGAGATCGTCAGCATGCCTCGCACCCGGCGGAGCAACTGGACGGTCAGCCTGAAATCGGTGCGCTCGGACGCGCTTTTTGAGGCCCATGAGATCGTCGCCGACATCCAGGAGGCCTACGACCTGGCCGTTGCGGTCTGATTTCGGACCGATTCGGGACGTTTTCGGTTATTTTAGTTGTTTACCAAATGTTGGGACGGCCCCGTTAAGCCTTAATTCACCCTTACTTTTCAGGACATTGCGACAGGCGATCGGCGGAAATGGAGACCTTCTTGACCCGGGCCATCACGATTGTCGCGTTGACCTGCATTGTCGTGGCAAGCGCGGCCGCCATATCCATCGTCGGTCGGGACAGCGTGCCGGCCGTCAGCGCCGAATATGAAGGCCCCGTGGGCAAGAGCCCGGTTTCCAACAAGCAGGCCAAGGCCGACAAGCTTGCCGTGCTCGCGTTCGCCACCGCTGCGCTTGAGCCGCTGCAACCGCAGGAACAGGTCCCGCAGCTCATCGAGCCGCTGCGCCAGGCCTATGCCGCCGCAGCACCATCCGACCTTGCCTTCCCGAACGTCACTGCGCCGCCGCCTGCGCCGAAGCAAAAGCCGGCGGCCGCCAAGCCTGCGGTGCAGAAGAACTACACGCTGCTCTCCGACGTCCAGATCGCCGGCATCAAGGAGCGGCTGAAATTGTCGGCCGATCAGGAATCCTACTGGCCCGGCGTCGAGAAGGCGCTGCGCGCCATCGCCCGCAAGATGCATTCGAGCAAGCAGGCCGATCCGGCCGCCGGTGCGCCGCCGATCGATCCCGAGTCCGAGGAAGTCCAGCAGCTCAAGTCGGCGGCGATGCCGCTGCTGTTCCAGCTGCGCGAGGACCAGAAGAGGGAAGTCCGCGCGCTCGCCCGCATCATCGGGCTGGAACGCGTCGCCTCCATGATCTGAGCCGCGTGATCCCGACCCGCAGGGCCGCGTTAGCGCAAGCGGGAACCGGTTTCGGAAAAAGATCATGCGCAGAAGATAGTTCTGCGGTTCCCTACGTCACTTCCCGAGTAGCGCCGGAACATCGTTTCCGCTGACACGTTGCCGCGTCAGAGGGAGATGAATCATGCGTGTAGCCACCGCTTTTTTTGCCGGTGCAGGAACCGTCGTCGTGGCGATTGCCGCGGGTCTCGGCGGAGGGCTGTTGCTCGGCGACATCATGAGCCCGCAACAGCCGAAACATCCAAGCAGTGAAGTGACGCGGCTGGAGCAACGCACTTCGCCGCAGCCGATCCCGGCGACCAACAGCACCACGCAGCCCGTGCCCTCCGCCGGCGCTGTTGACGATCCATCAGCGCAGCCGCAACAAGCGCAGCAGCAACAGACGCAGCCGCAGCAACCTCAGCCGCAAGCTCAGCAGGCATCAAAGCAGGCCCCTGAGCAGAAGCAGGCTGAACGAAATCCGCCAGCGCAAGCCGCAGCCGCGCCGCAGCAAGCTCAGCCGCAAGTTCAGCCGTCAAAGCAAGCCTCCGAACAGAAGCAGCCCGAGCGCAATCCGCCGGCGCAATCCGCAGCTGCACAGCCGGCCGCCCCGGCCGAACAACCCGCCGCCGGTGCCCCGGAGGACTCCCTTGCCAAGGCGCGTGATGCCGACTTGAAGCGTGACGCCCGCCGCGCCGAAGACAGGGACAGGCGCAAGGCCGAGCGCCGCCAGCAATGGGGTGACGACCGCGGTCAGCAATGGGGTGACAACAGGCGTCAACAATGGGGTGAGGATCGCGGTCAGCAATGGGGCGACAACAAGCGTCAGCAATGGGACGATCGCCGCCAGCAATGGGACGAGCGTCGTCAGCAATGGGTGGACAAGCGCAAGTGGCGCCAGCGCCAGGATGACGATCTCCGCGATGTCGAAGCGAGCGTACGCGAGTCGACGGAGTCGCGGTCGTTCTTCGGCAGGGAGCCGCGCTTCGAGAGCAGAGAGCCGCGTTTCGGAAGCCGGGAGCAGGGCTTCGGGTCAGGTCGCTTCAATCTGTTCGACGATTAGGTCAGCCTCGCTCGCACAGTTGAGTTCCATGCAGCCAGCGCAAGTGCCCGACGCGCAACATAGTGCTGCCTTGGCGCGTGCTTCGCGAATTCTGTTGCGCGCCGGAAAATTCTGGACCTAGACTGGGAGTGGGCAGGGTTCACCCTTTCGGGGAGGGTTCAGACGTGAATCCCAGTGGAGCTGACTTTTCACCCGATGTCATCCAGTTGATGAAGGCCGTCCTCGAGGACGCCTCGGCGTCGCTTCCCGAAGCCAAGCGCACATCCGCGATCAAGGCGGAGATGGCTTGCCATATCCTGGTAGCCGCCGGAAAGGGCGAGCGAAATCCGGAGGTGCTGAAGACACTGGCGGTCGGCAGTCTCGTGGACTGCACGCACTATTCCCACGACATCTCGCCCGAACGCCGGGTGGTCTGAAAATTTCGGCACGACGAATTTTTCGCCAGCATCAAAGCCTTTCTGAAATCGGCGCGACCGCAATGACGCCTCGATTGGCTTGCAGATGACGGTCCGGACGCAGCGCTTCCCGCGACTCGCTCGCGGAAGAGGCTCCTGCGTCCGGAAACATCCATGCAACCAAACGGGGACGTCTTACGGTGCGCAAACTCGCTTTCGGAATTCTCTTTGCAACGCTCGTCACGCCGGCTCTCGCTCTGCCTGTGCAACCATGGTCGGCCGGACGAAGCGCCGCCACGCAGGACGTGGTCGAGGTCAAGGGCGGTAAGGGGCATGGCCATGGCCGGGCGTGGGGCTGGAGCAAGGGCAAGAAGGTCGGCTGGCGCGGCCATGGCTGCCCGCCGGGCCTCTGGAAGCAGGGGCGTTGTTAGAACCGCATTCGCGGATCCAGCCCAAACAGCAAAGGCCGCCCGATCGAGGCGGCCTTTGTCTTTTCGCGAGTGGACCGTTCAGCCGCCGTGCGCCTCCACCACCTTGCGACAGCCGTCCGACAGTTTTGCCTTGTTCTCGCGCAGGCACGCATTCATCTGCGGCGGCTTGCCGACGTGCTCGGCGCAGAATTTGCCGGCGTCGCCGCGGCAGGCCATCTGCTCCTGCGGCGTGGGGCGGGACTGCGCCGCTGCCGGCAGGAAGGCGGTGGCGGTGAGGATGACGAAGGAAAGCGCGGCGGACGCGAGATGAGCCGAAATCTTCATGGTTGCCTCTGACGGTAGATGAGTGGGGCTCGAAACGAGCGTGGCGACCATCGTCGAAAGCTGCATCGGCGGTCCATGCCATGTTCATGGCGCACAGCTTCGCCGCACCCCCATCTTCATGGCATGTTTTGGCGCCCGTCCCTGCGCCATTTAGCTCCCGCGTCGGGTGCGGCATCGGTTGCTCGCAAGACCGCGACGCACGAAAACGGGAGAGACTCTTATGTCAGGTAAAGCAGGACGGCTGGCTGTCAGCACAACGCTGGCGGCGCTCGCCGCGGCGATGTCGCTAAGCGCACCTTCGGCACAGGCGGCAGTGGTCTATTGCAAGACGGTCGGCGTGCCCAAGGGCTGCGTGGTGCGGCCGACCGCGGCGGCCGTGGTCGTGGCGCCGGCCGCCGCCGTGGTGGCAACGCCAGGCGTCGGCGCGCCCGGTGTGGGCGTTCGCGCGGGCACGCCGATGAACCGCGGCGGTCCGGTCAATCGCGTCGGCGTGCGTTAGAGCATGATCCCGACCCGAAGGGCCGCGTTAGCGCAAAGTGGGCACCGGTTTTCGGAAAAGATCATGCTCGAATAAGAAGCCTCAAATCGTTGCGGCGTCGCTGTCGGGAAAGCGGTGAGGCAATTTCAGGCCCACGCGCGTTCCGGAAGCTCCGGAGCTCAGCCCAAGCTCCGCGCCGCAACGTGCGGCGCGGTTCTGCATATTGCGCAAGCCGCGCGCTGCCTTGCTGCCGATGGCGCCCCCGCCGTCGGCAGCAAGTTCAAACCCCTTGCCGTCATCGGTAACACTGATGCAGCCGCGATCGACGCCGTCGGCGCCGGCAATCGTCTCGATCCGCACCGTGATGCGGCGCGCCTCGGCATGCTTCACCGCATTGGTCAGCGCCTCGTCCAGGATCCGCACGATCTGGATCACATGCCAGGGCCGCAACTCCGGATGCACCGGCAGGCCCTGCGCGGAGGCGATCTGCCAATCGAGCGCGATGGAATGCGACCGCAGCTGCGCCATCGCGCGCTCGCGCCAGGAGCCGAGCGCCAGCATCAGGTCGCCGCCGATGTCGTCCATGGAATCGATCACGAGGCGCAGATCCTTCAGCGCCGCGCGCGCCGCTTCGCCAATGGGCGCGCTGCCATTGCCGCGCTCGCTCAGCGCCACGATGCTGACGAGCTGGCCGCCGAGCCCGTCATGCAGGTCGCGCATCAGCCGCGCGCGCTCGCGCGCCAGCGCCGCGGCCCGGGCGCGTTCCTCCTCGCGGGCAAAGCTTGCCTTCAGCTTCTCCTCGGCCTCGCGCACCTGCGCCACCAGGCGCCCGGCAAAGCCGTCGACCTGGTTCAGCGCGCGGGCAAAGCGCCAGGTCAGCCCGGCGCCGATCGCCACCAGCATCGCCGAATAGGACAGCCGCGCCGTGAAGATGCGGTTGGGCACGATCTGGAACACCGAGAGCAGGTCGACGATCCAGCAGGTCAGCATGATCGTCACCGCGCAGCCGAGCAGGAAGCTTGCGACATTGCGCTGGCGCACCGCCGAGCGCGCGCTGACGAAGGCCATGATCGCTAGCGACAGGCCGACCATCGGCACCGCCAGATAAGGAAACAGCGCGCGCGCCGCGGCCTGGCCTTCGATCAGCCCGCCGAGCGCAAGCAGGATCCCGGGCACGAAGAACACGAGCCACCAGCGCTGCCATCGCAATCCCGACAGCAGCAGCGTGAAGGTCAGCACCAGCGCGCTCTCCAGCGGCGCGGAAGAGATCAGGATGGCGGTGAACCTGGAGAAGGGCGTCTCGCCCATCGGCGTTTGCAGAAACGCCTGCACGAAGCCGGTCGCCATTGCCGCCGCCAGCACGCCATAGGCCGGCTCATGCCGCCGCATCACCCACATGATGCCGAGGATCACCGCAAGGATCGCCTGCCAGGCCGAGAACACCACCGGCAGCGTGACGAACAGCGTCGTCCGCATGTCGTAATAGGGCCGCAGCACCTCGTCCGGACCGACCCAGACGCGGTCGAGGAAACCGGGAATCGGCCCCCACACGAACAGGCGGATCGAGAGATCGTTGACGCCGTCGCGCAGCAGCGGCGCGGGAATGTCCGCGATTTGCGGCGTGTTGCGGTCGGGCCGGTTGGCGGCGGGATCACGGCGGCTGTCGAGCACAATGACGCCGTTGACGGCCACCTCCACCCCGTTGGTGAAGCGCGGCAAGAACACCGACCATGCGCGGCCGGCTTCATCGCCGGGCCGGACGAATTGCGCGGTAAAGCGCGGCGAATTCTCGATTGCGTAGCGCGGCGCGGTGAATTGCGGCAGCGCCACCGCGCGCTCGGTGCCGCCCTCGGTCATCCCAAACGCGCTGAGGCGATATTTTTCCGGCGGCTGCGGCAGCGACAATTGCAGCGCAGCCACGCAAAGCGCTGCAATCAGCGCCTGCAGCAACAGATATTGAATGATGCGCGAGGCCTGCCATCGCCGGCGGCCGTGCCGATCCGCACTCGCGCTGGCCTCGTTCACAGCCTGATCAGGCCCTGCTGCACCGCCTCGAACACCGCCTCGCCGCGGGTATGCACCTCAAGCTTGCGATAGATGCTCTTGATGTGCCCGGGCACGGTCTGGCGCGACAGGCCGAGGTGACCGGCGATCTCGGCGTAGGAAAATCCCTTGGCGATACCCCAGAGGATGTCAATCTCGCGCGGCGTCAGCTTGGTGGTGTTGAGCGCAGGACCAGGCGGCGGCTCGACAGAGTTCTGGGTCCGCCGCACGATGAAGCGCGCGATCGAGGCCGAGATCGGCGAGTGCCCGGCGACGAGATCACGCACGGTCGCGGCGATGTCGGTCGGAAAGGCATCCTTGAGCAGATAGCCGGTGGCGCCGACGGTGATGGCGCTGATCACGCTCTCCTCGTCGCCGAGGATCGAGATCACCATGATCTCGGTCTCCGGCAAGCGCGCCCGTGTCTCGCGGATCAGGTCGACGCCGTGGCCATCGGGCAATTGCAGGTCGGTCAGCAGCACTTTTGGCGCGCTTTCAGCCAGCGCCGCGCGCGCCTCGGTCAGCGTGCCCGCGGAGCGCACCTGATATCCCGCCTTCGTCAGCGCATCCTGCAGACGCCAAGACGTCGGCGCGTCGTCCTCGACCAGAAGGATATTGATCGCCTGCGCGGATGGTTCGTCGCTCGATGCATTCATTCAAGGCCGCTCCCGTCCCCGCAGCCGCGGCGATTTTAGCCGCGGGCGCGGGATTTGCGATACCCATGTTCATGGGGCGGACGATGCCCCCAAAGATCAATCGCCAAGAGCCGACATAGCATTTAATTGGCTTATTTAAGTGTCCCTTAAACACCTGGAGATGATTCCCGGGGCCTCCGCGCGGCATAAGGATTGTTTCATTCTGCCGGATTACACCGGCATGGTCTTCAAACTCTCCAGGAGGCCCAACCCATGCAATCCGATCCGATGCTGGACCTGCTCCCCGCGGGCGCCGCAACGATGCCGCTGCTTCAGGAGCTTGGCGCCGCGCTGATTCAATATACGCCACCGACCTTCGAAGAAATCCATTGCGAGATCACCGAAGGTCTTGAGCAGGGCCAGCGCGCTCTGTTCTACAACATCAGCTGCCCGCAGTTTCCCGATGATGGGACCACGGTCGTGAACGATCGGGTGCACAAGGCGGCAACGCTCCTGGTACGGCATCTGGCGCCTACGCCGGGCGCATTTCCCGGCATCGCCCTGACGCTCACGATGCAGAAGGACGGCAACTGGCGGCACAATATGCGATTCCTGACCGGCGCCGCGGCGTAGGCAAGATCGGCGCCCATTGCGGCCCGTCGATCGCGGTCACGCTGAACGAAAACCTCGACTACTTCGGCCAGACAGTCAACGTCGCCGCACGCGTGCAGCCGCCAGCGGGTGCCGGCGAGATCTGTATATCTCGGAGGCGCTTTATTCGGCGCCGGCCACAGGGTGGTTGCCTTCGATGCACCGCTGCGGGGTGTCGAGGGAAATGCCTGCGTCTATCGCGTCGGGCGGGGCTGGTCGTGGAATGAATTCTGCTTTCAAGAATTCGTGAAATCCAAAGTTTCTCCTTGCCTCGTCGGGCAAATCAGTGGCATTAATTCGCGCAGCCCGCGCCTGCAAAAGGGGACGCTACGCGATCGTCACGGAACGTTGGCGCGGGTTGCGATGGACGCTGTGACGTCGGCTCGGTGCAAACCGCGCGGACGAAGACGCTCACAGCGTACGGAGAAGTCGTGTGGTCCTGGCGCCGCGACCCTGGCGTCAAGTTGGCGCAAAGTATCGCGCTGGCGACGGTGGCAAGAAAGGCCGCTCACCGGGGAGAGCACGAAGGAAGCCGTAAAACCATTGCGCGGGGAAAGCCGGGATGTCTCGGCTGTACCTGTCTAATCCGTGTGCTTTCTTTCCCTACCATCGCACACGGTGCTGCGGGTGCATCCAGCGCCCGGCTTTCCCTGCGCCCTCTATTCCAAGAGGGCCAACGAGATTGCAAAACTCGGGCAGATCGTGCCGCGGGAACGAGAGCGCT
>Ga0081455_10005995_pt1 | contig 13181 bp, 13 predicted proteins | sample TabmetS3T2R1_FD_70207 | JGI IMG/M metagenome (GOLD analysis project Ga0081455, IMG submission 70207) | Tabebuia heterophylla rhizosphere microbial communities from the University of Puerto Rico - S3T2R1 | ecosystem: Host-associated > Plants > Roots > Rhizosphere ... | reverse complement strand
TTTACACTGCGAATCGGACCCGCATGCCCGCGGGAACCGGCTCGCTGCGCCCGCGGGCCGTCGAGTCACGACAGGAGTGCCCGTGTCCGTCACGAGCAGCGACCCGATGATCGGCCGCCTGCTCGACGGCCGCTATCGCATCGAGGGGCGCATCGCCCGGGGTGGGATGGCGACCGTCTACACCGCGATCGACACCCGCCTCAGCCGGGCGGTCGCGGTGAAAGTCATGCACACCGGTCTCGGCAGCGACGAGGCGTTCGCGTCCCGTTTCGTACGTGAGGCGCAGTCGGCCGCCCGGCTCAACCACCCGAGCGTGGTCGCGGTCTTCGACCAGGGCGAGGACGACGGCGTCGTCTACCTGGTGATGGAGTACGTCGAGGGCCAGACCCTTCGTCAGTTGCTCGACGCGGAGTCGCCGCTGCCCCCGCAGCGGGCCGTCGCCCTGCTCGAGCAGATCCTGATCGCCGTGTCGGTCGCCCACGACGCCGGTCTGATCCACCGCGACCTCAAGCCCGAGAACGTCCTGCTCGCCGCCAGTGGTCAGGTCAAGGTGGCCGACTTCGGACTCGCCCGCGCGGTCAATGCGACGACCTCGGCCACCGCCACCAGCGGCGCCCTCGTCGGCACCGTGTCCTATCTCGCGCCTGAGCTCGTGCTCCACCAAGGCGCCGATGCCCGCTCGGACGTCTACGCCTGCGGCGTGCTGCTCTACGAGATGCTGACCGGCCGCAAGCCGCACGAGGGCGAGACGCCGATCCAGGTCGCCTACAAGCACGTCCACGAGGACATCCCGATGCCGTCGGAGGTCCGGCCGGAGCTCCCGCCCTATCTCGACGCGCTGGTCGCCCGGTCGACCGCCCGCGAGCGCGACCTTCGGCCGGCCGACGCCAAGGTCCTGATGCGCCAGGCCCGTCGCGTACGCAACGCGCTCGACCAGGGGCTGCGCGACGATCCCGAGCTCACCGAGGATCTGCTCCCCCGAGCGCCGCTGGTCGAGTCGACCGCCGAGGAGCCCTGGGAGCCGCTGCTGTTCGACGACCGCCCGATGCCGTCCGGCGGTCCCGAGCACACGCTCGTCGCCGGAACGCAGGCGCCGGTGCCGTTGACCGCGCGCTACGGCGTCGACATGTCGCCCGAGGGCGCCACCCAGACGCGCAAGCGGCGACTCGGCATCGTCGCGGTCATCGTTGTCGTCCTACTGGCACTCCTGGCCGGCATCGGCGGCTGGTACCTCGGCGTCGGCCGCTTCACGACCACGCCCGACATCACCGGGCTGACGCCGAACGCTGCCGCCGAGGCCGTCCAGGACAACGGCCTCGGCGTCGAAGTGGTGTCGGAGGAGTTCTCCGAGACGATGCCGGCCGGCCTGATCATCTCCAGCGATCCAGGCCCCGGCGACCGGATCCCCGACGGCGACACGATCGAGGTCGTGGTCAGCAAGGGCAAGGAGCGCTACCTGGTGCCGAACGTGCTCGGCGACACCGAGAAGCAGGCCAGGGCAAGGTTCGCCGAACGCAACATCGAGGTCGGCAAGGTCAGAGAGGCCCACAACGGCAAGTACGACAAGGGCACCGTCGCCGACATGAGCCTCGACCCCAAGAGCGAGGTCATGCCGGGCACCAGGGTCGATCTCGTCATCAGCACGGGGCCGGTGCCGGTCCGGATCCCCGATGTGGTCGGCGAGTTCGCCGGCCAGGCCAAAGCCGCGCTCACGAGGCTGGGCTTCGAGGTCGACGTAGAGCCCGAGACGACTGAAGACGTCGCGCCCAACCGAGTGATCTCGCAGAGCCCCGAGGGCGACACGAACGGACACAAGGGCGACGTCATCACCTTGACGATCGCGAAACCGGCCGTCCCAGTCCCCAACGTGTGGGCCTGGGAGGTGCAGGACGCCCGTCAGGCTCTGCGCGAGGCGGGCTTCAAGGTCGACGTCGAGCGGGCCGACAACTACGCCGGGTTCGGCCGGGTTGCGGGCCAGGACCCGGCCGCCGGCGAGACCCTCCCCTGGGGATCGACGATCACGCTCACGATCTTCTGACCGTGCCGGCCGTACGCAACCCGGTCGGCGCCCACGTACGGGTGGTCAAAGGCCTCACCGGTGCGTTGGCCCACCTGTCGCGGATCGGTGGCGCCGCCGCTCAGGTGTTCGTCGGCAACCCGCGCGGCTGGGCGCTTTCTCCGGGCGATCCCACCGAGGATGCGGCGTTCCGGGCGGCCTGCGAACGCGACGGCATCCCGGCCTTCGTCCATGCGCCTTACCTGGTCAACGTCGGGAGTCCCACTCCCGAGACGTACGAGCTGTCGGTGGGATCGATCGCCCACAACCTCCGGCGTGCTGCCGCGATCGGGGTCCGGGGCGTCGTCGTCCACACCGGCTCCTGCGTCGACGACGGCGGCTACGAGACCGCGAAGGGTCAGGTGCGCAAGGGGCTGCTGCCGTTGCTCGAGGACCTCGATCCGGATGGCCCACGACTGCTCCTGGAGCCGACCGCGGGTCAGGGCCGGTCGCTGTGCGCCGGCGTCGACGACCTCGGGCCGTATCTCGACGCCCTCGACCGCCATCCGATGGCCGGGATCTGCCTCGACACCTGCCATGTCTTCGCGGCCGGCGCACCGCTGGATCAGCCGGGCGGCGCCACCGCCCTGCTCGACCGGCTGGTCGACGTCGCCGGGCCGGATCGGCTGCAACTCGTCCACGCCAACGACTCCAAGGACGGCCGTGGATCGCACCATGACCGGCACGAACGGATCGGGCTCGGCCAGATCGGCGACGGTGCCTTCGAGGAGATGTTCGCCCATCCGGCGACCCCCGGCGTGCCGTTCGTCGTCGAGACGCCGGGCGACGAGGGCGCGATCGCGGAGGACATCGCGCGGCTCGTACGACTACGCCACTAGCGCAACAGGTCGGCCCAGCTCGCGGTCACGCCGCTGTCCCAATCGCTCGGCAGGTCGGCCTCCGAGAGCAGCCGCACGGAGCCGGTATTGGTGTCCCAGCCGAGCACCCGGTACGACCCGTGGTCCTGCGACTGGAAGGCGACGTAGTCCGGGCCGAGCCAGCCGACCACGCGGCTACGCGGGCTGACGTGGTCCTCCCCGTCCACGGGCAGCGCGAGCATGGCGGGCCGAGAACCCTTGACGGTGATGAGGGCGTCGTCGTCATCGGAACCGAGGGCCGGCACCGGCCGATCGGCCACCGCGAAGGCCTCACGGCCATCAATCTCGCGTTTCGGCCAGACTTCGGTGGGACCGTCGGAGTCCTCCGACTCACCATCGCCCTGATACGAGCTTTTTTGGATCTCGCCCGTGTCGGGGTCGAGCAGGTCCCTGACCAGCTGGACCTGCCAGCCGTCCTTGCCCTCCGTCCAGCCAACAAAGTAGGAGTCCGAATCGTAGGTGTCCCACGTTCGCGGCTTGCCGGTGAGGAGGTCGTATACGACGACCCGGTGATCCTGCGCCAGGACCAGCTGGGTCCCGTCGGGCGACAGCGACGAGATGTTCAGCGGCAGGACGTACTCGTCCTCGGTATCCGCATCCCCCTGGTCGTCCGGCCTCATCACGGTGTCGAGGCCAGGGACCTCAAGACGGGAAGCCAGCCCGTCGCGGCCGACGAGAACAACCTCCTCCAGCTGGTGCTCGGCGTCCGAGGGCGCGAAGGCAGCGACGGACCGGCCGGGTGCGTCGGTCGTCTCGAGCTCCTCGTCCAGGTCGATCGAGCCGGGCACGACCGTACGGGCCGTCGGCAGATGCGCCTCCTCCTCGATCGTCGGCCCGACCCAGGCGCGAGACACTCCGACGTGGGCATCCGGCGGTCGAGGGAATGCCGCCTCGGGTACTGGCGGCGCGACCACCTCGGCCCGTCCGTCGCCGTCCGGAATCGCGCCCGATCCGTCGTTGAACACCGCGACGATCCCGATCACTGCCACGACGACGCCGACGGCCAGCAGCGCTGTGCCGGCGACCCGGCGCCGCCGCGCCCGGACCGACCGCCGCCAGGCTCGCGCCGCCACCTCCGGAGGCGGCACGGCGTCGGCCACTTCGGTCAGGAGCTCTCGTACGCGTCCTTCAGTCATCGGCCCACCTCGCCGAGCAGTTCGGCCAGCTCGGGCGCCTGTTGCCGGAGCCGGGCGAGGGCGGCATAGGTCTGGCTCTTGACCGTCCCCTCGCTGATGCCGAGCGTGTGTGCGGTCTGCGGCACGCTGAGGTCCTCATAGAAGCGCAGCACGAGGATGGCGCGCTGCTTCGCTGTCAGATGATTGAGCGCCTCGGTCACGAGCATCCGGCGCTCCGAGGCGACGGTGTCGTGCGACGCGGGCGGCTCGGGCGGTGCCTCGACGACGATCTCGCGACCGCGTCGGCGCCACCACGAGACGTTGTCGCGAACCAGGATGGTCCGTGCGTACGCCTCGGGCTGGCCATCCACCAGGCGGCTCCATCGCAGCGCGACCTTCGTCAGGGCGTCCTGCAAGAGGTCCTCCGCACGCTGCCAGTCACCGGTGAGGAGGAAAGCCGTACGCATCAGGGCGTGCTGACGGGCCGATGCCCAGGCGGTAAACGACGCCTCGTCGCCCTTGACCATCGGCCGTCCTCCCTCGTCCGTTATCTGTCTAACGCGTGAGAGGGCGGTTTGGTTGCCGCGATACCCCTTGACCGGTCCCGGGTGAGTGACGCCCTGGGCTACGAACCGTCCGGCGACCAGCCCGACTCGGCAGCCCAGGTCTCCGCCCGGCCCAGCGCAGGCCAGATCCATGGCATCTTGTCGTCGCCGGGTATTCGGCGGCCAGAAAGTTGCCGTCCGACCGTCGGAGTTCGGCGGCTGCGGACGACGATAAGGGCATGAGCGGGACGGCCGTGCCGCGACCGGAAGGGTCCGACGACCTGCTGGCGGCGTACGACGAGACGCTGCCGCACGTCTACGGCTACTTGCTGGCGCGCTGCGGACAGGCCACGCTCGCCGAGGATCTCACCGCCGAGACGTTCCTCGCCGCCGTCGACGCGGTCCGCAGCGAGCAGGATCCGCCGCTGACCCGGCCCTGGCTGATCGGTGTGGCCCGGCACAAGCTGGCCGATCACTGGCGCCGCCAGGCCCGCGACCAGGCCCGGCTGCGCGCGGTGACCGATGCCACCCGCGCCCAGGCCGAGGACCCGTGGGAGGCGCGGCTGGATCGGGTGGTCGCCCAAGACACCCTGGCCCGGCTGGCCCCGCAGCACCGGATGGTGCTGACGCTTCGCTACTGCGACGACCTGCCGGTTCCCCAAGTCGCCGAGGTGGTCGGGCGGAGCGTCCACGCCACCGAGGGACTGCTGGTCCGGGCTCGGGCCGCATTCCGCCGGAACTATCCATACGAGACGACCGAACGAGAGGAGGGCCGTCATGGCTGACCCGCTGGACGTCCTGGCGACACCGGTCGAGCCGGTGCGGCCCTCGGACGCCTTCGCGGCCGGACTGCGAGCCCGGCTCGAACGCGCCCTGTCGCTCCCCGAAGGAGTAGCCGTGAGCGAACTGAACCTGACAGAGACATCGGACGAAGTCGCCACCTCATCGTCCGTACCCGTGGGGGTTGTCCCCTACCTGGCCGTCGACGGTGGCCGACGGGCCATCGAGTGGTACGCGACCGCCCTGGGGGCCCGGGAGGTCGGCGAGCGGTATGAGTACGAGGACGGCTTGATCGGGCACGCCGAGATGACGGTGCACGGCGCGACGTTCTACCTGTCCGACAGCGCACCCGGCCTCGGTGTCGAAGCGATCAGCCCGGACGACTCGGTCCACACCAGCCTCGTACTCAGCGTTCCCGATGTCGATGCCGCGACGGACCGGACGATCGAGGCCGGGGCCCGACTCGAGCGGCCACCGACGGACTACCCGTACGGGCGGATGTCAGTCATCCGCGACCCGTTCGGCCACCGGTGGATGCTCGAGAGTCCCGTGACGGCCACGGCGTCCAGCGAGGTGGACCCGATCCGGCACGGCGACATCGGATTCGTCTCGGTCCACGTCCCCGACGTCGAGCGGGCGAGGCGGTTCTACGGAGCCGTGCTCGGCTGGGAGTTCGCACCCGACGGTCGCTTCGTCACGAACACGTCACTGCCGCAGGGCCTGTGGGCCACCGAGGGGACGCCGACGCTGCTGTGCTCCTACGCGGTCGGATCGGTCGATGCGGCCGTCGACGCGGTACGGGCCGCCGGGGGGACCGCGACGGAGCCAGACGACCGACCGTACGGGCGCACGTCCGACTGCGTCGACGACCAGGGCATGGCGTTCGCGGTCTACGAGGCGCGACCCGACAACGCCCGCCCGGCCCCGAACGGCACGCGGCCCGGTGACCTCGCCTATGTCACGTTCGAGGTCGGCGACTCGACGCGGGCCCGGGCGTTCTACGGCGCCGTGCTCGGGTGGCGGTTCGACCCGGGTCGGGTCGAGGACGGCTGGAACGTCGAGGGACCGGCGCCGATGGCGGGACTCGCCGGCGGCGGCGCCGGGGTCGTGACGCCGATGTGGCGGGTCGAGGACATCGGCGCCGCCGTCGGCCGGGTTCGCGAGGCCGGTGGCACCGCCACGGAGCCGCAGCAGCAGCCGTACGGGCTCGCCAGCGAGTGCGTCGACGACCAGGGCACCCGCTTCTGGCTCGGCCAGCTCTGACCGCCGACGGCACGTCGACGGCGGGCCCGCCGCTGGGAGTCGGTACGGAGTCAGCGGCCCAACAGCCGGGCCAGGGTCTCCGCGGCGGACTCCGCCTGAGCCCTGGTGACATCGAGGTGGGTCACCAGGCGCACGACCTGCGGGCCCAGAGCGCTGACGAGCACGCCTTCGTCTCGCGCCGCCGTGACAAGCGCCGCCGCGTCGGCACATGCCACGACGACGATGTTGGTCTCGACGTCGGTCGGGTCCACCCCGCAGGCCTTGGCGAGCAGCCGCGCGTTGTCGTGGTCCTCGGCGAGCCGGTCGATGTGGTGAGCGAGTGCGTGGAGTCCGGCGGCGGCGAGCACACCGGCCTGCCGCCAACCGCCGCCGAGCCGCTTGCGCCAGACCCGCGCCTCGCCGATCGCGTCCGCCGAGCCGATCACGAGGGAGCCGACCGGAGCGCCGAGGCCCTTCGACAGGCACACCGCCATCGCGTCGGCGATCTGGCCATACTCCGCCAGCGGCGTGTCGGAGGCCACCGACGCGTTCCAGATCCGGGCTCCGTCGACATGTACTCCGACGCCGGTGCGGTCGGCGAGCCGGCGTACCTCGCGGAGCGTCTCGATCGGCTGTACGGAGCCGCCACAGAAGTTGTGCGTGTTCTCGACCGAGATCGCCGCCGTCCGGACGAGGAACGGGCCGAGATCGGGCGCCAGCATCGTCTCGACCGCCTTCGGATCGGCCATTCCGCGCGGGTCCGACCAGGTTCGCATCGTCACGCCGGCCCAGGCCGCATGGGCACCCAGCTCGGCCCGCGCGATGTGCGCCTGCGACTCGCAGAGCACCTCGGTGCCGACCGGCACCAACGACCGGACCGCGAGCAGATTCGCCAGCGAGCCGCTGACGCAGAACAGCGCCGCCTCGTGGCCGAATATCTCGGCGACGCGCTCCTCGAGCTCGCGTACGGTCGGGTCCTCGGAGTAGACGTCGTCCCCGACCTCGGCATCGGCCATCGCCGCCCGCATCGTGCCGGTCGGCCGAGTCACGGTGTCGCTGCGCAGATCGATCACGATCGCAGCGTACGCAGTGCCGACCGCCCGAGCAGCCGGGCCTACTCCGCGGGAGCCTAGGCTGGCGCCTCGTGAAAGGCTCGCTGCTGGTCGCCGGAGCGTCGTCCGACGCTGGCAAGAGCGTGGTCACCACCGGGCTGTGTCGTTGGCTGCACCGACGCGGCCTCAAGGTCGCCCCGTTCAAGGCGCAGAACATGTCGAACAACTCAATGGTCGCGAGCGACGGTGCCGAGATCGGGCGGGCCCAGTGGATCCAGGCCGTGGCCGCCGGCGCCACCCCGGAGGCGGCGATGAATCCCGTGCTGCTCAAGCCGGCCGGCGACCGGCGCAGTCATCTCGTCGTCATGGGACAGCCGGCCGGCGAGCTCGACGCCGCGGCGTACGCGAGTGGGCCCGGGCGCCTGGCCGACGTCGCCCACGGCGCGTACGACGATCTGCTCGGCCGCTACGACGTCGTCGTCTGCGAGGGTGCCGGCAGCCCGGCCGAGATCAACCTGCGGCACTACGACTTCGTCAACATGGGCCTCGCCCGCCACGGAGCGATCCCGACGATCGTCGTCGGCGATATCGACCGCGGCGGCGTGTTCGCGTCGCTGTTCGGCACCGTGGCGCTGCTCGAGGCGGCCGATCAGGCCCTGGTCGCGGGCTTCGTGATCAACAAGTTCCGCGGCGACGAGCGCCTGCTGCGACCGGGGCTGAACCAACTGCACGACCTCACCGGACGACCGGTCCTCGGCGTACTGCGCTGGCAGTCGGGCCTGTGGCTCGACTCCGAGGACGCCCTCGACCTGGACGCCCGGCGAGCGGTGTCGGACGGCACGGCCCTGCTCCGCGTCGCGGTGGTGCGGCTGCCGCGGATCAGCAACTTCACCGATGTGGATCCGCTCGGGCTCGAGCCGAACGTCGAGGTGCGCTTCGTGACGTCGGTCGCCGACGTCCGTGGTGCCGACCTGGTGATCGTGCCCGGAAGCCGATCGACGGTGGCGGATCTCGATTGGCTGCGGTCGCGTGGCCTCGCGGACGCCTTGGCCCGGCGGGCTCGTGAGGGCCGCCCGGTCCTGGGGATCTGTGGTGGCTTCCAGCTGCTGGGTACGAGCCTCCAGGACCCGGACCGGGTCGAGTCCGCCGCGGCCGACGTACCGGGGCTCGGGCTGCTCCCGGCCACGACCCGATTCGTCCCGACCAAGACCCTGCGGCGGCCACACGGGTCGTGGCGTGGCTCAGAGGTCAGCGGCTACGAGATCCATCACGGCCGGGTCGAGATCCACGGCGGCGACGCGTTCCTCGACGGCTGCCGGGTCGGGTCGACCTGGGGCACCCTGTGGCACGGCGTCCTCGAGTCCGACGAGTTCCGGCGAGCGTTCCTGGCCGAGGTCGCAGACGCCGCCGGAGTACGCGGGTTCGCCCCGGACCAGGCCACGTCGTTCGGCATCGCCCGCGAACGCCGGATCGACCGACTGGCCGACCTGGTCGACGCCCAGCTCGACACCGACGCGCTGGTATCCCTGATCGAGCACGGCGCGCCACCCGACCTGCCGTTCGTACCACCGGGCGCGGCGGCGTCGCCGTGATGGCGTTGCGCTAGTTGCCGTACTGCTGGGTCTCCGGCCGCTCGAGCAGCAGGCCGTGTGCCGGTGCGTCCGCGACCGGTCGATGCTGGACGCCGGCAGGCACGACGAAGAGCTCACCGGCCCGAAGGACGACGGGATCGCGGCCTCCCATCTCGATCCGGAAGCTTCCGTCCCAGCAGAGGAACATCTCGTCTTCCTCGTGGTGGTGCCACGGAAACTCCCCGTCCAGTCGCGCGATCCGCACGACCGCGTCGTTGACTGATACCAGGTCTTGCGGCTGCCAGGGCGCGCTGATGGATCCGATGACGTCGCTGATCGAGACCGGTGCCGTCGCTTCGTTCGTCATGCCACTCATGCTGCCTGACCCGGCAGGCATCCGTCCTGGGCGCCACGACCCCGGCGACGCCGTGGACCTATGGCCCGCGCGGAACGGGCCGATTGACCTTCTTATCGCCCGATCTCGGCTACCAACATGGGCCAGAACGCGGGGAGGTAGGGATGGGCATCTTCAACCGGACGCCACGCGAGCTGCGCAACCTCGACATGGAGCTGGCGGCGAGCCAGACGGCGTTCGCGGTCGCTCCGCGCCTGTCGGTCGAGCATCAGCAGCACGTGGCGACGGTCGCCCTCCACGACGTCCCCGATGCGGCGCGGAAGGCCGCCGCCGCCGGTCACGGGGGCGCCGCCCGGGACCTCGTCCTGCAGTACGCGGATCAGCACGACGGTGACGGCGGCGCCTCGGCGGGGCACACCTGGCAAAGGTCATCGACGCGTCCCTCGACGCGCTGAACGACTACAGCTAGCTAGCTGTCGGCGGTGACGATCGCGTCCACCTCGATCTCGACCAGCCAGTCGGGATCGATCAAGGCGCTCACCTCGATGAAGGTCGACGCCGGCCGCACGTCGGCAAACCGTTCGCTGTGCGCCTGGCCGGCCTCGGCCCAGCGGGTGATGTCGGTCAGCATGATCCGGGTGCGTACGACATCGCCGATCGACGCACCCACCTGGGCGAGCGCGCGCTCGGCGATGTCGAAGCAGCGGACGGTCTGGACGTACAGATCGCCCACGCCGACCGTGCCACCGTCGTCGCCGACCGGAGCCGTACCCGAGACGGCCACCTGATCGCCGACGCGCAGGGCTCGCGAGAAGCCGATCTGCGATTCGAACTTGTTTCCAGAGCTCGCGCTCTGCCGTGCTTCGCCCATGGGCGCAATGTTGTCAGAACGGACGCGCCGACGGAGCCCTTACCAGTCGATGGCTCCCTCACCACCGACGATCGGGAGCGTCACCGAGCTCTGGCCCGGAGACACCGTCAGCTCGGTGCCACCCAGTGGGAGCAGGGTGTACTCCTGGTCGGAGGAGAAGATCACGACGCCGATCCGGTGTCCCGCGGGGAAGATGTAGTCCTTCGGCTCGAACGTCCATTCGTAGGAGTTCATCTGACCCTGTGGGACCGCGACCGTGTGATCCCAGCCCGTCCGGTTCTGCGGATCCATCCAGCCGCGGGTGACGACGAACGGCGCCGTACTCGACCCGGCCGCGCCGTAGTCGACCAGGTACGCGGTGAGGTTCGCGTCGTTGCGGTTCTCGATCGCCATCCGCAGACGCACCGACGGCCGACCCGACAGCCGGACGCTCTCTCCGAGCTCCGGCGACCGGTAGACCAGGCGGTTCGGGCTAGCGGTGTCCGGGCTCGCGACGAGCTGGGCGGGTCCGATGGTCCGGCCCTCGTCGACGAAGCTCTGCTCCGCACGCGGCTGGGCATCGCCGATGACTAGGCCGCCGGGCGACGTCGCGTCAGCGGCGCTGAACCGCAGCCGAACCGGACGCGAACCCGGGTCCGGCCAGTCGCTGTAGGTGGTGTAGCTGCGGTCCTCGCGCTGCACGATCGCCCGCGGCTCACCCATGATGCCGTTGTCGATGCCCATCAGCTCGTGGTCGAACCAGCGGTTCTCGGTCTGACGGTAGGTCCACGACTGGCCGCCCGGCAGCGTGTAGGTCGCGTTGTTGCCCGGACCGCCGTGGCCGCCCTGGTGCAGCCAGATCTTGCGGGTCACGCCTGCCTGGGCCAGCTTGTCCCACCAGGCCGCGAAGTTGTTGGTCATGACGTTCCAGTCGTTCAGACCATGCACAACGAAGACGCTCGCCTTCACGCGGCCCGCGTCCGGCAGGTAGTCGCGATCCCGCCAGAACGGCGAATAATCGCCGGTGTTGCGGTCCTGCTTCACCGTCAGATCGGCGATCTCGTCCTCGCACGGACCGGTCGCGCGGGTCTCGCCGGCGGTGAACTGCGCCAGGATGTCGAGGTCCTCGCCCTGGAACGTTCCCGGCGCCCGGACCAGGCCGTTGGCCCGGTAGTACTCGTACCAGTTGCTGATCGCCGAAACCGGGATGATCGTCTTCAGCCCCTCGACGCCGGTGGTCGCGACCTGGTTGGGCAGCGTGCCGTTGTAGGACACGCCGGTCATGCCGACGTCGCCGTTCGTCCAGTCCGCCGAGACCGGAGTGCCGCTGGCGTCGAAGCCTTCGGCCCGGCCGTTCAGCCAGTCGATAACCGCCTTGGTGCCGAGCGTCTCGGCCTGGTCGCCACTGGTCGGGCAGCCGTCGGAGTCCGCCGTACCGACGCTCATGCCGAGCACGACCGCGTAGCCGCGTGGCACGTAGTAGTCGTCGAGCGAGCCCGGCAGGTTAGGCACCGGCCGCCCCGTCTCGCGTGAGTTCGGAGCCGCCAGGGCACCGGGATGCTCGAGATCGTTCTGCGGCAGCTCGTCGACCAGCACGCTCGGGTACGGCACGTCGCCCCAGACGTCCTTGCGATACGGGCTGTGCTCGAAGACGACCGGGACGTCACAGCCGAGCGTCTCGGTCTCCCGCGGCCGCGAGATGAGGACGGCAACCCGGTCGGGCTCACCGTTGTGGTCGGTGTCGAGCGAGGTCTCGATCCACACCTCTTGCTCGATGGCCTGGTTGAAGGCGTACTTCGGCTGCGTCATGCCGTTGGCGACGTCAACCGGACACGTCGGGGGCTCGACCGCTGCCGGAGCCGCTCCGGTCGGAGCGGTGTTCGCCGGTCCGGTGCCGGCCGTCAGCGCGAGTCCGGCTACGAGCGGAATGGTCAGGGCAGAGACGAGAAGAGGTCGCGGGCGCATGGGCGCCATTCTGGCCCGCGAAGTCAGGTAGCGGAACCCTCAACCTGCGCAAGAATTGCGGCCACGGCGCTCGCCAACAGAATTTCTTCGACGATTGTCGAACCAATGGCGCCGCCGTTTCGACAGTGCTCGGAACACACGGGTGGCTAGCCTGGCCAACAACACGGCCAACCCGAGGAGGACAGGTGCGCACCCTGATCGTCACGGCCTTCGTATCCCTCGACGGCGTCATGGAGGCGCCCGGGGGCGAGACCGGCTATCGCAACACCGGCTGGACCTTCAAGGACATCGAGTTCGTCCCCGAGGCGTACGAGATCAAGGGCCGGGAGCAGGAGGAGGCCGGGGCGCTGATGCTCGGCCGGGTGAGCTACGAAGCGTTCGCGCCGGTGTGGCCGCAGATGGAGGAGTTCGCCGGCTACGCGGCGATGCCGAAGTACGTCGTGTCGGCCACCCTGACGGAGGTCCAGCCCGGCTGGGGCGAGGTCAACCTCCTTCGGTCGCTCGACGAGGTCGCGGCGTTGAAGGAGACCGATGGCGGTCCGATCATCGTCCACGCCAGCGCCACGCTCGGTGGCAACCTCGCCGATGCCGGGCTGGTCGACCGCTATCACCTGCTGGTGTTCCCGACCCTGCTCGGTGCCGGCAAGCGGCTGTTCAGCGCCACCGACAAGGACAAGACCATGCTCGCCATGGCCGAGAGCGAGTCCTACCGCAACGGTGTGCAGAAGCTGGTCTACGACGTCGTCCGCTAGGGCGTGTCTCCCTATCCCCG
>Ga0081455_10005994_pt1 | contig 13182 bp, 10 predicted proteins | sample TabmetS3T2R1_FD_70207 | JGI IMG/M metagenome (GOLD analysis project Ga0081455, IMG submission 70207) | Tabebuia heterophylla rhizosphere microbial communities from the University of Puerto Rico - S3T2R1 | ecosystem: Host-associated > Plants > Roots > Rhizosphere ... | reverse complement strand
CGCTCCAACGCAGCACATCGTCCCCATCCATGACCTTCATGATCTCGCACAACTGGGGACGTCAGGGACCCTTTCAGGCGTCTCACATTTTGCGATGACGTATCCAGACCTGGTATTGCCGTGTTGGGGAAGTTGAATATCAAGATAAAGAGCGTGCGCATCAGGGCGCCTAAGTTATTGATTATATTGTCCTGTGCGTGCGCAACTCAAAGCAGAGCTGCGCAACTCGCCAGCTAATTCGATGAAATATAACGACTCGCATTGCGCATCTTGAATTTTGCCTATCGCACAGCACGTCTTCCGAAAACATCGCGGTTCACGGGAGGCCAGCGTGCCGGCAGATGACTTGGAGCCAAAGCTTGGACGCATTCGCGATCAGAACGATCGACGCAATTTGCGCACTTCCAAACGCATCGTCGAACACGCCGCGAAATCCGCAATCAGAGCGACAGGCCAGCGAGGCCACATTCTTCCAGGCGCACGCCGCCGGGGCACCGCACCAGGCGTGCTGGCTCGTGCGGGCTTGATGGCACCCGGCACGCGCCGCGTGACGGTAAGGGCGCGCTACACACGGCAACGTTCCGGTGAAAATGGAGCGGCGTGTGCGCATCTACGCTACATTCAGCGCGACGGCGTCACTCGAGAAGGAGACCCGGGCCGCCTCTACGATGCCCGGAGCGACGATGTCGACGGCACCGCTTTCCTGCAGCGCTCGGAAGCCGATCCCCACCAATTCCGTTTTATCGTTTCGGCCGAGGACAGCCCCAAGCTGCGCGACCTCAAGCCATTTATCCGAGACTTGATGCGGCAAATGGAGCAGGACCTCGACACCAAGCTCGACTGGGTCGCCGTGGATCATTTCAACACTGGACATCCGCACACCCATATCGTGATCCGCGGAAAGGACGACCGGGGGCAAACCCTCGTGATGGCGCGTGATTACATCGGTCACGGCGTCCGGGCACGTGCGCAAGGTCTCGTCACACTCGAGCTCGGACCAGAAAATGACCTCGAGCGCCTGCAAAAATTAATGAACGAGGTTGATGTCGAGCGCTTTACGCGCCTTGATCGAGCACTTCTGCAAAAGTCGAAGAATAACATCCTCGTCGTGATGAGCGCGGACGAGCGGGACCCGGTGCGCCAGACTATGAGCGTCGGCCGGCTTAAAACGCTGGAGCGGCTCGGCCTCGCTTCTGAACGACAGCCAGGCGTGTGGCAGCTTGCTCAGGAGCTTGAGGTAAAACTACGCCGTCTCGGCGAACGGGCGGATACCTACAAGATGATGCATCGCGCATTGGCAGAAGCAGGAATCGAGCGCGCAGGCACGCACCTTGCCGTGTTCGAGCGAGGCCGTCGAGAAACGTCGGTTGTTGGCACCGCGATCGCTGTCGGGCTTGTCGATGAGATCAGCGACCGATACTACGTGATCGTGGACGGTACCGACGGCAGAGCTCACTACGCCGAGCTCGGTCGGCTTCGACCGGACGAGGTTCCGGTACGGAGCATGATCGTATCGCTTGCCAGCGACGCGCTGCATGGCCGACCAAGATCTTCCCCTCGGCTCAAGGTTCTCTCCGCGGTCCGCCTCGAAGAGCTTCCGACCTACGATGGCCCCACGTGGCTCGATCAGTCCCTTGCTTCGAAGAGAGAGGGTCCTGTTCCCATCACTGGTTTCGGCGGCCGGTTGGAGGCCGCTCTCGAGGAGCGACGACGCTGGTTGGTCCGGGAGGGCCTGGCTGAACGGCGACCATCCGGCGAATGGGCGTCGAAGCCGAATCTGCGCCGAACCCTCGAGAGCCGGGAACAGGCGCGTATCGAGCAGACCATCTCGCGCGAGCTCAAAGCAGCTCATGTGCCCTCAGAACGCGGGTCACCCGTTGTCGGCGTGTATCTGCGCGCGATTGCGACCCCGACCAGAAAACTTGCACTGATCCGTCGCCATGGCAGCTATACACTTGCGCCTTGGACGCCAGCGCTTGAGGCACACAGAGGCAGGATGGTCATCGGCATGATCGGGCCATCACGTGCGACCTGGTCCCACGATCGCGGCCACGGCCTGGCACGTGGATAGCCATGATGTAGGATTTCAAGGATGTTCTTATTTCGCTGGCGCGCTGCGAAGGGGATCTCTGGACCGTATCCAAGCCAGAAACATCAATGTCGGCCTCAACCTCTCGGGGGAGTGCGAGTGGATGAAGCGGTCGTTCGGGGGCATCCACGTCGGTTACCCGGTGCCGATCAACAAAACGCACCTGAGGATTACAAGCGGATCCTGAATGGTTTCCGTTTGTCGAGGCTGTAGTCTGGCGGCACGAAATTGATATGACCTGGAGAGAGATGGTCGGTTGGGGCCTGGTGGCCGCCGGCAGCGTCTGCGGCATCGGCGCGGCCGCGGTGAAGGGCGGGAAGTTCGAAGCGCTCACGGCCGCGAGCGCCTGCGGGCGCGCGGCGGCGAAGTGGGGCTATTCAACAAGAGGGCCTGAAAATGCGACGGCCCCAGTGCTCGCGCTACCAGGGCCGTTAAAGGAAGGGGGTTCCTTTGTTGGTACTCGTTACTTGGGACGCGTACGCAACAACGGAGCGACGCCACTGACTTACTCACCCAACGCGGAACACCCTACAGATGTTTCGCGGTGGTTTCGGGGTCGAAATTTGACGGAGGTGTGTCTGTGGATAACGCGGAGCTGAAAATGGTGCGCTCGCCCGATCTGAAGGCGGCGCAAACGCACATGGCGACAACGACCGGCGCGCCGTTTGTTGCGCCGCCCTCCGAGGGGTTAACTGGGCTCTACAACGAGCCGCTGCTGTGGGAGGGCAAGGTGAAGCTTTCACGTTGGCTTCAACGAATGGGCGCTCAAGAGCTTCGTGAAGGAGATGGACTGGAGGCGCACCAAGTCTAAGGACTCCAGTGGCTGGAAACACGATGGCCAAGTCATTCGGGAGCTGAAGACGACCACGGCACTGACCGGCATACACGGACGCAACTGCTAGCTGATCGTGGTCAAGCCGGCGAAGCGCGGCGGCTACATGCAGAGCCAGCTGATGACCAGCGGAATCAAAGAGGCCAAGTGCCGCGGCATCCCGATCGAAGAATTTGTGAGCAAATGGGGCGACCATGGCGAAGCGCAAGACAGCGATACTTACCAGTTTGGCAACGACATCCTCGATCGGCTGCGGGACCTGCATAAGCAGGCGACCGTCGAGCGCAGCCACTACTACACGGCCGGTGAATCAGCGACGCCATCAAGGATCACCCGGTTGCGCAAGCAGGTTGGCAGCAGGCATTGAACCGGCGGACAGCGCTGGGATATCGCCTAATGGGCTACACGTATCGGCAAATCGCCGATCAGATGAGCCTGGCGCGACCCAGATGAGACCTCGGAGCACACTTCGTAATTTTGGAGTAGCGAATGTGTGGCTACACATTAACCATTCTTTTACTACAGACTTTCCCAAAGCGATATCGAGATAAATTCCGATGTCTGCTCTGCCCTTTGGATGACATGGCACGATCCGGGGTTCCAACAAAGAGCTGCGGTCCTCAGCAAGGGCGGACGCTAGCCGGAAGCTAGACCGCAAGGTTCACGCAATTGGCCGCGTGCCACTGGATTGTCAGGTCCGCATAGTTCCCCCGAAAAGGGGATTGGTGATGGCCGTGACCGTCTCATCTGGGGATAACGAGCAGGCTAAGGACCTTGGCGCCATGATCGATGGGAGTGGAGCACTGAGCGAGGTCGGGGCACGGCCAGCGAACACCGCAGCCAGCGCCAAGTCGCAAGCTACAATCATAGGCGATGTCAACGCTCCCTTTCGGCAGGCGATCGAGGCCGTTCCTGCTGCCGTCTACATGACGGACGCTGAGGGGCGCCTTACCTTTTACAACGAGGCTGCGGCTAAGCTTTGGGGTTGCCGACCCGAACTTCACGAGAGCAAGTTCTGCGGTTCGTGGAAACTCTACTGGCCAGACGGCACGCCGTTGCCGCATGACGAGTGCCCGATGGCATTGGCACTGCGTCAGAGGCGACCGATCCGTGGAAAAGAAGCGATAGCCGAGCGCCCTGACGGCACGCGTATTTCTTTCATCCCCTATCCAACGCCGCTGTTCGACGAATCCGGCAGATTGACTGGTGCCGTCAACATGCTCGTCGATATCAGCGAGCGCAAGCGGACAGAAGCGGTATTGGAAGAACGGAATGCTCAGTTCGAACTGGTGAGCAGAATCGCCCTGATTGGAAGCTATTCCTACGACTACGACACAAGAACTCTGCAACTATCGCCTGGGTGTGCGGCTATCTATGGTTTCCCCGAGACGAAGCGCGAGATCACGCAGAAAGATTGGCGAGCGCGTGTGCATCCAGACGATCTGCCGCGCATTGATGCGACGAGTGTTCAAGCTCTAGCGCAACGCCAATCAGAGCTTGTTCTGGAATTTCGCATTGTTCGGCCTGACGGCAAATTGAGGTGGATCGAAGCGCGCATTCTTATCTCGTATGACCACGCTGGGCGACCCGTGCACATGATCGGTGCCAATATCGATGTGACCGAACGCAAACAGACAGCGCAGGCCTTGCTGGAACGCACTGTGCAGCTTGCTCTTGCGGGAAAGGCTGCTCTCGTCGGCAGCTACGCGTATGATACCGACACAGAGATCATGCAGGTCTCTGAAGGTTATGCGGCCATCCACGGTTTGCCTGAGGGCACTGTCGAGCTCGCGCGCAGCAAATGCCTAGCTACCATACATTCAGACGATATAGAGGGCGTAATACAGCTCCGTAAGGAAGAGTTCGACCTGCACCGAAAAGAATATAGCGTAGAGTATCGTATCATTCGCACTGGCGGCGAATTGCGCTGGGTCGAGACGCGCTGTTTTATTTCCTATGACGACACAGAATCCCCCTGCCGAGTCGTCGGCGTCAGCATTGACATAACTGAACGAAAACGCGTGGAGGAACAGCAACGTCAACTGGTCGCCGAACTGGACCATCGTGTTAAGAATGTTCTTGCGACGGTTCAGGCAGTCGCTGCCCATACAATGGACGCGAGCAGTTCGATGGAGCACTTCGTGGCTGCGCTCGACGGCCGCATTCGATCACTGAAGTGCACGCATGAGATTCTGAGCCATCGGCGGTGGCTTGGTATACCCCTGGCGGAACTGGTGCAGCGGGAACTGGCGCCTTACGTGACGGATTCTAATATCGAGATCGGCGGTCCTGAAGTGATGCTAAGCGCAGAGGCTGGCCAGATAATCGGTATGGTGCTTCACGAACTAGCCACCAATGCTGCAAAGCACGGTGCGCTCTCCGCGCCGTCAGGGCGGGTCTCGATCAAATGGCGATTGCCCCTTAACGGCAGTGCGAGTGATCACCTCGTATTCAAATGGCGCGAGGCCGGCGGACCCGTGCCCAAGTCTCCCAGAAAAGCCAGCTATGGCATGAGTGTAGTTCGAGAGCTCATCCCTTATGAACTCGGCGGGACCGTCGAGCATCTGCTTTCTCCCGAAGGAGCTCAGTGCGAAATGGAGATTCCTCTTACCCGGCTTCTTTGCTGGAGTGCATGAGTCTCTTCCTGCGCGAGGCGGGCGTCTTCGGCGCTGCGACGAGCCAGTCCGTTCATTGAAGGTTCAAGAGACCAGATCAGTGCCTCGAGCGATACCCGTTCGTGGACCCTAGCCGTAGATCTCAGCCAGTCGAGTTGGTTTGACGCTTTACGGCAAAGGCTATGATTCCGCACGGTTGTCGCAGCTGCAACGCTTGCTAAAGCCGGCTTATATGCTGTCGAGTAACGTTTTAGACTGCCAAAATTCCCATGGGCCAGTACTCTTCGGCGCACATGGAATGGGGCGAGCGGACAATCATGGATATTTCAGAACGCGAGCACGTCGATTCCGCACGCAATCACATCGAGCAGATGTATGCGTTCACCGACAGATTGTGTCGCGCCGAAACACCAAACGACCTTTACGAAGCAGCTCTAGATACCATTATCTGCACACTCGATTGTAGCCGAGCCTCTATCCTGCTCATGGATGAAACCGGCCACATGCAGATGGCGTTGCAGCGTGGCATGTCGGATGCATTTCGGAGCGCCGTTGAACGCTTCTCGTCTTGGACACCCGGCATCAACGATCCGCAGCCCGTCTGCATCCAGGATGTTGAGGCCGCTGACCTGACTGAAGCTATGAAAAAGGCCCTCAGGTTAGAACGGATTGAAGCCTTCGCGTTCATCCCTCTTGAGGCCAATGGCGTGCTCATCGGCAAGTTGGCAATGTTCTATGATGCTCCCCACGTGTTCAGCGATACAGACCTCTCGCTTGCTGTGATCATTGCTCGCCAGTTCACCGTCAGTTTGGACAGGAGGCGCGTCGGGGAAGCCTTGCGCACGAGAGAAAGGCAATTGGAGGCGGAGGTCGCCGCCGCCGAACGTCTTCAAGACATCAGCACCCAGCTGATCGGTGCGAGCAATGTCGAGGCGCTGTACGAGAAGATTCTCGACGCTGCCGTGACCATTATGGGTTCCGACTTCGCGAGCATGCAAATGTTTCACCCACAACGTGGCGAGCTTGAACTACTGGCTCACAGAGGCTTCGATCCCTCCTCAGTGGCTTTTTGGCAGTGGGTGCGGCCGGGAGCAGGTTGCATTTGTGGCGCTGCATTGCGCCGTGGGGAGCGTGCGATTGTATCGGATATCGAGCGCTGCGATTTTATGGCCGGAACCGCGGACCTTGCGGCCTATCGCGAGGCGGGCATGCGCGCCATGCAATCTACGCCCCTGGTCACCAGAACCGGCTCCCTGGTGGGTATGATCTCTACACACTGGCGCAACCCGCACCAACCAACCGAGCATGATCTCCATCTCTTGGACGTGCTCGTCCGGCAAGCGGCAGATCTGATCGAGCGCCAACAAATTGCGGCAATTGACCAGCGATTAGCCACCATCGTCGAGTCATCCGACGATGCGATCATCAGCAAGGATCTCAACGGCATCATCGCCAGCTGGAATAAGGGCGCAGAACGCATCTTTGGCTATTCAGCCGAAGAAATGATTGGCAAGCCGATCTTGGTCCTGATCCCGCCCGAGCGCCAGCACGAGGAGCTCACGATCCTGCAACGCATCCGGGGCGGCGAACGTCTTGACCATTACGAAACGTTGCGCCAGCGCAAGGACGGAAGTTTGGTTGACATCTCGCTCACAGTTTCGCCATTGCGCAATGCCGCGGGCGTGATCGTTGGCGCTTCCAAGATTGCTCGCGACATTACTACGCGGAAACGAGAGGAGGAATATCAGCGTGCTTTGAACGCTGAGCTCGACCACCGGGTCAAGAATGTGCTCGCAACGGTCTCTGCCATCATTGATCAGACGCGAGCGGCTAGCAGTAAATACTCCGACTTCATTGTTGGTCTCGACCGTCGGATAAGGTCATTGGCGAACACACATGATTTGCTCAGTCGGGCGCGTTGGGATGGAGTAGCCCTGGCGGAAATTGTCCAGCGCGAGTTTGCCCCGTATGGTCTGGCCAATTCCGAAGTACGTGGTCCAAGCGTAACGATGAAAGCGGAAGCCGCCCAGGCGGTGGCCATGGTTCTGCACGAGCTGACAACCAACGCGGCAAAATATGGCGCGTTTTCCAAACGGAGCGGGCGCGTGCTGCTCAAATGGTGGCGGCAACAAAATGGGGCGGAACCTCGCCTCGTAATCGAGTGGAAGGAGGTCGGTGGTCCGCCTGTTGAGGAACCGAGCCGCTCTGGATACGGGACCTCTGTCGTTCGAGAGCTTATACCGTTCGAGCTGGGGGGCGCCGTGGATCTTGAATTTGGCAAAGATGGATTGCGATGCCGATTAGAAATTCCTGGTCAGTGGGTTAGCTCAGGTCTTTCCTCAGACAACGCAGGGCCAGAAGTGCATGCGCCCTTAGCCGGTCCTAGCAATTGATCAGAATCTTATATGGCCAGCGGATCTCCTCCTGGCACAGAGCGGCCGCGCGCGAATGTCCGCTTTCCACAGTCACGTTGAGGGCGACATCCTCGAGGACATCGTGGTCCACATCAAGGTCGATGCGCCGGTGCTCGTCGCGACGAGCCGGTGCCGGCGAACCCGGTCCTTTAGGGCTCGTCCCTTCCAGAGTTGCGGTGGCGCCATTCGATCACGCTCACTAGGCCGCTAACTGCCGCCATGATGAGGAGGGCATAGAACGCAACGCCGGCCATCTCTCGCCATGCGGCGGCTGCCAGCACAAGGCAGACGAGCGCGAGAATGTAGAGGCCGGTGACGAACCTCGACACGATGCGAGGCGCTTTCATCGTTTCGCTCCGGTTCGTCCTTTGACGCCGGCACCCGAGACAGTCTAACTCAAAATGCGGGGAGAGCTGCAGCATCAGCGATACACACCGCACGCGCCGGCCCTCCACGCGTATTCAACTGTCACCCAAACAGGCGAATATTTACACCTGGGGCTGACAGAAGGACGCCCGCTTCCGCTACGCGGTGCAGCCGGCGGTTTGGCAAGACCTATCTCGGCGCCGACAAAATGCGGCGCGCTTACAGGGCTTGCCGTTGAGCACAACATCCATCCCGACAACGAGATTTGGCACGGCTCGCCGACTTTCAAGCAGGCAAGGGGGTCATGTGGAACCGCTTGAAGCGCAATATTCCGGAAGGTTCGATCAAGGGTCGGCCGGACAACACCGAATGCGTGATGCACATGAAAACCGGCCACGTCATTCGCATGGTCGGCCTCGATGACCCGGACGCGCTGCGTGGCTCGGGCCTGTGGCTCTTCCTGGGCGACGAATGGACTGACGCCAAGCCGGTATCCTGCCCGACATCATCCTGCCCATGCTCGCCATGTTTACCGGCACGGCCAAAGGGCTTTGCCGCGCTCTACAAGGGCTATCGCTCGGGTCAGCCGAGCTGCCTGCACCCGGACGTCGGCGCACCAGGAGGTCCTACATCGCCAATCCTGAATTGTTTCGAGCCCAAAGCGTGCACGACAGGTACCTCGCCACAGGTTTGTCGCAAACACACTCGTTTTCTTCATTCCGCTTCACAATCCTGCACAATTTACTGGATTGAGAGTGCTGGTGGCACGGGACACCCTTTGCGCATGCATTTCGCTTTGCGTGAAGAGGCGCATTCCGTGCCAGAGCTCCGCAGCTCCCTAATTCAACTTACGTCTGGCGTTGTAATCATCGTCGCCTGTTCGGCAGCGGCGACACAATGGGCTGCGGCGATGCTTGGGGGCGATCCTGCATTGGGAGCTCCCGCTATCGAGCTCCTTGGACTCAAACTCTATGCACCCTGGAAAGTGTTCGTCTGGTGGCTTGCTTTCAACGCCCAAGCGCCAGACGTATTCGCGCGCGCCGGCGCGGTCGCCGCCTTCGGCGGTCTTGCCGCCGGTGCTGTCGCGATCGGGGGAGCCGCCCGGCGGGCCGGTGCCCAGTCGCAGCCCAAGACCTACGGCTCGGCTCGCTGGGCGGATACCTCGGACCTTCGAGGTGCCAATTTATTCGGACAACGTGGAGTGGTACTTGGCCTGCATGCCGGCCGCTACCTGCGCCACGACGGCCCCGAGCACATCCTAGCCGTCGCCCCGACACGCTCGGGCAAGGGTGTCGGCTTGGTATTGCCGACCCTGCTGACGTGGCCGGGTTCAGCCGTCGTGCACGACATCAAGGGCGAGAACTGGACACTCACTGCCGGCTGGCGCGCCAAGTTCTCGCATTGCCTCCTGTTCGATCCGACCAGCCCGCGTTCAACGCGATTTAATCCACTCCTTGAGGTGCGCAAAGGTGCGCATGAGGTGCGCGACGTGCAGAACATCGCCGATATCCTCGTCGACCCAGAAGGTGCCAAGCAGCACCGCGACCACTGGGAGAAAACAGCGCACGCACTTCTGACCGGCGCCATCCTTCACGTCCTCTACGCCGACGAAGAAAAGACTCTGGCGCGCGTGGCTACGTTCCTTGCCGACCCCTCGCGGTCAATATTGCGCACCCTCAAGATCATGCTCACAACCAACCACTTCGGCACTGACGAAGCGCCCATAGCGCATCCGGTGGTGGCGTCAATAGCCCGCGAGCTCCTGAACAAATCGGAAAACGAGCGCTCGGGCGTTGTGTCGACGGCGATGAGCTTCCTTGGGCTTTATCGCGACCCTTTGATTGCCGCCAACACGGCGCATTCGGATTGGCGTATCGCCGATCTGATAGACGGCAAGAGGCCCATGTCGCTCTATCTCGTCGTGCCTCCATCGGACATCTCCCGGACCAAGCCGCTGGTGCGGCTCATCCTCAACCAGATCGCCCGCCGTCTCAGCGAAACGTTACAGCCTGCCAACGACAGCGTACCCACGCGCCGGGTGCTGCTCATGCTGGACGAGTTCCCCGCCCTCGGAAGGCTCGATTTCTTCGAATCTTCGCTCGCGTTCCTTGCTGGCTACGGCGTGCGTGCGTTCCTGGTGGCGCAGTCGCTCAATCAGATCGACAAAACCTACGGGGCAAACCACGCCATTCTCGACAATTGCCACGTGCGCGTTGCCTTCGCGCCCAATGACGAACGCACGGCCAAACGGCTTTCCGATGCATTGGGCACCGCCACCGAGCTGCGTGCGCAAAGGAACCTTTCGGGTCGCCGCCTCTCGGCATGGTTGTCGCACGTGGCGATGTCCGTCCAGGAGACGCCGCGGGCGCTCCTCACCACGGGCGAGATCCTGCAATTGCCCGCCACCGATGCGCTTGTGCTGATTTCTGGAGTGCCGCCCATTCGTGCGCAGAAGCTGAAATACTACGCCGATCGGAATTTCACGGCTCGATGCTTGCCGCCCCCCATACTTGCCAGCAACGGCTGCGTCGGCGCGCCGCCGCCCCGCCAGCACGACTGGATTGGACACGCGCGTGGCCCACACGATCGCCTCGAGCGGGCCTGGTCGGAGTTGATCAGCGCCGACTCCGGCCGCAACCCGGACCTTTCACCCGATCTCTCCGAATTGCCGGGCAACGAGGCGCCTGCCGATGCCCCTTCTGCTCCCGGTGACCCCGACCGTGCGCTCACAGATTTTGCCGATGACGACGACGTAATCCCGCGTTGACAGGTGGCACCATGACAGTCGAACCGACGCCCGTTTCGAAGCGAAAACGCTGGGGCTCCAAGCGCCGCTACTCGATCCTGCTCTCCGAAGAGCTCGCAGAGCGGTTCGAGCGCGTGGCAAAGCTGCGCAGGGGTGCGAAGTCGGCTCTGGTCGAGGAGGCGCTGGAACGGCGCCTCAATCCCGAGAAATTCCCGCTGCTCGACGATGCGCTGCTACGCCGTCTCGACGAGCAAGCCACGGGCCTCGCCACGCTCAAGCGCGATACCGCCATCAACACCGAGATGATCTCGCTGTTCGTGCGCTACTTTCTCACGATTACGCCACCCTTACCGGACAACGAGCAGCAGCCTGCACGGGCCCTGGGCAGACGGCGCTTTGAGGTGTTCGTGGCCCAGATTGGTCGCCGCCTCGCCTCCGATCGGCGCTTGGTTTCCGAAGTGCTGGAGTCGATCGCCGACAACAATCCCGACTTGTTTGCAACCGCGTCCGACGACATCGCCGTCAAGCCTCGCGCCGCGAGTACGGCGCAGCCCGCGACCATCCTGCCCCTCAAGCCCAACGGACAGACTGGCCCGTCTGAGGAGAAACAGCATGGTTGACCTCTTCTCAGTGGCCGCCGCCGAGGAAGCCCAGTGGCGCCGGCGCCAAATGTTGCGCACCGCCTTCGGTCCCACTATCGCGGCCGCGCTTGCCGATCCCACGGTCATCGAGGTGATGCTCAATCCCGACGGCAAGCTCTGGGTCGACCGCGCGAGCATTGGCCGCCAGTTCACGGGTGAATCTATCGGCAGCGCCGACGCCGAGCGCATCATTCGACTGGTTGCAGCCCACGTGCGGCGGGAAGTGCACGACAGTGCACCCATCGTCTCCGCCGAGCTGCCGGAGTCCGGCGAGCGCTTCGAGGGCGTGATGCCGCCCGTGGCACCGGCACCATGCTTTGCCGTGCGTAAGCCGGCCGATGTGCTCTATCGACTCGGCGATTACGTGGCAGCTCGCATCATGTCGCCTAGGGAAGCGCAGGTCCTGGCGCTGAGTGTGCGCGAGCGCAAGAATATCCTCATCGTCGGCGGCACGTCCTCCGGCAAGACGACACTCGTCAACGCCTTGTTGGCGGAGATCGCCGAACTCAACGAGCGCGTCGTCATTCTCGAGGACACGCGCGAGCTCAAATGTGCAGCCATCGATTGTGTTTGCCTGCGCACCAAACCGGGCGTCGCTACGCTCGCCGACCTTGTCCGCTCGACGCTGCGATTGCGCCCTGATCGCATTATCGTCGGCGAGGTCCGGGGCGCCGAAGCCCTGGACATGCTCAAGGCCTGGAACACAGGTCACCCCGGCGGCGTCACCACCGTTCACGCCAACTCCGCACAGGCCGGACTCTATCGCCTTGAACAGCTTGTCCAGGAGGCGGTGGTGACCGTGCCGCGCGAGCTCATTGTCGAGGCGATCGACGTCGTCGTCTTTCTCCAGGGTCGGGGCACCACTCGACGTCTGGAGACGCTCGTCGAGCTCACCAGCCTCGATGACGATGATGACTACCTCTTGAAGCCTCTCGGACGCCCAGCCCTGCACACGGTTTGACGGAGAAAAGCATGAACTTTCTTCCCATGATGCAGCGCTTACGAAATGCGACGGGAACGGGATGGGTGGTCGCCGTCCTCGCCGCGTCGATCACCGAAGGCGCCAATGCCGCCGGCTCGGGCATGCCCTGGGAGGCACCGCTGCAGCGCATCCTGGAGTCGATCGAGGGACCGGTCGCCAAGGTCGTCGCCGTCGTCATTATTATTGTCACCGGATTAAGTCTGGCCTTCGGCGACATGGGTGGCGGGCTGCGCCGGCTGATTCAAATCGTGTTCGGTCTTTCCATCGCCTTCGCCGCCACCTCCTTCTTCCTATCCTTCTTCTCCTTTGCGGGCGGCGCACTCATCAACTGAGGCATCAAAAATGCTCGGTCAACCGTCTTCTGTCCCCGGCTTTGAAGTTGTCCTGCACCGTTCGCTGACCGAGCCCGTGTTGCTGGCCGGCGCGCCCCGCAGCTTTGCCATCCTGAACGGCACGCTCGCCGCCTCCGTCGGCCTCGGACTGCGCCTATGGCTCCC
>Ga0081455_10005993_pt1 | contig 13182 bp, 13 predicted proteins | sample TabmetS3T2R1_FD_70207 | JGI IMG/M metagenome (GOLD analysis project Ga0081455, IMG submission 70207) | Tabebuia heterophylla rhizosphere microbial communities from the University of Puerto Rico - S3T2R1 | ecosystem: Host-associated > Plants > Roots > Rhizosphere ... | reverse complement strand
CTACGGCCACGTCGACCCGCGCGAGGCCGGGGTGGGCAACATCGTCAACTGCGGCGCCGCCATGTACATGGCCCCTGTCGGGGTGGTGAACGCCGCTGACCCGGCGGCGGCGTACGCCGAGGCGATCGACGTCGCCGGCGCCCACCAGTCGAGCTACGGACGGGAGGCGGCCGGCGTGTACGCGGCGGCGGTTGCTGCGGCGATGACCGCCGGGGCGACCGCGGCCGACGTCGTCGAGGCCTGCGTCGACCTGGCCCATGACGGCACGCGGGCGGCGATCGAGGCGGTGTGCTCGGTCAGCGCGCCGGATTGGCAGTCGGCGATTCCCTTGCTGCGCAAGGCGGTCGAGCCGTTCGACACGGTCGGCCCCGAGTACCGCGCGCCGGCCATGGACGCGCGGCGGCCCAGCCGTACCAAGGCGATCGAGGAGCTGCCGGTGGCGCTCGGCCTGGTGCTGCTTACCGGCGGTTCGTACAGGGAGGCTGTATTGGGCGGCGTCAACTACGGTCGCGACGCCGACTCGATCGCCTCGATGGCCGGGGCGATCGCCGGCGCGCTGGGCGGAGTCGACGCCGTGCCCGCCGAGTGGCGACAGGGCGTCAGCGCAGCCAGCAAGACCGACATCGAGGCGCCCGGCCGGGTGCTGGCCACGCTGGCCGTCGAGCTCGCAGCGGCCGACGCAGCGGCTGCTCGCGCGCGCGAGTCGGCGATGGCCCGGCTGGCCGAGACGTGAGGCTCACCTGGATCCAGCCCGAGGACCTGGTCGCGCACGAGCTGGCCCAGGCGCAGGCCGAGGGGGTGGACGTGGCCGGCGTGGCGGCGGCCTGGACGGCGGCCGGCGGCTCGACCGTCCCGTCCGCGTCCGGCGCGTCCGACGAACCTGCGTTACGCGATGTGGCCCGTGGCCTGCTCGACCAGCTCGACGACCTGGCGGCCACGCACCGGCGCGACCACCCGTCGGCCGACGAGCCGGACGCCTGGGTCGACATCGTCGCGCAGTGGCGGCGGCTCCCGACGCTGAGCCGGGCGGCCGACCCCGATCGGCTGCACGGCGCCTGGCTGGGCCGGGCGGTCGGCTGCCTGCTCGGCAAGCCGGTCGAGAAGATCCCACGCGCGGGCGTCGAGGCGATCGCGCGCGCCACGGGCAACTGGCCCATAACCGGCTACTTCACCGAAGTGGGCCTGCCGTCGGATATCGCCGAGCGCTGGCCGTGGAACCGGCGCAGCCGGCCGACCAGCCTGGCTGAGAACATCGACGGCATGCCGGAGGACGACGACCTCAACTTCGCCATGTTGGCGTTGTCGCTGGTCGAGCAGTACGGCACCGGGCTGACGACCGAGGACGTCGCCCAGGCGTGGCTGGCCGACCTGCCGGCGGCCCGGGTGTTCACCGCCGAGCGGGCGGCCTACCGCAACGTGCTCGACGCGGTGCCCGTCGAACGGGCGGCCGAGCGCTACAACCCGTTCCGCGAGTGGATCGGCGCGCTGATCCGTACCGACGCGTACGGTTGGACGCATCCCGGTGATCCGGCCGCCGCCGCCCGGCTCGCGTACACCGACGCCTGGCTGAGCCACCGGCGCAACGGCATCTACGGCGCGATGTTCGTGGCCGCGATGAGCGCCGCCGCGGTCGTGGCGGACGATCTCGAGACGGTGCTGGAATGCGGGCTGGCGGTCGTGCCGCCGCGCAGCCGGCTGGCCGACGCCGTGCAGCTGGGCGTCGACCTTGCCGAACTACCGTTGGATCGTGCCTTGGACGAGTTGCACGAGACCTACCGTGACCTGCACTGGGTGCACGTGCTGAACAACACGGCGCTGATCGCGTACGCGCTGGTGTCATCGGACGGCGACCTGTCCCGGGCGATCGCCGCGGCGGTGGCCGGTGGCTGGGACACCGACTCGGCCGGTGCCACCGTCGGAGCGGTCTGCGGCGCGCTGTCCGGGGCGGCGGCGCTGCCCGCGCACTGGACGAAGCCGTTGCACAACCGGATCGCCAGCAGCCTGCCCGGCTTCGACGGCATCGGGTTCGACGAGCTGGCTCGGCGAACGACGGAGGCCGGCGCATGACGCAAATCGCGGTGCTCGGCAGCGCCAACATGGACCTGGTCGTCACGGTCGACCGCGCACCCTCGCTCGGTGAGACTGTGACCGGCTCGTCGTTCCGCACCATCCCGGGCGGCAAGGGAGCCAACCAGGCACTCGCAGCGGCGCGGGCCGGCGGCGACGTGCGCTTCCTCGGCGCGGTCGGCGGCGATCCGCACGGCGAGCAGATTCGCGTGCTGCTGGACGAGGCCGGCGTCGACGTGTCCGGACTGGTCACTGTCGCCGAACCGACCGGCACGGCACACATCACCGTCGAAGTGACCGGCGCGAACTCGATCATCGTCGTGCCGGGCGCGAACGGCACGGTGCGCTCGCTCACCGACATCCACCGCGAGTCGATCGCCGACGTCGACACCCTGCTGATGCAGCTCGAACTGCCGCTGAGCGTGGTGGTCGAGGCCGCGGCGTTCGCCCGCGCGCAGGGTGTCACCACGATCCTGACGCCCGCGCCCGTGCTGCCGTTGCCGGACGGGTTGCTCGACAACATCGACCTGCTCGTGCCGAACGAGCACGAGGCAGCCGCACTGGCGGCGCATCGGCACGACCTGCTCACCACACTCGGCGAGGCCGGTGCGCGATACGACCGGCCGGGCGCGGATCCGGTGACGGTGCCCGCGTTCAAGGTGCACGCCGTCGACACCACGGCGGCCGGTGACACGTTCGTCGGGGCGTTCGCGGTGGCGCGCGCCGAGTCGCCCGACCTGGCCGGCGCGCTGCGCTGGGCGTCGGCCGCCGCCGCGCTGAGCGTGCAGCGGTTCGGCGCGTCGGCGTCGATGCCGTACCGCGACGAGATCGAAGCGTTCCTCCAGGAGAACCCGCCTTGCTGAACCCGTATGTGCCCCGTCCCATCGACCGGTGGACCGAGGTCCCGCTCGATGGCGACCTGTCCGTTCTGGACGATGCCAAGATCCTTGCGCCGCCGGCCGATCCGGCGCAGTGGCCGGCCTGGCGTTCGCAGCTTCAGCGGTGGCGACAGGAAGCGGCGCGGCGCATCGATTACGACGGCTCGCGTTACGGCAGCGAGCCGGGCGACTGCTTCGTGGTCGACCTGGCCTGGTTGTGGGACGAGCTGCTCTACGACCACGACGCGCAGCAGTTCACGGTCGAGCGCTACGTCGAGCACGCCGAGCGCGAGTTCGGCGGGTTCGACGGGGTGCTGCTCTGGCACGCCTATCCGATCGAGGGCATCGACGCGCGCGGCCAGTTCGACTTCTACCGCGACGTGCCCGAGCTACCCGCGGTGGTTGCGGACCTGCAGGCCCACGGGCTGCGCGTGTTCGTTGTCGTGTACCCGTGGGAGCCCTACGACGCGGCCGATGTGGCCGACATCGTCGAGTGGACCGGTGCCAACGGCGTGTTCATCGACAGCTTGCGCGAAGGCAGCCCGGAGGTGCGCAAAGCGCTCGATGAGTTGCGCCCCGGCTTGACGCTCGAGGCCGAGTCGCGGGTACCGCTAGTGCGGATGCACGATCACACGATGTCCTGGGCGCAGTGGGTCGCCGATTCGCCGGTGCCGGGCGTGCTGCGGGCCAAGTGGTTCGAGCGGCGGCACATGCTGCACCACGTCCGCCGGTGGAACCGCACCCACGTCGAGGAACTGCAGTCGGCCTGGCTGAACGGCACCGGCATGATGGTGTGGGAGAGCGTGTTCGGCGTCTGGGTCGGCTGGAGCGCTCGCGACAAGTCGATGCTGCGGGCGATGCGCGGCGTGCAGCGCGATTACGCAGCCTGGCTGCGTAGCGAACAGTGGACGCCGCTGGCCGATCACGCCGGCGGCGATGTGTACGCGTCGCGCTGGGAGCACGATGGCCGTCCACTGTGGACAATCGTCAACCGCGGCGACGCGTTCGACGGGGTCTGGCTGGACGCCGAGGCGCGGCCCGGCTGGCACTGGACGGAGCTCACGTCGGGCGCGGCGCTGACCGTCGAGGAGGTCGACGGCCGGGTGCGCGTCGGCGGGGCGATTGCGGCCGACGGCATCGCCGCGGTGATCGCCACGCCTTCGCCGGTACCTGCCGGCTCCGCGAGCGTCGACCCCGACCCGTCGTTCCCGGGCCGAGCCGCAGTGCGCGTGCCCGGGTGGCGCGCGACCGTCGACGCGGTCCCGGACGGGTTCACCGCGGTCGACGGTGGCCGCTACGAGCTGGTCGTCCACCACCGGGTGCGCGAGACCGGCCTCTACGACGAGGCACCGTACGTCGACGAATGGAAGCCCCTGCCGCCGCGCCTGCACCACCAGGGCACCCGGCACCGCACCGTCTACTTAGGACGGTTCGCCGTCCAGCAGCACGAGGTCAGCAACGCCGATTACGCCGCCTTCCTGGAAGCGACCGGGTACCGGCCGGCGCGGCCCGAGCGGTTCACCACGCTGGGCGACTCCGATGAGCCCGTCACCAACGTCGAGCTGGCCGACGCCCGCGCGTACGCGGCCTGGTGGGGTTGGCGGCTGCCCACCGAGGACGAGTGGCAGATCGCCGGCGCAGCCGGGCTGCTGCGAAGGCGGGCGCCGCTCGTGTGGAACCTGACCGAGAGCGAGCACACCGACGGCCGCACCCGGTTCGTGATCCTCAAGGGCGGCAGCGCGTTCCACAACGAGGGTTCGGACTGGTACTTCGACGGCGGGCCGCAGCCGCCGGACGTCTCGGCCAAGTACCTGATCGCCGGGGCCGGCATCGGGCGGTCGCCGTCGATCGGGTTTCGCTGCGCGGTGGACCGGTCATGACAGGCGAGTCGATCAGGCAACCCTCGGCCGCGTCAGGCGGCCCAGGGTTGCCCGATCGGAAGGGACCGCTCGACGGCATCCGCGTTATCGAGACGGCGACGCTGTTCGCCGGCCCGCTCGCCGCGACGCATCTGGGCGACTTCGGCGCCGACATCGTCAAGATCGAGCACCCGAGGCGCCCGGACGCCGCGCGCGGCCACGGCGCCAGCAAGGACGGCGTCGGCCTGTGGTGGAAGACGATCGGCCGCAACAAGCGCATGGCCACGCTCGACCTGTCGCAGCCGGACGGGCAACGCCTGCTGCTGAGGCTGGCCGAGAACGCCGACGTCCTGATCGAGAACTTCCGTCCCGGCACGCTCGAGCGCTGGAACCTCGCTCCGGAGCGGCTGCACGCCGTCAACCCGGCGCTGGTCATCGCCCGGGTGACCGCGTTCGGCCAGTTCGGCCCGTACGCGCACCAGCCCGGATTCGGCTCGATCGCCGAGGCGATGAGCGGGTTCGCCGCGGTCACCGGCGAGCCGGACGGTCCGCCGACGCTGCCGCCGTTCGGGCTGGCCGACGGCATCACCGCGATCGCCACCGCGTTCGCGATTACTGCTGCCCTGCGCGAACGCGAACGCGAACGCGACCGCGAACGCGACCGCACCGGACCGGGCCAGGTCATCGACATGGCGATCATCGAGCCCATGCTGGCCATGCTCGGCGGGCAGATCACCGCCTACGACCAGCTCGGCTTCGTTCAGCCGCGGCTGGGCAACCGGTCGGCGAACAACGCGCCGCGCAACGTCTACCGCAGTCGTGACGGGCACTGGCTGGCCGTGTCGACCAGCTCGCAGAGCATTGCCGAGCGGGTCGTCACACTCGTCGGCCGGGCCGACCTGGTGGCCCAGCCGTGGTTCGCCACCGGGCGCGGCCGGGCCGAGCACGCCGACGAACTCGACGCCGTCGTAGGCTCCTGGATCGCCGCCCGTGACGCGGCCGACGTGGCGCGCGCGTTCGACGAGGCGCAGGCGTCGGTCGGGCCGGTGTACGACGCGCAGGGCATCGTGGCCGATCCTCAGTTCGCCGCCCTCGGCACGATCACCACGGTGGACGACGACGAGCTCGGGCCGCTGCGCATGCAGAACGTGCTGTTCCGGATGTCGCAGACGCCGGGCGCGATCCGGTGGGCCGGCCGTCCGCACGGGGCCGACACCGATACCGTGCTGGCCGAACTGGGCTGCGACGCCGACGAGATCGCCGCCCTGCGCGCCAAAGGGGTCGTCTGATGCTGACCTGGCTCTACGTGCCCGGTGACCGCCCGGACATGTACAGCAAGGCTGCCGGATCCGGTGCGGACATCGTGATCGTCGACCTCGAGGACGCCGTCACGCCCGCGCACAAGGACGCGGCCCGCCGGTCGGTGTGTGAATGGCTGCCCTACGCGGCGCCCAACTCCGTCGAGGTGCGGGTGAACGCCGTCGGTACGCCCTGGGTGGCTGACGACCTGGAGGCGCTGGGCCGCCCACCGGCGCTCGCGGCGGTGCGGCTGCCCAAGGTCGAATCGGCCGACGACGTCCGGGCCGCGGCCGACCTCACCGGCGTCGGCATCTCCTGCCTGATCGAGTCGGCGCTCGGCGTCGAGCGAGCCTTCGAGATCGCCACCGCGCACCCCCGGGTCGTGGCCATCGGGCTGGGCGAGGCCGACCTGATCAGCGACCTGGGCACGTTCGAACTGAGCTGGCCACGCTCGCGCGTCGTCGTCGCGGCTCGGGCCGCCGGCCTGATCCCGCCGGCGATGTCGGTGTACCCGCACGTCGACGACCTCGACGGTCTGGAGATCTCGTGCCGCGAGGGCCGGGCGCAGGGCTTCCGGGGCCGGGCCGCGATCCATCCGCGCCAGCTGCCGGTGATCCGGGCGGCGTTCCGGCCGAGCCCGGACGAGGTGGCCGACGCGCAGGCGCTGCTCGCCGCGTTCTCCCACGCCGTCGACAACGGGCGGGGCGTCACCGTGTTGCCGGACGGCCGGATGGTCGACGCCGCCATGATCGGCCGCGCCCACCGGATCCTCGACGACGCCGCGCACGTCTAGCGGCGGGCCTACTCAGTCGCGTACGGCCAGCTCCCCGAGCTCGGACCACCCGTCCTGCTCGATCTTGAAATTGACGATCCGCGGAGTCTCGACCAAGTGCGGCGGCAGGATCTCCTGAGCCGTCTTGAAGTGCTGCGACTGCACGTGTGCGGCGCCGGCCTCGGCGTCGCGGAAAGCCTCGACCAGCACGTACTCGTTGGGATTGTCGAGGCTGCGCGACCAGTCGAACCACAGGCACCCGGCCTCGGCGCGAGTCGCCAAGGTGAAGTCGTGCGTGATGTCGGGCCAGCGCTCGGCGTCTTCGGGCTTCACCCGGAACTTCGCGGTTATGAAGATCACGGACGGATGTTAGCGCCGGTGCTCGACCGCGCCCGTCGCAATCTGCGACTCGCCGGCCGCCTGCCGGGCCGCCGTCATGCGCACCGCGGCGATGCCGAGCACGCCGCCGGCGGTGGTGAAGATCGGCAGCAGCCACAGCGCGAACGGCACGCTCGTGCCCTCGGCGATCAGCCCGATCGCCGTCGGGCCGACCAGGAATCCCGCATAGCCCAGCGTCGATACCGTGGCGATCGCCGGGCCGGGTGCCGCGCCGTCGGCCGCCGTGCTGAAGATGATCGGCACCATCACCGACAGGCCGATTCCGAGCAGCGCGAACCCGATCACCGCGCCCGGGAGCGCGTCGAACGCCAACCCCGCGGCTAGGCCGGCCGCGCCGATCGCGGTCAGCAAGGCGATCGAACGGGCCCGGCCGAGCGCGTGCACGACCCGGTCACCGGCCAGCCGTCCGGCGGTCATCGTCGTGGAGAACGCCGCGTACGCCAGCCCGACCTCGCCGGGGTGGGCGTGCAGGTTGTCGCGCAGCAGCACCCCGCTCCAGTCGGCGACGGCCCCCTCGCTGAGCAGCGCGAACAGCCCGGCAACGCCGAGCAGGATCAGCCGCAGTTCGGGCATTCCGCGCCGGCGGCCCGGTGCCGGTGCGTCGGCGTGGTGCGGGGGATCGGGCAGGTAGGCCCGTCCGGCCAGTAGCACGCCGACCAGCACGATCGCGGCCAGGATGGCCTGCTGGGCCGCGATGGGGAAGTCCGCGCCCGCGCACGCGCCGCCGATCAGCACGCCGGCCAGCGAGCCGAGGCTCCAGGCGGCGTGGAACCCGGACAGGACGGGGCGTTCGTAGGCGTGCTCGACGGTGACGCCCTGCGCGTTCATCACCACGTCGAGGCCGCCGATCGCGGTGCCCCAGACCAGCAGCGTCAGCCACAGGGTGGGCAGGTTGTGCGCCAGGCCGGGCAGCCACGCGAACGCGCAGAACAGCACGAGCGAGAACCGGGTCAGCCGGGCGCTGCCGAACCGGGCGCTGGCCCGCCCGTACACGTTCATCGACAGCACCGCGCCGACGGCCGGCGCGAGCAGGGCCAGGCCCAGCTCAGCCGAGGACAGGTGCAGGTCGTGCTTCACCTCGGGGATGCGCGGCACCCACGACCCGAACAGGAAGCCGTTGGCCGCGAACGTGATCGCGACGGCTGCTCGGGCCCGCTGGCGTGCGCGCACGGGAGCAGTCGTGGTCACGCTCTCAACTCTGCTAGATGCCCCAGGTGGCTGGCGAGGGGGGAGTTGTCCACAGATTGTGATCGTCCTGTCCCGGCCGTACCCGGTCTTAGTAGTCTCTGCGTGACACGGCGCGCTAAGCGCGCAACTGGGAGGAATCGTGGCATCCGGACTGGCGATCGTGGAGAGCGAGGTCCGCGAACTCGTCCGCCGCCGAGGCATCGACCCGGTCGCCGAGCCGGCCACCGTCCGCCGGTTGATCGACGAGGTGGTCACGCATTACCTGGACCGGGCGGTCACCTCGTCGCTGCCGCCGCTCGGCGACACCACGCAGGTGGCCCGGGCCGTGCTCGACGCCGTCGCCGGATTCGGCCCGCTGCAGCCGTTCCTCGACGACCCCTCGATCGAGGAGGTGTGGATCAACGAACCGGGTCGGGTGTTCGTCGCCCGGCGCGGCCGGTCCGAGCTGACCACGCTCATCCTCACCGCCGAGCACGTGGCCGAGCTGGTCGAGCGCATGCTGCGTACATCTGGCCGGCGCATCGACCTGTCGACGCCGTTCGTCGACGCGATGCTGCCCGACGGTTCGCGGCTGCATGTCGTCATCCCGCAGATCACCCGGCAGCACATGGCCGTGAACATAAGGAAGTTCGTGCTGGGCCTGCACTCCCTGGACGAGCTGGTCGGCGTCGGGTCGATCACCGAGCAGGCCGCCCGGTTCCTCGAGGCCGGCGTGGCCGCCGGGCTGAACATCCTCGTGTCGGGCGGTACCCAGGCCGGTAAGACGACGATGTTGAACGCATTGTGCGCCGCGATCCCGGCCCGCGAGCGAGTGGTCACCGTCGAGGAAGTGTTCGAGCTGCAGGTCGCCCTGCCCGACGTGGTCGCCATGCAGACCCGGCAGGCCAACCTCGAGGGCACCGGCGAGATCCCGTTGCGGCGCCTGGTCAAGGAGGCCCTGCGGATGCGTCCGCAGCGGCTGATCGTCGGCGAGGTGCGCCAGGAGGAGTGCCTCGACCTGCTGATCGCCCTCAACTCGGGGCTGCCCGGCATGTGCACGCTGCACGCCAACTCGGCCCGCGAGGCGTTGGTCAAGATGTGCACGCTGCCGTTGCTGGCCGGCGAGAACGTGTCGGCGGCGTTCGTCGTGCCGACCGTGGCGGCCAGCGTCGACGTCGTCGTGCACCTGTCGACCGACGCGGCCGGCCACCGGCGAGTGCGCGAGATCGTCGCCGTCCCGGGACGCGTCGAGGGCGACATCATCGAGACGTCCGACATCTTCTCGACGCGCGACGGCCGGCTCGAGCGCGCCGATGGCTACCCGCCGCATCCCGAACGGTTCGCCGCGGCGGGCGTCGACCTGATCTCGGTGCTGCGTCCGGGCTCGCATCGAGTCGCGGTCGGGGAGGTCTGACGTGGGTGCCCTGCTCGGCTTGCTGCTCGGCTGCGGCCTGCTGCTGATCTGGCGCAGCGGTCCCCGGGCACCGCAACGGCGCTCGGCCGTGACGTCGACCTGGCTGGTGCGGCGCACCGACCTGCTGCGCCAGGCCGGTGTCGACGGCGTCGGCTCGATGCAGCTGCTCGCCGTGCAGCTGCTGTGCGCCGTGGTCGCTGGGGTGATCGTGCTGGCGATGACCTCCACGCTGGCGGTCGCCGCGTGCTTCGCCGTGTTCGCGTTCTTCGGTCCGGTCATGGTGCTGCAGCGGATGCGCCGGCGCCGCCAGGTCGCGCTGCGCGAGTTGTGGCCCGAGGCGGTCGACAACCTGGCCTCGGCCGTACGCGCGGGTATGTCGCTGCCGGAGGGCCTGTCCGCGCTGGCGTTGCGGGGCCCGGAACCGCTGCGGCCGCCGTTCGCCCGGTTCAGCGCCGCGTACCGGGCCAGCGGCCGGTTCGGCGAGTGCCTGGACGCGTTGAAGGGCGATCTGGCCGACCCGGTAGGCGATCGCGTCTGCGAGACGATGCGCGTCGCCCGCGAGGTCGGTGGCAGCGACCTGGGCACCGTGCTGCGCACGCTGTCTGACCTGCTGCGCTCCGACGCGCGCACCCGGGCCGAGCTGGAGACCCGGCAGGGTTGGGTGGTGAACGCCGCCCGGCTCGCGGTGGCCGCGCCGTGGATCGTCCTGCTGCTGCTCGGCACCCAGTCGACGACGCTGCACGCCTACAACTCGACGGGCGGCGTCGTCCTGCTGGTCATCGGCGCCGCGGTGTGCCTCGTGGCGTACCGGATCATGCTGCGCATCGGCAAGCTGCCCGAAGAGCAGCGGGTGCTGCGATGAGCGCGTTCTGGTCTCAGTTGGCGATCGTGCAACTCTCGGCCGTCTCACGCGGCCGAGAGTTGCCCGATCGGGGGTGGGCGCGGTGACGGCGGCGATCCTGGGCGGGTTTCTCGGGCTGGTGTTCGCCGCCGGGGTGCTACTCGCGGTGCGGGCGGCGCCGCCGATGCGTCCGATCCGGCTGGTCGACCGGGTGGCGCCCTATCTCGGCGACACCCCGCCGCCGTCCAAGCTGCTGGCCCGGCCCACTGCGACGTCGGCGCCGTTCGCCGTCGTGCGGAGGCTGTTCGGCCCGGCGATCGGCGAGGCGGTCAGCTTCCTCGACCGCGTCGTCGGCGGATCGGTGTCGGTCCGGCGACGGCTCGGCGGACTCGGCGGTGGCGGCACGGTCGAGGAGTTCCGCGTCGAGCAGGTGGTGTGGGGCGTCGTTGGCCTGGTCGGTAGCGGGCTTCTGGTCGTGCTGATCGGCCTGGCGCGCGGTGGCGTCGACCCGGTGCTGGCCGGCGGCGCGGCTGTCGTCGGCCTGATCGGCGGCGTGCTGGCCCGCGACTGGTACCTCACCAAGCAGGTGCAGCGGCGCGAGGCCGCCATGCTGTCCGAGTTCCCGGTGGTGGCCGACCTGCTGGCTCTGTCCGTGGTGGCCGGCGAGGCGCCGCCCGACGCCCTGCTGCGCGTGTGCCGGCTGACCGGCGGTGAGCTGGCCCGCGATCTCGACGCCGCCCTGGCCCGAGCGCGGGCCGGCACGCCGTTGACGACTGCGCTGTCCGACCTGGCCGAGCGGACGACGCTCGAGCCGTTCTCGCGGTTCGTCCAGGGGCTGGTGGTCGCGATCGAGCGCGGTACGCCGCTGGCCGACGTGCTGCGGGCCCAGGCGGCCGATGTCCGCGAGGTCGGCAAGCGGGCCCTGCTGGAGGCCGGCGGCCGTAAGGAAATCTCGATGATGGTGCCGGTTGTATTTATGCTTTTGCCGGTTACAGTGCTGTTCGCGCTTTTCCCGGCGCTTTCAACGCTGGTGTCGCTTACCCGATAGGGAAGAAGGGAGGGCCCACGATGGTGCCCTTGGACATGCTGGCCGTCTGGGTGGCCAGCGCATACGCGAGGGTACGGGGACGGGATCCCGAGCGGGGCGATGTGCCCGGCTGGGTGATGGTGACGGTGATGACTGCCGGCCTCGTCGTCGTGATCTTCGCCGTGTTCCGCAACAAGATCACTGACGCGATCAGCAACGCGATCGACTCCGTCACCGGCAATACGAAGTAGTGCGCGGCCGCCTTGGGGACGGCGGCGCGGCGGTCGTCGAGTTCGTCATGATCGCCGTGCTGCTGATGTTCCTGGTGTTCGGCGTGCTGCAGGTGGCCGTGTACTTCTACGTCCGCAACATCGTCCAGTCGAGTGCAGCCGCAGGGGCTCGGTACGCCGCCAACCAGGGTGTCGACTACTCGCAGGGCGCCGACCGCGCGAACGTGCTGATGCTGCAAGGCTCGAGCGCGTCGATCTCGCACGGCCTGCCCTGTCGCGGATACGCCTCGCGCGATGGTGGCCTTCCGGTTGCCGTCGTGCACTGCGGCGGGCACATCAAGTCGATCTTCCTGCCGCTCGGCCGGGTGTGGACGATCGACGTCACCGCCCGGGCGGTCAAGGAGGGCCAGCCGTGAGCGAGCGCGAGTCGGGCAACGCCGTCATCGAGTTCATCTTCGTGGCGCTGCTGATCCTCGTGCCGATGGTGTATTTCGTGACGGCGGTCGCCTCGATCCAGCGCAGCAACCTCGGGGTTTCGCAGGCGGCCCGCGAGGCCGGCCGGGCGTTCGCCACCGGGTCGTCGACTTCGGACGGCCTGGCCCGCGCGCACGAGGCGGTCCGGCTGGCGCTCGCGGACGAGGGGCTGCCCGACGACGCGTCGTTGCGGTACGTGGCCGTCGGCTCCGGATGCCAGTCGGGGCAGGTCGCGCCGGTGCTCGCGCCGGGCGCGGAGTTCGCGGTGTGCGTCATCCGGCACACGGTGCTGCCCGGAGTGCCGACCCTGCTGTCCGGCCACGGCATCACCACGATCGGCCGGTTCGTGGTGCACGTCGACGACTATCGGGTTGGCGGCGCGTGATCGAGCGGCTGCGCGACGACCGCGGCTCGGTCATCCCGCTGATCCTCGGCTGCTGGCTGCTCGTGATCCTGATCGTGGCCGGCTACGTCGCCGCGACCGATGCCTTCGCCAAGCGCGTCGACCTGCAGGACGTGTGCGACGGGGCCGCGATCGCGGCGGCCAACTCGGTCGATCTGGCCGGTGGGCGCGACGCCGGCGGTGCGCAGTCCGGCGGCTATCTGCAGCTCGACGACGTCCAGGCGGCTGTCGACGCCTACATCGCCCGCGACGAGTGGCGCGGCGCGGTCCATCTCGACGCCGCGCTGAGCGCCGACCGCACGCAGGTCTCGCTCACGTGCATGCGCCGCTCGAAGATCGCGTTCGGCTGGCT
>Ga0081455_10005992_pt1 | contig 13183 bp, 13 predicted proteins | sample TabmetS3T2R1_FD_70207 | JGI IMG/M metagenome (GOLD analysis project Ga0081455, IMG submission 70207) | Tabebuia heterophylla rhizosphere microbial communities from the University of Puerto Rico - S3T2R1 | ecosystem: Host-associated > Plants > Roots > Rhizosphere ... | reverse complement strand
CGAAGTAACTCACCTTGGGAATAAAAAAGGTGCTAGGCAACAATTCCGTCATAAGAACTTACATATCAGAGATTATGGTGACTATTATACTGTCCATATTGATAATATTGATCCCAGAAAAGATCCCTTGGGTCACCTAATAATTGATGCCCCTGAATTTTTAGTAGGTATTATGTCTGCCGTTTCAATTGGAAAGCTATTTGGTCCTGCAGTTGGCAAGAGCAAGAGATTAGATGCTGACAAAAAAGAAAATCAATTGTCGAGCGGAGTAGCAGCAGGATGCATAATTGGTTCGGCTGCAGTAACTTCCTACATGGCCACAATTTTTATCAAGAGAATAATTAAGAGAGGTTGGTTCTAGATCATCAGATTATAAATGAGATATTCTTTATCTTAATTAACTCTGATCTTTTTTACAATGTCCATTTTTTTTAAACCTAAACCATTCTTTAATGTCCACAATATCATCTTTAACTAATCCTGTCCCGACCCCTGCAAGTATGCCAAAGACCGCCGTGGGAATGGGGACTTTACCCACGAGTAGAGAAGACATTGACAATAAAGCTCCAATTTCGCCATGATGAACTCTTCTACCTAAGATATGAACTTCAGGGATAGGTTTTCTTGAGTTCCAATAGTGCATTAATATTTCCGAACCTGCAATTCCAAGTATTAATGCCCCTTTGGTACCTATGCTTCCAAATAAAAGTAAGGGGATCATATTACTAGTGATATCGCTAGCAACATCTTTATTAATTTATGCTATGTTCCTAATGAAGACCTCTAGTTATCTATAATGGTTTTTATAAGTTTGGCGAACCGAATTGAGATATGCGTCAAGTAGTAATCAGACCTTATTAGGGGGGATATCTTTGATGTTATTACAGCCCATATTATATAGGTAGGGTGCGCTTGGCCGTTATTGATCAACCAGAATATAGAATCTATTTATCAGTGAAAATTTTGATTCAATATGAAAAGTCAATGGTCATTAAATAAATTACCAGAATTTTTTTCCTATTGTAACAAACGCTGCAAGTACAATGGAACCAATTAAGCCAGCATACGCTATGTTACTATCATAAGGTAAGACAATTGCCGAGCCAATAAACAAGCCCGCAGCAAATATGACTCCAGCAACTTGGGTATTACTTTTTTCCTTCTTAGTTTTATTATTTGTATCATAAAGTTGGGTGTCAAGGTATGATTGCAATAGTGGAGCAACGTTTAGGGCTGATTCAATATTCTTTCCTAGTCGTAAAATTGAAGTTCTTGCCTCCTCAATATATGCCTCTCTTATCAGCCCTTCTCCTTCAAGTATTCTGGCAAGCACCTTGACAAATTGAAACTTGACTTTATGATGTAGGTATATTCCTTCTATGATTGATGCCATTCTCATATATAGGGCAAGGTTTTTTGGTAACCTGAATGGGAACCTGCTCATTGTCTTGTTAGCAAGGTCTGTCAATGCCTTTACTTCCATCTTGTCCACCTCTTTTCCATACAATGATTGAATACTAAGTTCGATGGCCTTCTCAACAACATAACGATTGACAGTTGGCTCCAGTGTTCCAAGTTCCATCAAAATATTGACTGTTCTTGGAGGATCTTTATCAATCATACCTAAATACAACCTGATCAGTCTAAGCCGTGTCTTATTATCAAGCCTTCCTACCATCCCAAAATCGTAAAGAATTATCGAGCCATTGTCAGCAACCGAGATATTACCCGGATGCGGATCCGCATGAAATATGTTATGTCGAAGGAGCATCTTAAAAAACAGCCTGTGAACTCGTGTAACCAAGATAGATCTATCTATACCCATAGCATCGAGTGCTGCAATATCGGTAATCTTGATCCCTGGGATATACTCCATTGTCAAAACATGCTTCGAGGTTCTATCTAGAATGACACTAGGAATTATAACTGAATTATCATCTGCAAGGTTTCTTTTGATAGTTACTAGATTATCTGCTTCTATTCGATAATCCATTTCCTCATATATTGTATCTATAAACTGAGATAGCATCCCTTCCGCAGAAAATGCAAGATTCGGATCAATGAATCTGGTAGCAAGAGGCAGGATTTTCTTAAGGATATAGATATCATTCTCAATAACTTCTTCTATATTAGGTCTGCTAACTTTTATGATGACATCTCTATTATTGTACTTCGCAAGATAGACCTGACCCAGACTGGCACCTAAAAGTGCGGAAGTGTTAAATGATTCAAATATTTTTTCTAATCTGCCAAGTTCAGATTCAATGATTGGTTTTACTTTTGAAAATTCTGCAGGGGGAACCTTATCCTGTAGTTTCGACAATTCTTCTAGATATGGAAGAGGTAATAGATCAGCACGCGAAGACAACCATTGTCCTAATTTTATGTATGACGGGCCTAGCTCAATAAAGACTTTGAGCGCCTTTTTTGCATGTTTTTTAAATTTCCGTTCATCTATATTCTTCCCCTCATGTTTTACCCATTTTCTTCGATCCTGTCTTAAGTTGATTACAATAGGTAGCAACTTGAGAATTACCTTTGCTACGCGTATTTTTGATGGACGTTTAAATGCTGTTTTTCGCGGTTCTAATTGAGAATTTACAGTTTCTGACTCAATTTGTTCTTTTAGCTGAGCCGGATCTTCCAATTATGTATCACTATTCTTCATTCATTTATTTATATCCCTTATTCTTTTAATGGTTTACTCAAGAGTTATTCCTCAGCGTGTTTAAGAAGAATTTTTGTAAATAAGATTTTTGGATTTCAATTCTTATGAATTGTTAATAATTTAGGACAAAACCTCAGATAATAAGGTATTTAGTTCATTTATACATGCCTCAAAATAGCATGTCAACTGGGCTGTGTAAATAAGATTAGAAATTTAACGAAAAACTGCGTCGATGCCTTTATTTACAAAAAGAGATAAATTATTCCTTTGCAATGATTTCCTATCATGTTTGGCAAGGAAATTGTTATGATATTCTAACCAAACTCGCAAATAAACCGGACGAACGAAACAAATACAGACTTATTGTTTCATCTCCACCATATTATAACCATAGACATTACGGCGAAGACCCAAGAGAAATCGGTCAAGAACAAACTCCATCACAATTTATAGAGAAATTAGTTGATATTTTTGCCGTCTGCATAGATTTACTAACTGAGGATGGAAGCTTGTGGATAGTAATAGGAGATACAAGACGAAATTGTGGAAAGCTCATGGTGCCTCACAGACTTGCTTTTAGATTAGTTGAGAAGGGCTATAGGTTTAGAGAAGATATAATATGGTACAAGAAAAACAACGTCTCTAGTAGTTCCAAGGATAATTTTACTCAAGCGTATGAACTAATTATGTTTCTTTCAAAAAATGAAAAATGCTTCACAAACATGACGAGTCTAAGAGTGAGAGGTAATGAGGCTAGAGAAGGAAGAAACAAGCTACCCCCGCCGGACATGATACAGTATGAACCGATAAAGCTGGATAGGGATAAAATTTTAGAAATAAAAAAGATCATTAAAAATGCAAAACCAGATACAAAATTTGAAGACCTACCTACAACAAGTGAGATATCAAGGGCATATGGGTATGATCCCGAAAAATTCTGTCCTACCTGTTATCGTAAATTTAAGAGGCATGCTACTCGCAAGCGAATAGGAGCTCACAGTCATTATCCGATCTTCGCAGTATGTAATTCTAATGGTAAAAATCCCGGAAATGTATGGGAAGTGTCTACAAAAGCCCATTATGGGAATGAACACTTTGCAATATTCCCTGAAGATCTAATCGCTAGAATTGTTACATTTGCCTCAGAAAAAGGAGATCATGTACTAGATCCATTCATGGGGCGGGGGACAACCGGAATTGTATGTGCTATGCATGACAGGAACTTTACCGGGATAGACCTGTATCCGACAAATGTCGCTACGGCAGAGAAGAATATTAGAAAAGCGATGATAGGAGGTACTGCTTTCAAACTAAATACAGTCGATGAAAATATCGCTTCGGCAAATAAAATTACGTCATTAGAGTACTATATCAATACTTGAGTTCCAAATTTCTGTATCTTCTGGATTATATTAATAACAAATTATTTTAAATGGGGATGTAGCGGAGGAATATGATCTAGGAAAGACAGTAGCCTATGAATAGGAAATAATTTTAGAAAAGGAATTACAAATACGCGATGATGAATAGTCCAGCGGCGGCTACCATGGTAAGTCCCCAAACTATCTTGTTCCAATCAAATATTTTCTGACCGTCTAATAGTCCGAAAGGCATGAGATTGAACATTGCTATCCAACCATTAAATGACGCACCTACTGTAAAATATGGACTAACCGAATTGAAATAGACTGAGATCAACAAGAAGGAAAAACCCATCATCAAATTTGTTAACGGGCCAATTAATGCAACTCTTCCAAACTTGTTTCTATCTGACAGTCCAATCATAACTGCACCAGGTGCAATAAACTTGAATGGCATAATTGGGAGAGCAGATATTGCTGTTATTACTAGGCCCCACATGTAAGCCCTAAACTCAGCCCAGCTTCCATAATATTGAGCTAAAAATTTGTGAGCCAGCTCATGTACCAAGAACGCACTAACAAATATAGCAAGAAATTGCCATGAAACATATCTATAACCATTTAGTGAAAGACCAACTGCAGTGACCAGCAATGTTGCTATACCGAGATGAAGTAATTCGGTTCTTGACGATTTCACCCTTAATATCCTAGAAGACGCGGGACGTCGACCTCCGTTAAGGAGGAGCTTTTTTCTCTTCGTATCGTAAATATTCAAAAATGGACAGGAGTGGTTGACAGGATTTCTATGAATATTACAGAACGTATTTTTGCAATAGTTGCAATGAAAAGGAATACTTTCAGTAGCTCCGCATATATTGCATTCGGCCATGTTTAGTTTTTTTCTTTTTTCTCCCTACATATCATATGGTATTACAAAGTTAAATACCCATACCTCCTACTTGCTCCGACTTCAATCTTATGGAAGTAAATCATATATTGGTGCCGAATGATGTCCTAGATATTCTTATACCAAATGTAAGATCGTTATTGTGTCATCTGTATGTGTTATATGTGTTAGTAACCTTCTAATACTGGTATGAAATCCGCAAGAATTGTCAAGCCAAAGGAACCGTTAGAAATACAAGAACTCGAAACTCCAAAAGCTAAGGGTTCACAGGTTGTCATCAAGGTACAATCGTCAGGTGTCTGCCATAGTGATATTCATTTATGGGACGGAGGTTATGAGGGCATTGAAGGACAGCTTCTCAAAACTACTGATAGGGGAGTAAAATATCCATTGACCCCTGGACATGAGGTAGCAGGGGTAGTGGAAAGTCTTGGAGAGGAGGCACAGGGATTTATTAAAAATGACAAGGTACTTGTCTATCCATGGATAGGTGAAGGATTGTGTCCCGCGTGCAGAAGTGGCGAAGAAAATCTATGCGATAGACCTAGATCGCTGGGTGTCTATACAGACGGAGGCTACTCAGAGTACGTGTTGGTCCCAAGTTACAGGTATTTAGTAAAATTGAATGATGAAATGGATATTGATGCTGCATCAACTTTATCGTGTTCTGCACTAACAGCATATGGAGCAGTAAAGAATGCCCATCTCAAACCGTACGATAATGTCGTTATTGTCGGTGCAGGAGGATTAGGTTTGATGGCAATACAACTAGCAAAAGCTATTACAGGTTCTAAAATAATTTCCATGGATCTAGATGATGAGAAGCTAAAAGCTGCCAAAAGGAATGGAGCAGATATCGCTATAAATTCGAAAAAAGAGGACCCGATAAAATCAGTCATGGAGATTACAGATAGAATGGGAGCAGACGCAGTTATTGACTTTGTCAATGCTTCTAAGACTGTAGAAACGGACATGCAGTTTCTTAGAAAAAGAGCAAGGTTGGTCTTGGTAGGACTCTTTGGCGGTGAGCTAAAATTAGGCTTGGTCAGTATGCCGACGAGGGCGTACAGGTTAATAGGATCGTACACTGGAACTCTAAGCGATATGACAGAGCTAGTATCCTTAGCTGAAAGAGGAGTAATCAGTCCGCTTGTTTCAAATCGATTTAAACTCAATCAAGCGACAGATGCGTTAACAATGCTAAAAGAAGGCAAGATTGTTGGTAGAGGTGTAATAAATCCTTGATTAAAACAGCAGAATTAAAGACAGTAAATCCAGCGACAGAGGAGATTGTAAATCGGTACAAAATAATGACTCAAGAGCAGATTAACGACAAAGCAAAAAATGCAAGAAATAGATTTCAAGATTGGAAAAAAGATGTTGGTAAGAGAGCAAATTTTCTTTACGACTTTGCAAATGAATTAAGAAGAGATAAGGAGAATCTTGCCAAAACAGCTACAAATGAAATGGGAAAGGCTATAAAAGAAGCTAGGTCTGAAGTTGAAAAATGTGCTTGGGTAATAGAATATTATGCTGATAATGGGCAGATCTTCTCCACAGACGAAGTTGTTAATACTGATGCTAGAAAAACTGTGATAAAATTTCAACCCATTGGAGTAGTAGGTAGCATAATGCCATGGAATTTTCCTTACTGGCAAGCATTAAGATTCGCAGCTCCTTCACTGATGATTGGCAATACAATCGTGTTAAAACCAGCCAGTGCTACTATGCAGTGCGGAATTGAAATAGAGAAGACCTTCATCAAAGCAGGCCTACCGGAGGCAGTGTTTCAAACTTTAGTGGGTGATTCTAGTATCGCGGAGACGCTGATAGACTCAGATGATATAAATGCTGTTACATTTACAGGAAGCATCCCTGTTGGAGCTAAAGTTGCTCAAAGAGCGACATCCAAACTTAAGAAAACAGTTTTGGAGTTGGGTGGTAGCGATCCTTTCATAGTGTGTGAGGATGCTGATGTCGAGAAAGCATCTAGTGGTGCCGTAAAGGGGCGCTTTATTAATTGTGGTCAAAGCTGTATTGCTTCAAAACGTTTTATTGTAGTAAAAAAAGTAGCAGATGAATTTATTGAAAAGTTCGTTCAAAAAACAGAGAAACTTAAGGTAGGAGACCCATTATCTGACGGTACTGATATAGGCCCTCTTGTAAACGCTAGTAGCCTGGAGAAAATAGATTCCCAGGTCAAAGAGTCGGTTAGAGAAGGTGCTGAGGTACTAACAGGTGGAGAACGAATAGGGAAGAAGGGTTATTTCTATCGACCAACAGTTCTAAAAAATGTTAACCCAAAAATGCCTATAGCACAAGAGGAGGTATTTGGGCCAGTGGCTCCGATTATTGTAGCTGGTAATGAAAATGAATCTATCAAACTTGCCAACAATTCTGATTATGGTCTTGGGGCTAGTATATGGACTCAGGATCTTGATAAGGCGGAAAGATTCTCAAGTTGCTTGGAATCAGGTATAGTATCCGTCAACAATGTGGTAGCATCAGATCCCAGAGTTCCATTCGGGGGAGTAAAGAAGAGTGGGTTTGGTAGAGAACTATCAAGATATGGCATGTTAGAATTTGTCAACATCAAATCAGTTAGGTTTTATGATCAATTAATTCACACTCATTACGTTGAATGATAAAAATAATCATGCTCAGGTATTGAAATTTCGATAATGTCTGATACTATCTAGAATGTGTTGATACTTCAGGTCGGAGGTTCTCTGTGGGCCTTTGGCTGTGGGGTTTACAAGGCACTTGCAAATAAAATAAAAAACTAGGGAAGGGGAATTAAGGACTAATCAAAAGCTAAAAGACATTAAGAAAAGATACCGTCCATATGCCTCATACTGTAGGGTGTAGATATTTTCCTCAGCATCTAGGTTCAAAGAATATCGCAGAAATTCAAACAGAAATCATTATAGACTTTGTACTCCTAATGGTTCTCATTGAGTGAGGATTTTGCTAAGGTCGCTAATAAGAATGACATTCAACCATCACATATGAAGGAAGTTCAACTCAATGGTGAAAATATATGTCTAGTAAATGTTGAAGGAAAATACTATGCTATTAATAATATTTGTACGCATGAAGGCGGTCCGTTAGCTGATGGTACTTTAGAGGGCTATGAAGTCGAATGCCCATGGCATGGCTCTAAATTTGACGTAAGGACAGGAGAGGTGAAAGAACCTCCTGCAAGTGAACCAGAGCCATCATATCAAGTAAAATTAGAGGGCGATAGCATACTTATCAAAAAACTGGATAAAAATAAAAATAAGTCTAATCAAGTGGAGTTAACCCTTACAGAAAAAGATAAAGTCGAGGGTACTGACGTAATGTCATTTAAATTTAATAGGGGATTTGATTATATTGCAGGTCAATTTGCGTTTTTTGATATAGGCGAAGTCTACAATGATCCCAAAGGTCCGATCAGACACTTTACAATTTCATCCTCTCCAACTGAAGATTTTATTATGTTCAGTACTAAAATCAGAGATTCGCCGTACAAAAAGAGACTTTCAGCTTTAGAGAATGGATCAAAAGTGAGGGTAAGAGGACCTGAAGGGCGATTCGTATTGAATCAAGATTATTCAAAACCCGTTGTATTATTTTCCGGTGGCATCGGCGTTACACCATTTAGGAGTATGATAAAATATGCTACCGACAAGCAGCTAGCAGTAAGTATTATAATGTTTGATTCAAACAGGGACCGTAATAATATAATATTCAAAGAAGAGTTTGATGAGTGGGCTAGTATAAATAAAAATCTGAAGATTATTTACACCATCAGTGATGAGGAACGTCATGAACAATCATTAAAAGATGCAAATGATTGGAAGGGTGAACATGGCAGAATAGATAAAGCAATGATTTTGAAGTACCTGGATTCTAACATCCTGAATAAATCCATATTTTATATATGCGGTCCCCCTAACATGCTAAATGCAATGCAAGCTTTGTTACAAGAGCTCAACATTCCTAAAGAAAGAATCAAGGTCGAGGAATTTACAGGCTACTGAAAAATAGTATTTCGGACTAATTCTGCGAAATAGAGTCGGTTTTTGTGGAGAATTTTTTGCCCTAGTTCGCTAAAGTCCAATACTGATATCTTAATGATACAGCTTATTATTTTGAAGATTTTCGATCTTTTCATCGTTTGTACTTAGTAGGATTAAAATCTGAAATCTCATGAATTTAATGCATGGAATTATTAGAGTCATTTGTATGGATAGCAGTTGGATTTGTGCCTATGCTTTGTGCTATGGAATTGGCATGGAGGCTTGAGAAAAAAGTAAGGTTAAAGGATGTAACAATGAGGGAGGTATCCCCAGATGCCGTGCTACGAAAATAGCATTCATGCATTACAAAATCTTCTTCAATCTGGAGACCATAATGAAGAGGAACGGCCTGAAAAGAATGCCAATAAGGTGAGATGCCATGTTACCAAGACATCACAACAGGTTTATCATTTGAAAAATGGTACAGAATACTGCTTTGTGGAAGTTACCTGCGACGACTGCTCGCAATACGGGTTACAAGCATTCGGAGAAGAAGCTACGAAGCTCTATAATGAAGTATACAAATGTATAATGTGTGGCAGACCGCCAAGGATGACAAGACGATCCGTAATCGTAGAGGAAAAAATTGATGGTAGAAGCTATATCTTTGATACTAATGGATGTGCATTGATATTCTGGAAGCTCAAGGAGGTAATCGGAAAGGAAGCATTCCAATGAGGAACTAAGCATTGAACAAAAGTTTACAGGATTATACATGACATGAATTGAATGTAGGCTCCACGGCTACCTCAAAATAAATTCATTATATTAATAACAGATTGTATGGAAAACATTTCAATCTAAAAATAACCTACTTTTTTTGTATCATGAGCGTCCCCGTGTCAGTGATGTTAGTATTGTCCCTCAGACTTTCATTCTAACCATTGATTTTGTTGCAATCATAAAAACTACTGCGGCTAGAAGAGTAATGACCAGCACTTGAATATTCGTAACCATGTCAATTTGTGAAAATATTCCAGCTCTGCTGATATCCACAATGTAAGTCAATGGATTGACATAAAATGCAACAGATAAGGGCCATGGCAATCCTTGTGCAGGATAAAAGGCTGTACTGACGAAAGCGAAAAATAGAAAAAGGCCGTTACTAATCACATTATATCCTTCACTACTTTTGATCCTAGTTGATAGGATTATAGTAAAGGAGCCAAAGAATATCGAGCCTATAACCAATGCATAAACAGTATATGGTATGCTCCAAAGTGTAATTTCCACATCTTCGTATATTGTTGGAAGACCAATTATCATAATAGCCGCTGCACTAGCCAAACCAATTAGGATAATCGTTATTAGATTACTGATGATATATTGAGGCCTACTGAATGGCATTACTAGTAGTTGTTGAAACATTCCATTTCTCTTGTCGTTCCAAATAATGGCGCCAGCTACTGTACTACCATTCATTACATTGAACCCAATCATTCCTGCCGTCAGAAATGAAGTATAGGTAACTGTTATGGAGCCTAGGGATATGCCTTGATCCCCTATCATTGCAGAATATGCATAGCCTGCTACAAAAATATAAACAACAGGAAATGCTATTTGCCAAATTAGGAATATTCTGTCAATAGCAGCAACTATGTTTCTATAAACTAATAATATGATTCTGTCGACTATCAACATATTCATTTATTCACCGGTTTATTTTCATCATTAACTATCGACAGGAAAACTTCCTCTAATGAAGGAGGATTTATAGCAATACTTTCTATTTGCAAGTCATGTCTAGAAACAACTTGCAATATTTCGGAAATGATTTCCTCTACATTATTAACTGTAATTGTAATTGTATGTTTTCCATTAACATCAACATTCGATTTACTCTTATCACTTACGCTATTCTTATCACCATTTTTCTTGTTAATTGTAGCCTTTAGCAGATTCACAAAGTATTCATCCAATGTGTCTTTAAATGTCAGTTCTATGGTCTTAGCTCCTCCGCCATATTTTTGTTTCAGACCTGTAGGTGTATCGAAAGCTATTATCCTGCCTTTGTCTATAATAGCTATTTCGTTACATAGATATTCTGCTTCTTCCATAATATGGGTGGTAAAGAAAACTGTTAAGCCAGATTTAACATGGGCTTTGATATAATCTAAAAGTTGTCTCCTGGCCGAAGGATCTAAACCAACAGTTGGTTCATCAAGGAAAAGAAGGTCCATTTCATGCATGAACTCTCGTGCAACCTGAACTCTTCTTCTCTGGCCTATTGATAGCTCATCATTTTTGGAATTCCGGATAGATTCCAAGTCGAATGTTCTAAGGACCTCATTTACTTTTCTCTTTCTGGTTTTTTTATCACGTAGACCCCACAGCATACCATAAAGATCAAGCGCTCTCTCTGTTGTCAAATTTGCTTCATAACTAGGATTTTGAGTCACAACTCCTATTCTTCTTTTTATCTCTAGTTGATTTTTGAAAAGATCTTTTCCAAATATATATACACTTCCAGATGACGGATTAAGGGTGGTGGTAAGTATTTTTAGTGTTGTGGTCTTACCTGCGCCGTTTGGGCCAAGAAATCCAAAAACTGTACCATTCTTTACATTAAACGTGATATTATCGAGCACATAGTCGGTATTCCTGCTATATTGCTTTCTTAGATTGTAGACTGAAATACAATATTCATTTTGAAATTTCGACAATACTCTAGCCTCTGTGGACTAATTATTTTGTAGTTTATGAAGTAATTCAATTAGCGCATCTTCATTCTTTACTCTATAATCTGAAAAATTAATAGGCCAAGGAGTTGGTATTGGATCTCTTGCAAACAGTATTACTTTCTTACCAGACATCTTTGCGACAAACATTTCAACAGCTGCCCCATAGCTTGGACCGTTCCCTATTACCACAACCACATCAGTTTTTCTAATATATCTTAGGTCATGCTTGACTATTTGACGTGATAGGTTCTCCTTGTTCCTAAAATCCGTAATATCAGAATAGTTCATTTTTTCATCCTGCACTGGGTTATTAACAATAGAGAAGCCTTTGCTTTTTAAAAACAAACACATATTCCCTATATCGTCAATTTTTCCAGAATATCCTATTGAACCACAAACCATAATTTTCAGCAAGTTATATTATTGAAAACAATACGGTTATAGTAGGTTTTGGCTACCAGACATCTGGAATCGCGATCCCACCAATCGTGCAGGCTCCTACATCTTGGGGTCCCTATATTGATGGTACCTAAATTATCGGTTAGCGGCTAGATAAATCCTAAATCAGACTATTTAGCTTCATAGCCTTCTCTGATGCTGAAATCCAAGAAAAAAGACGGGTAATTTTGGGCTATTAGTTGGCCTCGTTAGTCGTCATCGTCATCACATGCATGATTGGATGGTTGGATCTTAGAGTCTATTGGTGTATCGGAAGGATGTTTACTATCGGGAGGGTCGGTGTCATCTTCTTTTGGATCGCCCTGATTAAAGACGTTGCTTTGCTGCCGTTACATCATGCCGGCTATACGGTGCCCGGTCGAGTTTCGTATGACTCAGTAGGGAGATCCTTTTGCAGTTTCCTTATCTTTGCCGTTGTATCTCCTGGTATGTTGTCCTTTATGAAATCTAGTTGGTCGTTTCCTATGTTGACCGATTCTGCTAGCTGTTCTACTTTAAGCCTGTTATCTTCTAGGAACTTTCTAACTTCGTCTGGTGAAAACTGATATGTTGCCCTTGTAAGGTTCCTTATTCTGTCAGTGTTCTCAACTGTCTTTTGTCCAAACGTTACCATGCCGACCCCCACCTGTTGGGCCAATGCCTTGGTTCGCGTGTCGCGAATAAATACCGCTATAACTCCAATTATGCTGCCAATTGTTCCAACCAATGTCCCGATTGAAGTGATCAATGCTGTGTATGCGTCTGCGGTGGCCTCTGGGTTAACTGGCACCACTGCAGGGATAATTGTGGCGCTTTGATTTTGTGCATATACTTGGGCCTGAACCCACATAGCTGCACTTAGTGATAATACCGTTATCACAAATATGATTAATTTGTCCAATAAGTTAGGAGCAGGGTGTGGTTTGTAAAAAAGTTCTGTAAGTATCACTTCGTTCGAGGTAACTTTTGTAAAGATAACGAACAGTACGCCGGCAACCCTATCTATAGTCCTATTTCACTAATAAGTGGCAATATCTTATTTGTGATGATATTATTATGGTCGG
>Ga0081455_10005991_pt1 | contig 13183 bp, 12 predicted proteins | sample TabmetS3T2R1_FD_70207 | JGI IMG/M metagenome (GOLD analysis project Ga0081455, IMG submission 70207) | Tabebuia heterophylla rhizosphere microbial communities from the University of Puerto Rico - S3T2R1 | ecosystem: Host-associated > Plants > Roots > Rhizosphere ... | reverse complement strand
TCGACGACGATCTGTGCGATCCGCTCCGCCGTCGCGTCGGTACTGGCCATCGCCTCGATCCGGCCCGCCCCGTGGACGAACAGCAGATTGGCGGAATCGCAGCCCACCGCGGTGATCGCAAACTCGACTATCTGGTCGACCGCCTCGCTCAGGGTGCGGTGGTCCTGTAGCTCGATCGCAAGGTTTGCGAACTCCTGGGCGACTGCTTCATCCATCCGCGTCCTCCCGGATGCTTAAGCCGTCTAATCCGCTTCGCGGGGTGGCCGGCTCGGTCGCGCAGGTCGAGCGTACTGCCGACAGGACGAGCGGTGAAGGTTCAAACGACCCAGCTCCAAGTCCGGTCCGGGGGACGCCCTGGTGGACGAAGGCTGCCAGTCCGAGCCAGCGTGCTCATCGGCCGAGGTGAAGTGGGTCGAGAGTCGAAGCTTGCTCGATCACGTAGTGACGGCCGTAAACCGCTCTTGACGCGCGCAACGGAGGCCGAAGGCGGGTGCCACGGGGACGCGAAGCCAATTCGCGAGACTCACCCAGCTGGCACGTCGGATGGCGTTTCACGGTCACGGGTGGCTCCTGTTCGTGGGCGGCCCGCAGCATCCTGGCCGTTACGTGATGGCTATCGAAGCCGACGGCGCCAACTACCACTCAGGACAGATCGCCCGGGAACGGGATCGGCTCCGCCAGCGGCTGCTGGAAAGCCGTGGCTGGACATTCCACCGAATCTGGAGCACGGACTGGTTCAACAACTGTGACCGCGAAGTTGCCGCTGCAGTCGAGGCATACCAGGCGGCGCTGTCCGCCGACGCGGAGATCGACGAAGGGGACGACCTTCCAGAGCCCGACGCCCCGACATGGCACATCGCGGAAGCACAGAGAACCACGCCTCGGCCGCGACTAGCTCTCGGGCTAACCATCGATAAGTACGCTCACTCCGACCTCGTGCGGCTCGTCCGTCACGTACGCAGCGACGGTGTGTTGCGCACCAGAGACGACGAGCTCTTAGTTCTGATGCGCGAACTCGGCTTCACCAAGCGAGGGAAGCGCATCGTGGCAGCGCTCGTCCAGGCACAGGACGCGGCGGGCTAGGCGCGTCGCACGCCGCCCTCACCGCCAACTTGGCTGGACGCGGCTCGCGTTGCTCCCGCCGGCGACAGCTCAGCAAGGACAGGTTCTGTGGAATGACTTGTGGAATGAAACTGCGTCTGCAACTGAGGTTTGAGGCGGCCAGAGTGGACGTCAGAGGGACTCGTTACGCCTGAAGTGGGTTGGAATCGGCGGTGAGGGACCCCCTACGGATCCATTAATCGGCGGAAGCGACGTGGCGGGACCGGTCAGAACCATAGAGCCGAACCCAGCCTGGTATACGTTCGATGTGTTGGCGGCACGACTATCGGATAGTGCCCGCTGCTGCCTCACATTCGGTCGGGGGTTTCCAGCCCGAGCAGATCGAGACCCATCTCTAGTACCCGGAGGGTCAGCGAACACAGGGCCAGGCGTGACTCGCGAGTTGTTTGGTCTGTGTTGAGTACCGGACAGTTTTCGTAGAAGGCAGAGAATGCTTGGGCGAGTTGGAAGAGGTAGCCGCACAGTCGGTGCGGCTCGAGGTTGTCGCCGACCTGGGCGACGACGTCGCCGAACTGGATGAGAGCGAGGGAGAGCGTTCGCTCGTCTTGAGCGCTGATGTTGATCGGGCTGGTGGCCTGCTCGGGTTCGGTGCCGGCGGTCCGGAAGATCGACTTGATCCGAGCGGCGGCGTATTGCAGGTAGGGGCCGGTGTTGCCGGTGAGCGAAACCATTCGCTCGAGATCGAAGACGTACTCGCTTTCGTGGGCCACCGAGAGGTCAGCGTACTTGATGGCGCCCACGCCTACTTGCAGTGCGATCGTGGCCCGGGTCTCCTCGTCGAGGTCTGGGCGAGCCTGGTCGATGACTCCACGGGCCCTCGCAACGGCCTGGTCCAACAGGGCCTCAAGACGTGGTGGTGCGCCGGAACGGGTTCGGAGGATCTTCCGGTCTTCGCCCAGTACGTTGCCGATCTGGACGTGGATCGGCGTGACGGTGTCGGGGAGCCAGCCCGCTTTGCGGGCGGTGTCCCAAACCATGTTGAGGTGGAGAGCCTGCGGAGTGCCGATGACGTAGAGGATGCGGTCCGCGTGTAGTTTCCCGACGCGGTCCCGCAGCGTGGCGAGGTCAGTCGTTGCGTAACCGTATCCGCCGTCGGACTTGCGGATGATGAGGGGGACTGGCTTTCCCTCGCGGCCCAGGTACCCGTCAAGGAAGACGCAGAGGGCGCCGTCGCTCATGGTCGCGATTTCGGCGTCCTCCAGTTCGTCGCAGATCGCGGCCAGTTGGTCGTTGTAGGTTGACTCCCCGGCGAGATGGTCGTTGGTGAGGGTCACCCCTAGGCGGGTGTAGATCCGGTTGAAGTAGTGCTTGGAGAGCTCCACGAGCTCGCGCCACAGGCGGAGCGTCTGACCATCGCCACTTTGGAGCGCGACGACGCGGGCGCGGGCCCGGGAGGCGAACCGGTCATCGGCATCGAACTTGGTGCGCGCCGCCCGGTAGAAGGAGTTGGGGTCGGTCTCGATCAGGTGGGCATCCTCGCTGCCTTCGCCGACATCGAGCAGATGCTCGATGAGCATGCCGAACGGTGTGCCCCAGTCGCCGATATGGTTCTGCCGGAGCACGTGATGTCCGAGGTGCTCGAGGGTGCGCGCGAGCGCATCACCGACGACCGTGGTGCGCAGGTGGCCGACGTGCATCTCTTTGGCGACATTCGGCGCGGAGTAGTCGATCGGGATCCGCTGCGGTTCCTGGAGCGGCACACCCAGGCGGCTGTCGGCCGCCATGGCTGTGGCCTCGGCGGCGATCCGCGCGTCTTTCAGGGTGAGGTTGATGAATCCCGGGCCGCTGACCTCCACGGTCTGGCACACATCGATCAGGTCGAGTTCCTCCACGATCTTCGCCGCGATGTCTCGAGGTGGCACTCCGACACGCTTGGACAGCGCGAGGGCGGCGTTGACCTGGACATCGGCATATTGACTGGGTCGCACCACCGGGTCCTCACCGCGGTAGTCCGCCCCGAGTGCGCGCTCGATCGCGTTTGACACCCTGGAAGCGAGCAGTGCGGACAGCGACATGCGCAAAGAGTAGAGTGCGCGATTCCACGCTCCAGGTTTGGTCGGGTAGGGGGTTCTAGCAGCATCGCGTTGTGCTGAGCTACTCCCATGTCTGGTTGAGGAGTCGGTCGAACGCGAGGTGAAGTACCTGTGTCCGGCTTCTGCCCGGGTGTTCGGCGGTGACGAAGTTGCTGCCGATGAACAGTGAGAAGGCGAGCATGCAGCGGGCCTCCACGTCGTCGTCGTCCGGGCAGAACTGTCCGAACAGGGCCCGCAGGTAGTCCATCCGCCGGTTGTCGATGCGGCGCAGGCGCGCGGCGACCTCGTCGTCTCGGCGGGCCCAGTCCCGTATGGCGAGTTCTACGGAGAGCTCGACCGATGAGGCCGCCTCGAAGAGGCGTTGCAGCTTCTCCCGTGGGCCGGCGGGCCGGCGCTCGACGACGGCGATGACGTCGTCGACCACGGTCTTCTCCCAGGTGTCCAGCGTCTCTTCGAGGAACGCCGGACGGCCGGAGAAGTGCCAGTAGAAGCCTCCCTTGGTGACTCCGAGCGTGTCCGCGAGCACCTCGATGCGGATGGCGTCGGGTCCACCGGACGCCAGCGCGTGCAGCCCGGCGTCGACCCAGGCGCTGCGCGGTGTGCGAACTTTGGCCACGACGATATCTATACGGCACCGTATTGACAGAGGCAAGCGTCCTGTCTAGCATCCATACGACAGCGTATGGATCGAGGTTCGATGCGGATTCCCAACGAGATACACACGTCCCGCCCGTGGCGGATCCGCGAGCTCGCGTCTGACTTCACGGTCGAAGACGTCTGGGCTTTGCCCGTGTACGGACGCGCCGAGGATTTCAACGCGCTGGTCGAGCTCACCGCCACCTCGGACCCTAGCGACTCGGACTCCCGGCCCGCTCGTGCGTTGTGGCTGGCCCGCGACCTCCTCGGCCGCTGGTTCGGCCTAGGTAGGGTCTCGGCACCCGAGCCAGGACGCCCCGAGGACCGTCTGCCGATCCCAGGCACGAGCGAGAAGTCGCTGACCGAGCGGCTGCCGGACGACCTGCGCGACACGGTCTCGGACCTGGGCTTCGACGCTTTGCCCTTCACGCCCCTGTATCGAAGCGACCGGGAGTTCGCCGCCGAGGTCTCCAACAGGACCGCGCACGGAGTTCTGCATCTGTCGTGGGTCGACCAGGGTGGGGGCCGCTACCAAGGTCATCTGGCCGTCTACGTCAAGCCACGCGGTGTGTTCGGCAAGGTCTACCTGGCATTCATCAAGCCGTTCCGCTACCTCGTCGTCTATCCGGCCCTCCTGCGGAAGATCGAACGGACGTGGCAGCTCCGCGGTCCGGTCGGCGAGCACTCCGGCGGGGGTGGTCCGGCATGACGCTCCCGCCCGGCCAGCGCCGCGTCGATGGCTTCCCGCGCTTCGGTACCCACCTGTCCCGGCCGGCCCCCGTCATACCCAAGGATCCGGTGATCGAGGTGCGAGGAGCGGTGAGCGAAGCGTTCGAGCTCCCTCTCAGCGCTCTGGCAGAGCTGCCCCACCGACAGCTCACGGCCGACTTCCACTGCGTGACTGGCTGGTCCGCGACCGACCTCGTCTGGGATGGAGTGGCCTTCGAGACGGTCTACCGAACGTACATCAATCCAGCACTGCCGGCCGCAACGTCGATCACCCATGTCGGGTTCCGGGGCCTTTACGGCTACCGCGCGGCCCTCACACTTGACGACGCCCTAGCCGACGACGTTCTGCTCGCGGTGCACCTGAACGGCCGGCCGCTCGACAGCGATCACGGGGCACCGGCCCGGCTAGTCAGCCCGCAGCAGTACGGCTACATGAACACCAAGCACCTGTGCCGCATCGAGGTCCACACGTCCGAGCCGAGACCGACCGGCCCGGTGCTGCGCAGCAGAGTGCCGCTGCGGCTGCTGGGTCGCCATCCGAGGGCCAGGGTTTGGCAGGAAGAACGCCGCCAGGACCTGCCGGCGTGGGCGGTCCGCCCGGCCTACCGAGCACTGATCACCCCCACCGTCGCTCTATGTGCCCGAGGCAGCCGCGCGGGATGACAGGACACGAGCAGCGCCCGACCAGGTCGTGCACCACGGGGACCCAGCAGTTCGGCGTCGGGGTGCGGATCGTGCTGCGAAGCCGTCTCGACAGGCGGGAGTGCGAGCCCGGTTCGTCAGTCTGACCCTCTTCGAGGCTAGGCCGAGAGTCGCACCGGCTTGTGGAAACATGCATGCTGTATGTATGTTAGTGCGGACACGAGTGGGAGGTGGTGGTCATGTCGGTCAGCGAGTCGTTGGGCGTCGAACGGTCGGTCGACCTGCGGGATGGAACGATCCGCTACCGCGAGCGCGGTTCTGGGCCGCCGATCGTGTTCGTCCACGGTCTGCTGGTCAACGCCGACCTGTGGCGCAAGGTCGTGCCGGCGGTGGCCGATGCCGGGTTCCGATGTGTCGCGCCGGACTGGCCGCTCGGGGCGCATCAGCTGCCGATGGGCAAGTCTGCCGACCTGAGTCCGCCTGGCCAGGCTGCGATCATTGCCGAGTTCCTCGCCGCTTTGGATCTGAGCGATGTCATATTGGTCGCCAACGACACTGGCGGCGCCCTGGTCCAAATCTTGATGACGCAACGCCCGGAGCGGGTCGGGCGTGTCGTACTCACCTCGTGCGACAGCTTCGACCACTTCTTCCCGCCGGTCTTTCGGCCGCTGTCGCTGGTGGCCCGGCTGCCGGGCTCGATGTGGCCAGTTGCGCAGCTGACCCGTTTTCGGGCGCTGCATCGGTTGCCCATCATGTTTGGTTGGGCGACCAAGCGACCCGTCCCCGCCGAGATCGCCGACTCTTACCTGCGGCCGGCCCGGACCGAGCGTGGCGTCCGACGAGATCTGCGCCGCTTCCTGCGGGCCGTCGATCGCCGGTATACCCTCGCCGCCGCAGAAGCGTTGCCGGATTTCCAGCGCCCGGTACTTGTGGTGTGGGCGGAGGAAGATCGGCTGTTTCCGGTCGCGCTCGCGCGTCGGCTGGTAGCACTGCTGCCTGACGCCGATCTACATCTGGTCCCAGATAGCTACACGTTCATTCCCGAGGATCAGCCACAGGCGTTGAGCGATCTGGTTGTCGACTTCGCCGGATCGGACGAGGCCGGCTGATGGTCGAGCGACGGCGGCAGGAAGATCGATCGCGGGCGACTCGGGCGGCTCTGATCTCGGCAGCCCGACCACTGTTCGCAAAACGTGGCTTCGCCGACGTCTCGGCCGAGGAGATCGTCAGTTCGGCGGGCCTCACGCGTGGCGCGCTGGGGCATCATTTCGGTGGCAAGCCGGAACTTTTCCGGGCGGTGTTGGAACAACTCGAGCAAGAGCTCAATGACCGGATCCTTGCCGGCGTCGCCGAGTCGCGGGACGCGTGGAGCGCGTTGATAGACGGCGTGGGGGCCTTCCTCGACGCGTGTGAAGACCCAGAGGTGATTCAGATTGCGCTGACCGACGCGCCCGCCGTTGTGGGTTGGTCGGAGTGGCGGGAGATCGAGGAGGCGCACTGCCTCGGCCTGATCATCGCGGGCCTCGAGCGGGCGGTGGCTGACGGCGTCATCACCAGGCAGCCGGTGGAGGTTGCCGCGCGGCTGATGTTGAGCGCGGTGATCGAAGCCGCCTTGCTGATCGCGGCCGCGCAGGACCGACCTGCTGCGCGCACTGCCGCCGAGCAGGTGCTGGTCAGCCTGCTCAGCGGCCTTCGTGAGGGGCGCCGGTGAGCGGGCCCGGCTACGACGCGATCGTGGTGGGGACTCGGGTGGCTGGAGCGGCAACGGCCATGCTGTTGGCTCGCCGTGGCCTGCGCGTCCTCGCTGTCGACAAGGCCAGGTTTCCCAGCGACACCCTGTCGACCCATCAGATCCAGGTGCCCGGTGTCGCCAGGCTGCGTCGGTGGGGACTGCTCGATGCGGTCATCGCCTCCGGTGCGCCGGCGACCAGACGGGTGCGCTTCGATCCAGGGCATGTCGTGATGGAGGGCCGTTTCCTTCCGTACGACGAGATCGACGCGCTCTACAGCCCGAGGCGGATCGTCCTCGATGGGCTGCTTCTCGACGCTGCCCGGGCTGCGGGCGCGGAAGTCCGCGACGGCTTCCAGGTCGACGAACTCGTCTGGTCCGATGGTCGGGTCGTCGGGATCCGCGGCCGCGAACGTGGGGTACGAGCGTCCGTCACCGAAACGGCCGGCCTCGTCATCGGCGCCGACGGCAAGCGGTCCTTTGTCGCGAGGTCAGTCAGGGCGCGCGCGTATCGTGCGAAGCCCGCGATGTCCGTGGGCTGTTACACGTACTGGTCTGACCTGCCGGCTGAGGTCGGCGAACTTTATCAGCGACCCGGACGCGCCGTCGCCGTCTTCCCGACCAACGACGAAGTGACGATGATCTACGCCGCGGCGCCCATCGACGAGTTCGCGGCACTTCGCGCCGACCCAGCCAAGCACTACCTCGCGACACTCGACCGGTGCGGGCTCGGCGGGCGAGTACGTCAGGGTCGCCGCGCCGAACGGTTCCGCATCGCGCCCGAACTGCCGAACACCTTTCGGACGCCCCACGGGCCGGGATGGGCACTCGTCGGCGACGCCGGAATCGTGATGGATCCCGTCACGGCCCAGGGCATCACCAACGCCTTCACCGATGCCGAACGCCTGACCGACGCCGTGGCCGCCGGTCTCGGCGGATCCGAACGGCTGGGCTCCGCCCTCGCGGACTACCACCGCAAGAGGGACGCCGCCACCAAACCGATGTACGACCTCACCGTCCGACTTGCACAACTCGGACCCCTTGGCGCCGCGGAACGCTATCTGCTTGCCGCCGTGGCCGAGCGGCAGCCCGAGGTCGACCGACTGCTCAGCGTCTTCGCCGGCATCGTCCCCTTCACCGAGTACCGCTCGTTCCGGAACCTAGTGCGCTTGTTGGGTGGGCACGCCACCGCCAACCTGGTCGCAATCCGGCCGTGCCCTGCAGGTCGATAGGGGCCCTTCTCATGCTGCGTTGATCCGATAGCGCAACGGCCGACGGGCCCACCGACGTTTGGACTGGTCGTCGCAGCCGCGAACTCCTGCAGCACGCCCTCCGACGAGACTGCCCGGCTCCTAAGCGGACCAACGTCACGCCGACCCGCAATCACCTCCAGACACGCGGTTTGGTAGGCCAGCAGGGGCCCACATCCGCCACCTTTGTTCCGTCTCGGGCCAAGCGCATTCGATCAGAGGCTCTCGCGAATAGTCTCAGAAGTGAGATCGGCGACGGTCCTGGTGGAGCGAGCCGGGTGCTGACCGACGGCCAGTTGCGCACACTGCTCAGCACCTCTTCGGGAGGGCGTCAGTCGATCGTCGCGACGACCCCACGGTTGTTCGTTGAGCCCGGGCGTACGCCATGCCGAGATGGGCGGCGTCGGTGGCGATGACATGGACGTTGTGAGGAGGTCGTCCAGGTGCTCAGTCCGCGCGCCGACCCCGCCGGTCGGTGCTGTTGGGGTTAGTAGGGCACGGCCGGAAGACGTTGCGGTGGGATGTCGAGAATCGGCGCCTGGTTCCGTCCCTGCAACAAGCGCGGCCACGATGGGCCGTACCGCAAGAGGGAACCCGAGATGCGCAAGCTGATGGTGTACAACACGATGAGTCTCAATGGCGTCTACCAGAGTCCGTTCTATGTCGACGAAGACGCCGACGGCGGATTCACCGATGGCGGCTGGGCTAATCCTTACCTCGACAACACAGCCATGGAGTGGTTCGTCGACAACGTCTGCCGGGCGGGTGGATTCCTGTTTGGACGCCGTACCTACGAGATCTTCGCCGCTCATTGGCCCAGCGCGCCCGATGACCAACAGGTCCTCGCCGAACCCATGAACAGGCTGCCGAAGTACGTGGCCTCGACCACGCTCACTGAACCACTCAAATGGCAGAACTCAACGCTGCTACCGCGCGACACCGCCAATGCGGTTCGTCGGCTCAAGCGCGACGACGGCTCGGATCTGCGCATCATCGGAAGTGCCCAGCTACTGAACACGTTGATCCAGCATGATCTGGTCGACGAGTTTCACCTGATGATCGACCCCGTGATCGTCGGTGGCGGCAAGCACCTGTTCACCGACAACGGCCAGCTCAGCAGACTACGACTTGTGGACAGCACGGCCACCACCACCGGCGCGATCATCGCGACGTACACCCCCGCCGGCGCCTGAACCGACTGCTGCGCCCGGCCTGTGAAATGAACTCCCCGGACACGGGCACGCCAAGATCGCCAGGACAAGGGCGTCTTCGGTGGCCAGAAGCTCGGCTCTGGCCTCCGCACGAAGACGATTGCCGGACTGCTGAGCTCATGGCGGGATGTCACGCGACGGGGAGGGCGTCATCGACCGGCCGCTGCTCCGCGTCCGATGTGTGGAGCGCCGTCCACGCGGCTAGTGCCTCGACGATCCTGGTGAGCCGCTGGATCGTGTCGTCGTCGGCTAGCTCACCCTTTTCGTCCATCAGCTCGTCGGCGTGCGGGATGAAGAGCATGGGGGAGGGCATGACCAGTGCGCCGACCGGCAGAAGCATCTGTCGAAGTTGCGATTGTGCGATGCGGGTGGCCCAGCGGCCGGTGCTTGCGCCGATCACGGCCATCGGCTTGCCGATCAGGTGGTCGGAACGGGACAGCCAGTCGATCAGGTTCTTCGTGGATCCGGGGATGGACTGGTTGTACTCCGGCGTGGCCAGCAGGACGCCGTCGGCGCCCGCGACCGCCGCGCGCAGCGCGCCGACACCGTCCGGCGGATCATCCTCGAGGTCCTCGTCGAACACCGGCACCGACTTCAGCCCGCGGTAGACCGCGAGGTCGCCGCCATCGGCGGCGACCCCGGCGGCCGCTCGCAGCACGGCCAGGTCCTCCTAGAGACCGTGGGCCGAATCCGGTCGTTTCGAGTTCAAGGAGACCTCGAAGGCTGTGGATGTGTCAGTGCTCCGGGTGGTGGGCCGCTGGCGTGTGATGAGTGCGTAGGCGAGCAGTAGCGATCCGCTGATCAGGGTGCCGATTCCGGCCGGGAACAGGAAACCGAACCGCAGCCCGATTGAGGCGCTGACATCTAGGCCTGGTTCACCATCGAGGCGCATGACGACGAGGGACCAGGTGCCGGGGGTCTTGTTCCACTCCACGGTCCGAGGGCCGCTGCCGGTGGAGCTTGCCACCCAGAACGGCTGGGCGGTCGGACTCTCGGCCCGGGCTCTTCCCGGCAGCCGGTCGAAGTCCGCCCGAAACGGGGTCAGCTCGGCTGAGGTGAACTCGTCGTACGAGGTGCCGTCGAGAAAGGCCTCGACCTCCTGCTTGGGTCCGATTCCCACGAACAGGCGGGTCTGCGGGTCGGCGGCGCGTACGATGACCCGGACCCGGGCCAGGTCGCCGACGTCGGCGTTCGGGTCCGCCGCCCGAGCCGATTCCGAACTCACGTCGATCTCGTCGGACTTCAGCGCCGCGGTGGAGGTGGTGAACCGCTGCGTCGGCGTGCTGAAATAGCCGCCCGAACTGTTCTGCAGTGCGGCCAGCAGCGTGAGCGCGCCGCCCGCGAGCAGGAGGACGGCGGCTACTACCACGAGGACGATCCGGAGCGGACGGTGATCCCGCCGGGCTGGTGGTCGTGATCCCGACCTTGGTGACCGGCTGGATCGGGCGGTTGCCGCGGCATCGGATTGGGCCAGTGTCATAACGATGGCTCTCACTAGTTTGTAGCACGGGTGTACTACAACGAGAGTAGCACAGTTGTGCTATAAAGGTACATGCCCAAAGTGGTGGATCCGGCCGCACGCCGCCGTGAGCTGGCCAAGGCCGTGTGGAGGGTGGTCCGGCGCGATGGCCTGGACCACGCATCGGTGCGCAGAGTCGCCCGCGAAGCCGGCCTGTCGATGGGGTCGTTACGACATTACTTCGCGACCCAATCGGAGCTGATGGTCTTCGCTATGCGCGTGATCATCGACCGGATCGAGGGCCGGATCGCGGCCCTGGACGCCGAGGCGGACGTACGTCGGCGGGCCGAGCGGGTGCTGGCCGAGCTGCTTCCCATGGACGCCGAACGCCGCGCCGAGAACGAGGTGTGGCTCGCCTTCACCGCGCGGGCGATGGTCGACCCCGAGCTTGCGGCCGTGCGGGACGAGGGCTACGACAAGCTCCGCGAGGGCTGCCGGGTCCTCGTCGGCGAGCTCGCCGACGTCGGCCGGGCCGAATCCGACCTGGAGCTGGCGACCGATCACCTCCACGCGGTGCTCGATGGGCTCGCCGTGCATGCCGCCATGCGGCCCGACCTGAGCCCCCCGGAGCGGATCAGCGCCGTCATAGCGCGCCATCTCGACGCCCTCAAGATGGCACCGCCGAGGCCTACACGCCGGCGACGTAGGCGGTGAGGACGTGGACGCCGTGGCGGTCGAGGTTGCCGCGGGCGCGGTCGTAGTGCCCGGCCGCGCTCGCCGCAGGCACGACGAGGCACCCGAACGGCTCGACGCTAAGCCCCGGGCTTACCCGGCCGGATGCGTCCCGGTCCGGTGGTAAGACGCACACCTGAAGGGGCGCGGATCGCGGCTGTGCGGGTCCGGCTCGATCACCCAGCGAGCAATCTGCTCGCCGCGCCGGCCGGGGCGGGTGCTGTCGAGGATGGCGGCGATGCGGGGATGTCTCCTCCTGTCTGACGGGGTGGACGTGGGGCCCGGCGCGGCGGTCGAGGCGCATGGACTGACGCCGTGGGTCAGACCAGCCTGCCGATGATCTTGATGCCGTCGGTGATCTGGGTGCTGGTTCGGGCGGCGTACCCGAGGACCAGGCCCGGGGTGCCAGGCCGCTGCCGGTGCCAGGCCAGCGGTTGCACCTTCACACCGTGCTCGAGTGCGGTGGCGGCAAGGGCGATGTCATCGATGCCGTCGTTAGGGTCGAAGGTGACGGTGAGGTGCAGGCCCGCCGCCGCGCCGTGGACCTGGGCTCGCGGGAGCCAGTCGCTGAGAGCGGCGACCATGGCGTCGCGGCGGCGGCGGTGACGCCGGCGCACCATGCGCAGGTGGCGCTCCAGCTCGCCCGATGCCATGAGCTCGGCGAGCACCAGCTGTGGCAGTACGGCGTTGCCGAGGTCGGCGCGCCGCTTGGCCGCGACGAAGTCGCCGCGCAGCCGGCCTGGCACCAGCAGCCAGCCGACCCGCAGCGCCGGCGCGAGGATCTTGGAGACGCTGCCGGTGTAGCAGACTTGCTCGGCAAGCAGCGACCGCAGCGCAGGCACCGGCGGACGGTCGTAGCGGTGTTCGGCGTCGTAGTCGTCCTCGACCACCAGGCCGCCCGCTTCGGCCCAGGTCATCAGCTCGCGGCGCCGGGTCGCGTCCAGCACGACGCCGGTGGGGAACTGGTGGGCTGGCGTCACCAGGACCGCCGGCGCGCCGCTGGCCGCGAGCTCCGGGACCAGCAAGCCTCCGGCGTCGACCGAGACCGGCGGGGTGGTCATCCCCCAGTCGGCCAGCTGCTGGCGGCCGCCCAGGGAGCCGGGGTCCTCAACGGCGATCTCGCTGATGCCGTGGCCGCGGATCACCTGTGCCAGCAGCCCGAGTGCCTGAGCGACGCCGGCGACCACGATCACCTCCTCGGGGTCCACCCGGATCCCGCGATAGCGCCCCAGCCACTGCGCCACCGTGCGCCGGAACGCCGGGGCGCCGCGTGGATCGCCGTACCCCAACGCCGCCGGCGACAGCGTTCCGAGGACCGACCGCTCCGCTCGCAGCCACGCCGCGCGCGGGAACGCCGCCAGATCGGGGACGCCGGGGGTGAGGTCGATGCGGGACGGCATCGTGCGCAGCGCGTCGAATACGTCGTCCCCCGGTGCGCCCTCGAACAATGCGCGCGGCTCCGGCGCCGCAACCGGCTTCGGTCGCGTCAGCACGGCGGGTCGTATTGCGGACACCGGCGGGGCGAGCACGACCGTGCCCCCGCGGCCCCGACCCGCGACGTGGCCGTCCTCGACGAGTCGCTGGTAGGCCTCGGTCACCACCCCGCGCGACACGCGCAGCTCGGCGGCCAGCAGCCGGGT
>Ga0081455_10005990_pt1 | contig 13184 bp, 14 predicted proteins | sample TabmetS3T2R1_FD_70207 | JGI IMG/M metagenome (GOLD analysis project Ga0081455, IMG submission 70207) | Tabebuia heterophylla rhizosphere microbial communities from the University of Puerto Rico - S3T2R1 | ecosystem: Host-associated > Plants > Roots > Rhizosphere ... | reverse complement strand
GATCTCCGTACGGTCAGGCGGCGGCGTCGACGTCGATCGACACCGGAACGCCGTTGGTGAGGACGTCGTAGACCGCGGACCGCTGCCGCGACTGCTCGACGACCTCGCGCAGCTTGTCCGGGTCGTCGCCACGCAGGACGAAGCTGACCCGGATGCCCTGGTAGCCGTTGCGGACCTCGTCGGACAGGCCGAGGATGCCCAGCAGGTCGATGTCGCCCTCGACCGTCGACGTGACCTCGGTGAGGTTGACCCGGCGAGCGGCGGCGATGTTGGCGATGCCGGCCGTCAGGCAGGACGCGATCGCGTGGAGCAGAAACTCCACCGGCGTGGGTGCGTCGTCGCCGCCGACGAGTACCTCGGGGTGATCCGCGTCGTAGGTTCGCGACTCCCGGTGGGACATCTCCTGCTTGGCGCCATAGAAGCTGTCGATCTGGGACCGGCTGTGCGTTCCGCTGATCCAGCGGTTGCTGGCCCGGAACTGGAACTTCGCGATGTCCGGGTCGCCCTTCACCGCATCGATGGTGGCGAACAGGGTCGCGACGTCGACGCCGTTGGGGTTCGTCCGGTCGGACATGAGTGTCATGAGTTTCTCCAGGTGTGGTGGATGTGTGACTCGGTCGAGCCTCACCCGCACCCACCCCTCGGCACATCCGTGCTCACCACGGATTCCGCTACGGAGCCGGCTCCGTGGAGCCGTCTCGACCGGATGCCGCACCCGGCCGGACCGCGGCGGTCGGCGTCGGAGGGCTAGAGGCGCCGAGCAGCGCGTCGGCCGCCTCGGCGATGTCGTCGACCAGCAGCCGCGCGCCGGTGTCGCTCACGGCCTGCTCACCGACCGGCGCCGCGACGGCGAGCGTGAGATCGGCGGCGATCGCCGTGATGGCGGCGGCGTGCCGGCGGAAGACAGCGGCATCGCGGGTGGCGAGCACGACCAGCTCCGGACGCAGCGAGCGGACGCTGGTCTCGAGCGTGTCGAACGGCGTATCTGCTCCGAGGAACGTCACTCGCCAGCCGCGCCGGGCGATCAGGATCCCGAAGAGAATGAGTCCGAGGTCGTGAGCCTCGCCGGGAGGACACGCGAGCACTGCCGTCGAGGAGCCGCCGGAACCCCAGTCCCTGGCGAGTCCGAGCACCCGGCCGCGGATCAGGTTCGACGCGAAGTGCTCCTGGGCGACGGAGACCGAGCCGTTCGCCCAGCGCTCGCCGAGCTCGTGCAGGTACGGGATCAGAACGTCGGTGATCGCGAACTCGACCGACACCGTTCCGAACAGCCGGTCCAGGGCCGCATGACCGGCGGCGGTGTCGAAGTTGTCGAGCGCCTTGCGCAGGCCGGCGGCGAGGTCGTCGACCACGGGCTGTGCGGCCGGCGCCGTGACATCCGGCGTGGTCGCCGCCAACCGCGCTGCTTCGGCCGCCGACAGCCCGTCGGCGATCAACGCCGCCGTCCGGCGGACCCGCTCCTCGTCGGTGGGTGAGTAGAGCCGGAATCCACCCGGTGACCTGGTCGGCTCGAGCAGGCCGTAACGCTGCTCCCACGCGCGCAGCAACTCGGGGGATACGCCGGTCCGCCGGGACAGCTCACCGATGCGCATCACGCCGTCGTTCATGGCACCTCACTGTACAAGTTCTCGACACAACCCTCTACAGACTCTTGACAAACTCTGGTACTCGCTTGCAGGCTGATCCCTAGACAAACCTTATACAGAGGAGGAACGTGAGATGAGGAAGCTCGACCTCGTAGCGGCGGCCCTCGTCATCGTGGGCGCGCTGAACTGGGGGCTGGTCGCGATAGCGGAATTCGACCTCGTTGCCGCCGTGTTCGGCCTCGACTTCGGTGAGACCAACGCGGCCACCCGGATCGTCTACGGCCTGGTCGGCCTGTCGGGCGTGTGGCTGATCACCCGGGCGCCCGCCCTGGTGGGGAGCCCCGGACGCAGGACGGCGGTGCGGACATGACACGCCGACTCGCATTCGCCGGCGCCACCGCCGCGGCAGCCCTGACGGCGACCGCGCTCGCCCTGCCGGCCCAGGCCACCGCCACCGAGGCGGCGACCGCCGGTCGGCCCGCCAAGGTCAACGTCATCCATGGCATCCCCGGCGTGAGGGTGAAGGTCTGCGTCGACGGACATCCCGCGATTCGCGGCTTCACCTACGGCGAAAGGGTCGTCGGCGCCGCCGTGCCGGCCGGCAAGCACCGGGTACGGGTCGTCGCCGCCGGACAGAACTGTCACGCCAAGCCGATCCTCCGGGATCGCTACCGGCTGCACGCGGGCAAGAGCTACACCATCGTCGCGGCCGTCAAGCCGTCCGGAACACCCCGGCTCAAGGCGTACGGCAACAACGTGAGCCGAGTCGGGAAGGGGAAGTCTCGACTCGTCGTGCGGCACACCGCCAAGGCCCCCGCGGTCAATGTCTGGGCCGGCAACGCCAAGCTGATCGGCGGTCGCTCCTTCACCTGGGGCGAGAGCCGGACCTTTACGGTTCCCCGCGGGAAGTACCGGGTCAAGGTGACGCTCCCAGCCTCGAAGCTGCCCGTCATCGGTCCGCGGCGACTCGACCTCCGGGCCGGCAACGCCTACCAGGTCTACGCGGTCGGGACACCGAGTCACTACCGGATGATTGTCATCAAGACCCATGTCGGAACGTGATGGGCCCAGCGGGTCATGCGGTGACGAGGGAGGGGCCACCCGTGACGGTGGCCCCTCGGGTACGTCCAGGTCACGCCGTGATTCGGCGATGCTGACGATTGCAGTTACGCTCCGCGCTCTTGCTGGCACTGATAGTCCTCGAAGATCGGCACAGCTCGTTCTATAACGGACAGAACAGACCGGAGTGACGGTGACAAGTTCTCTCCGATCGCTGACAACCTTGTCGCTGACGCACCCGCGTTGAAGTCAACCGAGCGATGAGCAGTAGGAGATCTACTGGTCCGTTCGCGGAAGCCGCCCGCATCACCCGACAAACAGTCGTCGATCGAGCGTGGACGCGTACGCCAAGAGTCAGAACAGGCGGATGGGATGACCGAGAAGGTGAGCGAGAGACGCCGGGTACGGGTGTGGTTCGGCACTGAGGTGATCTGTACGCACGTGGCAGATCCGATGGAGGCCGAGCGGTACGCTGCGCTGATGCGCCAGCGGTTCGCAGGCCTGACGGTCACGGTCGACGATGCGCCGACTGTGGACGACACCAGCCTGCCGCACGAACTCTTATGGGAGCGGACGGTCAGCTGATGCGACGATTCGTCTTGGTCCGCTACAACGATCCTTCCGGAGTCAGCGGCACCGGCGTCGTTGCACACGGCGTCGAGTTCTGCGACGGATCGGTCGCCTTGCGGTGGGTCTGCTCTCGGCCGTCGACCACGGTATGGGACTGCGTCGACGACATGATCTCCGTCCATGGTCATGCCGGCCGCACTGTCGTGCGCTGGCTCGACCAGGTCGCCTCCTTCGAGGCCGAATACGCGATGAGCTGAGCCTGGGGCGCTCGGCCCTGCTCACGGACCGGCATGCACATAGGTCCCCAGACTCGGCACGGTGACGACCAGACCGCGCTCTCGCAGCAGGCGGGTGGCTCGCCGCACAGTGCCGAGCGACACCTCGAGCTCCGCCGCGAGAGCTCGCTCGTTGGGCAGCACGGAGCCGGCCGGCAGGGTGCCGTCCATGATGCGGTCGGCCAGATAGTCGGCCAGCTTGACGTACAGATAACCCGGCATGCCGGTGTCCGGGTCGAACCGGATCGATACCGTACCCACGAGTCTCCTCCTGCTGCTTCAGGAAGGGGATGAGGGAGAACGCAACGGCCCGTGACACCGAGGTGTCACAGGCCGCGTATGGACAAGCTAAGGGGCACCGCTGACACTTTCTTCCCCTGCCGACCTGGCCTGTCGCTGCTCTCGAGCCCGCTTGTACGTCAGCATCGCCCGACGGCATCCGGCGCCTCACCGGACCGAGATCGTGACGATCGGCAGGTGGGGCCGATGGTGCCGGCGGGCACTCATCTGGGCGAGCAGGGCACGCTCGACTCGTCCGATGACCTGGACGCAATAGTCCCGCCACTCATCGTCGTCGTCCTGGCCCGACAGCGATCGCGGCTCGAGCACGGTCGCGACGAAGGAGACACCGCGGGGGAGCGCGTCGACGAGTGCCGCCCGGAGCCCGCCGACGTGGCCGACGAAGCCCGCCTCGGACCGGGCCGCCGCCACGAAGACGATCTCACCACCGCCGAAGGTGGCCAGACAGCCGTCGCGTACGTCGTCGTAGTGCAGCCAGTCTCGTGCCGTGACTCCCAGCTGGGTGACGAGCTCGATGCCGGCCAGGTGGCCGAAGGAGTCGGAGTCCGAGACGCTCATGCTCTCGACGTAGCCGGTCAGGTCCTGGACCTTGCCGAGGCTCAGCCCGACCGGCTGCTGGGCGTGAAGATGTTGCGCGATCAGCGTCGGGAGGCGGGCGAAGAAGCCGGGCCAGGCGACGAGGCCGGTGATCGGATCAACGCGGGCCGACATCCGCCAGGATCCGATCGCCGGCGGCGGATACCACTCATGGCGCTGCGTCATGCCCATCCATTCGCCTCGTCTGTCGTCGACGCCGTCCGGACCCCACGGCACGGACGACGAATCGGAATCTCGGACCATCGTGGTGCGATTCGTACGGGACCGGAGCAGCGGTCGCGCCCTTCAGCGGTAGGCCGCGGCGGGGCGCGGTAGGCCGCGACCGGACGCGACATTCGCCCCGGACGAGCCCAGGACGATTGGCGTTCGAATCGGGCCGTTCGGACCATGTGATTCGCCGGACGGCGACGCACAATCACAACCGGTAGAACTTCGATGATCCTGGGGGGATCGTCGGGTACCCCAACGGGAGAGTCCGATGATTCGACTCGGTATCGGCGGGGCCATCGCAGCGACCGTCACCGCGGCAACACTGGCCGTTCCCGGCGAGGTCGAAGAGGCACGAGCCGCCGCTCCCACCCCGCCGAACGTCATCGTGATCATGACCGACGACATGCGCGTGGACGACCTCGCCGAGATGCCGAAGACTCGGCGGCTACTCGCTGGCACCAACGGCGCCAACTACACCAAGGCCCACGTCACGACCCCGCTATGTTGCCCGTCCCGCGCCACGTTCCTCACCGGCCAGTACGCCCACAACAACGGCGTCTACGACAACGCGGGCCCGAACGGAAGCGTCGACTCCCTGGACGACACCTCCACGCTCCCGGTATGGCTGCAAAGCGCCGGGTACCGGACCGTCATGTTCGGGAAGTACCTCAACGGCTACGGTCTACCGTCCGACGGCACCGCAGCGACGTACGTCCCGCCAGGCTGGGACCACTGGGCCGCCCTGTCCCATCGGACGATGTCCAACTACACCGACTTCGACATCACCGTGGGGAGCTCCACTCCGGATGCCTCCAGCACCGGCGCGATAGAACACGTCGCGAACGGCTACCAGACCTGGAACTTCACGGGCCGAGCCGTCAGCCGGATTCGAGCAAGTGTTCCACTCGACCAGCCGATGTTCATGTGGCTGTCCCTGTTCGCCCCCCATCCGGGCGCCGGGGACTTCCCGCACCAGTCCGTACCCGCTGAGCCCAAGTATCAAGGGACTTCCACCGTGGGTCTTCCGACCTCGCCCGCCGTGGACGAGGCCCGGATCGCTGACAAGCCGCCATGGATCAAGGCGCTGCCCAGGCTGACCGACCGCGACAAGGCCCGCATCGTCACCCATCGCCGCGAACGCCGGAACGCCCTGCGCTCTGTGGACGACAGCGTCAGTCGCGTTGTTGACGCGCTCCGCGACGCCGGGGAGCTCGACAACACAGTCATCATCTTTACGTCCGACAACGGTCTGATGCTCGGCGAACACCGGATCACTCACTGGAAGACCGTCCCGTACCTCGAGGCGGCTCGCGTCCCGCTACTGATCCGCGGACCCGGCTTCACCAGCGGCACCCGCACCGAGCCGGTATCGAACGTCGATCTTGCGCCAACGGTCGCCGACGTCTCCGGCGTGACCCCGACTCTGCCGGTGGACGGGATTTCGCTACTCGGCCCGATCGGCGCCAACCGGCCGATCCTGCTCGAATACCTCGGTGATCCCGTCCCGATCGGGATGCCCGCCTACGGCAGCGTTATCCAGGGACGTTGGCAGTACTCCACCTACGAGACCAGCCAAGAGCTCTACGACCTGGCCGATGATCCGTGGCAGCTGCAGAACCGGATCGGCGACCCGAGCACCGTCGACGTCCGCCAAAGGCTGGCCGTAATCCTCGCCGAGCTGCGCGACTGCGCCGGCCAGAGCTGCCGCTAGCGGATCTCGCCTTTCCACGCGAGTCACCGGCGTTGGGATGACCGGCCAGTGAGCGTGGACGGGCCACCGCCAGGCGTACTCAGGACCTCCGGCGCCGGGAAAGGGGCCGTTCGGACCATGCAGATCGGGCCGGACAAGACGCACATTCACAACAGACTCGATCGCGACGACGAGGGGTTCGTCGGGCCGTGCAAAAGGGGAGAAATATTTCATGTTACGACTCGCTATGGGCGGGGTTCTGGCGACCGTAGCCGCGGGGGCGCTAGCAGTTCCGAACGCCACCGAAGGGGCTCGGGCCGCCGAGGGCACGCCCCCGAACATCGTCGTCATCATGACCGACGACATGCGCGTGGACGACCTCGCCGCCCTCCCGAAGACGATGAACCTGCTAGCCGGCGCGAACGGCGCCAAATACACCAACGCGTTCGTCTCGATGCCACTGTGCTGCCCGTCGCGGGCGACCTTCCTCACCGGCCAGTACGCGCATAACACCGGGGTGTGGGACAACGCCGGCGCCCACGGTGGGTGGGAGGCGTTCCAGCCGCTCGAGTCGCGCGCGTTGCCGACGTGGCTGGACGACACCTACTCCACCGTGATGCTGGGGAAGTACCTCAACCGCTACGGCTGGGAGTCCAACCCCCGGCATGTGCCGCCGGGCTGGGACTCGTGGCAGGCCCTGACCGGGCCGAGTGTGTGGAACTACCACGACTTCGACATCAACATCAACGGCAGCGTGACGCACATCAAGGACGGCTACCAGACGCTGAACTTCACCCGCCGGGCCGTGACCCAGATCCGCACCCGGGTACCGCGGGCGGAGCCGATGTTCATGTGGCTGTCGCTGCTCGCGCCACACAACGGGTCGGCCGGCGTCTCCGTTCCGGCCGAGCCGAAGTACAAGGGGACTTCGAAGGTTGGGCGTCCGGGTTCGCCGGCCTTCGACGAGGTGGAGGTGGGGGACAAGCCACCCTGGATCCGGTCGCTTCCACGACTCAGCAACGCAGCCGAGGAAGACGTGGTGCGGCTGCGGCGTCAACGCCGGGACGCGTTGAAGTCGGTCGACGACTCGGTCTCCCAGGTGGTCGCCGCGCTCAAGGCCGCCAGGGAGCTGAACAACACCCTGATCGTGTTCACCACGGACAACGGCTTCCTGCTGGGCGAGCACCGCGTCGACCACAACAAGCAGTACCCGTACGAGGAGTCGATCGGTGTGCCCCTGCTGATCCGGGGTCCCGGAGTCACGCCCGGGCTCAATCGGGAGCCGGTGCTGAACGTCGACCTCGCGGCCACGATCGCGGACGCTGCCGGTGTCGAGCCCGGTCTGCCGGTGGACGGGATGTCGCTGCTCGACCCGATCCCGTCCGATCGGCCGCTGCTGCTGGAGCACCCGAAGGGCTGGGCCATGGGCAACCTGCCTCCATACGCCGGTGTCAGGCAGGGCCATTGGGTCTATGTCGACTACGGCCAGAACGGCGAGCTCTACGACCTGGCCGACGATCCGTGGCAACAGGTGAACCGGATCGGCGACCCGTCGCTGGCCCAGACGAGGTCAGATCTGGCGAGTGTGCTCGACGGGCTGCGCAACTGCGCCGGCGACGGCTGCCGCTAGCGCCCCGGGCGGGATCGCGTGAGAGTTCGGGTCAGTTGGGTGTCCGAGGGGGGACTTGAACCCCCACCCCCTGCTAAGGGGACTAGCACCTCAAGCTAGCGCGTCTGCCAATTCCGCCACCCGGACAGGGCTCCGGCCGGGGCTCCGGAGCGCGGCGTCACTGTATCAAACAGGACCCGTGGCCGATCGTCGCGTGCGACGCGTACAGCAGGCAGGATGGAGGGATGACGATGAGCGATTCGCGGCCCTCGTACGACCCGGCCGGCAGCGTTCTCGACCACTGCCGGGCACTGGTCCGGATGGACACGACGAACTACGGCGACGACTCCGGTCCGGGCGAGCGGAAGGCGGCGGAGTACGTCGCCGAACGGCTGACCGACGCCGGTCTGGATCCGGAGGTGCACGAGGCTCATCCGGGCCGGGCGAGTGTGGTCGCGCGCTGGGACGGCCGAGACCCGGACGCCGAGCCGCTGTTGCTGCACGGCCATCTCGACGTGGTGCCGGCCCAGGCCGACGACTGGTCGGTCCCACCGTTCGCCGGTGAGATCGTCGACGGCTATCTCTTCGGCCGCGGCACCGTCGACATGAAGGACTTCGACGCGATGATGCTGTCCGTGCTCGAAGCGCGGCAGCGGGCGGGCTGGGCGCCACGACGGCCGATCGTGCTGGCCTTCACGGCCGACGAGGAGGCCGGCGGGCGGAGCGGAGCGCACTGGCTGGTCGACGAGCACGCGGATCTGGTCGCCGACTGCACCGAGGCGATCGGCGAGGTCGGCGGCTTCTCGACCGAGGTGGCCGGCCGGCGGCTCTATCTGATCGAGTCCGGCGAGAAGGGCATGACCTGGGTGCGACTGACCGCTCGGGGCAACGCGGGTCATGGCTCGATGCGGCACCCGGACCACGCGGTTGCGCGCCTGGCCGCAGCGGTCGCCGCGATCGGAAACTACGAGTGGCCGGCGGAGCCCGGTCCGTCGATGCGTCAGCTGCTGGAGCAGATCCGGGAGCTCACCGACGCGACCAGCCACGACCCCGACAAGCTGATCGCCGAGCTCGGCCCGGCCGCCCGGATGATCGGCGCCGGCATCCGCAACACGACCAACCCGACGATGCTGCGCGCCGGCTACAAGGTCAACGTCGTCCCCGGCGAGGCGCACGCGTGGATCGACGGGCGGTTCCTGCCGGGCGAGCGCGAGGCCTTCGTCGCCTGGCTCCACGAGCAAGCCGGATCGGGCATCGAGGTCGAGATCGAGCACGAGGACATCGCCCTGGAAGACGAGTTCGCCGGCGATCTGGTCGATGCGATGGTGGCGTCACTGCTCGCCGAGGACCCCGAGGCGCACGTCGCGCCGTACCTCATGTCCGGCGGCACCGACGCCAAGGCGTGGTCTCGCCTCGGCATTCCGTCCTACGGCTTCGCGCCATTGCGACTGCCCCCGGATCTGGACTTCACCGCGCTGTTCCACGGCGTCGACGAGCGAGTGCCGGTCGACGCGCTGGACTTCGGCGCCCGGGTCATGGACCGGCTGCTCGACCGGGCCTGACCTACTCCCTGAGCAGCGCCGCGAGCCGAGTGCGTCGGGGCCGATGCGGCCGGCGATGTACGGCGCCGGCCAACGCCGGTCCGGCCTGGTGCACGATCGTCAACTGTCGTCGCGCCACCGACGCGGCGGTGATCAGATGTGCCCGGGTCAGCGAGCCCGCCGACTCCGCGGGCAGCACGACGACGACCGCGTCGGCAGCAGAGCCGACTGCCTCGTGCACGGCACTCACGGCACCGGCGGAGCCAACCGATTCGCGCAGCGCCTCGACTCCGGCCGCGCCGGCGGACCGAATGCCGAGGATCGCAAGGTCCGAGGGGCCGACGCCTGTCCCGCGGGGCAGTGTCTCGGTGACCAGCTCGACGACGCAGGCGATCGTCTTGGCGGCGTCGGCCACGGCGCACACGACGACGGCCTGCTGATCGGCCTCGATCGGCGGCAACTCGCCGGCCCGGAGGGACTCGACAAGCCGAACGATCGGAGCGTCGTCGCGAGCGGTGTCCACCGGCAGCCGAACGACCGGGACGGTTCCGCTGGCGACGAGGTCGTGGAAGAACCGTCCGGGTGCGGCCGGCTCCAACTGATCCGGGTCGCCGATCAGCACCAGGCTCGCGTCGGCGTCGTGGTTCTCGAGGAGTTCGGTCGCCGCGACCAGGTCGAGTCGATGCGCCTGGTCCACGACGGTGAGGGGCCGGCCGCTCGCCTGGGCGCGCTTCTCGAGCCGGGCGGTCCAGTCGCCATGGCCACTGCCACGTCCGGCAGCGGCGACGCACAGGGGCAGCGACAGGGCGGCCTCGAAGGGGTCGTCCGGTGTCTCGTCGGGTCCGCCGGAGGCCAGGATGGCCAGCACGTCGTCCGCGATCTGCTCTTCGATTCGGCCCCACTCGGGATGCGCGAGCGCCCGCTCCGACGACAGCACCACCACGCGGCCCGCGACGCCGGCGGCGTCGAGACCCGGTCGCGGTGCCTCGATCCCGTAGCCACGCAGCGCCGCCGCCCAGGTGGTGCCGTCCAGCACTGTCGATCCGTCGGCGGCGGCGCGGCGGACCAGCCAGCTCGTGAGCCCAGCCGACCGGCGAACGTCGTCCGGCGCGAACCGGCCGAGCTGTTCCTTGGCGAGGGCGTCGACGCGGGCCGGCGAGGCGGTGGGTTCGTCCAGGGCCAACCAGGGGTCGGACCCGGCGCCCGAGGCGGTCGCGGCGGCGCCGGGCTCGCCGGCCGAGGCGGCCGACGCAGCCGACGCAGCCGACGCAGCCGACGCAGCCGACGCAGCATCCGGCTCCGGTTCCATCGCGCCCCGACTCACTCCGCGTCGGCGGTTTCGTCGGAGACGTCGTCCAGGGCCGCCACGATCTCCTGGGGCAGCTCGACCTCCCAGGCGTTGAGCGCCGCGGTGAGCTGGGCAGTCGTACGAGCTCCGACGAGGGCCGAGCTGAGTCCGGGCCGGGCGAGCAGCCAGGCCAGCGAGATGTGGATGGGCGAAAGCGCCAGCCCCTCGGCGGCCCGTACCACCGCTTCGACGATGCCGCGCGAACCCTCGTCGAGGTAGGGGTCGACGTTGCTGCCCAGGTGTGGAGTCGCGGCTCGCGAGTCGGCGGGGACGCCGGCGCGATACTTGCCGGTCAGCACGCCCCGGCCAAGCGGCGACCAGGCGAGGACGCCCATGCCGAGGGCGCGGGCCGCCGGCAGTACCTCGTCCTCCACGGTGCGATTGAGGAGGGAGTACTCGACCTGGGTCGACGTCACCGGCGCCCGTCCGGGCACGGCGGTCTGCCAGCCGGCGGCGAGCCCGGTCTGCCAGCCGGACCAGTTCGAGATGCCGATGTAGCGCGTGCGACCCGTGGCGACGGCGTGGTCGAGCGCGGCCAGCGTCTCCTGCCACGGCGCGCTCCGCGACCAGATGTGCACCTGCCAGAGATCGACGTGGTCCACCCGGAGCCGACGCAGGGACCCGTCGAGCTGGCGGAGCAGAGCGCCCCGCGAGGTGTCGGCACCCCATTCGCCCCGACGGGTGCCGAGCCCGGCCTTCGTCGCGATCACGAGCTCATCGCGGGGGACGACCTGGTCGAGCAACCCGCCGAGCACCAGCTCCGACGAGCCCTCGCCGTAGCTGGCCGCGGTGTCGACCAGAGTGCCCCCGGCGTCGACGAAGGCGGTCAAGGCGTCCTTGGCCTCGTGCTCGTCAGTGTCTTGGCCCCACAGCCAGGTGCCGAGACCGAGACACGAGACCGACAGGCCGCTGCGGCCGAGCCGTCGCTGTTGCATGGCCGAAGATTAATGGGGTGGGTCGGCGCAGCGGCGGCGAGGCTCGCTCTCACCCCGGTTTTGCGCAACCCACCCTCCTCAGCCGCCCCGAGCGCACCGCTAGGCTCCACGGGTGCGTCTCGGACTCAACATCGGCTACGTCGCTACCGATGCCGGCGGCGAGCACGTACGACTGGCCCAAGTCGCGGAGCGAGCCGGCTACGGCAGTGTCTGGGCGGCCGAGGCGTACGGCTCCGACGTCGTCACGGTGCTGACCTGGATCGCGGCTCAGACCGAGTCGATCGACATCGGCACCGCGATCATGCAGATCCCCGGACGCAGTCCCGCCATGACGGCCATGACGGCGGCCACTCTCGACACGCTGACCAAGGGCCGCTTCCGGCTCGGGCTCGGCGTCTCGGGACCGCAGGTGTCCGAGGGCTGGCACGGCGTCCGGTTCGCCAAGCCGCTGGGACGAACCCGCGAGTACGTCGACATCGTCAAGCTCGCCCTGTCCCGCAAGACCGTGCGCTACGAGGGCGACCACTTCACGCTGCCGCTGCCGGACGGACCCGGCAAGGCCCTCAAGCTGATGCTGCATCCGTACCGGCAGGACATCCCGATCTACCTCGCGGTCATCGGTCCGAAGAACCTCGAGCAGACCGGTGAGATCGCCGACGGGTGGCTCAGCGTCTTCTTCGCGCCGGAGCACGCCGAGGCGTCGCTCGGACCGCTGCGCGCCGGCGCCGAACTGTCCGGTCGCTCCCTCGCCGATCTCGACGTCGTCGCCAACGTCCCGGTCGTGGTCGGCGACGACATCGACGCCTGTGCCGAGCCGTTGCGGGGCTACACCGCGCTCTATGTCGGCGGCATGGGCAGCCGGAAGCAGAACTTCTACAACGCACTGGCTCGCCGGATGGGCTACGACGAGGCCGCCGAGCAGATCCAGACCCTCTATCTCGACAGACGCCACCGGGAGGCCATGGCAGCCGTGCCACGCGACCTGATCGACCAGACCGCCCTGATCGGACCGAAGAAGCGGATCGCCGAGCGGCTGCACGCCTACGCCGAGGCGGGTGTCACGACGATCAACGTGACGCCGTTCGCCAACGACGAGGCCGGCCGCGTCGAGACGCTCCGTACTGTCGCGGAGCTCCTGGCCGCCGAAGGACTCGGAGACGTCTGACCCGATGGATTACTTCGAGGCGGTGATCCTCGGGATCGTCGAGGGAATCACCGAGTTCCTGCCGATATCCAGCACGGGCCACCTGACCATCTTCGAGAAGTGGCTCGGCCTGCCGATCGACTCCAAGGAGATCACGGCTTTCACGGCGGTGATCCAGGTCGGCGCGATCCTCGCGGTCCTGGTCTACTTCAGATCCGACATCTGGCGGATGGCCCGGGCCTGGGTGCTCGGCCTGCTCAAGCCGGAGCACCGGGGGACATTCGACTATCGGTTCGGGTGGTACGTCATCGCGGGCTCGG
>Ga0081455_10005989_pt1 | contig 13185 bp, 16 predicted proteins | sample TabmetS3T2R1_FD_70207 | JGI IMG/M metagenome (GOLD analysis project Ga0081455, IMG submission 70207) | Tabebuia heterophylla rhizosphere microbial communities from the University of Puerto Rico - S3T2R1 | ecosystem: Host-associated > Plants > Roots > Rhizosphere ... | reverse complement strand
CGTCGAGGGCGAGTGGGCCAGTCGCCGGTGGACCCGCGGCTGCTACAACGCCAACACCGGCCCATGCGGCCTGATCCACTTCGGAGAGGCACTCAGCAAGCCGATCGGTCCGATCAAGTGGGCCGCGACCGAGACTGCGAATGCCTGGAGCGGCTACATGGAGGGTGCCGTCGAGGCCGGTCGCCGCGCCGCGCGCGAGGCTCTTGCCGATCTCTAGCTACGCGCATCTGATCGCGACCGACTCACAACGACGCCGCGAGCCGGCCGAACGGCTTCCTCTTGGCCGGTAACGGCTGGCCACGATCCCCGATCCCGCTGCTTGACAATCGGCTGTGACCGGCCCTCACACTTGTCCGAGCATGCGTCGTGCATGGTCGGCGAATACCGACTTGTTGAGGGCGGCTGCTTCGGTGTCCCCGAGCTGAGTCATCCAGTAGGCGGGTGCGGGCGGCTGTATGTCGTCCCACCGGACGCCCGGCGGGTAGATCAGGTAGATGTCCCAGGCGTCTTGGCCGAGGCGCAGGGTCCGGTCGTAGGCGTGCACGAGAAAGCCGTCGGCGTCCCAGTAGTGGCTGGCTCGCGGGTCCGCCACGGTGTGGGTCGCCTGGCCGACGTTGTTCTCGTGTCCGCCGAGCTTAGGCACCCATACGATGTAGCCCCGCAGGCGCGGGTCAGAGATCGGCGCGAAGACGCCGGTCTGCATGTCAGACGCCCCGCGCAAGCACGCCCCGCACGTCGGCGACACCAATGCAAGGACCCTGACGTCGGCGATGTCGGCGTTGAAAGCTGCTCGTAGAGTTTCGGCTTGGGCGCCAACGCTTTCGTGTTGGCGTGTCTGCCCGGGTATGCCTCGGAAGTAGACCAGCGCGGCGGTCAACGCCGTGGCTGCGATGAGGGTCGTGGCGAGGAGTGCCCAGCGGCGGCGGGTCATCCGAACACCGCCACCGCGACAGTGAGGCTGGCCGCGACCCACAATGTGATCCGGATGGCGCGGCTGGTCTTGAGGCGGCAGACCTGCCCGTCGATGGTGACGGTGCGTGCGCGGTATGCCGACCAGAAACCCAATGCAAGGAAGAGCACCGACATGCCGAGGAGCCACGGCCGCCAGGGTTGCAGGCGCGCGGCAGCGAGCACGCCACCCGCGCCAAGGACGCTGTAGGCGACCGGGCCGACGCAGCACAAAGTGGCCAGTAAGGAACTGCCGGCCGCACCGAGAGCGCCGACGGCTGAGGCGGTCACATTCCTGCCCGCCGCCCGCTGACGCGGGATCTCGCTCTGGAGCATGTCTACCCCGCGGCCGGCGCGATGCGGTCGCATCCACGCAATGCCGAATCGTTGTCGGCGGCCAGAGAGTGAGCGAGCAGAACGAGCTCGGCGACGCGAGGGTCGGTGACACGGTAATAGGCGAACCGGCCAACACGTCGAACCTGCACATAGCCGCAATCAGCCAAGCAGCCGAGGTGGCTGGAGACTCGACCCTGCGCCAGTCCGACGTGCGCGACGCATTCGGTGACCGTGTGCTCCTCGTGCAGCAAATATTCCAGCAGCCGCAGCCGCGTCGGGTCGCCCAAGGCGCGGAAGAATTTCGCCAGAACCCCGACCGCATCGCCCTCGTCGGGCAGCAAGACCACCTGCGTTGCGGTCGTCGTTCGTCTCGCCACGGTCACCCACCTCCCGTGCGACGTATCTGCTTCAGCGAATACTATGGCTGCAGGACGCATCCGGCAATCCGGATGCGATCCTGCATTGCTTCCGAGGGCAGAGAGGACGACAGTGGCACAGCACCTGCCAGCTCGACCATCGATGGTGGCGCATGATGCGGGTTGAGCTGCTGCTATCACCGGACTGTGCGTACGCCGCCGTCGCACGTGCCACGGTGAGACGCTGTCTTCACATCGCCGGGCTCGACCTGTCGATCACCGAACGGGTCGGGGACTTTCCCTCACCGACCGTCCTGGTCGATGGCGTCGACGTGATGACCGGTGCTTCGGGGACGCCAGCCATGCAGGCCTGCCGCCTCGACCGGCCCACCGAGATAAGGATTCTCACCGCGCTCCGCATGAATGCCGGTAGCGAGGCGACTGCATGAGAAGTATGGGCAACTGATGGCGATGTCGCCGCATTTGCGTGACCCAAGGCTGGCAATGATCAGCGCGGATTGCAACCCCACAGCTGGCGTACCAGCCGACAAACGGACCCTCCGCGAGCTCGGGGGATTCAAGCGGCACAGGCGGCCGCTTACGCTTCGCTAACTCGACGCCGCGATCGGGTGAACCGCGCCCGCACGGACGTAGGGTGAGCCACGTGGGGCGACGCCGCCCAAGATCAGAACCGAGCTGATGAGCACCATCGTCAAACGCAAGGGTCCCACCGAACAGGCAACGGGTGCAGAGGTGATGGGCCGTAAATCCCTCGCCCTGCTCCGCATCGCTATCGGATTCTTGTGGATCCAGAACGCGGACTGGAAGATCCCGCCTAGCTTCGACGCGCTGCTCCACTTCACCAAATACGCCGTGGAGTATCCGGTCTTCCCCCCGTACGCCTGGATCGTTCAGCACGTCGTGCTCCCGAACTTCGTGTTCTTCGGCTGGGGAGTCCTGCTGCTGGAGGCGGCGCTCGGCGGCTTCCTGCTAGTCGGTTTGGCCACGCGGTTCTGGGCGTTGTTGGGGATTGCGCAGACGATTGCGATCTCTTTGTCTGTGCTGTATGCGCCCAACGAATGGCACTGGTCATATTTCTTGATGTTGCTGGCGCACATCGTCATCGTCGGTACAGCAGCCGGTCGGTATGCGGGCATCGACGGCGTGCTGCGGCCTAGCTGGCAGGCGTCGCCGACCCGGGTGGCGCGGATCTTGGTGAGGGCATCATGATCAACACCGACAGCCGGCGGCGGGCGGCCATCGTGCTCGGTGCGACCGCTATCCTCTGCACGGTCTTTGTCTTCCTCGTTGGGCCGTTCAAGCTGGTTCCGCTCAACTGGGGCGCGATGGCGCTGACTGGTCTGGTGTTGGGCGCCTTCGCTGTCATCGTCGGCCTCTCGGGCCGCCGAGGGCTGATCCTGCTTGCCGGCGTGCTCTTCTTGGCCGGGGTGGGCGTAGCTGTGGTTCTGCTCATCGTCGGCACCGGCGGATTCTTGCGTGTCAGCGTCGGCGGGCTCAGCATGTGGATTGGTCTTGGGGCCGGCCTCGCCGCGTTGGGCTTGACGCCAGACCGCACTCAGGCTGAGCCTGAATGAGCAAATTTAGGCACACGGAAACCACTGGGCACTCTCGTTGGCTCGCGCCAGCTGAAGGGCGTACCTCTTGCGAACCTCGGCAATTGCCGTGGCGAGCGGGAAGATATCGGCGGTGACAAATTGGTCGGGATCGGCAGCGGCCACTGGATGCCAGTACACCCCATCGGCGGTGATGGTGACCTCGGGAATCAGCGACTCCAAGGTGAGCTCTAGCCCATCCTCGGCTGCTCCCTGGTGGGCCACGGCTCGGATGACCTGGTGGCGGCGTGCGACGCCAATCAAGTCAAGAAACGCCTGCAGCGCTTCGACGGTATGGGCTTGGTCGGCCGGAAGGGTGGCGGCAACCTTTACGGTGAACCCGAGCGTTTGGGCCGTTCTGATCCCGTCCACTGCCCGTTGCCAGGATCCCTTGCCCCGATGCTGATCATGCGTCTCGCTTGTCGCTGAGTCGAGGCTGATCTGGAGGGTCAGCCGGTCGCGGTCCATGGCTTTGAGCGTCTCGAGGCGACGACCGTGGAAGAGCATTCCGTTGGTCAGCAGCGTGGTCGGGAGGGCACGGGTGCAGGCAGCGACGAGCTCGGCCAGATCCGGGAGTAGGAAGGGTTCTCCACCGGTGAGGATTAGTTCGCTGACACCGGCCGCGACGGCTTCGACGGCTAGCTGCCGTACTCGGTCGACTCCGAGGGCTCGCCGGTCGGTCCGAGGGGAGGAGAGCACGCAGCAGTAGTCACAGCTGAGGTTGCAGTCGAAGTTGGTGTAAAGCCACAGTCGCGTTCCTGGAACCTGCTCGGGCGCGATGTCGGCCAACGGGTCGGCACGTCGGCCGCGTCGCACCGCCACGCTCCAGGAATCGACTTCCACAAATTCGTTTCCGGTGCGCTCGCACCACGCCATGATCATTTGCCTGAGCTGTATGGGGTCCTCCCCGCGGACCGGAACCCGGATCAGACCATGCTGCGGTGCCGCCGCAACAGCTTCGGCCAGGTTGAGTAGCACGCTCGGGCTCACCATCGAATCGAGATTCCCTGTTGCTGGACCGCGGCGAACAGGGACTGATAGCCGTCGAGCTCAGGCGGCACCCAAGCTCGGAGGCCTTCCAGCTCCAAGATCTTGCGGTGCGTCGTGTTGTTCCAGTCCATGGCGAAGAGCTGTTTCAGCCACGGATCCGTGCGCTCCGACGCCAGCGCCGGCAGCACGGTGAAGTTGCAGTGGCTGTATGTCGGTGAGCTCCAGACGGCTTCGAATGCGCCCGGCATCAGCTCTTCGCGGCCAATCGCCTCCCAGGTGTTGATACCCAGGGCAGCTGCGTCGGCTCGGTCATCCAGCACCGCGCGGAGCGCGTCGAATTCGCTGCGCCCGGTGTCGCCGTGCTTGCCGACATCGGAGTCGATTCGTACCAGCTCGACCTCGTCCGCGGCCAGTCCCGCTTCGCGCAGGTAGTACACGGGGAGGATCGCGGCTTGCGCGGAATCCTTGGATCCGAGCGCCAGCCGACGACCCCACAGACCAGTCAATCCGTCGATGCGGCTTCCCGCCCGCGCGACGATCACAGTCTGAAAGACGGTGTCCGTGTCACGCATCGCGAGGGCGCGGCAGTGCCCGTTGGTCTGCAGCACCGTCCGTACCCAGGCCAGATTGGTGTTCCAGGCGATATCGATCGCGCCAGCGAGCAACGCGTCGACCTGCCGACCGTAATTGGAGAACAAGACGAAATCGATCGGGGCCTCAGTGTGCGCGAAGTAGCCGCGCATCCCTTCCCAGATCGTCACCACATTCGGGGTGTAGGCAACCGCACCCAGCAGCAGTTCACTCACTCGTGGCCTCCTAGGCCGCTACGCGTTAGAAGAGCGATTGACCGGTAATGGCTTTGCCGTACAGGTCGTAGAGGACGTCAGCGGTGGGTGCCATCACATGGCCGGCCCGGGCATCGCGGAAGTATCGATCGACCTGGAGGTGCTGGGAGAATGCAGCACCGCCGCAGACCCGCATCGCTGCGTCGGTGATGCCGAGCACCGCGTCGTTCGCCGCGGCCTTGACGCCCAGCACGTGCAGGGGCGTGTCATCGGCGGGCTGCGCGATCCGAGCCGCCGCCTGGTCGACATAGGCCCGTGTCGCGGCCAGTTGGATCGACATCTGCGCCAGCTGCGCCCTGATCGTGGGCAGCGCCGACAGGCTCTGGTCCAGATGGACGAGCTGAGCGGCGCTGGCGTGCCGTACGGCCGCTGACACAGCGCCCTGACCGAGGCCAACTGACACCGACGCGTTCCCGAGGTTGAACCACGGCATCACAGTGCCAAGCATCAGGTCGAAGCCGCTTCCTGCTGCCCCGATGCGGCGGTCGTCTGAGACTTCGAGGTCGAAGGTCATCGGATTCGAGGCGTTTCCGCGCATTCCCATGCCGTGCCAGTCGCCCGCGACTGACGACCCCGCCATGTCGGAGGTGATGGCGAACAGATCTATCCCGTCCCTGTCGGCACTGCCGGTGGAGACCACGTACACCTCGGCGAGTCCAGCCGAGGTCACCCAGCTCTTGGCGGCCTGCAGCCGGGTGCCCGCCCCGTTGCGTAAAGCTTTGGACACCGGTGCCCAGAAGTGGGACCGTGAGCCGGCCTCGGAGAACGCCAGCGTTCCGAGTCGCTCACCGTTCGCCATCGACGACAAAAGGTCCGACGGCTCCGCTGGGGGCGCGGAGGCCACCGCCATAGCTGCAGCGACGTGCATCAGGTAGATCATTGCGGTCGAACCGCAGGCACTGGCGAGACCGGTCAAGGCTGTCACCAGCTCAGCCGGGCCCCCGCCGAGACCGCCCACCTCCTCCGGCAATGTCAGGCCAAGCAAGCCCGAGGTCCGCAAGGCGTTCACCGCTTCGACGGGGAACCGGGCCTGCGTGTCGACCTCTTGAGCCGCATGGCTCGCTGCGGCCAGCACCGGATCGAGTCGGCTGCTGAGATCCATAGCTGCTCCTGCGCCTTTGCGGTGTGAGTCGTCTCACGCTAGCGACAGGCCCAGCAAGGTCGATAGGCGAAGCAGGTAGCTGTTCGTCAACCGTAAGCGCTGAGCAGGATCGAGACCTGTTTCGCCAACGGGCCGCATTCTCGATCAGCCGTCGCGGCGCCGCGCCGCTGCCGCTTCGGCTTCAGACTTGATGGTGTCGAAGGAGGTCTTGACCACGCTTTCCCATTGGTTGGCGACAGCATTGCCCCAAAGTCGGCCCATCGTCCACATGTCGGTGCCCAGTTCACCCTCATAGGTCAGAGTCGTTGTATCGCCGCTCTCGTACAACAGGAAGGATTCGCTGACGTGTGGAACCGGGCCGCGAACCAGCCGGAAGTCGACACGATCCGGCGGGCTGAACCGAACAACTTCGACCGTCGTCGCCCGCAACTGCCCGCGGATGGGTGTGTAGTGAGCGGCCAGCACCATATCAGTGCCGCGCTCCAAAACCCGCACTTTCTGCTGCAGGGACCGCGGAACGCGCTCGCCGTACGGTGCTGCGATCATCGCGAACACGATCTCCCGAGGTGCGTCGATCTGAACTCGAAGCGGCCCCAGGGGGCGAACCCGTCGCCCCACTCCGAGGTCGACTGGAACCGCGCCGGTGACCATCCCGAGGTAGGCGGCGCCGCCGATCACTGCACCGCCAGCAGCGATGCCAGAGACAACGGCCAGCGCCCGTGGCCAACTGATCATCTCGATGCCGCTCGCCGGGGACTAGATCGATGTCGGTTAGAACTCGACCGGCTCGCTGATCTGCAGAACGCCACCTCGGCTGATGAAGGGGTGGTCTTTCAGCGCGTCGAGAGCCGCCTCGGCGTCCGCGGCTTCAATCACCGACCAGCCGCTGAACGGCCCAGCTGCAGGACCATCCTGTGTTCCCGAGCTCGAGACTGTCTTAGTGGACTGGACCGGTGAACCCGGATCGAGAAGGGCATCACCGGTCTTTTCGGCCCACTGCATGAAAGCATCCCGGGCCCTCATCATCGACTCCGGATCGTGGGACATTTCGCTGCCGTGATAAGTGACTAGGAACCGCGCCATCGCGTTAGCCTCCTCAACACCAGGGTCACGCCGCCGCCGACGCCGCGCAGGGCACGGCAGGGGAGCTATCGGCGAAGATGCTACGCGACATCGCCGTCGGGCCGAGCGCCGGTCGACCTAGCTCATCCACGTGTGTCTGAGTTGATCTTGGCAGACCCACCCTCCGAGCAGTCCTCCAGCACCACCCACGGTAGCGGCGGTCGACCGCCTCCCGAGCGCTCCCTCGACGTGGACTACTAGACAGAGTGGACTGGCATCTCCTGCCACGTACTGTTCCAAGTCGAGTGGGTGTGACCGTACCCGCACCTGTCTTGACCAATTTTGCGTGGTGGTTGGAAGGGCGGAGCGGACAATCTCATGCGGCGCTCATCTGCGGCTGCATAGCTTTCGCTACATGCGGGTGCTGGTCGTTGAAGATGACGTACGCATGGCGTCGGCGATGAGGCGCGCATTGCGTACCGGCAACGTGATTGGAGACGTGGCAAGCACATCCAAGGCAGCCCGCGCCATGCTAGCGGACACGGCATACGACGTCGTGGTGCTGGATGTCATGCTGCCGGATGAGGACGGTTTCGCGACCTGTCACCAGCTTCGCGGCGCCGGTGACTGGACACCGATCATCATGGTTACTGCGCGTGGGGCGGTCAGTGATCGGATTCGCGGGCTCGACGCGGGCGCCGATGACTATCTCACCAAGCCATTCGCCTTTGGTGAATTGCTGGCGCGGCTGCGTGCTCTTGCACGTCGCGAGCCGGCTGAGCGCCCAGCAATGATCACAGTCGGCTCACTCCGACTCGACCCGGCCTCAGTACAGGTCTGGCGAGACGATCAAGAGATTCGGCTCTCGACGCGCGAGTTCGCGCTGCTCGATGCATTCATGCGAAGCCCAGGGCAGGTGCTCGGCCACAGCCAGCTGCTAGACGCAGCCTGGGACATCGGACACGAGTACCGATCCAACGTGATCGAGGTCTATATCCGCTATCTCCGGGAGAAGATAGACCGCCCGTTCGGCGTGCGGTCGCTGGAAACCGTACGCGGGCTGGGTTACCGCCTGCGGCGCGATGGCGGCGGATGAACAGGCTTCCGATCACGATCCGCCTCACCATCGCGTTCGCCGCGGCGATGTTGCTTGTGCTGTTAGCGGCTGCGCTTTTTGTTGCACTCCGGCTCCGCGCCGACCTCGATGATCAGGTCAACAACAGCTTGCACGCCCGGAGCGTGGCCGCGTTCAACGCTTACCGCGAGGGCACCAGCCTGGCCGCGGTAGCTGTGGAGGATCCGGAGGAGAGCTTCGTCCAGTTGCTCGACAGCTCCGGCACGGTCGTGCAGTCCGCCGGGTTGGTGATCGGACCAGCGGCCCTCCCCAGAGAGCTGCGGCAGGCAGGCGACGGTCCTGTCATGGTCGAGCGGGACCTCCCTGGGATAGACGGACCGGCCCGGATGTTGGTATCCGGGATCACGGTCGACGGCAAACAGCTAGCCATCGTGACGGGCCAGTCGCTGCATGATCGGAACGAAGCGCTATCTAGTGTGGTTGACTCGTTCCTCTGGGGCGGCGTGACGAGCCTGCTGCTAGCTTCAGCTGCCGGCTACGGCCTGGCTAAAGCCGGACTTGCCCCGGTTGAGGCGATGCGTCGCCGGGCAGCTGAAATTTCCATCGCTGGATTTCCTGCCCGCCTGCCACTGCCGCCGGCCCGGGACGAGGTCCGCCGACTCGGCGAAACTCTCAACGCCATGCTCAGCCGTATCCGAGAGGCCTTCGAACGGGAGCGCAGCTTCGTCGCAGATGCAAGCCACGAGTTGCGGACTCCTCTTGCCGTGATGCGGACCGAAGTCGACGGCGCCCTGCTGCTCCGACCGGCCGACCCCGAGGTACGGCAGGCTCTGCGCGCAGTCAGCTCCGAGTGCGGTCGGCTTACTCGGCTTGCCGACGATTTGCTTGTACTGGCCCGGCTAGACGATGGGCGCCTGCCGCTGCGTACCACAGCGGTGGATGTTGCCGAACTGTTGGCGCTGGTGCGGGACTACTACGTGGACCTCGCGGCAGAGGCCGGCCGCTTCATCGAGCTGGACGCGGCTCCGATGGTGTATGTGCAGGCGGATCCAGATCGCGTGCGCCAAATGCTGAGCAACTTGCTCGATAACGCAATCCGATACGGCGGCGGCGAAATCGCGCTTCGGGCGTCGAAAGTGGCCGCAGGTGTCGAGATCAGTGTGTCGGACCAGGGCCAGGGATTCCCAACTGGCTTCCTAGACCGCGCCTTCGATCGATTCAGCCGGGCAGACTCCGGGCGCGGCGAGGCAGGTGCGGGCCTTGGCCTTGCCCTGGTGCGGGCGATCGCCTTGGCTCACAACGGTCGGGTGTGGATCACCGCCAACGCCGCGACAACGGTCCATCTCTGGCTACCGAGTCCTCATTCGCATCTCATTTCGGCTTCGTAGCGTCGCCATCGACCAGCCGAAAGGGGTGGAGAAGATGGCGATGGATAACAGAGGATATCGACTCGGAGCCCGGCGGTCTCGAGCCGTACTGGCAGTCGTTGCGCTGGTAGGCACTGGATGGTTTGGCTTGGCATCCAGCGGAGTGGACACCCTGAACCGAGCGGCCGCTGACCCGGTGACGCCCGTACCAGATCGGTCCGACGAATGGCCGATCACCAAATGTGGGACGTCCAGCGGGCAAGGGTGTGCCCCGACCGGGAAGCGTGTCGATCTGCAGCGACCGACCTTCGGCAACCCGACAACAATTACCAATCCATTGTTTCCGGTCAGTCAGCTTCGTTCGGTGATCCAGGTAGGAAAGGTCGACGGCAAACCATTCCGGTCCGAGACCACGACGCTGCCAACCACTGGGATTGTCGACTGGTACGGCACCAAGGTTCCAGTTGTTCTGTCGCAATATGTGGCCTATCTCGACGGCACCATCACCGAGGTCGCCATCGACCGCTACGCCCAGGCTGACGACGGCTCGGTGTGGTACTTCGGCGAGGATGTCATCGACTACATTGACGGGACCGCGGCCTTCACCGAGGGCACCTGGTTGGCCGGCCGAGACGGACCACCTGCCATGATCATGCCGGCCAAGCCCAAGCTTGGGGACGTGTTCCGTGTCGAGAATGTGATCGGGATCGTCTTCGAGGAGCTGACTGTGGTGAAGGTCGGCCAGGTTGTCCGGGGTCCACATGGGCCGGTGCCAGGTGCGATAGTGGTGGATGAGCTGGGAGTCTCTGGTGGGCATTCGTTGAAGACGCTTGCCCCAGGCTACGGCGAGTTCCTGACTGCTGATGGCCCCGACCTGGAGGCAGTGGCCGTCGCCGTGCCCAGCGATGCGCAAGCCGGCGGCGCACCGGTGGAGATCCGGAAGGCCTTAACAGCAGCTTGGGGAACCCTCGAGTCCGTGCGGGCCGAGGACTGGCCAACCGCGCGTGCATCGGTAGCGCTCATCGCTCGACAGGTCACAGCGCTTAATCAGGCCAACCAGCCGCCGCGCGTGATGGCGCTGCTCCACACTTCCTTGAGGTCCCTGCAGACGGCAGTCGGAGTTCGCTCGGTCCGGGCAGCCGAGCAGGCGAGTGTCGAGGTGGCGCAGTCTGTGATCGATCTTGAAGCCCGCTACCTGCTGCCAGAGCAGATCGAAGTCGCTCGCTTTCACCTGCACACCCAACAGCTGAGGGTGGCTGCTGCAGCACGCTCATACCCGCGGGTAGCTGGGGAGGTGTCAGCGTTGGAGTGGATCCGTGACAGGCTCGCTCTGGAGGGGGACCAGGCCCGCGCGGTCGGGGAGGCCCTTGGTGCCCTGCGCGGCGCAAGCGACAGTCGTAACTTGCCTGGAGCTGCCGACCATGCCACCCGGCTTGCCACACTCGTAAGGGATCTGTCAGGTCGCTGAAGCGTCTGCGCTCGGGTGGGAGGAGCCCCGTCGACGAGGATGTCGATCTGCACGCTGCATCTCTCGGCGCCCCGCCCGCTTCCCGGTTCTCCGCGGTGGAGGTCCGCAGCCGCAGGCGCGGCCATAGCCGCAGCAGCTCCTCGCGATTGACAGAGCGGCAGACATCCTCCGCATGCAGGAGGGAGCAACCAGGTATTCGGTTGTTATGTGATCGCCATCACCGAACCGGGCGGGGTCTGGTCATACGTTCGATCGTGGCCGCCGAACATCGAGGTGGCTTCGACGGAAGGAGTGGTGGTGGCAAGTCTGGCGGGCCAGGCGCAACCCTTGACGATGGTGGGCCGGCTGGTCAATGGAGTCGTCGGAGGCTTGGCCGGCGGGCTCCTGTTCGGCATCCTGATGCAGGCGATCGGCATGATTCCGATGGTGGCCATGCTGGTCAGCAGCAAGTCAGTTGTCGTGGGTTGGCTGGTGCATCTGGCCATCTCGAGTTTCATCGGCGCGAGCTTCGCTGTGCTATTCGGCAGCCGAGCTACGCAGATCGTGCCGGCGGCATTGTTCGGGCTGGGCTACGGCGCAGTGTGGTGGGTTCTCGGCGGGTTGCTGATCATGCCGGCACGACTCGGTATGGGCGTGTTCACCCTCAATACCATGGCGTGGCTGAGCCTGTTGGGGCATTTGGTGTACGGGCTGGCGCTCGGCATCGTCTTCGCTCTCCTGACTCGACGTGGCCGTGCCGAGTCGGGATGACACGCGGGTCGGTAACGCCCTTATCCGGTCCAGCATCAACCCCGCAATAGCGGTCGGTGGGGCAGAGGTCGCGGCGTACTGTCTGCCTCAAGGGGTGAATGACCTGGAGCGTCGGAGCCCGCCGCCCTGGGCTCCCGGGCAACGGGAGGAGATAGCTGACGTGGAGCAGGCCGCCGGAACCGGCGACGTCTGGTGCATGGCCGAGGTCGACATCTTTGCTGACCTATCTTCCGAGGAGATGGAGGCGCTAGCGGCCGTCGCACCGATGAAGACCTACGCGGCTGGTGAACTGCTATTCACGCCGCACCAGCCGACCGAAACGCTGTTCATCCTGAAGAAGGGCCGGGTACGACTCTTCCGCGTCTCCGCGGATGGCCGGGCTCTCACCACCGCCCTGCTCACGCCCGGCACCGTCTTTGGGGAGATGGTGCTGCTCGGCCAGCAGATGCACGACAATTTCGCCGAGGCCATCGACGAGGTCGTGGTGTGCGTAATGAGCCGGGCCGACGTGCACCGCTACCTTCTTTCCGATGCGCGGATCGCAGTACGGATCTCTGAGATTCTTGGCCGCCGGGTGGCCGACCTCGAGCGTCGTCTTAGCGACACGGTTTTCAAGACCGCGCCCGAACGGATAGCCGCAACCTTGTGCCTGCTGGCGAGCCAGCAGGCCAAGAGGCCGCTCGGGCGGGGTAGTCAGATTGCCCTCACCCATGAGCAGATCGCCGCCCTCACCGGAACCTCCCGGGAGACCGCCACCAAGATCCTCGACGATTACGCCGACCGCGGCCTCGTCAGGCTTGGCCGGGGCAAGCTCACCATCCTCGACGCCGCGGCCATCGCCGCCGAGACGGGAGATTCACCGCCCACGCGTCGCGCTCCGATCGGTTCTTAAGAGCTCGCGGGCTCCAGGGACGACGTGCCTGTCGCCTCAACCCGTTCGGCGTCGGGCTCGGACAGCCACAAAACCTGCTGTGGTCCAGCAGCGACGCACCAATTGAGACCACATTTGAGACCACAGCCAAAAACGCCGGTGCCAGCTTGCGTCGGGGCCAGCGTTCGGCCCGGTCAGGCTGGCGGTGGCGGCGGGATTTGAACCCGCGGAGGGTTGCCCCTCACGCGCTTTCGAGTTCTGCGGCTGGTGGTTCAGACCCGTTCGGTCGGGTCTGGTCCGGCCTGAGCTGAGCCTCCGCAGTCCACTGCGGCCACCCCTGAACCTACATGAATGAGACCACAAGTGAGACCAAGAGAAGTCGGAATGCAGCCCGTAGTCTTG
>Ga0081455_10005988_pt1 | contig 13187 bp, 14 predicted proteins | sample TabmetS3T2R1_FD_70207 | JGI IMG/M metagenome (GOLD analysis project Ga0081455, IMG submission 70207) | Tabebuia heterophylla rhizosphere microbial communities from the University of Puerto Rico - S3T2R1 | ecosystem: Host-associated > Plants > Roots > Rhizosphere ... | reverse complement strand
CGAGGGCGACTCGCTCGTGCCGATCCTCGTCGTCGGAGGCGCTGCGCCACCGACGGCCATCACCGGCGTGGCGCCGCTGGTCCTCCGGCACTTCGGCGTCGAGGCTCCTGCGTATGCCCGCGCCGCCTGAGCAACGACGCGCTCGAATGGTCGACGAGCAGCTGCGCGGCCGAGACATCGTCGACGAGCGCGTGCTGGATGCGATGGAGCGCGTGCCGCGGGAGCTCTTCGTCCCGGAGGATCTGCGGAAACGGGCATTCGACGACGTCGCGCTTCCGATCGGCGCCGGCCAGACGATCTCGCAGCCCTACATGGTCGCGCGCATCGCCGAGGAGCTGGGCCTCGACGGCGACGAGCGCGTGCTCGACGTCGGCACCGGGTCGGGGTACCAGGCGGCCGTTCTCGCGGAGCTCGGCGAGGAGGTGCACACGATCGAGCGGATTTCCGAGCTGGCCGAGCAGGCGCGGGCGACGCTCGCAGCCGCCGGCTACGGGCAGGTCGAGGTTCACCTGGGTGACGGGTCGCGCGGCCTGCCGGAGCACGCGCCGTTCGATGCCGTGGCCGTTGCCGCAGCCGCGCCGAGCTTTCCGACGGCGTTGTACGAGCAGCTCAAGCAGGGCGGCCGGCTGGTCGTGCCCGTCGGCGGGCGCCGCGGCCAGCGGCTCGAGGTGATCGTGCGGACGCCCGAAGGCCCCGCCGTCCTGCGGTCGGTCCCCTGCCGGTTCGTGCCGCTCGTCGGCGAGGAGGGATTCGAGGGCTGACGGAACCAGCCGCCAGAGCCCACGTCGTCATTCGCGGACGCGTCCAGGGCGTCTTCTTCCGCGCCGAGACCCGCAACCGGGCGCAGCTGCTCGGGCTCGCGGGGTGGGTGCGCAACAATGCCGACGGAACGGTCGAGGCCGCCTTCGAGGGCGATCCCGACAAGGTCGAGTCCATGCTCGATTGGTGCAGACGCGGCCCGGCGCACGCCAAGGTCAAGGAGGTCGACGTCGCCTGGGAGGAGCCGCAGGACGAGGAGACCTTCGCCGTCCGCGGCGGCTGGGCATAGTGCGCCTGATGGTCGAGCTGCTGGAACGCGAGGTCTCCATCAACGGCATCAAGGTCGGGCGCGTCGTCGACGTGCTCCTGGCGCCTGACCGCGACATCGTGGTCGGTCTCGAGGTTCGCTGCAACGACGGCCGGCACCGCTTCCTCCCGAAGGCGGCCGCGTCCGAGCGCGGCGACGAGATCGTGATCGAATCTCCGTTTGCGCTGCTCGACACCGACGAGCTCGACTACTACCGGCGTCACGGGTTGACGCTTCGCACCCGCCCGGGTGCTCGCAGTCTGAGCCGCTAACGTTCGCCAGCCCGTGACGCGTTCGGTTGCCACCTCGTTGGTCCTCGCGGGCGAGCGCGCCGGCGCCGCGCTGCGCAAGCCCGCGAACTGGCGGCAGCTCGCGAAGTTCTGCACCGTCGGCGCCACGGGCTACGTCGTCAACCTCGCCGTCTTCAGTGCGCTGCTGCTCGGCGCCGACTGGCCCCACCAGGCGGCGGCGACGGCGTCGTTCCTCGTCGCCGTGACGAACAACTACACCTGGAACCGCCTGTGGACGTTTCGCGGCCAGCGGGGCCATGTCGCCTACCAGGGCTTCCGCTTCCTGATCGTCGCCGTCTGCGCCCTGATCGCCAACCTGGTCATCCTCGAACTCCTGATCTGGGTCGGCCTTCCGGAGATCATGAGCCAGGCGATCGCGATCGTGCTCGTCATGCCGCTGAACTTCGTCGGCAACAAGCTCTGGAGCTTTCGGCGGCGTTCCTAGTCCGCCGGCTCCTGCTCGTCGCCGCGGTCTCGCTCATTGCTGCGCCGGCGGCTCTCGGCGCCGAGGCAAGGCTCACCGAAGAGCAGGCCACGGCTGCCTTCCTCCGTCACGAGAAGGTCGCCGATTGGCTCGACCGCTACCCGGCGCGCGGCCGCGTCTACGACGCCGGACACGACGAGGAGCGCGGGACGTGGACGGTGCACGTCTGGTGGGAAGACGCCGGCGAGATCGCGATCGGCAAGGTCGACGACCGCACGGGAGAGGTGACGGAAGCCTGGACCGGCCCGCAGGTCGCCTGGAAGATGGCCCGCGGCTCGGACGGGGCGTTCGGCGGCAAGACGATCAACCGTCCGGAGGTCTGGCTCGCGCTGTGCGCGGTCTTCCTGGCCGGTCTCGTCGACTGGCGGCGGCCGCTCAGCATGCGGACACTGGATCTGCTCGTCCTGCTCTCATTCTCGGTCTCGCTGTGGTTCTTCAACCAGGGCGACGTGTTCACGAGCATGCCGCTCGTCTATCCGGCGCTTGCCTACTTGCTCGCGAGGATGGTCTGGATCGGGCTTCGCGGCCGCAGTCCGTCGCGGCGCGCGGCAGCGTGGCCGGTTTGGGCCCTCGCCGCAGCGACCGTCTTTTTGGCTGGATTCCGGATCGGCTTGAATCTCGAAGGCTCGAACGTGATCGACGTCGGCTACTCCGGGGTGATCGGCGCGCACCGCATCGTGCACGGCGAGGCGCCGTACGGCCACATGCCGGTGCAGGCACGGGCCAGGCCGTGCGGGCCCGCAGACGCGGAGGGGGAGATCCGGGAGCGGATCCAGACGAACGGTCGCTGCGAGTCCTCCAACGAGCGGGGCGACACCTACGGGCCCGTCTCCTACATCGCCTACGTCCCGGGTTACATGCTGCTCGGCTGGAGCGGCAAATGGGACGATCTGCCGGCGGCGCACTTCACGTCGATCGCGCTCGACGTGCTCGCGTTGCTCGGCCTCGTGCTGGTCGGCCGCCGCTTCGGCGGCCTCCCGCTGGCCGCGACGCTCGCCTTCGCCTGGGCCGCCTACCCGTTCACGCAGTACGTGTCCAACTCGAACACGCAGGACGCGCTGCCCGCCGTCCTCCTGATCTGGGGGTTCTGGCTCGTCTCGTCGCCGTGGGCCAGAGGGATCTTCGGGGCGCTCGCCGGCTGGACGAAGTTCGGCGCGCTGATCGTCGCACCGCTCTGGGCGGGCTACCCGGAAGCGGTACGTCTCCGCCGACCGCGCGGCCCACTGCTCTACGCGGCCGGCTTCGCGGCGGCCACCGTCGCTGCCTTCTCGATCCTGCTCCTCGAGCCGAACCCGGCGCACGCCGCACGCGTCTTCTGGGACCGCACGCTCGGCTGGCAGCTCGGACGCGAGTCACCGTTCTCGATCTGGGACTGGGGGCAGTACCACGCCGCGGGCATCCCGGATCTCCACCTCGTCCAGCTGCCCCTGATCGGGCTCGTGCTCGCCGGCGCCGTCGTGGCCGCGTTCTATCCGCGTCGCCGCTCGCCGCTGCAGCTCGCCGCCCTGACCGCGGCGCTGCTGATCGGCTTCGAGCTCGTCCTCACCCATTGGTTCTACCTCTACATCCCCTGGTTCGCGGCCTTCGTCATGTTCGCCGTGCTGGCGCCGTCGCGGGCCGACAGGGCCAGTCCCGAGGCGGCGGTTGACGCGGAGAGACGCGAGCTGGTTGCGGTTCGCTAGCGCGGCCCTCGGGGTCGCAATCTTCCTCGTCTCCTGGGCGCTCCTGCACGAGGGCTTCTACGCGCGCGACCAGATCGTCGACACGCCGATCTACGAGCGCTACGGCGAGGCGATGACGGACGGCCGCGTGCCGTACCGCGACTTCCCGGTCGAGTACCCGCCCGCGGCGCTGCCCGTGTTCCTGCTGCCCGCGCTCGGCGACCAGAGCTCGGACGAGTACCGGCGCCGCTTCGAAGGGCTGATGGCGGGCCTCGGTGTCGCGAGCGTTCTGCTCGTGGCGTTCCTCTCCTCCTCGCTCTGGGCGCCGCTCTTCGTCGGCGCAGCGCCGCTCCTGCTCGGGTCCGTCTACCTCTCCCGCTTCGACCTCTGGCCCGCCGCGCTCACGCTCGTCGCACTGGCGCTGCTCGTCGCCGGACGATCGCGATTCGCCCTCGGAGCCCTCGGCTTGGCCGCCGCGGCGAAGCTCTATCCCGCGGTGCTGGCGCCGATTGCCGTGACGCACGTCTGGCGGACGCGCGGGCGGCGGGAGGCGCTCGTCGCCGCAGGGCTCTTCGTCGGCGTCGCCGCCGCGATCGTCCTTCCCTTCGCCGTCGTCTCACCGGGCGGCGTCTGGGACGGCTTCTGGCGCCAGGCCGATCGGCCGCTCCAGATCGAGAGCCTGGGCGCAGGCCTGCTCCTCGCTGCCCATCATCTGTTCGGCCTCGGGTTGATGATGGACTCGAGTCACGGCTCCCAGAACCTGGCCGGCGGCGGAGCCGACGCGATGGCGGCGATCTCGACGCTCCTTCAGGCGGCCGTCGTGGTTGCCGTCTGGATCCTGTACGCCCGCGGACCGGCAACCCGCGAACGCCTGCTGCTCGCGTGCGCGGCTGCCCTCTGCGCCTTCGTCGCGTTCGGAAAGGTGCTCTCGCCGCAGTTCCTCATCTGGCTCGTGCCGCTGGTCCCGCTCGTCTGGGGACGGCGAGGGCTGGTCGCCTCGGGCCTGCTCGCCGCGGCGCTGGTCGCGACGCAGCTCTGGTTTCCGTACCGCTACTGGGAGCTCGCGCTCGAGTTCGACGAGCCCGCGTCGTGGCTCGTGCTCGTGCGTAACGTCGTTCTCGTGGGTCTTACTCTGCTGCTGGTTGCGGCAGCTCGACCCGGACGGGCTCACACCTCGTAGCGCGGCCGTCCTCGCCGCACTCGACCAGTGCCCCTTCCAGCCGCACCCCGCCTTTGGCGGTTCGGAAGCGGGTCGGGATGCCGGTGCGCATCTGCTGCAGCGCGAGCTCCGTGACGACGCCGATCACGGAGTCGTGCGGCCCGGTCATGCCGGCGTCCGTGATCGCCGCTGTGCCGCCCGGCAGGACGCGCGCGTCGTTCGTCTGGACGTGGGTGTGCGTCCCGAGCACCGCGGTGACCTTCCCGTCGAGGTAGGCGGCCATCGCCACCTTCTCGCTCGTCGCCTCGCCGTGGAAGTCGACGAGGATGACCGGCGTCGTTCGGCGCGCCTCGGCGACGAGGTCGTCGACGACCTCCCACGGGCCGGCCGGCGGGGCCATGAAGAGCTGGCCGAGCAGGTTGATGACGGCGACCTTCGCGCCGCTCGCCGTCTCTCCGATCGTCATGCCACGTCCAGGTGTGTGATGCGAGAGGTTGCCCGGCCGGATCACGCGGTCGGTCTCCGCGAGGTAGGGAGCGATCTCCTTCCGACGCCACGTGTGGTTCCCGAGGGTGATCACGTCGGCGCCCGACGCGAGCAGCTTCTCGGCCGCCTGCGGCGTGATGCCGAGCCCGTCGGTGGCGTTCTCGCCGTTCAAGGCGCAGAAGTCGGCGCCCAGCTCCTCCCGAAGCTCCGGGAGCAGGCGCTCGACGGCGCGCACCCCCGGGGTGCCGTTGACATCGGCGACGAAGATGATCCTCACGAGAGGGTCAGGCTATGGAATCGCGAGTGTCGCGGCGGGATGCAGCTCGAGCGAGACGTGGTTGCCCGCGTCCTGCGTGTAGCGCGCGAGCGACTGCCTCTCGACCCGCGAGAAGTCGAGCACGGTCCCGATCTTCGACGTCGCGGACGAGACGGCGGAACCGACGTTCAGCGTCGGCTCGGAGCGGAGGTGCGTCAGCGAGACGACGAGGGACGGCGCGCTCGCGGGCTGAATGTCGATGCGGCTGCCGAGGCGCCTGCCGCTGACGACGTAACCGGTGATCCCGACGACGGTTCCGTCCACTGGCGAGTAGACGTCGGTGCCCGGCGCTGCCCCGACATCCAGGACCGCGGTCTCGGGGCCCTCTCCGCCCAGCTGGTAGTACGTGAGGCCGTTCGAGCCCGAGCCGGCGATGCGACGGAAGAGGCGCGCGAGCGCACCTTCGTTCCCCTGCCGGCCGACCGGCTCGAGCGCCAGCGCGCCGTTGTCGACGCCGTGGTAGCCGACGGCGGTGACGCGGGTCTGGGAGATCGGCATCTGGATGCGCAGCGTGTCTCGCAGGGCGACGACCTGCGGGCGGGGCGGCCCGCTCGGCAGCAGGCGCTGGGCGGGTGCCGGTGCAGTCGGGACCGGAGCGCTCGAACCGGAGCCGAACGCGCTCAGGAGCAGCGTGATCCCGAGCGCGGCCGAGGCCGCGATGAGGAGCGCGACGCGCTTGGCGCGCGCGTGGCCGGCCGCGCGCCGCCGACGGGCCCGGCGGGCCTGCTCGACTGCTTTCGGTGGCGGAATCGGGCGCGCGACTCGTTCTGGGCGAGCACGCTTCAGCTGGGCGCTACGTGACACCGTGGGCCGGGAGTCTAGAGGCCAGCGCGAAGTGCTGCCGTGCCTCCGCTGAGGACGCGCGGCGGAGCGGGTCGGGGGGAGCCGGGATGCTCCATCAGCTTCTAGCACGACCTCGTAGGGGTCGAGCGCGAGGCTGCCGTCCTCCCACGTCCAGGCTCCGGGTCGGGATCGGCGAACCCCGGCGCTACGATCAGCGCGATGCCCGCCGGGAACATCGAGATCCCGCGGTGGATCCAGCTGATCGGGTTGCCGCTGCTGCTGCTTCTGCTCTGGACGATGGCGACGGCGGTCACTCACGCCGTCTTCCTCTTCATCGTCGCCGCACTGATCGCGCTTCTGCTCGACCCGCTCGTGCGGGCTCTCGGGCGGCTTCGGATTCCCCGTGGCTTCTCGATTGCCGTCGTCTACCTGACCTTTGCCGCCGCGGTCGTAGTCGTCGCGATCGCCATCGGAGCGGTCGTGATCGACCAGTCGCGCGAGGCTGCGGACCGGATTTCGGACTACCTTACGGTCGAGCGCGGACAGCCCGCCCAGACGGACGCCGAGCGGGACGTCGACCGGCTGCAGGCGTGGCTGGACGACCACGGGCTCGAGCGAATCCAGGTCGAGAAGCAGGGCCAGGAGTTCGTCGACTCGCTCCGGCAGGCGGACCCGCAGGAGTACACGACCCGCGCGATCGACTTCCTCGAAGGGGCCGCGCTCTCGATCTTCGAGCTCCTCTTCAGCCTCGTCCTGATCATCGTCGTGTCGATCTACATGCTCCTGGACATGGGGCGGCTTTCGGCGGCCGTCGACCGTCGCTTCCCGCCGCGGCCGGGGTCTGGCTCACTGGTCCCGCGGCTCGAGGGCGCACTCGCGGGCTACGTCCGCGGCCAGGTGCTGCTCTCGCTGATCATCGGCGTCAGCGCCGGGGTCGGCCTCTGGCTGCTCGGGACGCTCGGCTGGGCGGAGGGGATGGACACCTATGCACTGCTCTTCGCGGCGTGGGTCGCCGCGATGGAGCTGATCCCGTATCTCGGTCCCTGGCTGGGGGCGATCCCGCCGGTGATCTACGCGCTCATCGTCGATCCGGTCTCGGCGATCTGGGTGACCCTGCTCTTTCTCGGCATCCACCAGATCGAAGGGCACATCGTCGTCCCCAATGTCATGGGAAGCGCGCTCCGGCTGCACCCGCTGCTCGTCATCTTCGGCCTGCTCGCCGGCGGCGAGATCTACGGCCTGCCGGGGATCTTCGTCGCGTTGCCGCTCCTCGCCTGCCTGCGCGCCCTCTGGGAGTTCATCGGCGAGCGTGTCGAGCTCGAATCCTGGCGCGAGCGCGACAAGGTGCCGGTCGAAGTCGAGCTCGAGGAAGCGCCGCCGCCCCCGCCGGCGGCTAACGTCCGTTCGTGAGCACCTTCCCGGTCACCAGGCTCCGGCGGCTCAGACGGACGAGCGCGCTCCGCTCGCTCGTCCGCGAGACACGCCTCGACCTGGAGGATTTCGTCTTCCCCGTCTTCGTGGCGCCCGAGCCGTTGCGGAACGACGCGCTCCCGGCGATGTCCCGGCTGACGGTCGAAGAGCTGGTCGCCGAGGCCGAGGAGTGCGTCTCGCTCGGCGTCTCGGCCCTGCTCCTCTTCGGTCTCCCGGAGGAGAAGGACGAGCTTGGGTCGGGCGCGTGGGAGGACGACGGGATCGTCCAGCAGGCGCTGCGCGCGTTGCGTGCGCGGCTCCCCGAGCTCCTGCTGATCACCGACGTCTGTCTCTGCGAGTACACGTCACACGGTCACTGCGGCGTGCTCGACGGCGATGAGGTCGTGAACGACGAGACGCTGGAGCTGCTCGCGCGGACGGCGGTCAGCCACGCGGAGGCCGGCGCAGACGCCGTAGCCCCGAGCGACATGATGGACGGCCGGGTCGCGGCGCTGCGCGGCGCCCTCGACGACGCGGGCTTCGAATCGACGCCGATCCTGGCGTACTCGGTGAAGTACGCCTCCGCGTTCTACGGCCCCTTCCGGGAGGCGGCCGACTCGGCGCCAGCGTTCGGCGACCGGCGCGGCTACCAGATGGATCCGGCCAACGTCCGCGAGGCGCTGCGTGAGTGCGAACAGGACGTCCGTGAGGGGGCCGACCTCCTCATGGTCAAGCCGGCTCTGCCGAACCTGGACGTGATCCGTGCAGTGCGCGAGCGGTTCGATCTCCCGGTGGCGGCCTACAACGTCTCTGGCGAGTACGCCATGCTCAAGGCGGCGGGGTCGGCCGGTTGGATCGACGAGCGGGCGGCCGCCGTCGAGTCGCTGACGGCGATCAAGCGGGCGGGTGCGGACATCGTCGTCTCCTACTGGGCCAAGGAGCTCGCCGCCTGGCTCTGAGGACAGCCACGGACCTGTTCCGGCGGGCGCGACGTGTGAGTCCCGGCGGAGTGAACTCGCCGGTGCGCGCGATGAGCGCCGTCGGCCTCGACGAGCCGTTCTTCGTCCGGCGGGCCGATGGCGCTTACCTCGAGACCGAGGACGGCGCCCGGCTGCTCGACTGGGTCTCGTCGTGGGGAGCGCTGCTCTTCGGGCATGCGGACCCGGAGACGGTCGAGGCGGTTCGCGAGGCTGCGCTCGGCGGCACGAGCTACGGCGCGCCGACGGAGCGCGAGGTGCTGCTCGCCGAGGAGATCGTCGACGCGGTTCCGTCGGTCGAGCTCGTGAGGCTTGTCTCCTCGGGGACGGAAGCCGCAATGAGCGCGATCCGGCTGGCCCGCGGCGCAACGCGGCGCGACCGGGTCATCAAGTTCGCCGGCTGCTATCACGGGCACGTCGACGCGCTGCTGGCCGAGGCCGGGTCCGGGGTCGCGACGCTCGGGATCCCGGCGACGCCGGGGATCCCCAGTGACGTCACGGGCCACACGATCGTGTGTCCCTACAACGACCTGGACGCCGTCGCCGCAGCGGTTGCGCAGCACGGCGAGGGTCTCGCGTGCATCGTCGTCGAGCCCGTCGCCGGGAACATGGGCGTGGTGCCGCCGGTGCCGGGGTTCCTCGAGGGTCTGCGGCAGCTCTGCGATGCCTCCGGCGCCCTGCTCGTCTTCGACGAGGTGATCACGGGCTTCCGGGTCGCCCGCGGCGGCGTCCAGGAGCGCTTCGGCGTCCGGCCCGACCTGACGATCCTCGGGAAGATCATCGGCGGCGGCCTGCCCCTCGCCGCGTTCGGCGGAAGAGCCGACGTGATGGGCGAGCTCGCCCCCTCGGGGCCGGTGTACCAGGCGGGCACGCTGTCCGGGAATCCCCTGGCCACGGCGGCCGGGCTCTCCGTCATCCGCCGTCTGCGCGAGCCGGCGGTCTACGAGGAGCTCGAGCGGCGCTCGGCGCGTCTCGAGCAGGGCCTTTCTGGCCATGGCCTCGTCCAGCGCGTGGGCGCGATGCTGACACTCTTCTGCGCGCGATCCGATCGGGGGCCAGGCCCGATCACGAATTACGACCAGGTTCGTGACCGGACCGATACCGAGCGGTACGGCGCCCTGTTCCGGCACCTGTTGGAGCGCGGCATCTACCTTGCGCCCTCCCAGTTCGAAGCCATGTTCCCGTCGCTCGCCCACGGCGACGAGGAGATCGACCGCACCATCGAGGCCGTTGCGGATTTCAGCCCCTGAGCTTTATCAGCACCTGCGGGAGCCCGCCGCGGGCGAGCTCGAGCCGGTCTTCTCGCCGCTCGGCGAGGAGCGCTTCGCGCTCGGCCTCGAGACGATCTACGAGGGCTACGCCGTCCATTACGGACGTCCCCGCCTCTACGAGGCCCAGGACGGCGACGCGGCCCTCGTGCTCGGGGACTACCTCTACGCCCAGGGCCTGGCGCGGATCGCTGCGCTGGGCGGGGTCGAGGCGGTCGCCGACCTGGCCGACCTCATCTCCCTCTGCGCCCAGGGCCGTGGCGACGGCCGGCCCGGGGACGGCGCGGCCTGGGCCGCGACGGCTGCGCTCCTCGGGCGGGGCGAGCTGGCCGCCGCGCGTGAAGCGCTGAGCCGCAACGGCGATCCCGGCCCGCTCGACGCCCTCGCCCGCAGCGCCGCCGGCGACGAGGCGGTCGACCGTGCCCTCGAGGCCCACGCCCGCCGCCTGGGATAGAGTCGCAGCCGCATGTCGTTCGTGTACGCAGCGATGCTCCTCGCGCAGGAGGCGGGAGACGAGGTCGTCATCGACGCCGCCGAGGAGGGCAAGAAGGTGATCACGGGCATGCTGATCGTCGGCTTGATCTTCATCGCCGTGATCGCCATCGGCCAGTTCTCGAAATGGCTGGGCCATCGCCGTCACGAACGCCGGCCGCCGGCCTACTGACCCGCACGGCAGCCAAGTAATCTCGTGGCGATGGGACGCGCCGCACTCGCGGCTGTCGCGCTGGCCGCAGCGTTCGCTCTGGGCGGAGAAGCCGCGCCGGGTGATCCCGAGCTGGCGCTCGTCGGAACGTTCTCGTCCCCGACCTACCTGACCGCGCCGCCGGGCGACGCCGAGCGCCTCTTCGTCGTCGAGCAGGGCGGCCGGATCCGCGTCGTCCGCAACGGCGCGGTGCTGCCGACGGCGTTCCTCGACCTGACGAGCCTCGTCCTCTCAGGCGGAGAGCGCGGGCTTCTCTCGATGGCATTCGCGCCCGACTACGCGGCGACCGGTCGCTTCTACGTCTACTACACGGCCCGGTCGCCTTCGGGCCAGCTGGTACTCGCGGAGTACCGACGTTCGTCGAACCCGGACATCGCCGATTCCGGCAGCGCCCGAACCGTCCTCACGATCCCGCATCCGGCCGGCAACCACAACGGCGGGCAACTCCAGTTCGGTCCTGACGGCTATCTATACATCGGCACCGGCGACGGCGGCGGCGCAGGTGATCCGGATCGAAACGGCCAGAACCTCGGCGCGCTGCTCGGGAAGATCCTGCGCATTGACCCGTTAGGCGCGCCCTACGTCGTTCCGGCCGACAACCCGTTCGTCGGCGTTCCCGGCGCGCGAGGCGAGATCTGGTCGTACGGCCTGCGGAACCCCTGGCGGTTCTCCTTCGACCGGCAAACCGGCGATCTCGTCGTCGGCGACGTCGGGCAGGGAACCTGGGAGGAGATCGACTTCGTCCCGACGGCGGCGGGCCGCGGGCGCGGCGCCAACTTCGGCTGGAGCTGCTGGGAGGGCCGGGAAGTGTTCGGGAACTGTCAGACACTGCCTCCGAACCACACGCCGCCGGTCTGGCAGTACTCGCACTCGCGGGGTTGCTCGATCACCGGCGGCTACGTCGTGCGCGATCCGGCCCTCGCGCCGTTCGCGGGGCGGTACGTCTACGGCGACTTCTGCGCCGCCCCGGTCTGGTCGATCGCCCTTGCGATTCCCGATGCCCGGGACGACCGACAGACCGGCCTCGGCGTACCGAGCCTGTACTCGTTCGGCGAAGACGCCTGCGGGCGGGTCTACGCACTGTCGGGCTCGGGGCCCGTCTATCGCTTGCAGGTCGCGGGGGCCGTGCCGGGCCCGCCGTGTGCCCAGACGCCTACGCCGCCGGCTCCTCCGGCCCCGCCTTCACCGCCGGCCTCGCCTCGCCCTGCCGTCCGACCTGTGATCTGCCGCGTACCGCGGATCATCGGCCTGCGGACACGCACGGCGCGGGTGCGCATCCGCCGAGCTCACTGCCGTGTCGGCCGCATCCGGTACAAGCACTCCACGCGCGCCAAAGGGCGCGTGCTCACACAGGCTCCGCGGCCACGCGCCCGCCGAGTCCGCGGGACGAGGGTCAGATTCACGGTCAGCCGCGGCCCGCGCTAGATGTCCGAGCTCCCGACAGGGACAGTCACTTTCCTCTTCACCGACATCGAGGGCTCGACACGCCTGCTCGACGAGCTAGGCGAGCGCTACCAGGTCGTCCTGAGCGAGCACAATCAGCTGCTTCGGGACGCCTTCCAGCGCCATGCCGGTGTCGAGGTGACGACGCAGGGCGACGGCTTCGTCGTCGCCTTCATCAGCGCCGCTGATGCGGTGGCAGCGGCGGCGGAAGCGCAGCGTGCGCTTGCCTCGACCCCGGTCCGTGTGCGCATGGGGATCCACACCGGCGAGCCGGCGCTGACGAACGAGGGGTACGTCGGCATGGACGTGCACCGCGCCGCGCGGATCGGCGCGGCCGGCCACGGCGGTCAGGTCGTCGTCTCCGAGGCGACGCGTTCGCTGCTCGACGGCGACTTCGACCTCCGCGACCTCGGCGAGCACCGGCTGAAGGATCTCCCCGCGCCGATCAGGCTCTTCCAGGTCGGCCGGGACGAATTCCCTCCGCTGCGCAGCCTGAGCCAGGCGCGGCTGCCGCTCGAGCCGGTCCCGCTGCTGGGTCGCAAGAAGGAGCTCGGCGACCTGATCAGACTGCTGGGCCGCGACCGCGTCCGGCTCCTCACGCTGACCGGGCCCGGCGGCATCGGCAAGACCAGGCTCGCAGTCGCCGCAGCCGGTGAGCTCGTCGAGTCCTTCGGCGAGGGCGCGGTCCTCGTGGAGCTGGCCGCCGTCCGCGAGCCGGGGCTCGTGCTGCCCACGATTGCCGATGAGCTCGGCGGCGAGGGGGAAGCGGCGGCGCAGATCGCGGCCCGAGAGCTGCTCCTCGTGCTCGACAACCTCGAGCAGGTCGTCGAGGCCGCCGGCGAGATCGGGCGCCTGCTGGGCGCGTGCCCGAACCTCAGTGTCCTGGCGACGACCCGCGAGCCGTTGAAGATCGCCGGCGAGCGGGAGTTTCCTCTGCGGCCGTTGGCCGAAGCGCCGGCGGTCGAGCTCTTCCGGCAGCGGGCGGAAGCCGTGCTTCCGGGCTTCACGGCCGACTACGGCCGACTGGCCGAGATCTGTCGGCGGCTCGACAGCCTGCCGCTCGCGATCGAGCTCGCGGCGGCTCGAGTGAAGGTCCTGCCGCCCGGCGAGCTGCTGGCTCGGCTCGACCGGCGGCTGCCGG
>Ga0081455_10005987_pt1 | contig 13187 bp, 10 predicted proteins | sample TabmetS3T2R1_FD_70207 | JGI IMG/M metagenome (GOLD analysis project Ga0081455, IMG submission 70207) | Tabebuia heterophylla rhizosphere microbial communities from the University of Puerto Rico - S3T2R1 | ecosystem: Host-associated > Plants > Roots > Rhizosphere ... | reverse complement strand
AGTGTGATAAACAACTATGGGAATAGCGACCATACTTCCATTAGTATTATATTTATCTTGACTATTAACAACTTCAACAAACTTCTCAAACATTTGAGAGTTGTTGTAATAAGTACATGCCCCCTCACATCTTTGATCAGCAGTAGAATAGTCTCCTTCAATATGGCGATGACTCCAGCTATTAATCTCAATTAATGTTCAATTAAGTGGAACGAAAAACAATCGGGCCCACGATCAGCCTATGTGCAATGTTTATGAAATAGGCAACATTGCGACCGACATATAGCGGCTTATAACGAATTTTGAATAGAACCTGGGCCAGTACGCACCTGGGATCTTCGCCTTCGGTAGTTGCAAATGCCTTATGATGAGCTTCTGCTGTCTCATTTAATAGATTTGCGAGTTGTCGATCAGCTCTTTATTATCGATTGAACCATCCATCTCTATATTTGAATGGTGACCTTGTCAGGATTAAAAAATGTTGTGTGTGCAGATAGCTATGATGAAACATTTGATTTCTTTTTCTTAAGCTTGCCTACGAATATCATTAGACCTGCGCAGATAAACCCTACAATTTCGGGAATTATGAATACATAAAATCTATCCTCTGGAGAGGAATCATAAAATATCAAACTAGCAATTGGTCCACCTATTAAGCCCCCAAACAGTCCAAATATAATTGCCACTGTAATGACTCTATTTTTGTCCCACACCTAGAATTCATAAGCGTAAACATAGCTCTTAACTTCTCCTCTCTTTTGTAACAGTTATGAGAGACTATGAAACAACTACCACTTTTCCAATCATGTTGGGATGAAGTTCCCACTTTTTCAAATTTTTGTTCAAAAGTTCCCTTTGGACCAACTATGCGGATACCCTTGGGCCCACTTTAAAGTGCTGGTATACTTTCAGTAATCCATTTAAACTGGTTTCCAAACGTACGCAGTAATTGGGAGACGGTCAGTTGCTGATGTATTTGCTCGAATACGGGCTGACTCATTTCATAGAGTATAATGGCAAATAACTATTTACATGTTGAAAGTTGCTACTCTATCTAGATAGGAAAATTTGAAGTTATTCATGTTAATTTACGCCCAATTGATATTGACATTACTACTTTCTAAAATGACACTATAGTGTTCAAAACATTTCCCTAGAGGGCCTGTCAGAATGGTGTCAGAATGGTGTCAGAATGGTGTCAGAATGATTGTCAAAATAAATTCAAACTGTAGTATTATGATCTATTGGTATACAATTAATAAAAGTGTATAATACCATTCTCCTCAAGCTGGGTTATGGTCAGGATCATAAAAATGGATGAAATAATAACAGGACTGATAACACAATTAATATAGTTAATATGATCTTGTCGTCTAAATCTGGACTTGATTTAGTTCATTCCCCTGATTTACAATTGATTCTAGACTATAGATTCTAGACTACTGAGCTAAATCAGATCCATAAATAATTCCTTATAGTTGCGTAGTTATGACTCAAAACTAATCTACTACAGTTGACTTAAATTCACAACTTTTGTTGTCTCCAGCATCGCTGAAAAATAAGATCATGATCATGTAGATTAGTAATAGTAAATCTCAAGTCAAAATAAAACGGTCAGTATTGGTTAGATATTATGATTGAACCTATAAATCGTGTTAAAAATGGTTCACACTCCCTTGTGCCCACTGTCATATTAATCCTCAAATGGGATTCTATAAAATAGTCCTATCGTAAGCCGGCCATAAACCTAGAGTAGTATAATAATGACCCCCATCAATGTTGAATTCATGATGATTCATTCAAAATTTACAATTCTGTCTAAGGTCGCCATCACTTTAAATAGTGCGCAGCATATAATGGGTTCGTGCCAAGTCACAGACTTGTTAGGAAAGTTTCTCTAGTCGTTATTGCTGTCATATCTACTCTTGTTATTACAAGCCCATCAATCAGTACCTATGGTTATTTTGACGTTACTAAAGTAGTGTATGGTCAACCAGCTCCAGACCAAACGAATTCCAATACTACGAATTTGATAAATACGGAGGATATCCCATTAGAAAAAGTCCGTGTAGGCGATATTGATGTTGGATACAAAGTGTTTGGTAAAGGTGAGCCTATAATACTCCACAGTGGCGCTTCTGATAATATGGATCGTGCCTGGGACCTTCTTTTCTAACGGGGCTTTCTTCAAATCACACAGTGATTGTGTTTGATCAACGTGGAATCGGAAATACAACAGCTGGTTCCAAACCACATACTGTGCAGCACCTAGCAAACGATACAGCTGGTTTGCTTGATGCCCTAAAAATACCAAAAGTAGATGTTATGGGATATTCTCTGGGTTCATTTATAGCTCAGCAATTTGCAGTTAGCCATCCCGAAAAAGTTAACAATCTTATACTTGTTGCTGCAACCTGCGGTGGAAAAGATAGTATTGATCAACCACCTGAATTTAAGAAGTTGCAATCTGAAGCTGTAAATAAAACTCTAAATAATATTCCAACCACTGCAGATGAAAATAAACAGGCTGTAGTTGCCTCATTAGGACCAGGATGGATCAAACTGCATCCTGAATCTCTTGATAACCCGTTTATCACAAGAAACATGACAATACTACAATCGAAGCCTGGCTTGACCCCAGAAACAATGAATAATCAGAACAACGTAGGACATGCTTGGACGGCTACCAACTGGAGTGGTGCTTGTGACGAGCTTGCGAAATTGGCTAAACCCACGTTGGTCATAGCAGGAACAGATGATAATTACTACGTGCCGCATGGAAATGCATTAGTTCTTGCAAGCAAAATTCCAGGAGCCTGGCTTGTACAGATCAAAAATGCGGGTCATGGAATAATGTTTCAATATCCAGCTGAGATTGGTAAGATAATGAATACATTTCTATCGACTACTAGCCCAAACAATTGAATCATCCATTGAACAAAGCATAAACTGATTTCGGGATCTGACTAGAAAGCGGTTCTATAGATAGAAACATTGTTTTAAGTATAATATTTTTTTTATTCAGATGATGCGCCCCTTTATCTACGGGAATCTAACAGTAGGGAAGAGAGAGCATCATTCAGTAAGAAGACTTGGGGCAAGTAATACAGATGAGTGTTTCGGGGAGACAAATAAGTATTTAGAGGCCCGTTTGCCCCAGATATTCTCAGGAGGCTTTACATGTGGGGAAGTGTAAGTACACATCATACATAGATGCCGAATCACTTCTAAATTGGTTTGCCTTTTTGATGGTAGAAACCATAAGCCAGAATAGTTTGATCATATGTGATAGATGATACGGTAGTACCGCCAGTGGTACGGCATAATGACATCATCATTGTTGTTAGTGCTTGTGGTTATGGACGTACTGAATGTAACGAACTTAAAGGACTGTTAAGAAAGTCAACTATGATTATAGAACATAACTATGATTAAGATTGCCGTCGCTATCAAGACGAGAATGGTGAATTTTCTAACATTATGGCTCTTAATATCTAAGTGTCACACCACTACCTGATCGGCTTTCCTTATTAGGTTTTACTAACGATTAATGACATAAAGAGGATGGTTTAGGTAACCATGCAGGATAGATCCGCATTTGTGAACGCAGTTGGAACCTAAAAATGGTAGATCTAGTACTGAGTGTTCTCTCAAGGGAATCAGAAGTTCGAATGATGTGATTATTCTAGCATATGAAACACAATGAAAATTGGTACAATGTAAGAAAACGGTTATATGAGCTGCCGGATTTTGGATTTCCAAGAACGTGCATACACTATAAGGAGATTTAAAAATGGCCTCTGGTGCGAAACAAAAGGAGATACAAAGACTCTCTGCAGGAGATCTTAATCCACTTGCCAACCTCATCGATCATCTCGCCCTTGCGAAACATTTCCCCGGTGATGCTGTGCTGAATGGCGCGGACCCAGTGATCCGTTCGCCGCACCATCTTGCAGAGGCCCCGGCGATGGCTCAATTATTAATAGGTATAGCTGGCGCAGCCATCTGGTATGCGCGAACAGGTCAGCAGACTAACATCACAATTGACATAATTGATGCACTTCACTATGCGCACCCTACTCACTTTATTCAGCAGCAGGGTCGGCCCATGAATGTCGGGGCTGAATTTGTCGACGTGAACGACTTGTTTCTTTGTCGTGATTATCGTTATATCATGATTGAGGGGGGACCACCATATACGAAATTGCTGAAGGGATATTTGAATTTCTTTGATTGTGGTTACAACAAGAAATCCATTGCTCGCGAAGTCGCAAAGTGGGATTCAACTGATCTAGAAGCGGCTTTGGCGAAGGAGGGTCTTCCCGTATCCCCTGCACTAACCCGCGAGGAGTGGCTTGTACACCCGCAAGGCAATGCCTTAAGCGAGACACCGGTTATTGAGATTGACAAGATAGCCAACGGTCCGCCGGTTACATTCGACGATGGTGGAATCTCCCCGTTACAAGGCATTCGCGTTCTCGACTTCACTCACGTTCTTGCTGGGCCTCGTAGTGCCCGTACGCTCGCAGAATATGGTGCGGAAGTACTACATATCAGTTCACCGGCCTATCCCGACTCATTAGCACAACATCTAGGCGTAGATGAGGGTAAAAGATGTGCTTACCTTGAACTACGTGAGGCAGGCGATCGGGAGAAAATGCACCGTCTTGCCAGCCGTGCAGACGTCTTTACCAACAGCTATCGACCTGGGGTGACTACCCGCTTCGGGCTGATACCGGCTGAACTAGCTGCATCTAGCGAGCGAGGCATAATTTGTATGGATATCAATGCATTTGGTCATTCTGGCCCCTGGGCTAAACGTCCTGGCTTTGACCAGGTTGCTCAAGCCGCTATTGGTTTTGCCGCTAAGGAGGGGGAGCCCGATAAACCTAGATTCTCGCCTGTTTTCTACGTGGGCGATCTCATGGCTAGCTATTTCGCTGCTGCTGGTATGATGGCAGCGTTGCTACGTCGATCGATCGAGGGTGGATCATACCACGTAAAGATATCACTAGCGCGCAGCGAGATGTGGGTACAGGAGCTGGGCTTTCTTGACACTTCCACACAGAATTCTATACCGGCGAATGATACCTATCCGGTTAAAATGACATCAATTGATTCGGTTTTCGGTAAAATATCTTTTCCTGCCCCACCTCTTGTTTTCAGCAATCTGGTTCTACCAAATGATGCGAGTCTTGTACCTTATGGGGCTGATAAGCCGCAATGGCGGGATTCGACTAAGACCACTTTAACTCAGTCGCAGTGATCACACTAGATCGCGATGCTACAAATAGTATTATAAGATTGAACTGCATCGTTCTTAAGCACATCGATAGTTGCAAATTTCTTTCGAAGCATGTTCATTTCAAGTAGATCATAGTTCTTGTCATATTATGATAAATGAGAAAATATGAATACTCGATCACTAATACCTCCATTAATGAGTAATCAATGTGATGTGAAATGCATATATGTTGCGTTCTTTTACTAGGTCTGGAATCCTATTTTAGTATCAATATTACTTCGGACCCCCTTGAGTCTACTAGTCGTGTCAAAAATGGTACACACACCCTTGGTCCCATTTTAAAGTGGGTTCAAAAGACTTAGTATCATCACAGAAAGTCTACCAACAATGACAATAACCATATTACTAAGCCCAAGTTATTCAAGAATATGCTGCATAGTTAATCCAGGTTACAGCGAAAAGAAACAATGTATCTAGTATGCAACTATGGCGATCGAGTCTATAAGTTGCAGCTTTAATAGTTAAACTAAATGACTATCACAGTTCAAATATTCAATTGCATTACGTTCCTTATACTAACTCCAGCTATTAAGCAAGTCAGCTTGGTCGGCAATATTGTTTGTTTCTGATATGCATTATTCACTTATATTACAGTCAAATCCCGCTAGAATGGATGCAGAACAGCCGGTCCTCCCGAACTACGAAAGTAAGCAAAACTAAGTTAATTGGACTCATTTTAGGTCCAGTTTTGTTCTTCATCTTTCTTGTTAGTCCTGCGCCAGAAGGTTTACCAGATCAAGGTAAACTAGTGGCTGGTATAACACTTTGGCTTGTCGTGTGGTGGGTCACAGAAGCTGTTAGTATTTATGCAACTTCTCTATTACCTCTGGCTCTGTTTCCTATAACAGGAGTCTTATCACTACGAGTGGTGGGAGCAGAATACATGAGCCCAATAATTATTCTTCTATTGGGGATGTTTCTGGTCGTTCTTGCAGTTGAAAAATCCGGTTTACAACGAAAAATTGCGTTTGGGATCATTAGCATATTTGGATATTCACCCAAGAGAATAATACTTGGTTTTATGATCTGTACGGCTTTAATTTCCACGGTTATTATGAGCACGACGGTAGCTATTTTGATTATTCCAATGGTTTTCGCCATTTTATCCTTGCTATCTGATAACGGTGTTAAATTTAGTACAAAGTTTAAGGTCATGCTTTTACTAGGGGTTGCATTCTCTTCTTCAATTGGGAGTATTACAACCCTCATTGCATCTCCTCCTAATCTAATGTATGCAGAAATAGTAAAGGAGCTATTCGGCAAAACTATTACATTCGGTACCTGGTCTTCAGTAGCTGCTCCACTGACAATTACAATGTTGATGATATCCATAATATATTTCACAGGTAAAGTAAGAAATGAGCAAATGGATGAAACGCTCATCAAGAAGATAATTGTCACTGAAAAAGAAAAGTTAGGAAAAATGACAAGGGAGCAGAAGGCTTCATTAATCATTTTGCTAATAGTTTTAATCTTAATGTTCGCAGCTCCATATTGGGCTGGTGATGATTCATATATTGAAACTGCAGTTATTGCAATTTTTGGTGGTGTATCACTATTTGTGATACCAAAAAATAGAACTGAAAAATTTCTGAACTGGTCAGATGTGCAAAAAGTCCCGCTTGGTGTTTTATTTATCCTAGGTGCAGGAATTTCCCTGTCATTGGCGTTTACAACATCGGGCCTTGCTGACTATCTGGGGACCAAATTATCAGCATTAAGTATTCTGCCCTTCCCAGTAATAGTAATTCTTATTGTTTCTATTACAATGATTATAGGTAATACTATGTCAAATACAGCAACGGCAGCTATATTCATACCCGTTGTTGCAAGCATGGCTGCATTGAATCATTGGCCTCCATTACCGGTTCTTGCTGGGATTACATTATCTAGTTCCCTCGCGTTCCTCCTACCAATGGGGACTCCTCCTAATGCACTAGTTTATGAACAAGGCAAAATACAGGTCAAAGAGATGATCAAGAATGGAATTGTACTCACCATTATTGCAATTATTATGATTTCAATATTTACAATCTTCCTATATCCTCTGCTTTTGCCAGAGATATCTTGATGAAATTAACTCTCCCATGTGAGATGCGGGGTCCGAGTAACTAGAAATAATATGAAGGTTTTAAAGGATCCATTTTCCTACTGTAATGTTCAAAGATTGAATACGACAAATCGCTTTCAAAGGGCATTAGTATTCCAAGGTGGTGGATCTCTGGGAGCTTATGAGGCTGGCGTCTACAAGGCTTATTACGAATTCCTTTCTGAAAGAGACATAAAACTTGGTAGGGAAGGAAAACCCTTGTTTCATATTGTAGCGGGTACCTCCATAGGCGCAATGAATGCAGCTGTGCTAGTCAGTTATGTAAAAGAAAACAAGAGCTGGCAAGGATCTGCGGATCGACTGACTGAATTTTGGGAGTATATGGCGACCGAATCCTTCATGGATATAATTCCAGGTTTTGATGAATGGTGGAATTATTGGCACTATTTTAATAAGGATTTGGCTTCAAGCGAATCGGCGAGAAGGTATTATGGAACAAAGCAGTTCATGCTTAGAGGGGTACCTAAAGTGTTCGGCCTTTCTAAAACATTGGAAGACAGGAGGTTTTTAGATCCTGTTAATACGAGGTACCTATATAGCAACGAACCGTTAAAAAGGAGCCTTGAGAAATTTGCAAAGTTTCCGATAGCAACCAGTTACCAAAATAATGAACCTCGGCTACTTTTGGTGAGTGTCGACGTACAGGAAGGAAGTACTGTGGTATTTGATAGTTACGAAAAGGAGGATGGTACTCGGAAAACTGAATATGGCCGTTACGGTCCTGAATTTGCAAGGGGACCTAATGACCGCGAAGGATATGAACATGTAATTAGTCATTTTGATGGGATAGAAGTTGACTTTGTTCTTGCAAGTGGTTCAGTACCTGTTAATTATGATTATACTAAATTAAGAGTCGAAGATTCCAATGGTAGGCATGGGACTACCAAGACAGTTCGCTATTTTTGGGACGGTGGCATTATCGCAAATACTCCACTTAGGGAGGCGGTAATTGAACACCGCAGATACTGGGATTCCGTTAGAAAATCTGAAGTTCCTCCTCTACGAGTTTTCATAGTTAATGTACATCCAATTAAGCAAGATTCTTTACCTGTTGATTATGACGCACTTGTAGACAGAAAAAATGACCTGACGTATCACGATAGAACCTTGTTTGATGAAAGGATGGCAATAATGATCACCGATTACGTTAACATTGTTAATAGTCTCATTAAGCTGGCCGAAGATAATAAGATTGAGAAAGCTTTAGTAGATAACATCCTTGAGCAGCAAGCCGATACGAGACATTTTAGCACTGGGCAGCGCTTCAAATACGCGGATCTGGTCGAACATATGGTTTATGTCGAACAGGTAATTAGAATAGAACGCCAGAACGACATGCATACAATAGCAAATAAAACTTTTGATTTCTCAAGTACTACAATAAGACAGCTAATGAGAGACGGATATGAAGAGGGGCTAGAGCAGGAAACTAGATTACTTCAAGTGTGGGACTCGGAGCATCCAAGATAATCTAACAATAGTATTAACGGAACTAATTCCTTTATACACTGAAATTTTGCCATTGGTACTTGATGCGGAGGCTAGCCGCCAGGACATTAGAATGAGAATGAGAAAAGATGCTAAAAATAAACATTATTCATTGGAGTATTTAAGAACGTTTTAGTAAGAAACTACTTTTGCAAAAAATATGTCAAAGTATAGTGCTCGAACTCTTCTATGTCTTCAATTGAAGCTTCATTATCCCATTCTCTATCATAATTCATTATTGTATTGTTGGAGTTCCATCGGCACTTAAATCCGATCGATCCCGTCCCATAAATCTGATTGCCAGAAATGCTTCCATAATGAAGACTTTCATTAATACCCGATTTTGGGTTGAACATCGGATCTACAGAACTGAAATAATCAGTTTCTACTACTTTTTCTGGGGCTGGACCTTTCTTGTATAACATTACGCGTTTTTTATTATGTCTTAAACTGTAATATTAGTTCTCAAATGGGATACTCTGATCAGAATCTAATACAGGCAATATTGACCTATGTCGTTGCTGAATTTATGATGATTCATTCAGAATAGACAACTCTTTATTGTCTAGCATCAGATCCACTTTGAATTCTCGCAGCGTATATATGGCTCGTGCCAAGTCACAAACTTGAAAATGAAAGCTCATCTAGTTCTTATTGCTGTCATATCTACGCTTGTTATTACAAGCTCATCATTTAGTAACTATGGTTACTTTGACATTACTAAAGTAGCATATGGTCAAACAGATCCAGACCAAACGAATTCCAATTCTACGAATTTGGTAAATATACAGGATATCCCACTAGAAAAAGTCCATGTTGGAGATATTGATATTGCGTACAAGATGTTTGGTAAAGGTGATCCTATAATACTTTTCAATGGCGCTTCTGATGGCATGGATGCCTGGGATCCTTCTTTTCTAACGGGTCTTTCTTCAAATCACACAGTGATTGCGTTTGATCAACGTGGAATTGCAAATACAACAGTTGGCTCCAAACCATATACTCCTGAGCAACTAGCGAACGATACAGCTGGTTTGCTTGATGCTCTGAAAATACAAAAAGCAGACGTTCTGGGATATTCTCTAGGATCATATTTAGCCCAACAGCTTACACTCATGTATCCTGAAAAGGTTAACAGTCTTATACTTGTTGGCTCATCATGTGGCGGAAAAGATCATACACCTAAACCACCTGAATTTATAAAATTGCAATCTGAAGTGGTAAACAAATCTCTAAATAATATTCCACTCACTACCGAGGAAGTGAAATCTCTTGTAGCTGCCTCATTAGGGCCGGCATGGATCAAACTGCATCCAGAATCTCTTGACGTTCCAGCAAACATCACTTCGCTACAACAAATGAAGCCTGGTTTGCCGCCTGAAATAGCGAATGATCAGAATAACGTAGGAAAGCATTGGGAAGACAATCCAAACTGGAGTGGTACTTGTAATGAGCTTGCGAAATTGGCTATACCCACGTTGGTCATAACTGGAACCGATGATAATATGTACCAGCCGCATGTTAATTCATTAAAGATTGTAGAAAAGATTCCAGGAGCCTGGCTCGTACAGGTCAAAAATGCTGGTCATGCAATAATGAATCAATATCCGGCTGAGGTTGCTGAGATATTAAATACATTTCTATCAACCGTTCCAAACAATTGAACCAGCATTGAACAAAGCACGAACTGATTTCGGTATCTAGCTATGACGTGATTCCATAGACTAAATATTGAAAGAATACCCAATAACTAACTAGCTTGAGATTGGTTGATGGGACAATATCAAGTCAATTATCAACTAAATTCTACGTCACTAAGATCCATGGTATTGCTATACCCGCTCTCTCTCAAATAATTAATTGTCTTGATTGAAAAATCAAATATTTTATTTGATATAGTATTTTCATCATTCTTGCGGTTTATTCGCACTACATTCCCTATTTCAAACTGTCCTACAAGAATATCTGAATATTTTCTAGGTATCATTACCAGGCCATGGTTCATGGTGTTACTATTTAAAAGATTGTTTATGACATCGTCCTTTGCCCCATAATCTTTTGCAATCTTGATCAACTCTCTCGCTAGGTCGACATAGTCTGATACAAGTAGCAAAGCCTCCTGTTCTCGTTGTGTTCTATCTGAAAATGTTATGTCAGCATTTCTGTTTACGACACCATCATGGTCCCAAGGTATTGCATCTTGCTTAACTGGATGAACATTGACTATGCATATTTCTAACTTCGGAACAGTATCTTTTAATCCTTTTACTGTGAGCCAATATTGACGGTGTAGCCTAACGATTTGTGTAAAAGGAGTGTTACTCATTATTCCGCCATCCCAGAAGTAACGAGTATTTTTCTCATAGGTCGCATTATTATTATTGTAACTTTCGACCACCAGAGGGGTATAACTATAATTGATAGGTACAGACGCACTTGCAATGACGTGCTCTGATGTTATTCCGTCATTATACCATATGATATGTTGATGACCCCCTTCCTTCCCGTCTTGAGTAATATATTTTCCATATTCAGATTTCCTGGAACCATCTTCTGTTTCGTAACTATCAAATGCTACAGCAGCTCCCTCTGCCACGTCAACACTCATAAGAATGAGTCTTGGTTGGAATAATGATGATGACTTCTCATCGAAATTTGTAGCTATTGGAAATTTTGCAAATTTCTCTAAACTTCTCTTTAATGGTTCACTGTCAAAGTGATACCATATATTTTGAAAATCAAAAAACCTAGTATCAACATGCGGGACTAATGGGGAAAATACAGTAGGTATTCCAGTAATCGAAAATTGCTTTGCCGAATAATATCTTCTTGCAGCTTCACCAGAGGCGATAACGGGATTTACATTATCATGCAAATAATCCCACCAATCTGTAAAACCAGGAATTTGATCTAAAGAAGATTCCTTAGACAAATACTCCCAGAATTCATTCAGTCTTTCTGAGGAACCCTCCCATGTATTATTTTCGACTACATAGCTTACAATTATAGCAGCATTAATTGCACCTATTGATGTTCCAGCCACGATATCTAAAAATGGTCTATCTTTTGTCCCTTTTTCCTTGTCTTTTTTAGTGATCCTTTCATATAATGCCCGGTAAACCCCCGCTTCATATGCACCAAGTGAGCCTCCACCTTGTAAGACCAGTGCTCTTTGGCTCTCTTGTAACTTGCTCATATAGACTGAGTTGGGAGGGATGTTAATAAAATTTTGAAGCTGTTTCTATGACTTGGGTCCGGAGAGGAGTTTTTGAGATGACCAAATATTGCACTAAAAGAAGTGATTAATAGGCTAATTCATATAATTTTTGATCTTTGGAAGCATTGATGGAACACCTGAAATTAGAAGAAGACGTACAAGAGATCATGGTCAACTTACTTATCAACTTTATCCAAAGGCAAAATCGATGAGATTGAGAAGTTGACTGAAGAAGATTTTAGCACGCTGATTGCCATGATGAAAAGTCTACGTCGTACTTGAAGAGTCTAAGAACTTGTACAAGTGCCCAAGATGTGGTAACGTGTATGGCCTATTACTTCTCAAATACGATTCTCTGGCCAGAATCTAATACCACAATAATGAAAGAATTTGATGTTTGTGAGCCCAAAATTTATGTGACTAGTTAACCTACTTTTTTTTCTGTCGATTGTATTGCTTGCATTGGCTGTATTACTGTCTAAGTCTGCGTTTCAGTCGGTTATATTTTGGCATTTAAATACTACTATCTACGAGTGCTTGGCAAATTACTTGTGTGTCACCGACTTGTGTACACCCAAGATTAAAGCCATCAGAGCTTTCTGGCCATTTAGATAAAGTCCACACGCTTGATACTTAATTGAATCAAAAGCTTGATGTATTCCATCTGCGCTGCCATCAAGTCTGCAGGCATTCCAATAGAGTATGGTCCTAAAAGTGAGCCGTGGGGAGTACGGAGATTCTTTATCCGTGATCCTCTCGGAAAACTGATCAATATTTTACAACATGAATAATCTCCTACGGATTCCATCTCATATAATGTTACTGTTGGATTACTATTGGATTGAATTATGTTCAGATCCTATTCTATCCTATCATTAGGAAACAAACCGATTACTATAATCCAATAGTAATTGCCATTATTTGTTTTTAGCCGAGCGAAGCAAAAAATACTTTGATGGTACGAGATAATAAATCGGAATTAATACGAATAATACAAGACTTACTTGAGCACTTAGAAATGAAAATGCAATCGCTATCGGGTAGAGAATTAATCCCGTAATTAATCT
>Ga0081455_10005986_pt1 | contig 13190 bp, 9 predicted proteins | sample TabmetS3T2R1_FD_70207 | JGI IMG/M metagenome (GOLD analysis project Ga0081455, IMG submission 70207) | Tabebuia heterophylla rhizosphere microbial communities from the University of Puerto Rico - S3T2R1 | ecosystem: Host-associated > Plants > Roots > Rhizosphere ... | reverse complement strand
GCTCCTTGGACAATGGCCAGCATGCATGCCCCGGCCACGATCCAGATGGCGGCCGGCGTCGTCGGCTCGGGGCAGATGGCTGGCAGCGCTGCGATCGCCGCAATCTGAGCCACAAAGCGCAAAGAGTCGTTGCATAGCGCTGCCATCCCGCGGTCGCGAACAAAGAAATAGCGCCGCAGGAAACTCTGAAGCTGATAACCGATAATCGCCGCGAAAACCGGGAAGGTCAGGTCGCTCAGTTGCGGCTCGGACAAGGCCGCCCCGCTAAGGCCAATGCCGATCGACACGAGGGTCGCAAGCACAAGAGAGAGCAGCACTTGCTGGATGGCCACAGCCGAGTAGTAGTCCACCGCGTCGGCTTCTGCCTGCTTTGGACCGATGTTCATCATCGGCTGAATGACAGCGGCAAACTGCAGCGATCCCACGAACTCAATGAGCAGCCAGGCCAGCGTAAAAACTCCGTACTCGTGAAGCCCTAAACTGCGTGCCAACAGGATGCCGGCCACGAAGTTCGCCCCACTCACGACCACCTGGTCGAGGAAGGCAAAGTTGGTGGCCCGCTCGCCGATCAGGCCAACCAGTGCATTGGCGACCGTCCTGACCGACGCTCGAGGCGCGTTCTGTTGGCTCCCCACTAAAAGGCCCTGCCGGCCGCCGCGGCAAGCGGCGGCTCCTTCGCGTGTTGGTGCAGGGCGAACTGGGTCTCATCGACCAGGTCCCCGGGGCCAATGATACGGGGTTCGGGCACCGGCAGGATGAAGTGGCCGCCGGCGTCGCGATAGCGAGCCTGTTGGCGCAGCACCTCACCAGCGAAATTCCAAACGAGCAGAAGCGTCAAGTCGGGCTGCGTCTGGCTCAGCCGGTCTGGATGGACAATGGGTATCGCCTGGCCCGGCATGAACCTGCCCTGCTTGAAGGTATTGGCGTCGGCGACAAACTCGAAGAACCCCGGCTTAAGATCCAGGTAGTTGACCAAAGTCGCCCCCTTCGCCGCCGCGCCATAGCAAGCGATGCGAGCGCCGTTCGCCTTCTCCCGCTCCAGCAGCTCGACCAACGAGCACCGAAGCGCGCTGGTGCGCTCGGCAAATCCCCTGCACCAGTCTCTCCGATCAACGCCCAGCTCACGTTCCTGCGCCATCAGCGCGTCGAGCCTGTCGCTGCGCAGCTTGCTGCGGCTGACGAAAACGCGCAGCGAACCACCATGGATCGCGAGGCGTTCGACGTCGTTGAGATGCAGGCCGTGGCGCTGGAAGAGCGGCTGCAGCCCGTGAAGGGTGTGATAGAAGAGATGTTCGTGGTAGATCGTGTCGAATTCGCATTTTTCGACCATGTCGACTGCGTAAGCGCATTCAAACACGGCGACTCCGTCGGGCTTCAGCACCTTCGCGAAGCCGGCCACGAAGTCGTTGATCCTGTCGACGTGAGCGACAACATTGTTGGCGATCATCACGTCCGCGTGTTTGCCTTCCGCCGCCAGCTTCTCGGCGACCTTGAGCGAAAAAAAGTCATTGATGACGGGAACGCCGATTCTCTGCGCCTGCTGGGCTGGACCGGCCGCGGGATCGATGCCCAAGCAAGGAATTTCTCTCTGGACAAAGTTGCGCAGGAGATAGCCGTCGTTGCAGGCAACTTCGATGACGAAGCTCCTGGAGTCGAGGCCGCGATCGATCGTCAAGGCCTGGGCATGGTCCGCTGCATGCCGCAGCAATGCGGGCGACGATGAGGAGAAATAAGGGTAGTCCTGTTGGAACAGGACCGCTGGCGGGACGGTTTCCGTGACTTGAAGCAGCGAACAGCTTTCGCACCGAGCGAGCTGCAGCGGATAGCGCGGTAGATCGCGCGCTTCGCGTTCGGATGTCAGGAGCGCGTCCGCCAGCGGATGTTCACCCAGATCCAGGACGACATGCAGTGAGGACGAATGGCACGAGCGGCAATGGTTGATTCTCATGGATGACTCCTCGATGAATGGCCTGCGATCAACGTCCCGACCTGCTCAGCCCATGAGTGAGGCTTTCGAGGATCAGCAACATCAAGAACTTGGAATTGGATTCGAGGTAGCGTGTCGCCAGACGCTTCGGCTCCTGGCTCAGACGGTAGACCCACTCGAAGCCGGTTTGGCGCAACGCGAGCGGCGCCCGCTTGACGTTGCCGGCAACCATATCGAAAGCGGCTCCGACCCCGATCAACACCGGCGCCTGGAGCGACGAGCGCCGTTCCGCCATCCATCTTTCCTGCTTGGGCGCACCAAGCCCGACCCAGACGATGTCAGGCGAGGCTGCGTTCACCAGGCTATCGGCATGGAGCTGCTCTTCAGGGGTTAGCGGCCGAAATGGAGGCGAGTAGCTTCCGACGATGGCCGCCTTCGGGTATTGGCGGTGCAATTCCGCCCGTAGGCGAGCCAGCGTGGCCTCTGTTGAGCCGTAAAGAAAATGCCGATAGCCATGACGAGCGGATGCGTGGAAAAGCGCCGGCATAAGATCCGGTCCGCATACGCGTTCAGCGGTGGGATAGCCCCTGCGCCGCAACAGCCATACCAGCGGCATGCCGTCAGCAGCCACCATTCCAGCCTGGCGATAGATCTGCTGAATGTCGCGCGACGAGCGGCACTCCATCAGGGCGTGGACATCGAGAGTGCAGACGAAGTTCGGCTCACGATTGACGATCCATCGGTGAACGGTCTGCAGGGCTTCTTGCATGGTCAAGGCGCTGATCGGAACACCAAGCACATTCGCCCGAGGATGATCCGGCCGGCTCTCCAAGAGACTCTCCTGTGACTCGATGCTCCAGGTCAGGCGCGAACTATTCGAAAATTGGCATCGGATTTGGAAGCCGAGTCAGCGCCCGATTCGCCCAGCGCGAGCAGTTTCGCGTTGGAACATCCCAGCCGCCGCAGGTCGGCCGCGATCTCCTGCCGGTAAATGGGATTCATCGCGATCACCAGGTCGGGCTTGTATTCGGAGAGAAACTCCGGTCCGACGATCTGCTTGACGTTCCCCGGCACGAACTTGCCCCACCGGTACGGGTTGATGTCGACGAGGTAGTGGATGTGTCGACCGGCATCCTTGACGGCAGAGAGGAACGCTACAGCCTTGGACCCCGAGCCCCACAAGACGACGCGGCCGCCTGCCTGGCCGCTTGCTCGTACGATCGATGCCCATTGCGCTGCTGATTGGCGGGCCTTCTTGCCGAACGACGCCACGGCCAGAGAGAGATCTTCGCCGGTTGAGGCGATCGACCGCACCGCAGGTGAAGGCGACGGACGAGCCTCGATCGTGAGGTACTGGTCCTGGAACCCTGTCGAGATCCGAGTGACCTCGAAGCCTGCGCCGTGGAACACGCGCGCCAGAGACCTCGGGGAGAAGTACGAGCAGTGCTCGTAGTAGATGTCCCAGAAGGCGCCCTCTTGGAGGATCCTGCGCACGTCGGGGACCTGAAAGACGACCATGGTGCCGCGTTGCGGCGAGGCAATCCGACGGACCGCCTGTACGAAGGCACGCGTCCGTGAGATGTGCTCCAGCGTCATCCGGCAGCAGACGAGGTCGACTGGGCCCTGGACCGTGTCTTCGGAGAAGTACTCCTGCTTGAAGACGATGTCGGCCCCGCCGGGCTGCTGACGCTCAGGGACGAAGCTTGGATCGTAGCCTACGCCCCGATTGCGGCCGAGCTCGCAGAGCAGCGTAAGAAACTCGCCCTTCCCGCAGCCGATCTCGACGACGTCCTTGTCGAACACGCCGAAGCGATTCACCAGATCGCGTGCCTGCTCGCGCTGGAATGCAGTGAAGGTCGGCGAGAAGCCCTGGGTCTCCTCATATTCGGTGGAATAGGTGGTTGTGTCCGGCTTCCAGGTCGCATTGAAGATGAAGCTGCAGTCCGGACAGAAGGCGAGATCGATCTCGCCGAACGGCAGCGCATGCGCGCTTCCCGGATCGCCGAACAGCAGGCAGCTGTTCACCGGGACGTCGTCAATGTGGTGGAAGCTGCGGGCCTGCTCCCGCCCACAGTTCGGGCACACGTAGGTCGCCATGGTCTTCTCCGTGGCTGCTATTGCGCTGCGACCATGAGCTGATCCGGCGTGTCCTCCGAGCGGCGACTCCTCCACTCTGCCGCGGGCGGCAGCCACCGCAGGGATGTATCGAGGAACCCCTTGCCGAGGAGAGCCTTCAGGTAGGCGAGCCGCTGGTAGCGCTCGCCTTCGAAATCGCCCGACTGCAGGGCGAACTGCGTGTACCGTTGGTAGAGTTCTCGCGCGCCTGCCAGCGCCGTCCACTGCGGCCGGAAGTTCGGCAGCACCTTGGCGATCTTTGAGCAATCCACCCGGTAGGAACGCTTGTCGGCGCCTGCATCGCTCGCGTAGCTGATCGACGAGCCGGGCACCGTCCGACGAACGATTTCGGCGATGTCCCGCACCCTGTAGTTTTCCGTCGTCGAGCCGACGTTGAAGACCTCCTTGTGGACGACCTCTCGAGGGGCCTCGAGCGCGGCGAGAAACGCGCGGCTTATGTCCTCGATATGAACGATGGGGCGCCATGCCATGCCATCGCTCTTCAGGAAAACACGCTGACTGGTGAAGGCGTATGCCATGAGATTGTTGAGCACCAGGTCGAAGCGGATTCGCGGAGAAAAGCCGTAGGCCGTGGCACTCCGCAGCAGCACGGGGCAGAACTGCTCACTGGCGAGAGCGAGCAGGCCACGCTCCGCCTGATACTTGGAAGCGCCGTACGGGGTGACCGGATTGGGCGCCGACGCCTCGTTGACCCAATCCTCGAGCGCGGTCCCGTACACGCTGCAGGTCGATGAGAAGACGAAGCGCTTGACGCCGGCCTCGACCGCGAGCTCAGCAAGCTGGATGGTGGCTGCCTCGTTGATGGCGAAGGTGGTTTCCGGAATCAGATCGCCCAGGGGATCGTTGCAGACGCCGGCGAGATGAACGATCGCATCGATCGACCGGAGGTCCGCCGCCCTCAGCTCACGGATGTCGCATCCTATCGTGGGTATCGCCGCGCTGTCGTCAGCCCCGAAGGTGCACCTCACGAACAGATCTGTGTCGATTCCGACGACGTCGTGGCCTGCCTCTCTCAGCAGCGGCGCCAAGACCATTCCAATATAGCCATTGTGACCGGTAACGAGTACTTTCATGACACTACTCCCACGTCTTCCATGGCGCAGTACCGCTGCGCCACATCTCATCGAGCAAAGCTTTCTCGCGAAGCGTGTCCATGCACTGCCAGAACGACGTGTGGCGGTAAGCCACAAGTTCGCCGTCAGCCGCCAGCTTCTCGAGAGGTTCGCGCTCCCACATCGTCGCGTCGCCGTCGATGTAGTCGAAGATGCCTGGCTCCAGCACGAAGAACGCGCCGTTGATCCAGCCTTCGCCGAGCGGGGGCTTTTCGCTGAAGCGGCGCACTACTCCGTCCGTCGCCACATCGACCAAGCCGAAACGCGATGGCGCACGAACGACGGTCACCGTCGCAAGTTTTCCGTGTGCGCGATGGAAGGCGAGAAGCTTGTCGAGATCGACGTCCGACAAGCCGTCGCACCACGTGAGCATGAAGGTTCCGTTGCCGACATGAGGCTTCAACCTCTTGATCCGGCCTCCCGTCATCGTGTCCGGGCCGGTATCGATGAGGTGGACGGTCCAGTCGAGGCGGTGCGTCGAGTCATGAAAAGAGACCGACCCGTTTCGCGTGCGGACCGTGAGGTCACCGTGGGAGGGATGCAGATCGAGGAAGTAGCGGATGACCGCTTCCTTCTTGTATCCCAGCGCAATGGCGAACTCGGTCATGCCGTGCGCTTCATAGTGCTTCATGACGTGCCAGATCACCGGCTTGCCGCCGACTTCGACCAGCGGCTTCGGACGCTGAACGGTCTCCTCGGAGAGCCGCGTGCCGAGCCCACCCGCAAGGATGGCAACAGGCGGTTTGGCCAGAGATTTCCCGTGCTGAGCTGTGAGATCGTCGACCGCCAGGGCGCCTACATTCTCTATGAACTTTGTCATTTTGCGCCGCCGGCCTTTCCTTGGAGGTTGACAAGCGCGAGGATATTATCAAAAAGAAAAGAAAAGAAAATAGGAATCCAAGAGACGTTTGTGTGGGCAGCGAAAACAGCTGTTGTTTTCTTATCCTTCCGATTTTATACGAAGGGGCGCCACAGCTTTGTCACAGAGTTTGCCACGCGCAAAACACTCGGAGATCTGCGTAGTTGAAGCGTTGCGGAGCGTTATGCGTTATTTTATCCTCTAGTTGAAGAAAGAGGGCCAATACCTTGGCAAACGTAAGAATTCGCGGAAAAATACCGCATGAAGAATGGCCCAAGATAGCTGAGCGTTATCGGCGGGGCGAAACGCTGGCCGAGATCGCGCGGCACTACCACTGCACGGCGCCGGCAATCCGCTACATCGTCAGCCGTATCCCGGCCAAAGGCGCGAAAGCGAAGCAACGGCGAGTAAGCTCGGTTCCCGCCTTCGACACGGTCCACACTTCCGTCGGTCTTCAACCGCAAGGACAGCGCAACCAGGCGGGGCATTTTGCCCACACATCGACCGGCGTCGTGTGGAACCGCATGCACAGTGAAATTGCCGCCTTTTTGGCAGCCGTGAATGCTCTCTCCGCCGAGGAGACCGACGAGAACTATGAAACGCTGTTGATGGCGACGGACCGGCTGCTGTGGGGCAGCGCACGCACGCGGCTGGAGGTCGAGGAGATCCTCAAGAAACGCAGGGAACTCGCACCAGCGATGCGCAGTTCCGGCTGAGCGATTTCGTCAGTAAGCGTTGGTTCCTCGCAGGACGACTGGGACAGTCATCAGGATGACCTTGATATCGAGCAGCAGCGACCAGTTGGCGATGTAGAAGAGGTCGCACGCAAGACGTCTCCGCATCTGCTCCGTCGTTTCGGTCTCGCCTCGGAAGCCATTGACCTGGGCCCAGCCGGTAATGCCGGGCTTCATTCGATGGCGTGCCAGATAGCCATCGATCAAGCGCGCGTATTTCTCGTTATGCGCATCGGCGTGCGGCCTCGGCCCCACCAGTGACATGTCGCCGCGCAGCACATTGATGAGTTGCGCCAGTTCATCGAGACTGGTGCGCCGAAGGAAGGCGCCGACGCGGGTGACCCGCGGATCGTTGCGCTTGGCTTGCGGAACGCTCGGATCCGGCTGCAGGTCGTGCAGCATGCTGCGAAATTTGTAGACCAGAATCGGGTTGTTGTTGAAACCGTGCCGCTTCTGCCGGAAGAGGATCGGGCCGCGGCTGTCGATCTTGATTGCCAACGCGATTAGGGCGAGCAGCGGAGCAACGATCGCCAATGCCAGAAGGGCGACAACGATGTCCTCCGCCCGCTTTACCGGGCCATCCCACCCGGAAAGCGGACGCCGTTGTACGGTCAGCTTCGCGACGCCGGCGGTAACGGCAAAATCTTGTGGCGGGTATTCGAGCTCGCTCAATGCCGGATGGATGCTGACCTCGACCTGAAGGTCAGAGAACCTTGTTATGGCACGGTTCAAGTCGGCCGGCGACGACCAGGGCATGGCCAGCATGATCTCATCGATCAGGCCAGAGCCGGCCCGCGCGGCCAATAGATCCGCGTTGCCATCTATGCCGGCCGGCAGCTTGGAAGCGCCGACATCGGCGAATACGCCCACCAGATTCACTTCCTTCTTGCCGGCCCTGAGCTTTTCAGCCAGGGCCAACGCCGCGGGCCCAGTGCCGAAAACTGCGATGTTGCGGACGAAGCGCCCTTCCTTCTGCCATTGAGCGAGCAGCACGCCTACCACAACCCGCGATGCCAGCAGCAGGATGCCATTTGCGCCAAACCAGAACCCGGTCACGTCGCCGAGCAAGCGCGGCGATCCGTCCGTGAGATAGGCGATGGCGGCAACACAGCCGAAGGCTGACGTCCAGGCGATCATCACTTTGCCGACCTGCGTGCCCAGGCGCGCCATGCTGCGAGAGTCATAGGCTTGCGCCACCTCGAGCCCGTTGACGGTTATGGTGGCGACAAGAACGATGCCCAGCGCCTGCGCCAGCGGCGACCGTTCCTGCGAGCGAACAAGCACATCGAACGCCAGGCCGGTGGCCGTGATCGACAGCCAGTCAAACAGGCGCATCAGCCCCTGAAGCCGAAGCTGCAGATCAACCCCAGATAGTGAGGCGCGCAGTTTACCAAGTGAGCGGGTCAGACCGGGGCTCTGCGGGGGAAAAGAGCCGCGATCGCTGTAGATCGACATGCACCCTCCTAGGGCACACCATCCGAGGCAAATCGGTGTCCGTCTTGCCAGTTTTCTTTTCTTTTCTTATTGTGTTCGGACGTAATTTGCAACAGCTTTCGCCGCCGCCCCCGCCCAAGGCATCGCAAGCCTTCAACCTGAGGTTCATCCAATGGACGCCGGACTTCCCCGCACCGTACCTGCCCGCCCCCGACGGAACGTGGTCTACCGGGGCGGCGACGATGCCGCGACGAACCTCCAAGCGCTTCCCTATCGCCCGCGCGATTCGGACGATCACGAAGGCATCCAGTACGGAGCGTTCCTGCGCAAGCTGTGGCGCCACAAGTTGCTGTTGCTCGCCATCACCGCCGTGGGCACCGCCGCGGCGGCGGCGGTCATCTTGCGTCTGCCGCCTCACTTCGTTGCCCATGCTCACCTCTCCATCGGCGATCCAATCGCCAGGAATCGCGCAGCGGCAGGCGCCAACCAAGCTCTCGGCATGGCCCTGCCCGATACCGGTACGGTCAAGACGGAGGTCGAGGTTCTGAGATCACCCCAGCTCGCGCTGGAAGTCATCCGGGACCTGCATCTGGCCGACAATCCCGAATTCAACCCTGCGGTAGAGGCCAACGGGTCACCGGGTCTGATCGCCCGGCTCACCCGCCGTCTGACCGCCTCGCCCCCGTCGACTGACCTGCAATCCGAGGCAGCGTTAGAACTGTCGCGCACCATCGACAACTTCCTTCATCGCCAGCGCGTCGAGATCAAAGAGGGCTCGCGCATGGTTGACGTCGCCTTTGACGCGTTCGACCGGCAGCTGGCGATGCATGTCGCGAACGCCATTGTCGATCGCTATGTCAACAACCAGATCGCGCTCCGTTCACAATCGGCGGCGAAGAATACGGCGTGGTTGCAGGAGCGGATCGCCGAGCTGCAGCGACGCGTGGAAGCGGCGGAGAGCGCCGTGGAAAAGTTTCGCTCCCAAGCCGGGCTCTTCTCCACACCGGGCGGCTCACCGCTCCTGTTGAAGCAGATGACGGACGTGAGCGCCGAGCTCGCTACCGCCCAGTCGGCGCGGGGCGCGATCGAGGTGCGGCTGAACCAGCTCAACGCCGCCAGCCAGGTCAAGGGGCGGTCCGTCAGCGAGCTCATCGATTCGCCGCTAATGAGGACCCTGGATACCCAGGAAGCCGAGGCGCTGCAGAAACTGGCCGAAGCGTCCGCGTCAATGGGCGATAGGAATCCGGTCACGATGGGTCTCAGCGAACGGCTCAGGCATGTCCGCGCTGCAAAGAAGAGCGAGGGCGCCCGCGCGATCGCCACCCTGGAAAGCGATCTCCGGATCGCGCGCCTCAAGGAGCAGGATCTGGGCGACCGCCTGCGCCAATTGCAGGATGACGTGGCCCGCATGAACAGCTCCGAAGTGACGTTGCGGAAGCTCGAGCGCGATGCGCAGGCGGAACGCCTCGTCCTCAACAACTTTCTCGCCCGCTTCAAGGAAAGCAGCCAGGAAGGCGATGTCGGGCGGCCGGATGCACAGATCGTCTCTTATGCCCAACTCCCCGTTGAGCCGGAGCGGCCGAAAAAGGGCCTGCTGCTGGCGATCTGCGGTGTCCTGTCGTTTATGGTTGGTGCCGCCGCCGTCCATCTCCTCGAGAAGACCAATCAAACAATCAGGGGACTACAGGACTTGGACGACCTCGGGATACCGGGGCTCGGCCTCGTGCCCGTCTCGCGGGCGGCGCGGCTGTCGCCGGCAGAAGCTGCTCGGTTCGGCTCGACATATCGCGAGGCCGTCAAGGCCATTTACGCGCGAATCTTCTGGGCGACAGAAACTCCGCCCCAGGTGACAGTCGTCACCTCGTCACTGCCGGCGGAGGGCAAGACAAACCTCGCCTTGAGCTTGACCGCGCTCGCCGCCCAATCGGGACAGAGGGTGCTGTTGATCGATGCCGACGTTTGGAAGAAGGGAGCCAGTCTAGCGCTCGGTATCAGCGGCGGATCCGGCCTGGCGGAGCTGCTCGAAGGCAAAGCGACGATGGCCGGCTCCGTCATCACCGACATCGCAACCGGCGCCGACATCCTGCTGCCCGGCAGATTCTCCCAAGGATCCTTCCTGTCCTGGACCGACAGATTGCCGGCGCTTCTCGAATCGCTGCGCCGACAATACGACGTCATCATCATCGACACGCCGCCGATCTGCTCCGTTTCGGAGGCCACCCTGTTGGCATGCCAGGGCGACACGACTGTGCTCGCCGTCAGGTGCGCAAAGACGCCAAGAGAAGCGCTCAAGCTGGCCCTCAGAAAACTGGCTGAGGTTGGCGCTGTGCCGGCCGGCGGGGTGCTCACCTTCGTCAACGAAAAGCACCAGGGCAGCTACGGCTACTCCGAAGCCAAGTACCTGACCCGGAGTACCGAGGCCTATCGTGCGCCGTCCGGCGCGGCAACCTGGTCGCCCACCGACGGCTCATTGCCAGCCCAGATTGCAAGGCTGCGCAACAAGGCCGTGGCCGCCACCATCGGCATGGCAAGCGACGGTGTGGTTCCCCGCAGATCCCGCGCCGCCGCCCTGGCGATCGCCAAAGCCTTTCGCGCCGTCCAGAGGGAGCTGGCGGCCCGCACGACTCTGGTTCCGGCGCCGCCGGCTTCTCCCAAGGTCGCGGACATGCCCGTCGGCGACGTGCCCAAGCTGAATGGACCGAACGATCGCCCAGTTTTGCCGGGTTATGCCCTCATCATCCTGGGCATCCAGCAAGACTTCACTTCGCAATCACGCTGGTATTCCCCGCCGCAGGCCGCCCTCGACGGCGTGATCGACAAAATCAATGCCACCTCCCGTCTGGCAGCAAGGTTCGACGCACCCGTGATGTACGCCCATCAGGAGCCCGACAGCGCTACGGGCAGGGCGGTTTTCCGCCTCCTCGCAGCGGACCGCGCAGGCGACGGCGGCCAACATGCCGCGGACAAGCGCCTCGAGATCCTGCCCGGCTTCCGCTTTTCGACGCCAGCCGGCGACGCTTTCTCCAACGATCAGCTCGACACCTTCCTCCGTCGGCATGGCATCGATCACCTGTTCCTCGCCGGCATCGAGGGGACGACGTCGATCGCGCGAACGGCCCGATCCGCCTTGAAGCTTGGATATCGCGTCAGCTTTATCCGCGACGGCGTCTTTACGGCCTTCGAACGGACATGGGATCGCCAGCTGAAGTCGTTCGAGGCGTGTGCCGCCTTCGCGGTCACCAGCGAGGAGTTCGGCGAGTTCGGCGCCACAGTCCAGCGCGCCAGGGACGCCGCGTCACGGATCCGCTCTGAAGCAGTAGCACGAGTCTAAGGGGGAACTGGAAAATGGATATCTCATTTGCGCTCGACATGACCGACGAAGAGCGGCGAACTCGAGTATACCGTGGGGAGATCATCGTCCTGCCACCCACGCCAACCAGCCTGGCACTGGTGCACTTTGCGCGACGGATGATCGAGGATGCCTTCGTCCCCCACCCGCCTGGAACGGCGCACCAGCACCTCGCGGTCACCGAGACGGTGCCGATCCTGGCGCGGTTGAAGCCCCAGTTCATTCACGATCCGCGCACGCGCCTTCTCCTTCGCGACCTGCTTCTCGACTACGGCTGCGACGCGCACAGCACCTACCAAGACGTGCCGCGCTTGCGGGTCGCCTATCCCGCCACTTACCTGAAGACGGGTATCGCCTATGCCCACCATCCGCACCGAGACACATGGTATTCGGCGCCGCGCTGCCAGCTTAATTGGTGGATGCCGCTCTACGACTTCGAAGCCGACCAAGGCATGGCCTTCCATCCGGCATACTGGGACCGGCCGATAGCGAACGGATCGAGCGACTTCAACTACTATCGCTGGAATGCCGTGGGCCGGCAGAACGCCGCAAACCACATCAAGGGCGACACCAGGGTGCAGCCGCACGCCGGGGAGCCCATCGAGATCGAACCGGCCGTGCGGCTGGTGGTGCCGCCGGGAGGGATCCTGCTGTTCTCGGCAGACCACCTGCACTCGACGGTGGAGAATGCGACCGCACGCGCCCGATGGAGCATCGATTTTCGCACCGTCGATCTCGGTGACGTGCTGGCGCAGCGCGGTGCACCCGCTCGCGACGCCGCCTCCACGGGCACTTCATTGCGGGACTTCAAGCGATCCGATGATTTTGAGCCCATGCCCGCCGAGGCCGTCGCCCTGTACGACGACGGATCCTCATCCGAAGGCGTAGCGGTGTTCGCACCTGGCCAAGGGGAAGTGGCCGAGCAACAGGCCGCTAAGCGTGCCCTCTCGCCGGTCGCGACGGCGGCGCTGGCTGATTGCCGACCAACGCTCCCGTCAGCCGCTGCCAGTGATGGCCACGCGAAATCGCCCGCTGAACAATTGCGTACAGACAGTCGCGTTGTTGCCGAAGACTGAGGTTCGTTGTCCGCAATGCCTGGACGTATGCCAGGGCCAATTTGAACTGCTGAACAGCCATCGAATCGCGGCGCCCGGAAAACCATTCAGCGCGGTAGCTCCCCGAGGCGGACGCGCTGAACTGCTGGGAATGACAGCGCCGCGAAAAGAGTACTTCCGAACCCAACCAGAATGGGCCCAACAGGCTCATTTCCGCCAGCAACACCTTGTCGGCGCCGCTGAAGGGCCCTTGCAGACGGGTGCGCAGCAGTGCCGACCGTCGCATGACGCCGAAGATCTCGACGCACATCACCATTTTGATCAGCACCGCCGTGAAGCGGGCCACAGGGTCAGCCGAGGTGAGGCCGTCGTTGCCTTCGGGCAGCACGGGCCAACAAACGCCGGCGCGATCGATGACACCGCCTCTCTCGGCCGAGAAAGGCAAAGGCTTGCCGTCCTCGTCGATCAACCTGGAAGCGGGAGAAGCGACGACAACCGACGGATTCGCATCGAGGGTCTGAACGCAGGCGCTGAGAAAGCCAGGGGCGACAACATCGTCGTGGGCCGCCCACTTGAAGTACTGA
>Ga0081455_10005985_pt1 | contig 13194 bp, 15 predicted proteins | sample TabmetS3T2R1_FD_70207 | JGI IMG/M metagenome (GOLD analysis project Ga0081455, IMG submission 70207) | Tabebuia heterophylla rhizosphere microbial communities from the University of Puerto Rico - S3T2R1 | ecosystem: Host-associated > Plants > Roots > Rhizosphere ... | reverse complement strand
TGCTCGGTGTTCAGGGCGGTACGGGGCCGCCGGTCGGGCAGGCCGCCGGTGAGGGCGTCAACTGGGTGGGTCATGCCGACTCACCGCCCACAGTGGCCATGTGGTCGCGCCACATCTCCAACGGGCCATCCAAACGCGCCCCGGGCGTGGACCGGACAGCCATCCACAGGCCAACAAAATGCGTGCCTACGGTGACCAGTACCGGGTCGGTTTCCTCCGGCCCGAACCACAGCCGCATGGCCGCGTGCCCGTGGGCCACGATGGCTGCTGTCCACCGGTCAGCCAGGCGCGGATCCAGCGCCACCGTGGGTACCGCGGTGTTCGTCCGCTGTAGCGCTGTACTGAGTACCCGGTCGACAGCGGAGACTGGCGACTCTCTGGTACTCCAGTGGTCGTCCGGGGTGTCCACGTCCCGTGCCGCCGCGGCACGGTCGGCCCCGGTTACGGTGACGCATTCACGCCCGCCGGGTATAGGGGGTATGTAAGCGACCTGGAGAGTGCTCCGTGGGTCAGCCGCACCGGGGGCTCGCCCGCGAAGATCCAGCGGTCGCCCCACGCCAGCATTGCCAACGGCACCGGATAGAGGTCGAGCCCCTTTTCTGTCAGCCGGTATTCGTGGCGCTCGGGCCGCTGCTGGTAGGCGGTCCTGCTCAGGATGCCAAGTTCTACGAGGCGCCGCAGACGCTGGGTCAGGATGTTGGGGGCGATGCTCAACCGTTGTTGATAATCATCGAATCGCTTTGACCCGTAAAATGATTCGCGAATCAGCAGCGCGCTCCAGCGGTCACCAATCACCTGCAGCGCTGCTGCGACGGACGTTGGGCGAGCGCGATGCAGCAGCTTCAGATCCGGAGTCCGCTGGCGTCGCAGCGGCAGCTCCGCCATCGGCCGGGGCAGTCGATCGAAGCTGACGTCGCGGGCGTGCACCACCGCGCGGCACTCGGCACAACGCAATTCGCCGTGGATCTGATCGGCACACCCGCGGTGGGATGCCCGCACCGGGGCTTCGCCTGCGTCGCACCACCGCTCGCCCCAGGCCATCGCGGTCATGATGCATCCGAGAAAATCCTCGCCCATCTCGCCCAGCCGGTACTCCTGCTCGTGGCGCTCAAGAAGGCCGGCCGCGCAGAGGCTGGCCAGCCGCGCGCTCAGCGTCGACCGCGCGATACCCAGCCGACGTTGGAAGTCGTCGAACCGGCTGGTGCCATCAACGACCGCCTCGCTCAACACCATCCACGACCAGGCGTCGCCAATGCTCTCGACCGCACCGAACACCGAGCAGTCCAGGGCTGTCGGCCGCGAGGTCGCGCGCATAGCGCCAACGATAGCGGGTTACTTGCATAACGAGACCCACCGGCCATAAAGTCTCGTTACGCAAGTAACTTTCGCGACGGAGGGAGCAACCGTGCCCGACTACCAGAATCTGCTGTTTGACCGATCAGGCCCGATCACGACCATCACACTGAATCGGCCGCACAAGCACAACGCCCTCGATCGGGCGCTCTCCGACGAACTGAACCGAGCCGTTCGACAGGTTCGCGACGACCGCGACTGTCGCGTCCTCATCCTGCGTGGTGCCGGCGACACGTTTTGCGCCGGCGATGACATCGCCGAGTTCAACACCTGGGGACCCGAGGACCCGTACTGGCAGGTGCGGCTCTACCAGGAAACCGTGCAAATCATCGAGGACCTGACCCCGATCACGATCGCCGCCGTCGACGGGGTATGCACGGGTGGCGGGCTGGAACTGACGCTGGTGTGCGATTTCGTCATCGCCACTGACCGGTCCCGATGGGGTATGCCCGAGATCGACTGGGACATCACCCCGGGCTGGGGCGGTACATCGCGGCTGCCGCGATTCGCCGGACGACGTAAGGCCAAGGAGTGGAACCTGATTGGCGCGTTGTTCGACGCCACGACCGCGGAACGTTACGACCTCGTCAACCGGATCGTCGCTCCCGAGGAGCTCACCGACGAGGTCGACGTTCTGTGTCAGGTGATGCTGAGAAAGCACCCGGTCACGGTGCGGCGCACCAAATTCATCATGAACAAGGGGGCCGACCTCCACATCTCGGGTGCGCTTGCGTTCGAAGTTCCGATCATGCCGTTCGCGGGTTCGACCGGCATCGCCGAGTTCACCGACCGTGACGCGCGTGCGCGGCGGCGCGAACTGTCGAGAGACTTCTGGCAAGACGCCGGAGTCAACCGCTCTGCGACGGTTGTGACAGATCAGGTTCGGACGTAGTCGATCACATCGCGTTTGAACTCGGCTACTTGGCTGCGGTGCAGTGTCGGACGGGTCGATGCGATCGTGTCGAGGAACTGGCGGATGTAGAACGTGGGATGGTGCGGTACGTCCTCGTATACATGTGTAGGACGGTGGCGCGACAGGGACGTCCGGTTCCCGCTTATCAACCTGCAGAAATGCCGTCAGTCGGCGGACCGCCTAGAATTGGTGGTGGCGATGGATCTCTGCCGAGGTGCTCTTTGGGGTGCCTGAACCGCCTCGCTGGAGGCTGATGGACCCTTTCCCGAGGGGAAGGAGTCTGCCGGTGGCCAATCACACTGATCCCATCTCCGCCCTGCCGGTGGATCCTGACATTGTTGAGCCTGCTCCTCAGGTGCTGCATGTGCGTCCTTGGGCGGTCACCTCGGTGGCTGACGGCGTGGTGATGTTTCATGGGGTCTCGCGGGATATCCAGCTAAATCGTGGGTGTCGGATTCTGTGGCGACTAGACCATGTTCAGCACCGCCGCATCGAAACGATCCGACTTATTCAACGCCGCCGCTATTGGGCTGGAATGGCCAATGCGGTCGGCACCCTGCTGGTCACCATAACCGCCGCAGCGGCGGGTCTGGCGGTGGCCGAGCTGTGAGGAGGACCCGATGACCAGGGATCAGAAGTACCCGTCGGTGGACGAGACGCCGTCCGATGCGCGTGGGCCGCAGCGCACTGAGGGACCCACCACGGCACTTCCCCCGACCAGCCATGTGGTGGTCGGGTTCGACCGGAGTCCGGCCAGCCATCACGCCTTGCGCTTCGCGATCGAGCTGGCGGCACCGCTGAACGCGTATCTGCATGTCGCGCACATCATCGACCTCCAAGACTTCCCGGTTGATCCCGACGGCGACGATTGGGAAGAGTGTTTCGCCGACACGCTGGAGCGGGAACGCACCACGGCCTGCGATCTGCTGTCCGCACTGCCCGGCAACTGGACCTATTGCGCGCACCGCGGGGACCCGGTGCACGTGCTGTCAGCACTCGCCGACACTCATGACGCCCTGATGATCATTCTCGGCACCCCATGCGGCGGCCTGATTTCGGCGATCGACCGGGTCCTGGGCGCATCGGTGTCGGCGCGTCTGATCCGCCACGCCCACCGTCCCGTCGTCCTGGTCCCCGACGCCGCCGTACCGACGAAACATCGGCGGTGGCCGGAAAGACGTTGCGCGCCAAGGCGGGATCACCGACCGCAAGCCGTTGATACCGGGTATGAACGATGACTTCGGCATCCTCGACCTGATCGAAGGGCTCCAGCCACACAGGCGAGGACGGTGGGCGCATGTCACGACAACGGGCCCGCATTGTGTTGTTGGCCGCCGACGGCGGCGGCCTAACACTGAGATCGCCGATCGGACGGTACTTCGTGCCCGACCGTTCTCAAATGGTCGGGGCCGCTACCGCGCGTCGGGTTGGCATGGCGGACGAGGTAGATGATCTGGTCGGTCATTGCTGATCATCTTCTCGTGCTTGCGATTCCGGCACGATCAGCACCGGCCGGCCATGCTGGCGAGTCAGCTGATGAGACACCGATTGGCCTGCGAGGGTCTCTATGAACGAGTGGACTCCGCCGCGTGGGCTACCAAGAATGATCATCAGCGCGTCGGTCTTCTCGGCCAGATCGGCAATGACATCGCTTGGTCGTCCGCGTGCAGCGTGGTAAGTCCAATGCGCGTGGAGTTGGTCAAGCAGCGTCCGAGCCGTGGCAGCGTTTTCGGCCAATCGATGATCGAGTTGCTCCTCCCAGTTCGAAGCGTCGGGATCGATGGGAAGGTCGTCGACGTCTGCGACGTGTACGACATGCAGATGAGCGTCCAGACGCTGCGCCATGACGACGGCGAACCGAAGCGCCGCGAAACTGCTGGGATGCAGGTCCCAACCAAGAACCATCTGCGTCGAACCGGCGGACGCGGCATGCGGCAGGGACTCTGCGGACGTATCATCACGCATCGCCGTCACCTCCAAATCGGTTGTTGTTCATAAGATCCAGACGAGTGCGAGTCCGCACGCGCAAGCGGCAACGGAAGCGATCAGCGATCCCAGGGCATTGAGTAACGCTCGTCCGCGGGCGTTCTGCTGGACGAGTCGGACGGTTTCAAAGCTTGCGGTACTGAATGTGGTGTAGCCGCCGCAGAACCCTGTTCCTACGACGGTCTGCCATGCAGAGGGTTGGTCGTGGAACAGCACGGCACCGGCCAGGATTCCCAGCAACAGAGACCCGGTGACGTTGATGCCGAACGTTGCCCATGGGAACGTGGTCGGCCAGCGTCGCTTCACTTCGGCATCCACCAGAAATCGGGTCACCGCGCCAGCAGCCCCGACGAGCAGCGTGAGCATGGTGATCATGAGTGCACACGCCTGCGGTGAACTTCGGCGGCCGACACGATCCCCAGCCACGCCACGACCACACCTATTACAACGCTTCCTAGGCCGTATCCGACGGCGACCCCAATCTGCCCGCCCTTGCCCAGGAGGGAAACCTCCAAAGCCAAGGTGCTGTAGGTCGTGAAGGCTCCGCAAAACCCGGTCCCCGCGAACAGTCGGACACGCTGCCGCCATCCGGTGTCACCACCGGAACGTGCCAGCCCTTCCAACAGTGCGCCCAGTATGAACGCGCCAGCCAAATTGATGATGAACGTCGCCCACGGCCATCCCGCACCTTCATGGGGTCGAAGAGTTTCCCCTGCGAAACGCAGTGCGGTCCCCAACACACCGCCGCAGAACACCAAGAGCAACGCAGTCGGCCGCCAATGCAAAGGTCTCGGTCGCAGCGCATCCGCATCCGGATCGACCGGCAATTCGGCATGCGAGTCTGCGACGTCGTCGCGGTCACCGTGCAGACCATCATCGCCGGTAACCATGCGTGAACCCTAATGACGAAACGACAATTCGGTGGCCGATGCAGATACTCCAGAACGAGCATCGACGTACCTGACGCGAAATTGGTGAGTTTCGGATCGCCTGAACCCGAATGGGCGACCCCCGCTCAGCCATGACTCTGCGCGGGCAAGCCCCAATTTGACGAAAAGGAACAGATGTCTCTTAACAACAACAACATCAGCACCCAGCCGTTGGCGGACCTCGCGGCTATCGGGCCGACCGACTACCTGCTCTATGTCGACAGGGCGGTCGGTGGTTGCCCGCATCCGGTCAAAGGGAGTAGCTGATATGTAAGGCTCACAGTGCTCGGTGGGAGACGTCGCGGTCGAACAAAGCCGCAACGGTCGGAGGAGACACGATGACGATGCTGATCGACGGTCACAACGATCTCGCCTGGGCGATGCGCCAGCAGTACGACGCCGACCTGGACGCCGTCGACCTGACCTCCGTGGTGCCGGATCTGCACACCGACCTGAAGCGACTGGAGGCCGGCGGCGTAGCCGGGCAGTTCTGGTCGGTCTACGTGTCCCCGGAGCTCTTCGTCGGTCCCGGGGCAGTGACCGCCACCCTGGAGCAGATTGACTTCGTACGGCGCCTCGTGGCCCGATACCCCGACCGGCTGGTGCTGGCGACAACTGCCGACGAGGTCGAGGCCTCCGGCGACCGAATCGCATCGCTGTTGGGCATGGAGGGTGGCCACTGCATCGACGGATCACTAGCGGTCCTGCGCATGATGCGCGCGTTGGGGGTGCGCTACCTGACGCTGACCCACAACAAGAACGTGTCCTGGGCCGACTCGGCGACCGACGTCCCGGTGCTGCACGGGTTGTCGGAGTTCGGTGAGGACGTCGTACGCGAGATGAACCGGCTCGGCATGCTCGTCGATCTCTCGCACGTGTCTGCCGACGTCATGCGGCACGCGCTACGCGTGACCGCCGCGCCGGCGATCTTCAGCCACTCCTCCGCCCGTGCGATCTGCGACCACCCGCGCAACGTGCCCGACGATGTCTTGGCGGCATTGGCGGAGAACGACGGTGTGTGCATGGTGACGTTCCTGCCCGCGTTCATCTCACCCTCGGTAGCCCGGTGGCACGCGGAGGCGAAGGCAGAGGCTCGACGCCGTGGGATCCAGAAGAGCGATGTGGCGTACGACGAACTGATGACGAGGCTGGCCGAGCAGTCGCCACCGCCGGTCGCCACGTTGGCCCAGGTCGTGGCGCACATCGAGCACGTGCGTGAGGTCGCTGGCATCGATCATGTCGGCATCGGGGGTGACTACATGGGGGCGGAGGCCATGCCCGAGGGCCTAGAGGACGTTTCGGGGTATCCGCGGCTGTTCGCCGCCCTCGCCGACCGTGGGTGGTCCGGTGCCGACCTGGCCAAGCTTGCCGGCGAGAACGTCCTCCGCGTCCTCAGAGCAGCAGAGGACATCGCCAACCCGGCTGGCTAGCGTCGCCGGCGGCTGAGTTCGGAACCCTCTCCCTCCCGGTCGGAACTGTCCTTGGCACCCCTTGCTTGCAACAATGTAGGTATGTGAAAGTCGTCACAATAATCCTAGTAATGCCTAGTGGTTGGTGGAGGCACCCGGAGTACCCACAATCGGGAACCTGGGGTGTCGTGCATTGAGTCAAGCAGACTAAAGGTGGTCTCCAGTGTCTGGTGTCCAGCAACTCGAGTCGGTGTCCCGCAGACCGAACAAGGCTGCGGTGTACGGCGCGTGGGAACGCTTCGTACAGGGCGACGACGACGTCCGCGGCGTGCGGCCCGAAGTGGCGATCTCCTGGCATCGATGCCGGGATCGGTACCACGTCGACCCGTACCTGTCCGAAGCGCCGGTGGCGGTCGCGCAGGTCGCCCATCCGCTCGAGCACGACGTCGTCTTCGCGGAGCTGGGTTTTCGTGCCGCCGCCATGGTGCACGAGGTGGCCAAATTCGGAGGCATCATAGTCATCGCCGACGCCACCGGCAGGATCCTGGCCGAGTGGGGCGACAAGGACACCCGTTCCATCGCCGCCGGTGCCGGCCTCGCGCCGTGGTTCTGCTGGTCGGAGAGCGCGGTGGGCACGAACGGCATGGGCACCGCGCTCGGAACGCAGCACCCCGTGGTGATCAAGCGTGAAGAACACTGGTGCCAGGCCTTCCACGACTGGACCTGTGCGGGCGTCGCGGTGCGGGACGTGGTGAGCAAGGAGCCGATCGCGGTCCTGAACATCTCGTGTTGGCGCAGCGACCTGCCGGCGTCCGCGTGCACGTGGCTGGCGAACGCTGCCAGCCACACCCAGGCCACATTGCGCACGCGCGCCCGCGACGGCGGCGCCGAGCTGCTCGCCGCGTACAACCAAGCCCGGGCACGGTCGACCGTGCCATTGGCCGCCGTCGACACCTCGGGCAAGGTGGTGATCGCCGACGACACAGCGAGCGTGCTTCTCGGCGTGCCAGGCAATACGCCGGCAGTCAACCCGGCGGTGCGCTGGAATCCGCGGCTGCCGGCGTTCATCCACGCCGCCCGGTACGCCAGCAAGCAGGCGAGCCACAACCCCGATTGGATCGGCTCGACGCAGATCTTCACCCATCTCGCGGACGAACCGTCGGCGATCGGAATATGTCCGGTGTTCCTGTACGGCAATCTGGTCGGACACCTGATCTCATTCGGTGTCTCCGGCGGCGACCAGGTGCCGCAGGCGGAAGCAGGCGCGCACCCTCAGGGACAACCCCGTCGAGTCGTCGGCGCCCTTGACAACCGGATGGTGCTCCTGCGGTTGCCAGAGGTCTCGTTGGCCGAATCGGAAGGCAACGACGTGTGGCTGTCCACGGACCAGGGCAGGCTGCGGGCCGCCTCGTCCGGCCTCGACAAGCTGGACAACGAACTGGCCAACGCCGGATTCCTGCGAGTGCACCGCCGGTACGTCGTGAATCTGAGCCGTGTTCGGGAGGTCGAACGTCGAGACAAGGGCGAGATGGTTCTGGTCATGGACGATCACGAGAACACGATGGTGCCAGTGTCCCGGCGGAACGCGCGCGCGGTACGCCGTGCGCTGGGCATCTGAGGTTCGAGAGCCGCAGGAAGGAGTCCCATGCCGGCGAGCCCTGACGCTTACGTCAACAGGACGTACGACCAGACCGTGCGCGAGTGCCGGTCACTGACGCGGCGAAATCACCCGGCGGCAAGCGGGGACCAACTCGACTGGTGGCCTCGCCGGCTCAACCTGAAGATCCTGGCTCGGCCCGCCCGTGCCGCCGATCCGTGGGGCGAGGACTTCGACTACGCCAAGGAGTTCCTGTCCCTGGATCTCGACCAGCTGGCACGCGATGTGGACCAGGTGCTGACGACCCCGCAGGACTGGTGGCCCGCCGACTTCGGCCATTACGGACCGCTCGTGCTGCGGATGGCCTGGCACTGCGCCGGCACCTACCGCGTCGGTGACGGCCGGGGTGGCTCGAGCGCGGGGATGCAGCGCTTCGCCCCGTTGAACAGCTGGCCGGACAACCGAAACCTGGACAAGGCGCGCCGACTCCTGTGGCCGGTGAAGAAGAAGTACGGCCGCAAGATCTCCTGGTCCGACCTGATGGTCTTCGCGGGCAACCGCGCGCTGGAATCAATGGGCTTCACGACGTTCGGATTCGCTGGTGGCCGGGCGGACGTGTGGGAGGCCGACGAAACGTACTGGGGCCCGGAAGACACCTGGTGCGCCGACGAACGACACAGTGGCGTGCGTAACTTGGACGAACCCCTGGCGGCCACCGAGATGGGGCTCATCTACGTCAATCCTCAGGGTCCGGCTACGTCGCCCGACCCGAGGGCCGCCGCGCGTGACATCCGTAAGACGTTCGGCCGGATGGGATTCAACGACGAGGAGACTGTCGCGCTGATCGCGGGAGGGCACACATTCGGCAAGTCACACGGAGTCGCCGACGCAGGCACCTGGCTGGGTCCCGAACCCGAAGGCGCACCGGTGGAGGCACAAGGCCTGGGCTGGGCCAACGGATTCGGTACCGGCAACGCTGCCGACACCATCACTAGTGGGCTCGAAGGGGTTTGGACGCCGACCCCGACGAGGTGGGACAACAGCTTCCTCGAGACGCTGTTCGCCTACAAGTGGGATGTGGCGCTGAGCCCTGCTGGGCTGTGGCAGTGGGTGCCGAGCGACGGTGCCGGGGCTGGCACCGTTCCGGACGCCCATGACCCGTCCAAGACCCATGCCCCGACGATGCTCACCACGGACCTTGCGTTACAAGAGGACCCGATCTACGAGGCGATCGCGCGGCGCTTCCTGAACAATCCGGACCAGCTGGCGGACGCGTTCGCGCGGGTCTGGTTCAAGCTCACGCACATCGATATGGGCCCGATCCAGCGCTACCTGGGGCCGCTGGTCCCGACCGAACGACTGATCTGGCAGGACCCTGTGCCAGAAATCGATCACGAGCTCATCGATGCCGACGACATCGGCGCGCTCAAGAGCCAGCTCCTCGACTCGGGCCTGTCGGTATCGCAGCTCGTCTTCACGGCGTGGGCGTCGGCCTCGACGTTCCGCAACAGCGACAAGCGCGGTGGGGCCAATGGGGCGCGCATCCGTCTCGAACCGCAGCGGAGTTGGGCGGTCAACGAGCCCGAGACACTCGTGCCCGCGCTAGGGACGCTCCAGCGAATCCAGCAGCGCTTCAACGACTCCCAGCGGGGAGGCAAGAAGATCTCGCTGGCCGATCTGATCGTGCTCGGTGGGTGCGCCGCGATCGAACAGGCGGCCGCCAGGGCCGGTCATGACATCGAGGTCCCGTTTCGGCCGGGACGTTCGGACGCAACGCAGGAGTGGACCGACGTCGAATGGTTCGCCCCGCTCGAGCCGACCGCGGACGCATTCCGCAACTACGTCGGCGTTGGGACACGGCTGCCGGCGGAACACCTGCTCGTCGACCGCGCGAGCCAACTGACTCTGAGCGCCCGCGAGATGACAGTGCTGCTCGGCGGCCTGCGTGTGCTCGGCGCCAACCACGGCCAATCTCCGGTGGGCGTATTCACCTCGACACCGGGCTCGCTGACTAACGACTTCTTCATCAACCTCCTCGATATGGGCACCGAATGGGTACCGAGGACGGAAAACGGCGCGACGACGACCTACGAGGGCCGCGACCGGAGCACCGGCGAGGTCAAGTGGATCGCCAGTCGCGTCGACCTCGCTTTCGGGGCGAACCCCGAGCTGCGCGCGGTCTCGGAGGGCTACGCGAGCCGGCACGCTGAGGAGAAGTTCGTACGCGATTTCGCGTCCGCGTGGGACAAGGTCGTGAGCCTCGACTTGTTCGGCCAGGCCTGATCCCGTCTCAGCGTCGGCGGCTCGCCGCGCCGTTCGGTCCACGCCGCAAGGGCTCGCCGTGCCTGTGACCCTCTCGGTGACGACCCAAGGTGACCGACATCTCAGTACGAGCGGCGCCTCGCGGCATGTGAACGGCACGGTCTGATGGTCGAACGGCCATGTCTATACGCAGGTGTTCAGCCGGGCATACGGTACTCGGTATTGCAGGCTCGAACTACACGCTCGAGCCGGCGAATTGGTCTGTGGGTCAAGCCGTTTCGCCGCCAGATGCAGTTCCTCAATGCGGCCGACGAGATGCGTAACGAACGACTTTCGCACACCAAGTAGAAGGTCCCACCGACAAAGGAGGTCAGATCCGATGACGACGGCGCAGGAACGACCCGACCTACTGCGTGAGCTCGGCTTGGATAAACAGAACCACGCGGCCCTTGGCCGCGTTCTGTGTACCGGCTCCATAGCTACAGCCACCGAGCGGGCCGACGGCACGATGGAGGCGACGATCCGGATCAAGGAGGACGAACTCTGCTGGGATCCCGCCATTCTGGTCATGCCGCACGGCGGCGACATCGAACTGACGCTCATCAACGATGACCGCAACACGCACTGTGCGCTCTTACCGAGCAATGGCGACAGGAAATTCATTTGGCTGGTGAACCATTCGAAAGGCCGGGCGACGCTCAACCTCGACGGCCCTGGCTATTACTGGTTCAGCTCCCCCACAGGCAACGACGAGGGCAGAGGGCTCACCGGGGCCATCGTCGTGCTGGGTGACGCTCCGCCGGAGGCTCGCCTCGACCGCCCACCCCAACCGCGGCCATAGAAAGGAGAAGGAAATGACCGTTGAATATGTGGACGCGGGTGAAGCTGTCGACCAGGGAACGCTGAGCGGCAAGGTGGCTGGCGGAGAGGTCGCGCCGCCGGTGGTGGCCGGCGTCAACTACGACCGCATTCTCAATGCCCGCGAAGAGCCCCAGAATTGGCTCACCTACTACGGCGCCTACGACGGGCAGCGGTACAGCCCCCTGGATCAGATCAATACGGAGAACGTCAAACGCCTTCGCCCCGCATGGATCTTCCAGGCCGGGACCACCGGCCTGATCGCGGGTGCGTCGACGTACTCGTTCGAGGCCGCCCCGATCGTCGTCGAAGGGGTGATGTTCCTGTCCGGCTGGGACGGCTGGGTTTGGGCCCTCGACGCCCGCACAGGTCAGGAGATCTGGCGATACAAGCACGCGGTCCCCTTCGACGTGTCACTGTGCTGCGGCAATGTGAACCGTGGGGTCGCAGTGGCTGCGGGGAAGGTCTTCTTCGTCACCGCGAACGCGCATGTACTCGCGCTCGACGCCACCACCGGCAAGCGCGTGTGGGACAAGACCTACGGAGACGTCCGGGCTGGGGAGAGCGCCACGGTAGCCCCGCTGGTCGTGAAGAACATGGTCATCGTCGGGAGCTCCGGCGGTGAGTTCGGCGTACGCGGCCACCTCGACGCGTTCGACCTCGAAACCGGCGAACACCAGTGGCGGTGCTACACGGTCCCGAAGCCGGGCGAACCGGGTTCCGACACCTGGCCCGCCAACGGCGAGGCGTGGGCGCGGGGGGGCGCGAACTGCTGGGTCACCGGCACGTTCGACCCGGAGACGAACCTGCTGTATGTGGGCACCGGCAACCCGGCGCCCGACTTCGACGGCGAGGTCCGTGAGGGCGACAACCTCTACACGGACAGTGTCATCGCCGTCGACGTGGACAGCGGCCAGATTCGCTGGCACTACCAGTGCACGCCGCACGACGTGTGGGACTACGACAGCATCGCTGAATGCATCCTGTTCGAGGACGACGGGCGAAAGCTGCTCGGGCACTTCGATAAGAACGGGTACTTCTTCGTGCTGGACCGTACGAACGGTGAGCTCGTCAGCGTGACGCCGTTCGTGGACCGGATCGACTGGGGCGCCATCACCCGCGACGGCAAGGTGACCCCGCGCAAGTACCCGGACAAGGAGGGCGAACCGGTCCACTTCTACCCGGGTCCGGCCGGCGCCAAGGAATGGACGCACGCCGCCTATAGCCCGAAAACGGGCCTGTTCTACGTCCCGGTGCAAGATACGGGGGCCACTGCCACTCGGCGGCGCCGGGAGTTCAAGGAGAGCATCCCGTACTGGGGTGCGGGCGTTCAGGTGGACATCGAGGACATGGCGGGGTCCATCAGCGCGTTCGACGCCAAGGGTGAGGAGAAGTGGCGCTGGCGCAACGAGCTTCCGATGTGCGCGTCGGTGCTCGCCACGGGCGGTGATCTGGTGTTCGCCGGTGAGCCCTCCGGGGAGTTCAACGCGATCGACGCCCGCACCGGGGAGCTGCGGTGGCAGTTCCAGTGCGGAAGCGGCCACCACAGCAGCCCGACTACCTACACCGTCGACGGAAGACAGTACATCGCCGTGCCAGTCGGGTGGGGCGCGTGGGCAGAGGGGTTCCTACCCGGCATGCTCGGCGCCGGCCACGGAAGCGCCATGATCGCCTTCGCGCTGCCCGACTGATTCGGATCGCCGTACCCGTCCAAGAACCGACAGGAAGAGAGAACACGATGGAGCGACAGATCACCGAAAGCACTCGGCCGCAGTGGGAGTCCCCCACGGTCACGCAGATCCGGGTGTCCGCCGAGGTGACCGCCTACGCAGGGATCTGGGGCGAGGCGGACTAGTCGAGTCGATCGCGGTGGGGCGCCGGGCGATT
>Ga0081455_10005984_pt1 | contig 13195 bp, 12 predicted proteins | sample TabmetS3T2R1_FD_70207 | JGI IMG/M metagenome (GOLD analysis project Ga0081455, IMG submission 70207) | Tabebuia heterophylla rhizosphere microbial communities from the University of Puerto Rico - S3T2R1 | ecosystem: Host-associated > Plants > Roots > Rhizosphere ... | reverse complement strand
AAGGGATATGGCCGCCAGAAGGGCCATACGGAAATCTATCGCGGCGCCGAATACGCCGTGAGCTTCCTGCCCAAGATCAAGATCGAGGTCGCTGTCGCCTCGAACCAGGTCGACAAGACCATCGAAGCCATCATCGGCGCGGCCAAGACCGGCCAGATCGGCGACGGCAAGATCTTCGTCATCAGCCTCGAGCACGCGGTGCGCATCCGCACCGGCGAGGCCGACGCAGCAGCGTTGTGATTTCCGCGCCTTTCCTCATGTCAATCGGAGCCATTCAAATGAAGTTCAAAAGTCCACTTCGCGCGGGACTTGCAGCAGCCGCTGTAAGCCTGCTCGCGACGGCGCCGGCCTTCGCGCAAGCGGCCGCGCCCGTGGTCAACAAGGGCGACAACGCCTGGATGCTGACCTCGACCGTCCTCGTTCTGCTGATGACCATTCCCGGCCTCGCGCTGTTCTATGGCGGTCTCGTCCGCTCCAAGAACATGCTGTCGATCCTGGCTCAGGTCTTCTACACGGTCTGCCTCGTCTCCCTGCTCTGGGTGCTGTACGGCTATTCGCTCGCCTTCACCGGCGGCAGCGATTTCATCGGCGGCTTCTCCAAGGCGTTCCTGATGGGCGTCACTACCGATTCGCAGGCGGCGACCTTCTCCGCCGGCGCGCCGATCTCCGAGATCATCTACATCTGCTTCCAGATGACCTTCGCGGCGATCACGCCCGCGCTGATCGTCGGCGCCTTTGCCGAGCGCATGAAGTTCTCGGCGATCGCGCTGTTCATCCCGCTCTGGGTCACGCTGATCTACTTCCCGATCGCGCACATGGTCTGGTACTGGCCCGGCCCGGACGCGATCCAGGACGCTGCCAAGGCTCTGGCTGCCGCCACTGACGCGGCTGCGAAGACCGCGGCGCAGGCCAAGCTCGACGAGATCAACGCCGACGCCGGCTGGATCTTCAAGAAGGGCGCGATCGACTTCGCCGGCGGCACCGTGGTGCACATCAACGCCGGTATCGCCGGTCTCGTCGGTGCGCTCCTGATCGGCAAGCGCGTCGGCTACGGCAAGGAGCTGATGGCCCCGCACTCGCTGACCATGACCATGATCGGCGCTTCGCTGCTCTGGGTCGGCTGGTTCGGCTTCAACGCCGGATCGAACCTCGAAGCCTCCGGCGGCGCCGCGCTCGCCATGACCAACTCCTTCGTTGCGACCGCAGCGGCGGCGATGGCCTGGATGTTCGCGGAATGGATCGTCAAGGGTCACCCTTCCGTGCTCGGCGCGTTGTCCGGCGCGGTGGCGGGCCTCGTGGCGGTCACCCCGGCAGCCGGCTATTCCGGCCCGATGGGCGCGATCGTGCTCGGTCTCGTGGTCGGCGTCGTCTGCCTGTTCTTCTGCACCGTGGTGAAGAACTCGCTCGGCTATGACGACTCGCTCGACGTGTTCGGCGTCCACTGCATCGGCGGCATCGTCGGCGCGCTCGGCACCGGCATCCTGGTGAATCCGGCCCTCGGTGGCGTCGGCGTCATCGACTACACCGCCATTCCGCCGAAGGTCGCCGACTACGACTTCGTCGCCCAGATGACCTCGCAGGTCTGGGGCGTCTGCACCACGCTGGTGTGGTCGGGCATCGGTTCGGCGATCATCTACAAGGTGGTCGACGTGATCGTCGGTCTGCGCGTCAACGTCGAGACCGAGCGTGAAGGCCTCGACGTCACCGAGCACACCGAGCGCGCCTACAACATGTAAGTTCTCCCGGGGGATGACCTCCAAAGGTCTTCCCCATAACTCCGGTTCGGGCACATACCCGGCAATGCCCTGACCGTTGAGGGGCTCCAGCGCAAGCTGGGGCCCCTTTCTTTTTTGCCAGAGGCAAAACGCCATCACGCGGGTTTACCCGAGAGCCATCCATATTTCGCGCTGAGTTTCGGAAACAGGACGTCCAGCTCGTCCTCGTCCTGCTCGGTCCCCTCGGGTTGATCCGGCATTCTGCGTTGCGGCCGATCGCCGGCAGCCGCCACGACGCCGTCGGTTACGGCGTATTGATAACCCTCGTAGAACCAATCCTCGTCGTCGTCAGGTTCGTCGGCGAGCGAATCGGGGTCCGACAAGGCACGCTCGAATGCCTGACGCCCCCGCGAAATCAACGAGGAGCAAAAATCGTCGAAAGTATCGTCGCTGCATCCGCCGTTGATGACGTAAGCCGCGCCCCACAGCGTGTGGCTATAGGCCTTGCCCATCATGACGTCGAAAAGCTGCGCAAATTCAATCGCATCAGTTGCAGGCAGCGCCGAGATTTTTTGCTTCAGCACGTTGCATTTGCGAGCCATGTCGCCGCCTGCAGCGTCGTTCGCATCCTGAACGATTTTCCAGAAACCGGTTTCGTCCATCACATGTTCTCCCTGCGGCATGCCTCGCCCTTTGATTGGATCTTTCTTTATCTCATCCTTCGGTAGAACCAGCACCCTAACCCCGGAAACGTCGGATCGATGTCGAAACGGGCGACCGGGCAAAAAAAGATTGCCAAAGCGTGGCCGCGGCGGCGGAATAGAGACAACACAACCGGGAGGACGTCATGAAACTCGAAGGCGGATGCTATTGCGGCAAGGTGCGCTACGAGGCCGAGGGCGAGCCGATGATGAAGGCGCAGTGCCACTGCCGCGAGTGCCAATATATCTCGGGCGGCGGGCCGAACATGTTCGTGGCTATGCCCGTCAACGGCTTCAAATACACCGCCAGCGAGCCGAAGCAGTTCACCCGCAGCGACCTCGAGCGTGCCGTGACGCGCGAATTCTGCCCGGAATGCGGGACCCATATGGTGACCAAGGTCCCCGGCTTGCCCGCCGTGGTCCTGAAGGTCGGAACCTTCGACGATCCCGCGCTCTTCAATCCGCAATTGGCGATCTACACCTGCGACAAGCAGGCCTTCCACCATGTGCCCGAGGGCATGCCGAGTTTTGAACGGTTGCCGCAGCGGTAGCGAAGCCGTCACGTCCGGGAATTGGCGCGGTGCCCTTGCGCCGCGCCGGATCGAGTTGCCCAGACCACGGCTACGGCCTCGCCTGGAACCGTCATTCGGCCGTCCCGGACGATCTCAAGCGAAATGCCATCCACAGGTGAGAAGGCTGTAAAATCGCTGCCGGCACCGATGGTTAATCGCGTCTTAACCTCGCCGTATCTATGGTGATTTGATGGGTTTCCGGGGCTCGCTTCAGCCCCTTGACCGCTTTTGAGAGTACTGGCGTTTCAGACATGGCAATGACCGCCTCTTCCGGCGTGGCGCAGGGCGCCGGCAGTGCAACCCCTGCCGGTCAGGCCGAGCGCTCACCGTTCTTGCGCACGACCGAGCTGCTGGCGCCCTATCAGCCTGCCAAACCATTGATTACGCTGTCCTTAGGCGAGCCGCAGCACCCGGTCCCCGATTTCGTGGGGCCGGTCCTGGCCAAACACATTGCCGAATTCGGCCGCTATCCGCTTGCCAAGGGTATCGAGCCGTTCCGCCGCGCCGCCGCCAACTGGCTTTCGACCCGGTTCCAGCTTCCCCGCCCGGTCGACCCCGAGAGCGAAATCCTGGTGCTGAGCGGCAGCCGCGAGGGGCTGTTTTTCGCGGCGATCACCGCCGCCCGTTATGTCGGCCCGCGCAAGGGCAGGCCCGCGATCCTGATGCCCAACCCGTTTTATCCGGCCTATGGCGCGGGCGCCCGCGCCGCCGGTTGCGAACTGATCTACCTGCCGACCACGCTCGCCAACGGATTTTTGCCGGATCTCGATTCGCTCGATGAGGCGACGCTGGCCCGGACCGTTGCGATGTTCATCGCCTCACCCGCCAATCCGCAAGGCTCGGTCGCCTCGCGCGACTACTTCACGCGGCTGAAGAACCTCGCCGACCGCTACGGCTTCATGATCCTGAGCGACGAGTGCTATTCGGAAATCTACACCAGGCAGGCGCCGGGCAGCGCGCTTGAATGCGCCGGGCCCGATTTCACCAACGTCGTTGCGTTCCAGTCGCTGTCGAAGCGCTCGAACCTGCCCGGCATGCGCGTCGGTTTTGCCGCCGGCGACCGGAAATTCCTTGCGGCCTTTCACGAATTGCGCAATGTCGCCGCCCCCCAGGTACCGGTGCCGCTGCAGCATGTCGCGGTCGCCGCCTATAGCGACGAAACCCATGTCGAAGAGAACCGCAGGCTCTACCGCATCAAGTTCGATCTTGCCGACCAGATTCTCGGCAGCCGCTACGGCTATGTGCGGCCCGCCGGCGGCTTTTGCGTCTGGCTCGACGTCTCCGATCGCGGCGGTGATGAGGCGACGGCGGTGAAGCTTTACAGAGATGCAGGGGTTCGTGTGATACCGGGAAGTTATCTGTCGCGGTTGCAGAACGACGGCTTCAATCCCGGCGCTGGCTACATCCGTCTCGCGCTCGTCTCTGATAGCGAATCAACGGCCGAGGCACTGCACCGGCTGGTCGAAATTCTGGATTAATCGCAGGGCCCCATGAGCATGCCAGCGATCGAACGTGTTATTCCCCTGGTCGGCCATCTGCCGGTCTCGATCCGCGAGGCGCTGGCGCGGCGCCTGCGCGAGCTCGCGGGCCTGTGTTTGATCGCACTATCCGGCGTCGCGGCGGCGGCGTTGATGACGTGGTCGGTGCAGGACCCGAGCCTGAGCCATGCGACGTCGCGCCCGATCCGCAACGTTCTCGGCTATCCCGGTGCGATCGGCGCCGATCTCTTGATGCAGATTCTCGGTCTCGGCGCGATCATGCTGATCCTCACGGTCGCGGTGTGGGGTTGGCGCATGCTGACCCATCGCACCTTCGACCGCGAAGCGCTGCGCCTTGGATGCTGGATCCTCAGCACGGTGATCGCGGCCGGCTTTGCAAGCTGCTGGCCGCATGGCGGAGCCTGGGCGCTGCCGACCGGTCTTGGCGGCGTCGTCGGTGACGCGCTGGTGCGCGCGCCCGCGGTGGTATTCGGTCCGGTCGGCTTCACCTATCGTCTCGTGCTCGGCATCATCCTGTTTGCGGCGATGTGCACAACCTTCCTGTTTGCCAGCGGCTGGGGCTCGCGCCCGCGCGATGAAGAGCTGACGCCGATTGAAGACGATGACACCCCCTTCGAGGAAGAAGGGGATCGCAGTTCGGTCTCGCTCGGATGGGTATATCATGCGCTGATGAGCTTGAAGGCGCGGCTCGGTTGGCTGATGAGCGCGGCCTACCGATCACTGGTGTCGAGTTCGCCGCCGCCTCGCAAGGCCTCGTTCGAACGTCAGGAACCAAGCCTCGGCGGCCGCGCCGCGCCGGCACTTGCCCCGCGGGAAGAGGAATTCGAGGACGAGGAAGAAGAGGAAGACGAGGAGGAGGAGGAAGAGGCTCCCGCCGCCCGTACCCCACGCAAGAAGCCCGCGCCGCGTGCCTCGGCGCGCAAATCCGACAAGTTCGAACTGCCTTCGGTCTCGATGCTGACAGCGCCCAAGGCGTCGGACCGGCAGCCGCTCAGCAAGGCCGAGCTGGAAGCCAATTCGCGCGCGCTGGAAGGCGTGCTCGGCGATTTCGGCGTCCGCGGCGAGATCGTCAAGGCCAACCCCGGGCCGGTCGTGACGCTCTACGAACTCGAACCGGCGCCCGGCATCAAATCCTCGCGCGTCATCGGTCTCGCCGACGATATCGCCCGCTCGATGAGCGCGCTCTCGGCCCGCGTTGCCGTGGTCGCCGGCCGCAACGCCATCGGCATCGAACTGCCGAACGTGCATCGCGAAAAGGTTTATCTTCGCGAATTGCTGACCACGAAGGACGAGTCGCACGCGAAACTTCCGCTCTGCCTTGGCAAGAACATCGGCGGCGAATCCATCATCATCGATCTCGCGCGCACGCCGCATATGCTGATCGCCGGTACCACCGGCTCCGGCAAATCGGTCGCCATCAACACCATGATCCTCAGCCTGGTCTACCGCCTGCGACCGGATCAGTGCCGCCTGATCATGGTCGATCCCAAGATGCTCGAACTCTCCGTCTATGACGGCATCCCGCATCTGCTGACGCCGGTCGTGACCGATCCGAAGAAGGCGGTGGTCGCGCTGAAATGGGCCGTGCGCGAGATGGAAGAGCGCTACAAGAAGATGGCCAAGCTCGGTGTGCGCAACATCGACGGTTACAACCAGCGCCTCGTCGAAGCCAAGGGCAAGGGCGAGGAGCTGACGCGCACGGTGCATACCGGCTTCGACAAGGAAACCGGCAAGGCGATCTACGAGGAAGAAAAGCTCGAGCTCGAGCCGCTGCCCTATATCGTCATCATCGTCGACGAAATGGCCGACCTGATGATGGTGGCCGGCAAGGACATCGAAGGCGCGGTGCAGCGTCTGGCGCAGATGGCGCGCGCCGCCGGTCTCCACGTCATCCTCGCCACGCAGCGTCCGTCGGTCGACGTCATCACCGGCACCATCAAGGCGAACTTCCCGACCCGCATCGCCTTCCAGGTCACTTCGAAGATCGACAGCCGCACCATTCTCGGCGAGATGGGCGCCGAGCAACTGCTCGGCCAGGGCGACATGCTCTATATGGCCGGCGGCGGCCGCATCAGCCGCGTGCACGGTCCCTTTGCCTCCGACGAGGAGGTCGAGAAGGTGGTGCGTCACCTGAAGACGCAAGGCGCGCCCGAATATCTGGAAGCTGTTACCGCGGAGGAACCGACCGAGGAAGACGGCGCGGTGTTCGATTCTACCGGCATGGGCGCCGATGGCGGCGGCGACCTGTTCGCGCAGGCGGTTGCGATCGTCAAGCGCGACCGCAAGGCCTCGACTTCATATATTCAGCGCCGGCTGCAGATCGGCTACAATCGTGCCGCCTCGCTGATGGAACGAATGGAACAGGAAGGCATCGTCGGACAGGCGAATCACGCCGGCAAACGCGAAATTCTGGTCGAGGAGGAAGAGGGCGGATTCTAGATCAGGCCGCCGAATGGGGGGATTTGGCGCAACTATTTTCACGGAAAAACGATATCTCCTTTGGTCGAAAGCACGATAAACTGGCCCCCAGCGGGACGCCTCGTCGAATAGAGATCCGAATACCTGATGACAGAACAAACCACCCATCGCGGGCTGCGCTCCGGACTGGCCCTTTTGATCGCCACCTCCATCGCCGGCTTCGCGACGCCGACGTCTGCGCAGAACGTGCCGGTTCCTAAGCCCGCGCCCAAGACCCGCGAGGGCGGCGTGCAGATGAGCGCGCAGGACAAGGTTCCGATGACCACCGGCGCCACCCAGGCACCGCCGAATCCGGTGATCCCGAACCCGAACCGCAATGTCCCGGCCAATGTGTTTGCCACCTTCGATGCCAACCAGAAGGCGCAGGCTGCCCGGGTGAGTTCGTATCTGTCTTCGCTGCAGACGCTGGTCGGCAATTTCGTCCAGGTCGGGCCCGATGGCAGCAAGACCAAGGGCGATTTCTACATCCAGAAGCCGGGCAAGGTGCGCTTCGAATATGACGACCCGAGCCCGATCGCGATCGTCGCCGACGGCTCGTCGCTGGCGGTGCGTGACCGCAAGCTCGCGACCCAGGACATCTATCCGCTGTCGCAAACGCCGCTGCGTTTCCTGCTGTCTGATAGGATCGATCTGTTGAAGGACACCAATGTCGTCAGCGTCACGGCCGATGACGTCTTCATCAGCGTCACCATCGAGGAGAAGCAGGCCTTGATCGGCACCAGCCGGCTGATGCTGATGGTCGGCACCAAGGACGGCCAGCTCAAGCAATGGACGGTGACCGACCCGCAGGGCTACGACACCACCGTTGCGGTCTATAATCTGGACTCGTCCAAGAAGGTCGATCCCGGCCTGTTCAAGATCGACTTCACCAATTACATCACGCCGGCGAACTGAGCGCGCGCTTTCCGCCGAGCCGTAGGGTGGGCAAAGCGCAAGCGTGCCCGCCGCCTTCACCGAAATCAGTATGCATGGGCACGGCGCGGATGCGCCTTTGCCCACCTGCTCCACCTGTGGACAACGCGCGCGACGTCATCAGGAACCGTGGTAATACACGGCCCTCATGCGGTTCTCCCTGACAACGTGGAATATCAATTCGGTGCGGCTTCGCATCGACATCGTCGCCAAATTCCTCAAATCGGCGCGGCCGGATGTGCTGTGCCTGCAGGAGACCAAGTGCATCGACGACGCGTTTCCGCTGAAGCGATTCAAGCGTCTCGGCTATGAGCACGTCGCGCTGAACGGGCAGAAGGGCTATCACGGCGTCGCCATCGTCTCGAAACTGCCGTTCGAGGCCACCGATATCAGGACCTTCTGCGACAAGATCGATTCGCGTCACATTTCAGTATCGTTCGGCGAAAAGGCGCAGCTTGCAAAACCGCTGGTGCTGCACAATTTCTACGTTCCGGCCGGCGGCGACATTCCCGATCCCGCGCTCAATCCGAAGTTCGATCACAAGCTGAAATTCCTCGACGAGATGAAGGCCTGCGAACCGCTGCACCCGCGCGGTGACGACCGGCATATCCTGGTCGGCGACCTCAACGTGGCGCCGCATGAAAACGACGTGTGGTCGCACAAGCAGCTTCTGAAGGTGGTCTCGCATACGCCGATCGAATGCGAGAAGCTCCTGGCGGCACAGGCCCATGGCGAATGGTTCGACGTCGCGCGCGAGCGGATTCCACTGTCGGAAAAGGTCTACACGTGGTGGAGCTACCGCGCCGCCGACTGGACGGTCGGCGACCGCGGCCGTCGGCTCGACCACATCTGGGTGTCGCGCGCGCTGAAGGACGGTGTCAGCGATTTCAGGATCAGCCGCGACGCCCGCGGCTGGGAGCGCCCGTCCGACCACGTGCCGGTGACGGTCACGCTGGAGGTGTAGCGATCAGATACTCAGCTTGGCGCCGGCCATCAGAATATCGCTGGCGAGCTGGCTGGTGCGGGTGGCGAGTTCATCGCGCAGGCGGCGCGCGGCGGCAGGATCGCTTTCGAGCACGCGCTGAAACAGGCTGCGTGCCACACGGATGACCGAGGAATGATCGAGCGCGACTGCGCTCGACGGCCGTTTCATGGCAACGATCAGCGCCAGTTCGCCGATCAGCGAGCCGGGGCCTGCCACGACTTCAGCACCACCATCCTCGACGCGGAACGAGCCGCGCTGCACGATATAGCCGGCATCCGCATCGTCGCCGGAGTTGAACAGATAATCGCCGGGGGAGAAATCGCGCTGCTCCGAGCCGATCGCCAGCATGCGCAGCGCCGCCGTCCCCAACAGGCGCAATGTCGGGACCCGCTCGAGCAGGGCTACATCATCTTCGATCGACATGGACCGGTGACCGGAACGCGCGGAAAATTACCAATCGTGGCTGCGAGATCGTATCACGGCACCAGCTTGTAGCCACCGGCTTCCGTCACCAGGATTTCCGGGTTGGCCGCATCCTTCTCGATCTTCTGCCGCAGCCGGTAGATATGGGTTTCCAGCGTGTGCGTGGTAACACCCGAATTGTAGCCCCAGACTTCCTGCAGCAGCGTCTCGCGCGATACCGGCAACTGGCCGGCGCGGTAGAGGAAGCGCAGGATCGCGGTTTCCTTCTCGGTCAGCCGCACCTTTCGGGCATTGGCGGCGGTCAGCATCTTCGAGCCGGGCCGAAAGCTGTAGGGACCGACGGAGAACACCGCGTCCTCGCTGGCCTCATGCTGGCGGAGCTGCGCCCTGATCCGGGCGAGCAGGACGGCAAAACGAAACGGCTTTGCGACGTAGTCATTGGCGCCGGATTCGAGGCCCAGGATGGTGTCGGAATCGGTATCGTGGCCGGTGAGCATGATGATCGGCGCCTTGAAGCCGCCCTTGCGGAGGCTGCGCACGACTTCACGTCCGTCGGTGTCCGGCAAGCCGACATCCATCAGCACCAGATCGGGGGAGTTGGCCTTGGCGGCGCTGGCACCCTTGGCACCGGTATCGACTGCGGAGGCTTCGAACTCCTCATGCAGCGACAATTGCTCCACCAGCGTATCGCGGAGATCGGTATCGTCATCCACGATCAGGATCTTGCGGGCATTGGGCATAGGATACGATCCTCTTGAGGCAGGCGGCGGACACAGGCGGGAGCGTCTCAAGCCGGGTCTTGGTCGATGACAAACCTGATTCGCGGGCAAATTTCGCTAGCAAGCCGGGTCGTCAGGGTACTGATTCGTATTGAGGTAAGAGATTGTTACAGATTCACAAGCCGAGCACAGTCTATCCCAAATTTGAGGAACGTCTGGATGAATGTCCTGTAATGGCGTCAATTAGAATAGCAGCGGCCGGGCAGGCAATCCCCGGATTTGGGCATTGGAATGGAAAACAACCCAATTTCAATCACTTATAAGACAGTTACGCGTGATCGGCCGCTTGCGGCGATCCGGGTCCAGCGGGCCGCCGGCGACCCGCGCCGCGGCTGGCTGACCGCCGACGGCTGGACCGTGCCGGTGGCACTTGGCCGCGGCGGCATCCTCGCCAACAAGCGGGAGGGCGACGGCGGCACCCCACGGGGCACGTATTACCCGCTGCAATTGTGGTGGCGTGCGGACCGCCATACTCGACCCCGGACCTATCTGCCGGCCCGGCCGATCCGGCCCGAGGACGCCTGGTGCGAAGACCCGCGCGACCGCCATTACAATCAGCCGATCCGCCTTGTCCGCAATCAGCCCGGCGACCGGCTGACGCGCGAGGACCATCTCTACGACTTCATCGTCGAGATCGATCACAACAGCGCGCCGCGCATTGCCGGCCGCGGCAGCGCCGTGTTCCTGCATCTGGCGCGCACCAATTTCTCGCCGACGGCGGGATGCGTCTCGATGACGAAATCCGCCATGCTGCGGCTGTTGCGGCGCCTGGGGCCGCAGACCAAAATCATGATCGGCTGACGGGAATCACACGCGATGCTCGACAAGAACGCAATAGCCTCCGCATCAAAGATGCTGCACGACCACTGGCGCGCCGGCACCAAACTTTCCGGCCTCGACGAAAAACTGCGGCCACGCGACCGGATCGAGGCCTACGCGATCCAGGCGGCAATCGAAAAGTATTCGTCCGCAAGCCTGTTCGGCTGGAAGATCGCAGCCACCAGCGAGGCCGGACAAAGGCACATCAACGTCGACGGGCCGATGGCCGGGCGCATTCTGGCCGAGACCGTCATTCCAGATGGCGGAACGGCTTCGATGGCAGGCAACGAAATGCGCGTCGCCGAGCCCGAATTCGCTTTTCGCATGCGTGTCGATCTGCCGGCGCGACCGACACCCTATACGGTCCAGCAGGTGCTCGATGCCGTCGACACGCTGCATCCCGCGATCGAGATTCCCGATTCGCGCTTTGCCGATTTCGCCGCCGCCGGCGAGGCGCAGCTCATCGCCGATAACGCCTGCGCGCATCTGTTCGTGCTGGGTCCTGCCGCAACAGCCGACTGGCGTTCGATGGACCTCGTCGAGGAACGGCCGGTCATGACGATGCGCGGCGAAAAATTCGTTGGCCACGGCAAGAACGTACTGGGCGATCCCCGCGTTGCACTGACATGGCTAGCCAATGAATTGCGCCAGCTTGGCGTGACGCTGAAGGCCGGCCGTGTCGTCACGACGGGCACCTGCCATCCGCCGCTGCCGATTCAATCGGGCGATTTTTTCGCGGTTGATTTTGGAGCGCTTGGAAAGGCATCGGTCGGGTTCAAGTAGCGCTCTCGCCGTCATTGCGAGATTCGTAGGGTGGGCAAAGGCGCCTAAGCGCCGTGCCCACCATCTTCATCCCGACAAGCTCGTAGAGTGCTGAGCACGCTTCGCTTTGCCCACCCTACGCTCTGACTCACCGCGCCCCGAAAATCGCCGAGCCCACCCGCACATGCGTCGCGCCCATCTGGATCGCGACCGCGAAATCGGCGCTCATGCCCATCGATAGATTCGTCAGCCCATTGCGCGCGGCGATCTTGGCCGTCAGCGCGAAATGCGGCGCCGGGGCGTCGTTGACCGGCGGGATGCACATCAGGCCGGAAATGACCAGACCATATTTGTCGCGGCAGCTCGCGATGAAGGCATCGGCCTCGCCGGGCGCGATGCCGGCCTTTTGCGGCTCATCGCCAGTGTTGATCTGAACGAACAATTCCGGCCGTTTGTTCTGCGAATTGATTTCCTTGGCCAGCGCTTCGCAGATGCTGGGACGGTCGACCGAATGGATGGCGTCGAACAGCGCCACGGCCTCCTTCGCCTTGTTGGATTGCAGCGGCCCGATCAGATGCAGGGCAAGCCCGGGATGGGACGACACCAGCGCCGGCCATTTTGCCTTGGCCTCCTGCACGCGGTTTTCGCCGAACACGCGCTGCCCGGCATCGATGACCGGCGAAATGGCCGTTGCGTCGAACGTCTTCGACACCGCGATCAGCGTCACCGATGCACGCTCGCGGCGCGCTTCCTTGCACGCGCGCGCGATGTCCTGCTCAACTTGAGCCAGGCCAATTGGTAAAGACTTGGTTAGCGGCGTCGTCATCTCTCTCGCATCGTGTCGGATTCCTGCGAGGAGATTTTACGGCATTTCCTCGAATTTTACCAAGTTCGGGAAAGGCTTTTTGAACCCTTCGCTCTACCCTGTGGTGTGGGGGGCAGGATGTCTGGCGTTACTTTCAACCGCAAGCGGGTCAAACTCAAGAAGCTGCTCGGAATCCGGGCGCGGCTTGCGATGCTGGCCGTGCTGCTGGTGGCGCCCTTGATGCTGGAGCGCGTCCGCTCGCTCGAAGACACCCGCGCCAGGCAGATCGCGACCGCTTCGGAAGAATACGCCAACATCACCCATCACAGCGCCGAGACCCAGCGCGAGGTAATCTCCTCCGTCGAGACCATGCTGAAATCGGCGGCCTATATCCGCGCCTCCAGCGGCATCGGGCGCAGCTGTGAAATCTTGCGCGCCAGCCTGCCCGCCAACCTGCCCTGGATCCGCAGCATCATGCTCGTGAGCAAGGAAGGCACGGTGCAGTGCTCGACGCTGAACATCCAGGTCGGCCTCAACGTCAGCGACCGCGAATATTTCAGGAAGGCGCAGGAGACGCGCGATTTCGTCTTCAGCGATTATCTGTTCGGCAAGACCAACAACCGGCCGATCATGATGGCCGCCTATCCAGTCTCTGCGATCAACCCTGAGGAAGACTCGGTTGCGGTCGCGGGCATCAACATAGACTGGCTGTCGAAGATCATGGCCAACCTAGGCGGAAAGCCGG
>Ga0081455_10005983_pt1 | contig 13195 bp, 13 predicted proteins | sample TabmetS3T2R1_FD_70207 | JGI IMG/M metagenome (GOLD analysis project Ga0081455, IMG submission 70207) | Tabebuia heterophylla rhizosphere microbial communities from the University of Puerto Rico - S3T2R1 | ecosystem: Host-associated > Plants > Roots > Rhizosphere ... | reverse complement strand
GGCGCGACCTGGCAAAGATCGTCGCCCACGTCGTGGACGCCGAAGGCAGCTACGCGCGGATGCTCGGCCGCACGGTCGAGCCGGGCCCGGAGGGTTCCGAGACCGACCGGACGCGCGCCGCGGTCCTCGGCGCGCTCACGACGACCGCCGTCGAAGGACCGCCGCCACCCGGCCCCAGGGGCGGCAAGCGCTGGCTGCCGAGGTACTTCGTCCGCCGCGTGGCCTGGCACGTGCTCGATCACGCGTGGGAGATCCAGGATCGCTCGGGCTAGGGGCGGACACGGGTACCGTAGAGGCATGAGCCCCTTGAAGACCGGCGACCCGGCGCCGGCGTTCGAGCTGCTCGATCAACATGGCGAGACGATCCGCCTCGAGGGCTACCGGGGCCGCAAGCTCGTCGTCTACTTCTACCCGGAGGCCGACACGCCGGGGTGCACCGTGCAGTCGTGCGACCTCCGCGACCACCGGGCGGACCTGGCGGGGATCGGCACCGACGTCGTCGGCATCTCGCCCGATCTGCCGGGCAAACAACTCGCGTTCGACGAGAAGTACCGCCTCGGGTTCCCGCTGCTGTCCGATCCCGACCACGCGACGGCCGAGGCCTGGGGCGCGTGGGGCGAGAAGCACCGGGACGGAAAGACCACGATCGGCCTGATCCGATCCTCGTTCCTCGTGGACGAGGAGGGGCGCATCGAACAGGCCTGGTCCCCGGTCACCCCCGAGGACACGGTCCCGAACGCGCTCGCCGCGCTCGCGGCGACCTAGCCCGCTCGAACGAGCGTCTACGAGGCGCCTGCTGCGGCCAGCATCCCGGCGGCCGTGCGGTCCCAGGTCCATTCGCGGCCGACGAACGCGCTCACGGCGCCGCGCAACGCTTCGCGTTCGGCGCTCGGCAGCCCGAGCAGCCGGTCGATGCCCTCGGCCAGGTTCGAGACCGCGCGCTCTCCCGGCTCGAACGTGAGCAGGCCGGGGTGCCCGATCTCGCGCTCGAGCGCCGCGCCCACCTCGCCCAGCCCCGAATGCCTGGCGACCAGGGGCAGCGCGCCGGCAGCGGCCCCCTCGGCCGCCACCATCCCGAAGGCCTCTTGCAGGATCGACGGCACCACCTGAACGTCCATCGCCGCAAGCGCCTCGGGCGCGTAGCGATGGTCGAGCCGACCGGTGAACACCACATCGCGGACGTGCGCAGCCTCGGCAGGCCGGAGCCCGTCGCCGATCGGGAGGCCGCGCTCGCGAAGCCATGCGAGCGCACCCACATCGCCGCGTTCGAGCGCGAATGCCAGCGCAGCGAGCCACTCCCGGTGCGAGCCGAACCCGACCACCAGCGCGTGCCCGTCGTGCCGGGCGAGGCGGTGAGCCGCCAGCATGAGCTCGACGCCCTTCTGCGGGATGAGCTTGCCCAGGTAGCCGATCACCGGGCCCTCGGCCCTCGCGAGCGTTCGCAGGCGCGTCGCCGCTTCCGGCTCCGGCACCGACTGATCGTACGTGTCGGCGAGTGCGTCGAAGACCTCCGGGTCTCGGGCTGCGAGCGCGCACTCGACCTCGTCGTCGAGCCTCGAGGGGCGGCCTCGCACGGTGTCGGGATCGGCGTCGAGGAGCCGGACTGCCTCCGCCAGCGCCTCGTCCCGCGGACGCGGCCGGAACGCCGAGACCTCGACGCCCGGCGCCACGATGCGGAGCAGGTGGTCGATCCCCGGGACGAGCGCGGCGCAACGCCGCAACACGTCGTTCGTCGGACCGGCCACGGCCCGCGCTGGCCGGAGGCCCTCGCCCGCGAGCCGGCGATACCGCTCCTGTGGCCGAACGGCGTACTCGAGGTCGCTGCCGTGGATCTTCGCGACGTAGCGCCCCGGACCCAGCGCGCGGGCGCCGATCGGCGAGCCGGGGATGGCGTGACCCGTGAACGCGATCTCGGTCCCGTGCCAGGCGGCCGCGGCCCGCACCGCGTCGACATTCGCGCGTAGGTAGGCGTCGAGCTCGTCGTCCGAGAGGTCGACGAACCGCACCACGCGCTCGAATCCCTCGTACCGGTCCAGGACGAACACCGGCAACGTGCTCCCGATGCGTGGGCGGAGCAGGATGCAGCGGCCGGGGGCGGGCACCGACCCCAACGATGTGAGGCCCGAGGGCCCGTCGACGTCCACCTCCCCGAACGCGTCGATCCAGGGGTACCGCTCCGGGTGGCGCTCCTGACACAGGAGCAGCACGTCGTGGCCGGCCGAGCGGAAGCGTTCGGCGACGCGGGCGGTCGCGACGTTGGAGCCCGAGCCCTCCAGCAGCCAGCCGTGCCACAACCCGATGCGCATCAACGGATGCTAGGCGAGCGCCATCCGGGCGGTGCGGAGCGACGCCCTTGTGCGCGGCCCGCGGGCCGAGGGTCAGCTTGGAAGGGTCTTGACCTCGGACGCCTTCAGGCGACGGGTCGTCGGCTGCAGCCGCAGGCCGATCATCCCGAGCGGGGCGGCGGTCCAGGCGCCGTCCTTGAGGATCTCCACGCTCAGCATCCCGTCTTCGGACTCGCCGATCCGAAGGGTCTTGCCTTCCTGCGTGCGGTAGAAGTCCACGATCCCCAAGGATACCCGATAGACGGGTCGCGCTTTCGCGCAACGGTCTTCGGCGGCCGGGCCGGGCCTCTATGGTTGTGCCCATGGCCGCCCGCAAGGAGATCCTCGAGATCGCAGGGCGCGAGGTGACGATCTCGAACCCCGACAAGGTGTTCTTCCCCAAGACCGGGCACACCAAGCTCGACCTGGTCCGCTACTACCTGGCGGTCGCCGACGGCGCCGTCCGCGGCGTCTGGGGCCGGCCGATGGCCCTCAAGCGCTTCGTGAACGGCGCCGAGGGCGAGTTCTTCTTCCAGAAGCGCGCGCCCGCATCGCACCCGGACTGGATCGAGACGGTCGAGCTCAGCTTCCCCTCCGGCCGCACCGCGCACGAGATCGTGGTGCGCGACGCCGCCCAGCTTGCGTGGATCGTGAACCTCGGCTGCATCGACCTGAACCCCCATCCCGTGCGGGCCGACGACCTCGACCATCCCGACGAGCTGCGGGTGGACCTGGACCCCGTGCCCGGCATCGAGTGGCCGCAGATCCGCGACGTCGCGATGGTCACCAGGGAGGTGCTGGAGGAGTTCGGCCTGGTCGGGTGGCCGAAGACATCGGGCTCACGCGGAATCCACGTCTATACCCGCATCGACCGGTCGTGGTCCTTCCCCGAGGTGCGGCGCGCGGCGCTCGCGCTCGCCCGCGAGGTCGAACGCAGGGCACCCGATCTCGCGACGAGCCGGTGGTGGAAGGAGGAGCGTCACGGAGTGTTCCTCGACTACAACCAGAACGCGAAGGACAGAACGGTCGCCTCCCAGTACTCGGTGCGGCCGACGCCCGACGCGCGGGTCTCGGCGCCGCTGCGGTGGGACGAGGTCCCCGGCATCGAGCCGGAGGCGTTCACGATCGCGACGGTTCCCGAGCGCTTCGCCGAGATCGGCGACCCGTCGGAAGGGATCGACGCGGCTGCGGGCACGCTCGCGCCGCTGCTGGAGCTCTCGGAGCAGCACGAGGAAGCAGGGTTCGGCGACGCGCCGTGGCCGCCGCAGTACGCCAAGCAGGAGGGGGAGCCCGCCCGCGTCCAGCCGTCGAAGCGACGCCGGGGAACGCCCGAGAGGCAGGGCGTGGTGCCCGCGCCGGCTCCGGGCAAGACGGCCGGGCCGACCGGCCGGCGGCGCACGACCGCGCCGCTGATCGAGATCGCGCGCGCCGAGACCGAGCCGGAGGCGCAGGCCGGGCTGGACCGCTGGCGCGCCAAGCACCCCGACGCGGCGGCGCATCTGCAGCCGGCCGACGTGATGGTGGATGCGATGCGCGGACGGTTCACCGCCTGGTACCGGATCCGCGTCAACCTCCGGAACGTCCCGCAGGATCAGCGACCCGGGCAGGAGGCGCTCGAGGTCGACTACGACCCGTGGGAGGGCTTCGACCCCGCGGAGTGGGAGCGGCAGCAGAAGGGCTCCTGACCGGCGGCCCTCAACGCCGTCTCGCGTCTCGCGTCTATCGTCGGCGTGCCCGCGTCGTTCCCTCCCGGGAGGGAGATCCTGCTCGAGTGCGACGCCACGCTGTGCCTGTCCCACGTCGACGAGGCGCTGTCGAGATCAGCCCTTGACCTCGGCCGGAGCATTGGGTAGCGCAAGGCCGTTTTGCCGGGCTTACAACTGGGTAGGGCCCTTCGGCTCGGATCCAATTTCGTGGCGCGAGCGCGCCCATCAGGCAAAGGGGGAACGCGGATGCGGCGAGGCATCGTTCCGTCGGTTGCGGCCATGCTCCTGGTGCTGGCGGCCATCCCGTCGAGCGCAGCGGGGGCCGACGTTCGACTCACGCACGACGAGGGCGCGCCCGGATACATCAGTGCCTTCACCCTCGCGACGGGCCAGCCGTACTCGGACGACGTCCTGGACGAGTGCTCGATCTCGCGGGGCCGGCAGAACGAGCCGGCGATCGCCGTCGATCCCCGGGACACCCGGGTCCTGATCGGCAGCGCGAACGACTACTGCGGCACGTACGCCGGCACGAGCGCCGAGAACAACTTCGGGCAGCCGGGCCCGATCTGGCTGGGCTACTACCGCTCGGAGAACAGTGGCGGAAGCTTCGTGAGCTCCCTGGTTCCGGGGTACCCCGGCGACGAGTCGCCGTTCGCGGACCTCGCCCACATCCGAACCGCATCCTCGGGCGACCCCGTCGTCGCGTGGGACGACGGGGGCCGCGTCTTCCTCGGTTCGGAGTCCTCCGACGACCCGGCAGGAACCCTGAAGACGTTCGGCGACGAGTGGGTGGCCGTATACGAGAACCCCGACGGCCCCGACGGAGCCACGATCAACGACGGCAAGGCGTACGTGGGGACCGAGATCGTGGCGAAGGGATCGTCCGCACCGTTCCTGCTCGGCAAGTTCAACGACAAGACGGCGATCGAGGCGGATCGCACGCAGAGCGAGTGCAACGACAACGTCTATTTCTCGTGGTCGAGGTTCACCGGCAACGGCGGCGTGGGGATCTACTTCTCGCGCTCGACCGACCACGGGCGCTCGTGGAGCGCGCCGATGAAGGTGACCGCGAGCACGCATGACGTCCAGAATCCCGACATCGCGATCACGGGTTCGGGCACCGTGTACGTCACGTACACCAGGCTCGAGGACGGCCAGCAGACGACCGCCGTCGGATGGACGAAGTCCACCGATTGCGGCCAGACCTTCACGAAGGGTCAGGCGCTGGTCGAGATCCCCAACTGGGAGATGCGGGACGAGGCGGATCCCGTCCCGTTCCCCGAGTCCGCCGAGGAGAAGGGCGGCAAGGAGGGCGGGTCCGAGTCGCCCGACGCCCTCGAGAGCGAGGCGCCCACCGGCACGAACCGCGACTGCGGCGACTTCATCGACGCGTGCGCCGGGCCGTACACGTTCCCGCGCGCCGGCACCGGCGTGCGGTCGACGGCCGACCAGTACGACACCGAGACCGAGAACGTCTACATCGTGGTCGAGGGGACGAAACCCGGCACCGAGGTCGACACGGGCACCACGTATTTCACGGTCGAGCCCGGCGTCAGCAGTCAGGCGGGCATCTTCTTCGTCCGCCTCGACGGGGCCACGGGGGACTTCACCGAACCGACGCTCATCGACGACGAGGCCACCGGACACCAGTTCTACCCGGACATCTCGGCCGATGGCGGCGTCCTGCACGCGATCTGGTACGACACGCGCAACGACCCCGAGTACTCGGCCGCGCGGCCGATCTGCAACGACGAAGACGGCGTCACCTCCGCGTGCCTCGACGTCTTCGGCACGATGTCGACCGACGCGGGCGACTCGTGGGCGGACGCCACGCTGATCACCGACGAACCATCGAACCCGAACTACGAGCAGTACGACGACCGCGCCGTGCCGTTCATCGGGGACTACACGTGGGTGACGTCGTTCGGTGAGTTCGCGTTCGGCACCTGGACCGATCTGCGGAACGTCGTCGCGGGCGAGGACCCGCGCGAAGCGGAGGATGACGACGCCGACGCCGCCGACGTGAAGCAGTGTCGCGAACACACGGATGAGGGATGGACCGGCGACCAGTGCCCGCACGACGGCGGGCTCGACGCGAACATCTACGGAGACACGACGCCGTAGATCTCGAGCCGACGGGCCCGCGGCGCCCGATGGCGTCGCGGGCTCCCTTCGGCTCGGCGTGTCGATGTGTCGGATTTGCCGAGCGAAGACCGCTGAGATCAGCGGCCGCAGAACGACGCCGGATCCGCCAGGCGAAGTCGTCCTCGGTGACCTCGATCGTCTCCACGATGGTTGTGCAATGCCCGGGTGCTCGGATCTGGACGCGCTGTCCGTGGGGGTATGAGCCGGCGGGTACGCCGGTCACGACGTGCTCGCCCAGCGCGGGATCACTTCGGGATACGGCCACGGCTCCGTGTCAGCGGGCGGGGTGGCCCCGGCAAAGGCCAGATGCGTCGAACGGACAAGGATTCTGAACCTCGAACTCCTGGAGGTCATCACACCCCGGCTGGAGCAGACAGGCCAGCAGCGCGAGTGCGGGACGTGCACGTAGCATCGAGTCGATGAAACCACGGTCGTGGTCGCTGCGCCGCCACCCGACGGCTACCGTGCCGGCGTGACGTCCCTCCTGGTCGACGTGTCGAGGTGGCCTACGGGTACTGCGCCCGGCGCAGATGTCCGAGCGCGAGGTGGCTCGCGCATGGGGGACGCCCCAGGATGAATCCCGACGTGGAAGACATCCGACCGGCAACGCGTGTGGCCATCGCGGCGGTCCGTCGTGGGGTTGAGGTCGCTCGTGACAGAGTGGGCGCGGAAGAGATCACATCCAAAGGTGGCCGCGATCTCGTGACCGCGACCGACATGGCCGTCGAGGATGAGATCCGACGCGTCCTCGAGGATGCGTCTCATCATCCGGTCGTGGGCGAAGAGCGCGGAGGCAAGACTCCCGCCGATGGTTCCCCGTACTGGCTCCTCGACCCCATCTGCGGCACCCGAAACTTCGCTTCCGGCATCCCCCTGTACTGCGTCAACCTGGCGCTGGTGGAGGGCGATCGGATCAGTCTTGCGGTGGTCGGAGATGCATCGATCGACGAGGTCCAGTTCGCGGAGCTGGGCAACGGAGCCTGGGCGGCCGGCGAGGAAGGCTGGCGCCGGCTGACCACCAATGGGCGGCATCAGACCATCGTCGTTGAGTGGGGCCAGGCAACCGGCTCTCGCCGCAAACACGCCGCACGCTTCGCGCATGACGCTATCCGAGCAGACCGCTGGGACGTCCGCACCTTCGGCAGCACGATTTCCTCGTCGTTCGTCTCAGCCGGCCGGGTTGCAGCGTACGCGCTGTTCTCGGCCCCGCCGCTCCACACGGGGGCGGGGACCCTGCTCGTTGCCGAGGCGGGAGGGAGCATCTCGGACATCGAGGGCACACCTTGGACCCTTCAGTCCGACTCGCTCCTTGCCAGCGCGAACCCGGCGCTTCATCGAGAGCTCGTCGACATGGTGAAAGCGGCCGCGAGGAACGCCGAGTGACCGACCTACTGCTTCTGGACGTCTCGAGCCTGATGTACCGCGCGTTCTTCGCGTGGGGCCAGGAGCTCCGCGCGCCCGGTGGCCAGCACGTGGGCGCCGTGCACGGCTACCTCGACATGGTCACGCGCCTGCTCGTGACGCGGCGCCCCGACGAGGTCGTCCACGTGTACGACCACGAGTGGCGGCCGGTCGCGCGCACCGACATGTACGCGGACTACAAGGGCAACCGCCAACCCGACCCCGAGGGACTGCCCGAGCAGTTCCCGATGCTCCGCCAGGTGCTGGACCTCACCGGCATGTCCCAGGCGATGACTCGTGGTTGGGAGGCCGAGGACGCGATCGGTGCGATCGTGGCGAGCGCGTCCAAGAGGGAGCGCATCGAGATCGTGAGCGGCGATCGCGACCTGATCCAGCTCGTGCACGACCCGCAGGTCAAGCTGCTGTTCACGCTGAGGGGTGTGTCCGAGCTCGCCGACTTCGACGAGGCCGGCGTGCTCGAGAAGTACGGGGTCCCGGCCGACCGATACGTCGAGTTCGCGATCCTGCGCGGCGATGCGAGCGACGACCTGCCGGGCGTCCGCGGCGTCGGCGAGAAGACGGCCCGCGCGCTCGTGCAGGCCTACGGATCGCTAGAGGAGATGGTCGCCGATGCCGCGTCGTCCTCGCCGAAAGCCGGGCCGATGAAGGGCAAGCCCGCGCTGCGGTCGCGGATCGCGGAGAGCGCAAGCTACATCGCCACGATGCAGAAACTCGTTCCGGTCAACGCGGTCGCGCCGGTCGACCGCTGGCGCGGCGAGCGCGACGACGAGGGCCTCGACGCGCTGGCCGAGGAGCTCGCGCTGAAGGGGCCCGTCCAGCGGATGAAGGCGGCCCTGGACTCGCTGGCCGGCAAGAGCTGAGCAGGTGCGACCGCTGCAGATCGGCGTCCAGCTCCCCGAGGTCGAACGCGACGTGCGCTGGCCCGAGGTCCGTTCGATGGCTCGGGCGGCCGAGGAGGTCGGGTTCGACTCGATCTGGCTGGGCGACCACCTCCTGTACCGCGACGACGGTCGTCCCGAGCGCGGCCCGTGGGACGCGTGGACGACGCTCGCGGCGCTGGCGGCATCGACCGAACGCGTGCACCTCGGCCCGCTGGTCGCGTGCACGGCATTCCACCCCCCGGGGATCCTCGCGCGGATGGCGGCCACGATCGACGAGGCGACCGGGGGGCGGTTCGTGTTCGGGATCGGCGCGGGGTGGAACCGGACGGAGTTCGACGCGTTCGGGATCCCGTTCGACGAGCGGGCCGCTCGTTTCGAGGAGGCGTTCGAGATCGTCCGGCGCCTGGTCGCCGGCGAACGCGTGACGTTTGAGGGCCGCTTCACGCAGGTCCGGGACGCGGTGCTGCTGCCGAAGCCCGCGCGCCGCGTGCCGCTGATGATCGGCTCGACGGGCGCGCGCGTCCTTCGCGCGACTCTGCCGTACGTCGAGGCGTGGAACACCTGGTACACGGGGTTCGGCAACACCGCCGAGGGCCTCGCTCTCGTGAACGAACGCATCTCGGCGCTGGCGAAGGAGGCCGGCCGCGACCCGGGCGACATCCGGCGAAGCGTCGCCACGCTGGTCGTGGTCGATCCCGACGCGGGCGAGCGTCCGGTCACCGACGATGTCGTGCCGATCGATGGTCGTTCGCCCGATCGGGTTGCCGAACGCCTCCGCGCGCTGGCCGACGCTGGTGCCCAGGAGGCGGTGCTCGTGCTCTCCCCCATCACGGAGAACTCGATCCGCGCGATGGGCGAGACGCTGCCGCTCCTGGGGTAAGGCCGACGGGTGAGGGCGATGCCGGCCGTGACCGAACCGGGCCCGCTCGCGCTCGTGGGCGGCGACGAGCTCAAGCCGGGCAACGAGCCGCAGGATCGCGTCCTCGTCGAGGCCGCGGGCGGCGGCCCGGCGTTCGTCCTTGCGACCGCGGCCGGGAGGCAACGGCCCGGAATGGCGGTCGCAAACGCGGTCCGGTGGTTCGGCGACCTCGGGCTCGAGGTCCACGAGCTCCCCGCCACGACTCGGACGCAGGCCAAGGCCCGCACGAACGTCGAGGCGGCCCTGGGCGGCCGCCTCTTCTATCTGGTGGGAGGCGACCCCGGCCTCGTCCCCAAGACGCTCGCCGACACGCCGCTGTGGGGTGCGATCGTCGAGGCCTGGCGTGGAGGGGCTGCGCTCGCGGGGTCATCGGCCGGTGCGATGGCCTTCGGCGCGTGGACGCTGATCAAGGAGCGGATGCCGGGCGACGAGCGCCGCCGCTACGCGCCGGCGCTCGGGCTCGTCCCGAACGTCGCCGTGCTCCCGCACTTCGAGACGTTCGGCCACAGATGGGTTGACAGCGCGCTCGCGAGCGCGCCGGCCGGCGACGTGACGCTGCTCGGGATCGACGAGCGCACCGCCGCGCTGTGGCGGCCCGGCGGCTGGACGGCGCTCGGGGACGGCGGCGTCGCCGTGATCGCGAACGGCGCCACGAACCGATTCGCGTCCGGCGAACCGATCGACGGCGTGCCCGAACCGATGCGACGAGGACACCCGCCACGCGATGTTTCCCCCCTTGCCGACCAGGGAAGTGACAAGGACCGGGAACCTCGAAGGAGGTGAGCCGCTATGGCGACGAAGAAGCAGACCCAGGCGGCCAAGCGCAACATCCGAAAGGCGCAGCGCAGCGCGAGATCCAAGCGCACGATCTCGCGGATGCCCAAGAGCACGCGTCGCGCGCTCGGGCAGCAGGCTGCCCGCGGGCGAGCGCGTCAGGGCAAGGCCGGCGCCGCGCTCGAGGACCGCAACCGCACGCAGCTGTACGAGACGGCCAAGAAGATGAACATCCCCGGCCGATCCAGGATGGGCAAGTGGGATCTCATCAAGGCCATCCGCCGCGCGCGGTAGTCCGGCGGGGTGAGGCCCCGGTCCCAGCCAAGAGCATGGAGGCGTGAGCGAACGCGCCTGCAGCTTCTCGCCGGGCCCGGGTGCGTCGCCCTACAACGCGATGCCCGTGGAGGGCGTGCAGGCACTTCCGGACTTCACGGAGCGGGTCCCGGTTAGAAGCCGCCCTTGACGATGCAGGTGAGCGTTCGGGTGAGCCCTGGGATCAGCTGGATGTCGCTCAGCATCTGGCCGAGCGCGTCCATGTCCTCGACCTCGGCGCGCACGACAAGGTCGTACGGGCCCGTCACCGACTGCGCGAGACGCACGCCGGGGACAGAGCCGATCTCGGAGCGAACCTTCGTGCCGCCCCCCGCGTCGGTCTGGATCAGGACGTAGGCCCTCAGCATCGGTCCTCCTCGGCGTCGAATCGACATCGTGCCCTCGGCGCCGGACGCGCGCAAGCCTCTCCGGCCGATTCCGGGTGAACGTCGGGTTAGGTGCCGAGCCTCATGGGACCAGCACGACGGTCTCGGGCGAGCCTCGTCGGGTAGCCTCGATCGCCTCGTTGGCACGCGCGAGCCGGAACGTTCGAACCTGGGTCCGGACCGGGATGCGAGCCGCGACGGTGAGGAGCTCCTCGCCGTCGCGGCGCGTCAGGTTGGCCACCGAACGCAACACACGCTCGCGCCACAGCAGCCCGTACGGGAACGAGGGGATGTCCGACATGTGGATCTCGGCGCACACGACCGTCCCGCCGGGCGCGACGCCGGCGAGTGCCAGCGGCACGAGGTCCCCGACCGCTGCGAACAGGATCGCGGCGTCGAGCGGCTCCGGGGACGGCTCGGTCGAATCGCCGGCCCACACGCATCCGAGCTGGAGCGCGACGCGCTGCGTCTGCTCGTCGCCCGGGCGCGTGAAGGCGAACACCTCGCGCCCCTGGTCCAGCGCAACCTGCGTCACGATCCGCGCCGCGTTGCCGAACCCGTACAGGCCGAGGCGCCGGCCGTCGCCGCCGAGCCGCAGCGCGCGGTACCCGATCGCGCCCGCACACAGCAGCGGCGCCGCCTCGAGCGGCCCGAACGCGTCCGGGATCGACAGGCAGAAGCGCGCGTCGGCGACCAAACGCTCGGCGTAGCCGCCGTCCAGGTCGTAGCCCGTGAAGCGGGCCTCGGGGCACAGGTTCTCGCGACCGCTCGTGCAGTACGCGCACGTCCCGTCCGTCCACCCGAGCCACGGGACGCCGACTCGCTCTCCCACCGACCGGCCCACGCCCTTGCCCATGGACAGGATCGTGCCGACGGCCTGGTGGCCGAGCACCAGCGGCAACGCCGGGCGTTCGAGCTCCCCGTCGGCGATGTGCAGGTCGGTCCTGCAGATCGCGCAGGCCTCCACCTCGACCAGGACCTGTCCCCTCTCGGGCTTGGGGGCCGGGCGTTCCAGGTCCGAGAGCGGCCGACCGGCGGCATCGAGCACCATCGCGCGCACCTCAGTTCCCCTCGACGCAGCGCTCGACGAGCGTGCGCTGCTCGGCGTCGAACCACGGCGGCCGGCCGGCCACGACGTCGGCCGCCGCGTGATCCGGCTTCGCCGTCGCCGGGATCGCCACCGAGATCCGCGGGTCCGACAGCGTCCACTTCAGCAGCGCCTGCGCCCAGGTCGAGACGCCCAGCGCGGCCAGCACCCCGGCATCTCGCGGGGCTCGGCGGAGCAGCGCGCCCTCGGCGAACGGCCTCATCGCGATCACGCCCAGGCCCAGCTCGTCGGCCAGCGGGAGGATCTCGCGTTCGGCCCGACGCTCCAGCGGGTTGAACGGGACCTGCACGCAGTGGATCCGACCGGTGCGCATCACCCCGGCGAGCTCGTCGAACGAGCCCTCGCGGTAGTGCGTCGCGCCCACCAGGCCGACGCGTCCGTCCTCACGAGCGCGATCGAGCCAGTCGAGATGCTCGCGCCAGGCCACCAGGTTGTGGATCTGCTCGACGTCCACGCGCCCGAAGAACCCGAGCTGCGCCTCGAGCTGCGCGGCCCCCTCCTCGACCGAAGGCGTCCAGATCTTGGTGGCGACGACGACCTCGTCGCGGATGCCCTCTGCGTCGAGCGCGCGGCCCAGCACGGCCTCGGCCCGCCCGTACATCGGCGAGGAGTCCGCCAACCGGGCGCCGCCGTCGAAAAACGCCCGCACCACGGCGCGAGCCGTGTTCTCGCGGCGTTGCGGGAGATCGAACACGCTCCACGTCCCGAGCCCCACCACCGGGACCGACAGCCCGGTCCGGCCGAACGGACGGCGCTCCACCGACGCGAGGCGCTAGTCCTCGGTCGAGCCGTTGTGCTCGCGCAGGAAGCGTTCGAGCTCGGCGGCGATGTCGTCGCCGCTGGCCGCATGGAGGGGATCGTTCTCGAGGTCGTCCCCCGCGACCTCGGAGGCTTCCTCGAGCCGGGTCACGTAGGCGGCGAGGTTGCCGTCCTCCTCGATCGCCTCGGAAACCTCGCGCTCGAATACGCGGGCGGCGAGCTCGATCTCGCCGGTATCGACCTCCAGACCGGTGAGGTCGCGGAGCGACTCGAGCAGTGCCAGCGCGACCTTGGGGTTACGCGACTGTGGCAGGTAGTGGGGGGCGGCCGCCCACAGCGAGACCGCGGGGATGCTCGCGCGCGCCGCGGCGGCGTTCAGCACCCCGACGATGCCGGTCGGGCCCTCGTACCGGGCCGCAACCACGCCGGGTTTTGCGAGCCAGCCCTGGTCCTCGCTCG